>Ga0209798_10000571_pt1 | contig 22378 bp, 18 predicted proteins | sample DOMMetBare3Fresh_FD_187475 | JGI IMG/M metagenome (GOLD analysis project Ga0209798, IMG submission 187475) | Wetland sediment microbial communities from St. Louis River estuary, USA, under dissolved organic matter induced mercury methylation -... | ecosystem: Environmental > Aquatic >... | reverse complement strand
GGAGGCCCAACCTGAGTCTCAGTCCGTGAAACGGACGGCTGTCAAACAATGGAGAACCGAATGTTTTTCCGCCGTCCGTTTCACGGACTTCTCCGTATCAAAGGCATCGGTTCCCAGCGATGAATCGCGGGGCTAATTTCTTCCGTCCGCTGACGCGGACTTTTCGGGCAAAGCTATTTGGAGACATACTGACACGTAAAGCATTGAATTCTTAGGAAACTGATTCCGCTGACGGTCTCTACTGGGCAGCAGTTCACCCTAAGACCGGACAAGATATAATCCTCGGCCAGAGGGGAGGGCTGATTAGAATGATCTCCGCTGGTCAAATAGACTCGGCGCCGCGTCGTTTTCGCCTCAGATCCATTGCACTTCCGGTGGAACATGGTGGGTGGGGGCTTCTGTTTGAGCCAATTGCGCTCGGGATGTTACTGGCTCCTTCGCTGGGGGGACTATTTATTTCTGTCATGGCGCTGGGAGTATTTCTGGCGCGTCATCCTTCCAAGTTGACGATCGGCGACTGGCACCGCGGTCGACGCTCAGCACGTTCCACTTTGGCGGCGTGCTTTGCCGTTCTGTATTTCGTCATCGCAACGCTGGCTTTCGCTCTTGCCATCAAGACTGCCGGTACAGGCTTGTTGCTGCCCTTGATACTTGCGGCGCCGATTGCCTTCATCCAATTGTTTCATGATTTAGGAGGCCGCAGTCGCACGCTGACGGCTGAATTGGCCGGAGGGTTTTCAACTGGGGCTGTGGCCACCGCAATCGCATTGGCGGGTCATTGGCCGCGTCCGGCGGCGTTCGGATTGTGGGCCATCCTGGCAGCGCGCACCGTGCCGGCAATTCTATATCTGCGCGCTCGGCTCAGATTTTTGCATGGCAAGCCGGCCTCAACGCGCGGAGCGATCATCGCGCACCTGCTGGCGATTCTGATCGTGATTGGCCTCGCGGCTGTGGCAATACTGCCGTTTCTTGCGGTCGCGGCGTTAATCATTCTGCTCCTCCGCGCGCTGATTGGTTTCACAAGGTTGGATAAGCGAGTGACGGCCCGGAAACTTGGGATCCGCGAACTCTCCTTCGGTGCCATGACGGTGTTCGCCGTAGTCCTGGGTAAGGCTCTCGGATGGTGATTTTTCCCCTGCGGCGATCCTAACGCCTCTGCTTTCTGCTTCGAGATGATCTGGCTTCCATTGGGGGTGATCAAAACTCCGCACAACTGCGTAACTCTACCCAGTCACTACATCATCGGCTCTCCTTTCAAAGCTGATTTCCGGGGAGCGCCAGCAACTGCAGCCAGGACATTCCGGCTAATCGTGCTGCTAAACCCGTAATCAAATTCACTAGTTCGGTCGATTGGCACTCGCGAAGCTCACCCTTGATAACCAATCCATCCTGTTCCTGGCTGTTTGGAGCAAGTCTTGCTTTAGAAGTGCCATCCTTCGCCAATGGGTCTAGATACTGGATATGCCTGAGTACCATACGCTCGTACCAGACATTGAGTTTTGGCAGGGCATGATCCCGTGCCAGGCTGCTTGTCCCGTTCACACCGACGCTGGGAAATACGTTCAGCTGATTGCCGAAAATAAATACAAAGAGTCCTATCTCGTCGCTCGCTCACCCAATCCCTTTGCTTCGGTTTGCGGACGCATCTGCGCTGCACCATGCGAGGATGCTTGCCGGCGTGGAAGGATTGACACGCCCGTCACGATCCGGGCGCTAAAGAGGTTTGTCACGGAAAAGTACGGCGTCGAATCGATGGAGCCGGACACGCAGGACGAACTGGCGGCAGGCGTTGCAGATCTCGGCAACAAACAACGCTGGCACTTGCCGGTGCTGCAAGCGAGTCGGGCCGACGTCGCCCGTGGCCAGAAGGTAGCAGTAATCGGAGCCGGGCCGGCGGGAATTTCGGCCGCGCACGACCTTGCCCTCATGGGCTATCGCGTGACCGTGTTCGAATCCACGGACCAGGCCGGCGGCATGATGTATCACGGCATTCCTGAGTTTCGTCTGGCCCGCGCCGTCATCGAGAAGGAAATTCAGAAGACTCTGGATCTCGGCGTGGAGATCAAACTGAACACGGCACTTAACGAAGAGTTCGGAATCAAGGAACTCAGAGATCAAGGTTACGAAGCAGTCTTCATGAGCGTCGGGGTGCAGAAGGGTCGCGACATGAGGATTGAGGGCGCGGACCTCGATGGTGTGATTAAGGCGATCGACTACCTGCTGAACATCAACAACGGCTATCGCGTGAATCTGGGCCGCAAGGTCCTGGTTATCGGTGGCGGCTTTGTGGCCTTTGACGCGGCGCGCATGGCCCTGCGGGCTGCCATGCAAGGGGATACGAGTAGCGAAGGCGAGACGGGCCACGATGTAAAGACCGCTCTGGATGCCGCCCGTGCTGCGATTCGCTCCGGGGCTGTCGAGGTTTACATGGCGAGCCTCGAGTCCTTCGCAGAGATGCCGGTGATGCGCACGACGCAGGGGCGCGAGGAGTTCGAAGAGTCGAAACATGAGGGAGTGCGCTTTTTGCCACAGCGCGGCGCCAAACGCTTTATCGGAGACAACGGCAAAGTGAGAGCGGTGGAATTCATGGGTGTGAAGCGAACCTATGATGACGAGGGCCGCTTCAATCCAATTTACGACCCGGAGTTAAGCGAAACCATCGAAGCGGACTCAATAATCCTGGCCATTGGACAGCAGGCCGACCTCTCGTTCCTGAAACCCGCAGATCATGTCGAGCTGACGCCGCAGGGCACGATCAAAGTCGACCGGGAGACGCTGGCGACTTCCGCGCCGGGTCTTTTCGCCGGCGGTGACGTCGCGTTTGGCCCGCGCAATTTGATCGAAGCAGTCGCCAACGGGAAGCGCGCCGCCCTTTCAATCGACGATTATCTGCGAGGCGTGAAGACCGATCTCGTTGTCAATCTGCGCATTGAGGAGTTGCCAACGCGCTCGTATCGCCGTCCTGAAGATTACGAGAAGTGCGCCCGCGAAACTCCGCCAACCATCTCGCTTAATCGTCGCACGGGTATTTCGGAAGTTGAGACCGGGTACGGCGAGGCCGAAGCCAGGCAACAAGCCGAGCGTTGTCTTTATTGCCACATTCAGACCATCTACGACGCCGAGAAGTGCGTCCTCTGCAATCGCTGCGTGGACATCTGCCCTGAATATTGTTTGAAGCTGGTGCCGGTCGAAGAGCTGGCTCTCGAACCAGAGGTCAAAGAGAGAATCGTAGAGCAGAGCGGGGTCTGGTTGACTGGCCCGCTGTCGGCGATGCTCAAGGACGATGAGAAATGCATACGTTGTGGGTTGTGTGCGATTCGCTGCCCTACTGACGCCATGACCATGGAGGTCTTTTACTATGAGGAGCAAGAAGTCCGCGCCTGAGAGCCCGGAGCTTCCCACCCGCAAAGCGGAAACGCCGGACGAAGCCAGAAAGAACGGACGCACGGATCCTTTGCGGCGCAAAGTGATTTCGCGCATCGGCCTGGGCGCGACATTACTGGCGCTTGGCGGTCAGGCCTATGCCTTTCTTCGCTCTTTGGTGCCTAACGTTCTTTACGAGAATCCACAGCGATTCAAGATCGGGACAGTAGAGCAGTTCAGCGAGGGCGCAAAGTTCATCGACGACAAACGCATCTTCATCTTTCGCGAGAAGAATACCTTCCATTGCATTTCTGCCGCCTGCACGCACCTCGGCTGCACGGTAAAGATGCTGCGCTTGAATCAGGTCAAGAAGGTCAGCGTGCGCGGCCGCGAAATCGACGAGCAGGTGGAATTCGCGTGTCCCTGTCACGGCTCAAAGTACTACGGCGACGGAACTAATTACTCCGGCCCGGCGCCACGGCCGCTGGCTCACTACAAGATAGAGATCGCTCCCGAAGACGGTCAACTTGTGGTCGATACGTCAGAGGTCGTGGCGCGGGACTTTAGATTGACAGTTTAGAGAAGGGAGCAACTCATGGTGACAAGGCGCTCAACCTGGGAAAGGCTCACGAACCCGCGCGCAACCTGGGACAAGATCAAATGGACCTGGCAGCCTGAGAGCAACCGCGAGGCTGGAGACTCCGTAGTCAGGAACTTTTTGCTGCATTGGTTTCCCGCGAAAGTAACTCGCGAGAGTCTTTCCTGGAACTATTCATTCTGGCTCGGCACAATCTCTGCAGTCCTGTTTCTGATTCTCATCATCACCGGCATCCCTTTGATGTTTCTCTATGTGCCCTCGGTCGAGCGCGCCTACCTCTCCGTAAAGGATTTGGAGTTTGCAGTCTCTTATGGCTGGTTTCTCCGTGGGCTACACCGCATCTCAGCACACCTGATGGTCGCGGTGGTCTTCCTGCATATGGTACGTGTGTTTCTGACGGGCGCTTATAAGAACGGAACGGCCGTCAATCAGAATCGTCAGCTCAACTGGCTCATCGGAGTTGTCCTGTTACTGTTCACGCTGCTGCTCTCCTTTACCGGGTACCTGTTACCGTGGGATCAGCTTGCCTACTGGGCGATTACGGTGGGAACGAACATCGCCTCGTCCGCGCCGGTCGTCGGTGAACCGCTGCGCTTTGTTTTGCTGGGCGGTCGCACAATCGATCAAAACACGCTGATCCGTTTCTACGTGCTGCACTGTTTCTTCCTGCCGATGGGCGCGCTGCTGCTTTTCTCTTATCACATGTGGCGCGTGCGCAAAGATGGCGGACTCGCCTGTGTCGACAAGCTTTCGCTGGCTCAAAAGCAAGAGAAGGTCGCGCCGCTCAAGAGTAAGACTTACTCGCTGCTGGGAATAACCAACGGCCGGACAGTCCATGTGGAAACATCCATAGTTGACGAGGACAAGCACACGGTGATGTCGTCGCCCAACCTCACCAGACGACTTCTGATGGTCACGCTGGCGACCCTGGCAGTCGCTGCGCTACTGACCATTTTGTTTCACGCGCCACTCGAGGAAGCTGCCAATCCGAGTGTCACACCCAATCCGGCGAAGGCGCCCTGGTACTTCCTCTGGTTGCAGGAACTGGTCACCGATACAACCTTCACCATCGGCAGTATCACAATCAACGGCGCGCTTATCGGCGGAATTATTTTGCCTGGGATTCTGGTGCTTGCCGCGCTGGTCTGGCCTTACCTCGATAAGTCACCGGTGCGCGCGGTGGGTGTCTGGCTGGCGACCGAGAGACGGAAACAAAACACTATCTTTCTCATCATCGTGGCTGGAATTCTGATCCTGACGATTATTGGGACTTTTCTGCGCGGACCGTATTGGAATTGGTACTGGCCCTGGCAGAGTTGGCCCACCATGCCGCGAAAATTCTAAGGAGAGGCGAAGGTGTTTAAGAAAGATTCTATCTTGCTCTACTCGTTCGGCGGCATAGTCTTAATCGTCACGGCCGGGGTCTTCTGGAATTACTACACGCCGCAATGGCAGGAGTACCAGGATGAATTTCGCGAAATGGTCGCGAAGAAGTTTGGCCCTGCTCGAGCCTCCCAGGCCCCGCGCGGATTGCAACAGATCTGGGTGAAAGATCTGAATCGCGTAGATCGCTGCACAACCTGTCACGAGGGGATGGAATGGAAAGGTCTGGAAAGCGCAGCCAATCCATTCAAGTCGCACCCGCAGGAGATTCTCAAGAAACATCCGCTCAATGAGTACGGCTGCACGATCTGTCATGGTGGTCAGGGTTATGCGACAGACACGGATTCGGCGCATGGCTTTACGCCAAACTGGGATGACCCGCTCCTGGGCAAACAAGTCAGCGAACTCTACCTGATAAAAGATCGCAAAGCGATGATGCAAATGAACTGCAACGTCTGTCATCGCTACGAACGCGAAACGGCCGGCGCCGATTATATCAATCAGGCCAAGCAACTGCTGCAAACCAAAAATTGCCGTGCTTGTCACACGATCAACGGACGTGGCGGGGTGATTGGTCCCGATCTGACGTACGTCGGCGACAAGTCGCCAGAGCAGTACGACTATTCGCGCATGCTGGGTGTGAAAACGGCCTTTGCCTGGCACGTTGCTCACATTCAGAACCCAAAATCGCTGGTGCCGGAAACGGTTATGCCGAACTTTAACCTCAATAGCCGCGAAGCCCAATCAATGGCGCTGTTGGTAATGAGTTGGAAGCGAGCTGACATCCCCACTCGCTACTGGCCCAGCGTCAGGCTTGCAGAAACACAGACCGCCGAAGAAGCGGAAAAAGAAAAACAGATGCTCACGGGTGAGGGCTCATTCTTCGTCAGGAAGGGTTGCTTCGCCTGCCACTCGATTACTGCGTTCGATGTTAAGTCCGCCGCGGACATCGGCCCTGACCTGTCCTTTGCGGTTTCGGACGTGCAGAGCCGCTTTGGAAAGACGCTGGAAGATTTCCTCGCTAAACCTACGGGTACCATGGCAGTCGTCCTGTCCACTCAGATCCAGCTAACGGATGACGAGAAGAAAGAGGTGGTCGAGAAGCTTAAGTCCGCGTATCAGAAAAAGTTGGACCAGCAGGCGCAGGCTGCCAGTGAAGCGTTGAACAAGGCAACAGCGACGCCCCAGAAAAAGTGAGACGGGTTCGACAAACCTCAGTTTGTCGTATGCGCGCTAAAAACTTCAATTGCAAAGATCGGCGACAAACAAATTTGTCGGACATTCTCGAAAGGAGAAACATTACGATGAAAGGCAATCATACAAAACTGACCTGGTTTGGTCTGGGCATTCTCAGCGCGATAATCGTAGCCGGCGCGTTTAGTTGTTCAAAGCGACCCAAGGTCGAACGCGGCGACGTCGCCGAAGCCGCCGTTGCGACTTACGTTGCCCCCGGCGATACGGACGAGTTCTACATGTTCTATTCGGGCGGGCATTCCGGCAACGTCTATGTGGCCGGCGTCCCTTCGATGCGTCACATTTCCACCATTCCTGTCTTTGCGCCCTATCCGGCGACAGGCTATGGCTTCGATAAAGGATCGAAAGAGATGCTGGGTGCTTACACCTGGGGCGATGTACACCACCCGGCGCTGAGCGAAACCAAAGGCGATTACGATGGCCGCTGGCTCTTCGTTAACGACAACGCAAACAACCGCCTGGCGCGCATCGACCTGCGCGACTTCAAGACCAGGCAGATACTCGGCCCGATCCCCAACATCTCCGGTTATCACGGCGGTTCGTTCGTGACGCCGAATACCGAGTACGTACTGGCGGCTTCACGCTTTTCAGTCCCGCTGCCGAAAGGCACATACGAATCAATTGAAAACTACGCGACGAAATACAACGGCATCGTGGCAGGCGTGCCCATCAATCCACAGACCGGGGAGATGAGTGTCGGCTGGCAAATTTTGATGCCGCCGTTCGATTTCGATCTCGGCGACTCCGGCAAGGGCGTCAGTGAAGGATGGGCTTTCTGGACCTGCTACAACTCGGAGCGCGCCACCGGCAAACTCGAGGTCACTTCGACGCAGAAGGATCGCGACTACGTCGTCGCCTTGAACTGGAAAGCGGCCGAACAGGCGGTCAAAGACAACAAGTTCAAAATGATCAGCGGCGCTAAAGTAATCGTTCCGAAAGAAGCGCCCGGCGTCGTCTATCTGATTCCGGCCGCCAAGAGCCCGCACGGCGTCGATGTCAGTCCGGACGGCAAATACATTATTGCCAGCGGTAAATTGCAATCGATCACTACGGCCTTCAACATGGAGAAAATTCTGACGGCGATTCAGAACAAGGATTTCAGCGGCGACGAGGACGGGATTCCGGTCATCAACTACGACCACGTGAAGGATGCTGAGGTCAATGTCGGATTGGGACCGCTGCATACGCAATTTGACGATCAGGGCTACGCCTACACCAGTCTTTTTGTCGAAAGCGCCGTGGCCAAATGGAAACTCGGCACCTGGGAAGTCCTCGACAAGATTCCGATCAGCTATAACATCGGGCACCTCTCTACCGCCGAAGGCGACACCATGCATCCGGCGGGAAAATATTTAGTCGCGCTCAACAAACTTTCGCATGGCCGCCACATGAACGTTGGCCCATCACAACCCGAAAGTTCGCAACTCATCGGCATCGGCGGCGATAAGATGAAGTTGCTTTATGACGCGTTCACTGAGCCAGAGCCTCATTACGCTCAGATGATTAAGGCCGACAAGCTCAAACCGATCGAGGTCTACCCCAAAGAGGAAATGAAGGACGCCAATGCCGTCTGGGACGTGAAGGACACTGGCGCCACGCGCGACGGAAATAACGTGCTGGTGAAAATGGTTGCCGCACGCAGCAGCTTCGAACCCAGCAAGATCGAAGTGACGCAAGGCGAACACGTAACCATCTATCTGACCAATATTGAACAGACGACCGATGAGCTGCATGGCTTCGGGCTCGGCGAGTACAACATCAACGTGGTGGTCGATCCGGGTGAGATGAAAGTTATCGATTTTGTCGCCGACAAGGCGGGGGTCTTTCCCTATTACTGTACCAACTTCTGCTCGGCGCTCCACCAGGAGATGCAGGGGTACTTGTTGGTCAAACCGAAGTAGCTTCTATCTGGAGTTCTTGATTGGTCGCCCGCCGACGGGCAACGGTCTAAAGCCTGGGGTGAAGCGGAGCGGAGCGCCAGGCCAGGTGGTCAGGAAATCGGCAGCCAGCGAAAGCAGGTGGCAGAGTGAAGAAGTTATCCTGCGGCCCGGTTCGCTGGCTCTGAACCAGGCGGCAGGCGAATAAGGAGCAGTCAACCATGAGTAATGTTCTTGAAAGAGAAACACATTTCTTCGAACTGCCGCTCACGCTAAAAAGCCGAGCGCTGATCCTCATCGCAGTCCTGGTGCTGCTGCCCTCCTTTTTCTTCCCGCTCTGGAACATGAGCTTTTTTTCGAACCAGTACACCGACGGACTTGTGCTGCACATCTATTCATATCAACTGGAAGGCGGGATGACACCGAACCGTGACGACCTGAGAGAAATCAACTCGCTCAATCACTACATCGGCATGCGGCCGCTGCTCGAAAGTGACTTCAGCGAGTTTACCTGGGTGCCGCTGGTCATCGGCCTGCTGATGATTTTGGCGCTCAGAGCCATGGTTATCGGGAAGATGTCCAACCTGGTCGATGTGTTTGTGCTCTTTACATATTTCGGCCTGTTTTCGATGTGGAGTTTCTACCATCGGCTTTACCTGTATGGCCACAACCTTGATCCAACCGCCGCGATCAAGGTTCCGCCGTTCGTACCACCGTTCTTTGGGTCAAAGCAGATCGCAAACTTCACCGTCAACAGTTTCCCCGGGCCGGCTTCTTATGCGCTGTTTGCATTCGCAATCTTGCTGCTGATCGCGATCCTTCTTTCGGCAAAGCGGTCCAAAGGGAAGGGAAATGAACAGGCGGCTTCAGCCTAGCATCGTTCAGATCTGTGTTTTAATACTCGCCGGCAGTTCAGCGGCGGCGGCGGCGACGCTCGTGGTGGGCGGTCCCGGCGCCCAGTATCAATCCGTTCAGCCGGCAATTGATGCCTCTCAGGCCGGAGACACTATTCAAGTCCGCGCCGGCACCTACACAGGCAATCTCACGCTTCAGAAAAAAATCATTCTTACCGGCCTGGGCCAGCCGACGCTGCGCGGTGCAGGTGCCGGGAGCGTCGTTACAGTTTTCGCCGATGGCTGCGTCATTCGCGGGTTTGTCATCGAACACAGCGGCGGCGACCTGACACGCGAAGACTCGGGCATTCTGCTCAAGTCGAGCAACAATCAAATCGAAGAGAACCAATTGCGAGACATACTCTACGGAATCTATCTCTACGGTTCACACGGCAACACTGTGCGGCGCAATGGAATTCGTGGCCGGCCGGAATTGGAAGAAGGGGACCGCGGCGCCGCGCTGCACCTATGGAATTCACCGGACAACATCATCGAGGACAATTTAATCTCCGAAACCCGCGATGGGCTCTACATACAGAGTTGCAACGGCAATCAGATCCGCCGCAATCGTGTCTCAAACCTGCGCTACGGTTTGCATTACATGTTCTCGGACCGGAACGTATTTGAAGACAATTTCTTTTCAAACAACGTGGCGGGAGCGGCCATCATGTACTCGAACAAGATCGAGTTTCGCCGCAATGCCTTTGTCCACAATCGCGGGTTCAGTTCATTTGGCATTTTATTTCAGGAATGTACTGACTTGCTGGCCGAAGATAACTTCATCGTCGACAACGCGACCGGCATCTTCATGGAAGCCCTGCGCAATACAACCTTCCGCCACAACACTATCGCCAACAACGACGTGGCCATGCAGATGTTCAGCAGTTCCGACGGCAATGTCTTCACCGAGAACAATTTCATTGACAACCTGAGCCCGCTGCAACTCATCGGCAGAAGCACGACCACGAAATGGTCAGAGAATGGGCGCGGGAATTTCTGGAGTGACTATGATGGCTATGATCTGAACGAAGACGGTCTCGGCGATGTACCCCTGAAGATCCAGAACGTCTTCGAGTACATGGAAGGCAATCATCCGCGCCTGCGCCTTTATCTTGACAGTCCGGCGGCGCGAGCGATGGCCGTCGCCGAAAAGACGTTCCCGATTTTAAGAGGCTCTTCAGAAATAGACGAGGCGCCGCTCATGAAACCCGTGGCCCTGCGCTATCCGTTCGCAACTGAACAGCCCGCAAAGCGTATGCATGCGGGATTGATGATGGCTTCGCTACTGATTCTAAGCGCCGCAGCAATGGTGATCTGGAAAGGACAACGGCCCAGGCGACAATGACTATTCAAGTCCGAAATCTGACGAAGAGATTCAAAGACTTCGCGGCGGTCAATGACGTATCGTTCGAGATTGCAGCCGGCGAGTGCTTTGCGCTGCTCGGACCAAATGGCAGCGGCAAAACCACCACCTTGAAATGCATGGTGGGATTGAGCCTGCCCACTTCGGGCAGCATTTCGGTCGCAGGCCTGGATGTTCTGCGCCATGGCCGCGAAGCGAAACGGTTGATGAGCTTTCTGCCTCAACGCGTTGATTTCAGCGAGCAGTTGACCGGGCGCGAGGTGCTGGAATTTTACTGTCGCCTGCGCCGCATCCCGACGCGACGAATATACGAGACGCTGGAAACGCCGAATTTTCATTTCAACGGATTTTTTGACCAATCAGTCAGCCAGTTCTCAGGCGGAATGATTCAGCGACTGGGCCTTGCGGTTGCGTGCTTGCCCGATGCTCCAGTGCTGGTTTTGGATGAGCCCACTGTGAGCCTCGATCCCAGCGGCGCAATTCAGTTCCGTGAGTTTCTGGCCTCACTAAAGCGCAGGGGCAAGACGATTGTGTTTTCGTCCCACATGCTCGCGGATGTCGAACAGCTTGCGGATCGCGTGGCAATTTTGGTCAGCGGCAAACTGGTTGCGTTGCCATCAATCGCTGCCCTGCGCGACGAATTGGTGCGCAGTTCACGGATGCGAGTGATGTTGGCCAATCCCGATGAGCGACTGCCTGCTGCATTGCGCGCCTGCGGAGTTGAGAACGCCACCCTAAAAGAGAAATCCCTCCTAATTACTTCCCGGGCGGAGGATCGTCTGGGGATATTGCAAGCGATCGAAAGAGAGGGTGGACGCATTGAAACCTTTGTTACTGAAGAATTGTCTCTCGAAGACATCTACATGAGATATGTGACTGAAGAGAATGTCAGAACGCATGAGAAGGAAACAGAAGAGTGAGTACGGCGGTGATGTCGTTGCCTTGCTCCGGAGGAGCACGATGTTTATAGCATTGCCACTGCCTCCGGTTCTCCACTTCGGAGCAGCGAAGTGTTTCAGATGATGCGCTATTCAACCAGTCAGCACACTCCGATCCTGCGCAGCTTTCGGAGGGTTTTTAACGCAAGGATCTATGAACACCTGGTCCCTGCGGGACTGGTCAAACTAGTTGCGATGTTGTCCCTGCTGTTGCTCATAGGCTGCGACGCGAACAGGTTCGAGCCGGTTGCTCTGGCGCCCGAAGACGTGTGTAGCTATTGCAAGATGGCGATTTCGCAAAAGCGTTATGCCGCCGAGTTGATTGACAGCGAAGGGCAGGCCTTTAAGTTCGATGACATCGGCTGCATGATTAATTTCATCAAGGGCAAGAAGAACCCCGCGAAGACTGTCGCTCACTTTGTAATGGATTTCGATGAACGTCAATGGCTGAAAGCCGAGGACGCCTGTTACGTTCGTGCTGCGGAATTGAGCACGCCAATGAACGGAGGAATCATCGCCTTCAAAACTGAATCGAGAGCCCAGGAAGCAGCGGGCAAATACCAAGGTAAGCGGCTTGGCTTCGCTGATCTTTTTAAGAATGAGCACTGACAACGATTGACCGCCCACTTTCGACCAGCCCGGGCGGGGAAGACGGTTGCCGGTGGTAGTAACAAGGTTTTCACATGGATACGCACGCGATCACAACTATTGCCAGGCAGGAACTGGTTATCAACATTCGAAACCGTTGGACGCTTGTGTTTGCCGGTGTCTTCGGCGTGCTGGTGCTGGCAATTTCTTACTTCGGATTGGTCACTGGCGGAACGGTTGGATTCCAGGGTTTCGCGCGCACGTCGGCGAGCCTGCTGAATTTGGTGCTTTACATCGTCCCCCTGGTGGCCTTGACTATGGGCACGCTCAGTTTTACGAGCGAGAAGAGTGCGAGCGAGTTATTGTTTTCTCAGCCCGTAACCCGCGGCGAGATCCTGCTCGGCAAATTCCTCGGTCTCTTTGCTTCGATTTTCGCCGCGATGCTGCTTGGCTTTGGTCTGGCGGGCATCATCATCGCCGCCAGAGCTGGTGCTGACGGCGCGTTGCGCTACCCTGTGTTCATAGGCTTCTCACTGCTCCTGGCGCTCATCTTTCTCAGCTTATCAGCATTCATTTCGGCACTTTGCCGGCGCAAGAGCAAGGCGTTTGGGGTCGCGCTTTGCGCGTGGTGTTTCTTTGTACTGTTCTACGACCTCGTGGTGATAGGCGCGACGTTCTTGTTAAAGGAGCGAACGGCCAACGCTTTTATTTTCGGCTCGCTCTTCGGAAATCCCGTCGACATGGTGCGCGTGGCCAGCCTCATGACGCTCAACGGCAAGGACATTTTTGGAGCAGGCGGCGCAGCGCTTTTGAGATTCCTCGGCGGTGAAGGTCTGTCCATTGCCCTATTGCTCGTCGCGCTTGGCATTTGGGTTGCGGCGCCGCTCTGTTTTGCGCAGCGCCTGCTCAGACGCCAGGATATTTGAGGGACGAGAAAGGTGTCCCCTCCGCCGCACCGAGCTGGAGGTTTATTGCGAAATCCAGCGCTCTAAAGATCCCACCTGCAAACAGGTTGACGAGTAAGTTCAGAGCAGAGGCGAGATGAGAAAACTTTATGTGGCTGGAGGCGGGATGCTCATCATTGTCGCCGCCGCAGTCTCGCTGTTTTACTTTCGCTCCGACGTGCGATCTGAGCGGCTGCACTATGAACGCGAAGAGACGCAAGTCATCATCTCAAATATCCCCGGCGCCGGTCTCACTCTCTTCAAAGCGGGAAAAGATCTGCAAGCCACAGTCGCTATGCCGCCGTTAAATGGCGAGCGAATCTGGCTGCCGCGGGGAAACTATTTTCTGAAGGCTGAACAGTCTGCGCGGACGTTCTTTTATCCAATCCCGCTCACCGGATATCGCGCCGGTCCTGACAAAGAAGGCACGTTTACCGTCACTATTCGTGCGTCAGGCATAAACTCGCCGCGCGGGCTGCTTCCTGACTGGCCCGATTACGTATTTGTGCCCAGTGGTCTTTTTCTTTTCGGCGATCACATGCGAGTGCAAGAGCCGCACTACGTTTGGCTCGGCGGATTCTTTATCGCCCCATTTGAAGTAAGCAACGCGGAGTTCCGGGCGTTTCTGGCCGATCCTCATGGATATTTGGACGATGCAAATTGGACGGAAGCAGGCAGAAAGTGGAAGGCTGGAAACACTTGGCATGCGACTGCGCTCATAAAACCTGCTGATACTGATTATCAGCGCTTCGGCCAGCCCGACCAGCCGGTCGTGCAGGTAAATTGGTTCGAAGCAAACGCATTTTGCAGTTGGCTGACCAAAAGTGTTGGGGCAGGGAGATGGATATTTGCGCTACCTTCCGAAGGAGAATGGGAAAAGGCTGCGCGCGGGCCGGATAATTTTGATTATGGGCTGGGCCTGAACATCAGCGATAACGAAGTGAGTCTGTATAACTGGAAGAAGAATCCGGGAGCAGAAGTCACAGTTGTTGGTCTTAAAGAAACACGATCAAAGTATCAACCCAATCGCTATGGTGTCTATCATATGACCGGCAATGTAGCTGAGTGGACCCAGTCGCTCTATCGCGCCTACAGCCGTCAGCATCCCTACGTCGATGACGACGATCGCAATCGCGATGAGATGGCGGGCGAGCGTGTCATCCGCGGCGGCTCCTGGTACACCGCGAGCATTGCGGTTCTTTACATACCTTATCGAGAGAACTTTCGACCCGAGGTGCAAACGCCCTATCTCGGATTCAGAGTCGTTGTACGGCCCGTGCCTTAAGCTCGCAGCGTCCTGCACTCGATTGGTTTGCGCAGCAACTCACGCGTCATATAAGCCCTTGGGCCTCGATGTTAAGGAAGCTCAAGTCCGGCGAATCCGATGTTTAGTCTAATGGCTGGTTCAAGCGCTTCAGCGCTTCCTCATACTCTGCCGGCTGACAAGTGCGACATCTTCTTTCCCTTTAGCGCCGATATCCGCTGTTGCAATACACCTTGAAACAACTTTGCCGATTGGGAATAGGAGGATGAGGACATCGGTCTTACAAACGTAGGACTGGTAGTGTAATCAGGGTTGTCCGCGTTAGAAATAATTGAGGATGCAGGAAGGCAATATGACGGAAGCTGAAGCAACACACTTCGCCAGGCAGTGGGTCGCGGCGTGGAACAGCCACGACCTCGAAGAGATTATGTCGCACTATAGCGACGATGCGGAACTGATTTCCCCGTTGGCGGAACAGCTGCTCGGCAGGGGCGTGTCTGCAGTTCAAGGCAAGACTAACTTGCGGGGGTATTTCCGTCGCGGACTCGAAGCATTTCCGGACTTGAAGTTCACGTTGTTGAGTGCTTACACCGGAGTGCAAAGCGTGGTTGTAAGCTACCAGAGCGTCCGCGGCATGGAAACCGCTGAAGTAATGCGCCTCAATGAGGAAGGGCTCGTCTGCCGGGTGATCGCGCACTACTTCACGCCTGCTCCGATCCCGGATAACGGCTCTGCTCGCGCGTGAAGACGCAATTCGTGCGATGAAAATCTGCCACACTTTAACTGGCCTTGGCGATAGCAGTCAGGAGTATGAACCGGTCAGTCACGTCCGTTCGTCGAGTTTCCTGAGGCCTGCCAAGGGCAGGCGTAACGACTCGGCGCCGACTCGCTTAACTGGATTAGTCGATGACCAGGAGTTTCGCCCCAACCCGGGTTGAGGAACGATGAGGGTCCACGTCGTCCCCGACTTGATAGCTCATACCCGGCTGCAGGACAAAGGTGCGTCCATCTTTTAGCTCGGTATGTAGCTCGCCCTCCAAGCAGAAGAGAATGTGACCTTTCTGACACCAGTGGTCAGCTTGATAACCGTGCGTGTATTCGACCAGGCGAACCCGGATATCCCCAAAGTTGCGGGTTTGCCAATATGCAGGACCCGTTTCGCCTCGATGTCTGGTACGCGCAATTTCAGACCATACGACAGTCTCAAAAGGGAAGCTTGTCATTTGCATAATTTGTGATCCTGAACGACCCGAGAACCCTCAGGCCCAGCCGTTTGCCATAGAATCAGATTATTCCCTCGAAGTGGTGGGTGGGACGTGCCACTCGCAGGATTGTTCATTGTCAAACTAATTAGTCAACGCGGTCCGCACGGCGACCGAGTGTTTTTCAAAGATACCGCTCGCGTATCACGTTGAGATGTCGCACTTCGTGCCCCGCGATGTGATAGGCGATAGCGCGCACGCTCATGTATTTCCCATCCGCTACGCCGCCCAGCTTTAGGGACGTGTCAGCAAGCCCACAGTACAATGTCAGAGTTGCCGCACGCACGGTCACCAGCTCGGCCAGCAACTCGTCAAGGGTTCGCTCATTTGCCGCGGAAGTAAGCGCGTACGCGTCCTGCTCAAAGCCCGGCAACTCTGTTGCGTCGCCACGAGCGAACCGCAGGGCACGGTAGGCATAGATCCTTTCGTCGTCGCTAATGTGCTGCACAATCTCCTTGACCGTCCATTTGGCGGGCGCATAACGGAAGGTAAGGATCTCGTACGGCAAGCTGTTGAGGAACTCTCGAGTACGCGTAAGATTTCGCTCCAGATGATCGAGCACGCAGCCGTCATCCGGCAGCAGGCCAATGTAGCGGATTGCCTGTGGCGGATATTCGTTTACGCTGGGCTTCTCGATTCTGCGCATGCCCGTTTCTCCGTCCCGGCTGAAATCACACCGCCCTTCTGCAATGGCTCACCCAAATAGCTGTCTGAACTGTGCTGTGTCGGTATATTGCTGAAACCTTACGATCTTTCCCTCGCGAAAAGTGAAGAAGTGGGCGAATTGCGCACGCGCATGTTTCCCATTCTTGCGGTAGATTCCGCTGTAATAACCATGACTGACGACTGTATCGCCGGCGTCGAGTATCTCCGCTGGAATGCTGGCAAAGCCGTCCCAGTCCGAACCTATCCGCATGAACACGTTATGCAAAACCGACTCTGGCCCGATGTACGGATTCCCAGCGTCATAGATAAAATTCTCAGCTGCCCACCATTCTACTTTTGGATCCAGAACCGCCAGGACCGATGGAACATCACCCCTGGCGAAAGCCCCATACATGTCGGCGACGATCTGGACGTTTTGCTCTGACATTTGTTCCTCCCGGTTTTTCGGAAATTGATTTCCTGGCGATGTCGCGGTAATTTCGCTTGTGTTGCTGCACCTACCTCGTTCGGGCATCCAGAATCTTTTCTTTGTAAATGGCCGCAAAGAGCTTTTCGGCCAGGTCGTAATTGATCAGTTTCAGCGAATTGTATTGCTCCAGCGCCGGTCCTCGCTGGCCGAGCTGGAGATAGAGAACAGCCAGGTTGTTGTGCGCTTCCGCGAGATCGGGTTTAAGCAGGATGGCTTGCTTGTAAGACTCAATCGCAAGTTTCTGGCGACCGGCCTTGGTGTAGACGTAACCAAGGTTGTAATGCGCGCAGGCAATACGAGGCTCAAGCAGGATCGCTCGTTGCAGAGACTCAATGGCGAGGTCATATCGGCCGAGGGAGGCGTAAGCTAATCCCAGGTTGTTGAAAGCCACTGGGTATTGCGGGTCAAGCCGGATGGCCTGTTGAAAAGCGGCGACCGCTTCATTAGCCCGGCCCACTGCAACGTACATGTAGCCCAGGTTGTTATGGGACGTCGCCAGGTTAGGATGCAGTTGCAGGGCACGCTCCAGCGCTGTAACAGCTTCGCCCGGCCGGCCCAACTTGAAATACACAACTCCCAGGTTGTTATAAGCAGTGCCTAGATCTGGTTTGATTTGCAGGGCTCTTTGACAGCATTCAAGTGCCTCCTCGAAGCGGCCCTGTTCGGAATAGGCAAAAGCTAACTCGCTCAAAGAGTCGGCACGGTTCGGTTCGAGCTGAAGCGCTTGCTTGAGACTCTTCACGGCTTCGGCAAAGTGTTCAGTTTTATTGAAACACACGCCCAGGTTGTGATAGGCGACTGTCAGGTTTGGGTTCAGGCGCACTGCCTCCTCAAAAGCGCCAATTGCCGCAGGGAAGCGGTCCTCAGTTTCGTAGACCCACCCAAGATTGTAGTGAGCCATCGGCAGTTCAGGCCGGAGCGCAATTGCGCGCTTCAATAGACTGACAGCCTCCTTGAAGCGATGAGATTCAACCAGGGCCACCGCCTGATTGTTGAGCGAAGCGGCCTCGTCTAAAGTCTGATCTATGGACTGAAGTGTTTTGCCCTGCGCCGCCGGCACCGTCAGCAGCGAACCCAACAGCAACAAACTAAACCAGTTCAGATTCATTTGCCTGATCATGGTTGCACTCACCTCCCCACAGCGATACAACTAAAGTACCTTTGCCGGTGGTTGAATATTCCCGCCATTGGCCAGGCAAAATGAGGCATAGGCTGCGAGTCAGTCGCAGTGCCTGACGGCCAGTGATGCAAAAAGAGCGACCTAAAGAAGGATCGCTCTCCTGCCTCGTCTTCCGCTTGTGAACGTTTAGAAAACGTAACGTAGTTGGAACTGGCCGATGCGCCCCGCACTGACGTTACCGATATTCAGGTTCCCGGAATTGAACCGGAAGTCATTGAAGGCCGTGTCCGTCACGTCACCGGTTCCGGGAGCAAATTGTGGCGTGTTGAAAGCGTTGAAGTAATCAAAGCGAATCTCGAACCTGCTGGTTTCCGATCCAAAAAAGCCGGCAGGGATCGCCTTGGTCAGACTCAGATCCAGGCGGTTCTGCCTGGGCCCGCGCAGGATATTGCGTCCCGCAAGACCTGTGCGAATTGACTCGCTGACCAAGAAACGAACATTTGCGGGATTGATCGGATTGCCATTGACGTCAGAGAAGCCGGTGGGCGAGGTGACGCCTGAGATAAAGTTTTGGGCAATTAAGTTCGAGAAGCCAACCGAATTCGCAGGCGCATTCGGGTTGCTAATCGCCGGACGGTCGTTTAAAGCGCTGCCGTCCCCGTTCAGATCTATGCCGCCTACGAATGGAGTTTCAACGTTACCCGATTGCAGCCGGTAGGTTCCGCCGATCGAGTAGCCGCCTAACAGTGCATGACCCAGTCCGGATTTCAACAGGCTCGGAACATCGTAGATAAAGGTAGCTACAAATCGGTGCGGTGCGTCAAAAGAAGCCAGGCTGCGATCCGTTCGGCGATTAAATGGATCTGAGCCGACGCTGGACCCACCGGTCGTGACGAACACCTCGCTGTTCACATCATCAATCGCTTTTGAGTAGGTGTAGGCAAGTCGCAACAGTAGCCCACTCTTGAAACCGCGATCGAGACGGGCTTGCAACGAGTTGTAGGTTGAGTCGCCGCCATTTGTTCGCGCAACCACTGAACCGCGATTGCGAAAATTCCGGATGAGTGTGTTGAAACCGCCAATCCCGGGATTCAACTGCTCGTTGATGAACAGCCGCGTTCCCCTTGAGCCCACGTATGCCACATCTGCAATGAGATTAAACGGCAGCTCACGCTGTATGCCGAAGTTGTAGACATATGTCTGCGGATTTACGAGATTACCCGGAATCGTGTTAATGCTCGCGAATGGATCTGGAGTGCCGGTCGTGGGCAGCGACGCGACCCCGAAGCCCGCGATGCCCCGAGGATTCGTAGCTGCCGGCAAAGACGCGCCAAAATTTGTCACCCCAAACGAGTTCGGAACCGAGGCTGCGGTATTGCTCAGAATGTTGTTGAAGAAAAAGTCGTAGTTGACCGCAAAGCCGCCGCGAATCACTGACTTGTTCTCGCCAAACAATCCTTTAAAAAAGTGTGGCTGGTAGGCAAAACTGACGCGGGGCGCAAAGTTATTGTTGTCGCGCTGCTGGCGCACGGTGGTCTCCACTGGCTGATCAAAACCACCGAAGGCCGGAAAGCGAATGGCGTTGAACGGCGTGCCGTAATTTTCATAACGCAGCCCCAGGTTCACTGTTAGATTCGGCTTTACCCTCCAGGTGTCGTTAATGAAATAGTTCTGGTAAAAGGCGTTGGGAAGAATTGTTGGGCTGCCGAACTGAATTGCAGCGCCGCCTCCGCCTCTGCCGGAGAATTGATCGACAAAGTTTGCAAAGGAATTGAATCCACCGCCCCCGGCGAAGATCAGTGTTCCACGAGAGTTGAAGGGAATACCCTGTTTCGAGCGCTGGACATTGAGATCCGCCCCGAAACGGAGAGTGTGATCTCCAGCGGTATAGGAGATCGTGTCCTGCAATTGGTAATTATTGAAAAGGCGTCCCTGTGGAAACACTGACGGCAGGCCGATCGAAGTGATGCCCTGTCCCAGGCCCGCTCCGGTGAATAAAAAGACTGGGCCGGCCTCTCCCACCTGCCGGTCGCGGGGCGCAAATTGCACATTGAATCGCCCGTAACCAAAACGAAACTCATTCGTCGCTCTGGTCGAAAGATTACGCGTGTAGTTCGCGTAGAAGTTTTGCACCCGGCTGGGGACATCAACTTCAAATCCAGGAAATGGCGAGTCGTTCTGAAACTGATTATTGAAAGCCTGATCGTCAAGCACATAACGAAAGGCAATGCTGTCTTTCTGGGTGGGGGTCCAATCAACCCGCGCCAGATATTGATTGTCATTGACTGGCTGCGTACTGCTGACTGTGGTCTCGCCAAAGTCGATATTAGGACGGCCGTTGCCCAGGGCCACGCTGGAGATTTCGCGCTCGCCGCGCAGATTTCCCACGATGCTCAAATAGCGATCCAGGTTTGGATTTGCGCCCACTGGAAACAGAGAGCGGAGAGCAGCAAAACCCGAAGCGGTTGGCACACGCACCCTGGCATCGGTGCCTGAGCGGAACCGGTCGCCTTGATAAGTGCCAAAAAAGAACAGCTTGTTTTCCTTGATTGGTCCACCAAGCGAAAATCCAAAAGTGTTCTCAACAGCTATCGGCTTCCGTGTGCTGTCAGCTCTCTGGCTGGCGGTCAGGGAATTGAAAGCGCTATTGTTCAGCACGTCATAGATTGAACCATGAAACCGATTGGTGCCGCTGCGAGTAACTACATTGACGACGGCGCCGCCGGCCCGGCCGAATTCCGCCGAGTAGTCGGACTGAAGTACGGTGACCTCGTTGTAGCCATCGCGCAGGACGGGAATATAGAACTGCCCGGCGATGGAGTTGTCATTGTTGTCGAGTCCATCGATCAACTGATTATTTGCGCGGGCGCGCAGACCGTTGACCGAGAACTCGTTGCCCTGCACGAAACCGCCCGCCAGCGGGCCAGGATCGGTTACACCCGGGAGGGTGAAAACGATGCTGGTCGGATTCAATGCCGGTGTCGGCAAGTCCGTGATTTCGCGCTTGCTGAGGGTGTTGACGCGCGCGCCATCCTGAGTCTGCAGGATCACGTCATCGCTCGACGTAAGATTGACCACTTCAGACTGTGTGCCTACCTCGAGTTGAAATTGGACTGTTGTTGTTTGCGCCGCAGTTACGATAACGTTATCGCGGCTCACGGTCTTGAATCCGCTCTGACTGACCTCCACTCGATAAGACCCGGGGTCAACTGCATCGAGACGGAAACTTCCGTCGGCAGCCGAGACCGTTTCGCGGCTGACACCTGTGCTTACATTTGTGATTCTAACTGTAGCGCCGACGAGCACCGCGCCATTGGGATCAGCGATATTTCCGACCATAAATCCTTTGCTGGTCTGCCCGAACGTGCTGGCGCTCAGAACCAGCGCTAGTAGCACAATGGAGCCAAAGCTAATTCTTCTCACGACCATATCTCCTTATTAGAAAGCGATGTCTTTGTTCGGGGAGAGCATTTTCCTGGGCCGTCGCCGGTGCTGCTTTTTACCTGCCAGCCCCCGGGCCCGCGGGCCGCGGCGTTCCACCAACTTACCGCGACCCGCACTCTATTACTCGGTTTGGTTACGTTTCATTCCCAATGTTGTGTGGCTTATAAAACAGGTCCCGGCGCAAGGTGTTCAGGATAAGGGTCAAGTTCGCTACTCGGATTGCCCTTAGCGCCAATCTGCCGGCGCGCTTTTCGCGCTGCGCGGCGCTGCATAGCCAGTCTCTTTCTTATAACTCTAATTCTTCTCATGGTCCCTCGCCGCGCCTGAGTATTCTCGAGATAAAAACTTCAAGCCATCTGTTGCCGAAGTGCAAAGTTCACCGGTAGCGCCTGCGACTCGTAACCCGGGTGAGGCGATGTTGGCTTCGTAAGCTGGTCGCGCAACTTTGTGCGAGCCCGATGTAATTGCGACTTCGAGGTCCCTACGGCACATCCAAGCATCTTGCTGATCTCATGGTGCTCAAATCCTTCAACGTCGTGCAGAATGAACACTGTGCGATACCCTGGCGCCAATCGCCTGATCGCCTCATTCAACGAGACGCGGGAAACCAGCGACATGCGCGCGGGGTTTTCGGTTCCAGGGACAATTCGAAGCGGCTCTGTGCCGTCCTCGGTCGTTCGCTCTGCCCTGACAGCTGGCTTGCGGAACCGCATTAGCACTTCATTCACTGTCAAGCGGTGGAGCCAGGTGGTGAATGACGCCTCGCCGCGAAATGTCTTTAGCTTGCGAATCAGCTGAACAAAAACGTCCTGGGTCAGATCCTCAGCCGCCGGTTGGTCGCGCGTCATGCGCAGACAAAGATTGAACACGCGACGCCGATATGTCTTGTATAGCTCCTCAAAGGCCTGCATATCGCCAGCGGCGGCTAGTCGCACGTTGCAATCAATCGTAG
>Ga0209798_10000570_pt1 | contig 22378 bp, 16 predicted proteins | sample DOMMetBare3Fresh_FD_187475 | JGI IMG/M metagenome (GOLD analysis project Ga0209798, IMG submission 187475) | Wetland sediment microbial communities from St. Louis River estuary, USA, under dissolved organic matter induced mercury methylation -... | ecosystem: Environmental > Aquatic >... | reverse complement strand
GTACTCCACAATCGGGACCTGGTCGTTGGGCAGGTAGAGCCGGTGGGTGGCCACCGTGTCGTTGATCTGCGTCCAGTGCGCCCATTCGTCGAAGTAGAGGGGGCCTCCGGGATTGCGCAGGTACTTCGGGGCAAAGCTGAACAGGGCCAGACACACCACAGCGAGCTGGCGGTGTCCCCGTAACGTGTCAGGCATGGTGATCATGGCGACCAGGGGTGCGTAACCCAGGGCCATCCCGAGCCAGAACAGGGTGAAGCCTCGGTACTCGTCGCCGCTCAGAGATGCGTGGTAAGAGGCCCCGATGGTGACGACCCCGGCTATCGGCAGCACCGCGGCGAGCACGACGGTCATGGCGTTGGCCAGCCCGGAGCCACGTCGCCCCCGATGCGAGGGCGGCGGACTCTGCGGCTGGTGCTGTGCCGCTTGCTGGTGTGCCCGGCGCGGTGACACGCGGCCCGACGCTGTCATGTCGCAACGACGCGGCGACGGTCGGCGACCAGCCCGTCGTAGATCTCGAGCCAGCGCCCGACCACGCCGTCGACGGCGAACAGGACCGAGCGTTCTCGGGCCGCTCGGGACATGTCGGCGCGCCGCGCGCCGTCCCCGGCGAGCGCACGGATGGCGTTCCGAAGAGCGGCGGGGTCGCCCGGAGGAACATGCAGGCCGGTCACGCCGGATGCGACCGAGTCCACGAGGCCGCCCACGGCACTCACCACCAGAGGACAGCCCTGGGACATGGCCTCCAGCGCGACCAACGGCATGGGGTCTGCCCAACGGCTCGGCACGACCCCCAGCGTGGCATGCCGCCAGGCCTGCATGACCACGTCATGGGGGACATCGAGTCGCACGGTGACCCGCGGGCCACCGCTGGGCAACGGCTCGCCCGGCTTGGCGATCCCGAGCACGACCAGGTCAAGGTCCTCGATCCCGGCCATCGCATCGAGCAGGACATCGACCCCCTTGTGTGCGGAGAGTTGGCCCACGTAGAGCACGTAGCGCCCCCGTGGGAGGAAGTCGGGCCGCGCACCGGGGGCGACCCGCGGCAGGCGCACCGCGGGCGGGACCACCAGCGGCGCCCGCACACCGAGTCCTCGCTCGAGGGAAGCTGCGACCGACGAACTGACAGCCACGACCGCATCGCAGGCACGGACGGCGCGGCGCATGATCGCCAACCCGGATGCCAGTGCAGTCGCCCTCATCGGACCGTACTGGTCCGCCGCGCAGGCGATGCACGCCACCAGCCGCGGGCTGTCGCACGAGCCGGTCCGGCCGGGGCGGATGTTCGTCTTCCGGGCACAGAACGTGCCGTAGTCGTGGGCGTAGGCGACGGTCGCCGTCGCCGGGTGACGTCGTCGTATCGGGAGCCAGCTGTTGATCAGCCAGGAGTGCGCGTGGACGACGTCCGGGCGAACCTGGTCGACCAGCGCCGTCAGGCCCCGCAGGACGTGGGGGTCCGGGAACGTCGGGTGGAACGGCCGGCTGCGGTCGGCGTGGACGCCGCCCAGCTTGTGGGTGAGCGACGTCAACACCGCGGTCCGGACGCCGGCGACCTCTTCCGGGCGGTCGGTGAGGGTAGCCACCGTCACCTCGGCTCCACGCTCGGCAAGCCCCGCCGACAGATCGCGGACGACACGTTCCAGGCCGCCGGCGACGGGCGGGAAGAAGTCAGTGAGCTGGAGGATGCGCAGCGGCTGCGACCTGCTCACGCGAGGGCGCCCCGGATGCGCACGGCCGGTCCGGCCAGGGCGGCCCGGTAGACCGCACGCGTGCCCTGAACGACGTCCGGCCATGTCGGCAGGGCGGTGCTCGGGGCGGGCCGAGGGCCGGTGAGCACATCCTCGAGAGCCTGCACCACGGCATCCGGCCGGTCCCGGTCGACCAGTCGACCGCCGCCTGGACTCGCCGACATGGCCAGCACCTCGCGGTGGGCCGGGATGTCCGAGGCGACGACGGGCACGCCGGCCGCAAGCGCACCGGCGATACTCAGTCCGAACGCTTCGTGGGCACTCAAAGACGCGACGAGGCCGGCTCGTTGGATGGCGGCCTGCAGGTCATCGTCCTCGACGCCACCGAGGAGCAGAACGCGGTCGGCGACCCCCCGCGCTGCCGCGGTGGACAGCAGGGCCTCCCGGTACGGGCCATCCCCGATGATCACGAGGCGCGTTGTCGGTGTGAGGCGGGGCAGGGCGTCAACGAGGCGATCGATGCCCTTGTATTCGACCAGTCGGCCGACGGTCAGGATGTCGGACCGGGTGACCGGGCTCGCCTGGAGGGCACGTTGCGATGGCTGAGGGCGCTCGGTCCCGTTCGGGATCACGGTGATCTTGTCCGCCTGGTGCGGAAAGTCGCCGCAGAGCCATCGAGCCTCTGCGTGGGACACGCAGATCACAGCGGTGGCGTGGTTCAGCACCGCCCGCCCGACAGGCCGGAAGGGCGTGTGCAGCAACGCCCGGAACGGCGAATGACCCGTGCCGTGATAGTGCGGAGTGAAGATCAGGGGCCGGCTGCCGGCGATCATGGCGTTCACGGCGGCCAATGCGTGGTAGCTGTGCGCATGGACGACGTCATAGGTCCCTCGAGCGGTGCGCAGATGGCGCCACATCGCTGCGGAGTACCGAAAGTCGGGCGCCGAGACCACCATCGGGAACCGCCTCACCCGGACGCCGCCCACGGTCTCCTGCTCAGCGGATCCAGGAACGATCCGGTTGGTGACAACCGTGACCTCGTCACCCCTGGCGGCCAAACCCAGCGCGAGCTGCAGCACGTGGTGTTCGACCCCGCCCAGGGCAGGCGAGAATCCGCTGGTGACCAGAGCAATCCTCACCGCAACGCTCCAGCGGGGACCTGGTCCGGCAGTACCTCGTCGAACAGCGCGTCGAGGGCGTCCAGCGTGTCCGACCATGAGCGCGGGTCAGTGTAGGTCGTCCCGCACCGCGTCAATGCCGTCCGCAATCCGTCCGCCAGATCAACGGGGTCACCGGGCCGGACGAACACCGCACCGGCGTAGTCACCGGCCGCAGCTCGTAGCCCGCCGACATCGGACACGACGACCGGGAGCCCAGCGCTCATGGCCAAGTGGAGGGGACCGGAGGACGAGGACCGCAAGTAGGGCAGAGCCACCACGTCGGCCTCGGCGAACAGCCGACTCACCTCGACATCGGTGACGTACTCGTCTCGGACCGTGATCCGGTCTCGACGCGGGCTCGCGGCGACGGCGTCCAGGTGCGCCGTCCAGCCTTCCCACGTCTCACCGACCAGGAGCAGGCGCACGTGCGCCGCAATGTCGTCGGGCAGCAGGTCGAAGGCCGTGACGAGATGCTCGGCACCCTTGTAGGGCCGCACGACGCCGAAGTAGAGGATCGTTCGCTGCTGCCCGCCCTCCCGCTCATCGGGGCGCGGTCTCGGCGTCGCCGTGCCGGCCTCGGCGCGGACATGGTCATAGGGGCCGTGCGGCACCACCTGCACCGGACCGCTGATGTCGTAAGCGTGTCGAAGCGCCTCGAGATCATGCGGGGAATGCACGATGTGTCCCTCGCACATCGCCAACAGCCTGCCCACGAGCCGACGGACATACGCCGTGACACCAGGGATCCGGGCTTCACCGGTGTCCTGCACCTCATGCCATTCGATGATCACTCGAGCACCGCGCCGACGGGCCACGGCCGCCAGCAGGAGGTAGCTGTGCAGCACCGCCCCCGTCCACCATTGCAGGAGGACGACGTCCGGGTGCCGCCGGGCGAGGAACCGCAGGACGCGAAACAGATTCGGCCCCCAGTACCAGTCGAGGACCTCCGCCGCCGGGATGTCCGGCCGGTAGTCGACGGCGTTCACGGCGACCCCGACCCGGCGCCGGCCCGGGTAGACCCACCGCGGCACCAGGCGACGCGTGAGCAGCGCCGAGACCGCGTGGCGAGAGCTCAGCTCGTTGGTCAGACGGCATGTGTAATAGCTGATACCAGAGGTGAAACGCCACCCCGAGCCGACGATCATGACACGTCGTCGGCCGAGGTGTTCCAGATGCGAGCCTGCTTCTCTGTCCCGAACGATCACACGCCGCCCCTCGATGTCCGTCGACCGACCGATGCAGCGCGAGCGCGGGGTGGCGGACCGCTCGTCGCCTCGCCATGGAAACACCGGTCCGCCTGGTGGAACACTCCGTCAAGGCTCCGTAGGACACCGCTCAGTCTGCGACGGGACAGAGTCGAGAGCCGGCCGTGGCAGTAGGGTTCCCACGGGTTCCCTACTGAGACCAGCGTTGAGGGGATGCAGCGGGTGCGGGCGGCTGACGCAGGGCGACCGGTCGAACTGGATCTCGCCACGGCCGGAGTCAGAACGCACGTGCGGCTCTGGCCGAGCGAGGATTCCGGCGACGCCGCCAGGCGAGGGGTATTGCTCGCCTTCCATGGCCTGACGGACTCCGGGCTGGTCTTCGGCCCGCTCTGGGATGCGATGGAACGTCGCTGGACGATCGTCGCCCCAGACGCTCCCGGGCACGGCGGCACCCCCTGGCCGGGGGGGACGACGTACGACATCGCCCCCGACGGCCCCACACTCGGTTCGCTCATCGACCAGCTCGGCGACCTGGTCCCGGGCGCGCACGGATGCGTCCTGGTGGGCCATTCACTCGGTGCCTTCGCCGCGCTACGGGCAGCCACCACGCGACGGGACGTGGTGCGGCATCTCGTGCTCGAGGAGCCAGTGCGTCGTCCCTGGCGCCGCTCGGCCGACCGCCGCTCGCAGGAACGCATCATCATCGACTTGCAGGGACGCTCACCGGAACGCCGGATCTCGGTCGCGGCCGGGTTCGGGTGGTCGCCAGCGGAACAAAGGCCGTGGGCGGATTCGAAACTCGATGTCGACCGACGCATTTTCGACGTGCCCACCGTCTGGCCCGACGAGACTGCGCTTCTCGCGCGTGTGACCTGCCCGGTCACCCTGGCGCTGGGACGCAAGCGGGACAGCGCGACGGGCGGGGCCAGACGGGTCCATCGACTCGTCAAGGCGACGCCCACGGGAATGCGCGTGGTGCGCTTCGACACCGGGCACAACATACGCCGCGAGGCCACCGCCCAGTTCGCGGACATGCTGTCATCGCTCCTGCGGCAATGCTCGCAGGAGCCCGTCCGTTAGCGCGACAGCGCGGTGGAAATCGTCCATGTGGTGACGTCAGGCCCTCATTCGCTCCGTGTACTCGGAAAAATCGTCGCGAAGATCGATCGTGGGGGCGTTCCGGGCGGCCCGGCGTCGTGACCTTTCGGCCATGATCGTCCGCAAGACACGCAGTCCGTCGGACACGGCGTTGAGATTGCTCACGCCGTGGATGCGCTCCAGTTCCACGGAGCCCACCTCGGCGATCCGCGCACCGGCCGCCGCAACCCTGACGTTGATCAACGTCTCGATCTCGAACCCGTCGCCCCAGAGCATGTCGGCTGCACCCCACTCGTCCTGAAGCACCGCGGGCAGGTCGAGAGTCGGCAACAGATGTGTCCAGAAGGCGTTGTATCCATAACAGAGATCAGTGTAATCAGTTCCGAAGAGAACGTTCACCAGACCATTGAGCCAGGAGTTCCCGATTCGGCGGAAACGAGTGATGTCGTGGCTCGACCCGCCCTTGCTGAAACGTGTGCCCTTGGCGAAATCCGCGCCCTTCACCAAGGAGTCCACGAATACCGGGATCTCTCCCGGATCCGCCGACCCATCGGCGTCGAGCATGACAATGATGTCGCCGGTTACGGCCGCGAAACCGCAGGCCAGCGCGTTGCCCTTGCCCCGACGGGTCTGTTGGACGACGGTGATACCCGGCCAGGTAGCCCGCGCGACCTCGATCGTGTCGTCGTGCGAGTGACCGTCGACGAGGATGACTTCGTAGACGTCACTGGGGATCTGAACCAGCACGTGCGGCAGGTTGCGGGCCTCGTTGCGAGCCGGAACGACCACCGAGACGCGCGGCCGAGCAGTCGCCACATGCCATGGGGGGCGCTCTCGAGGCATCGGGGACAACGACTCCTCGGTGAGGCTCACCGTCACACCCTTTCCATCGTCGAGCGTCATCCCGATCGACGCCTGTTCTGCCTGCTCGCGACGGACGCAATCGAACCACAGCTTCCAGGGCACTTGAGACCGATTCCGATAACTCGAGGACCAAATGTCTTTCAGCCAAAGAGACCTACCCTCGACTCCCATCGAACGCCGAGTGAGCGGCGGCAACACAGCGTGGGCATTCCCTGCGGCAGGTTTAAGAAAGGCCTAATTGGTCATCATGTCTTCAGCAAGAGTCCGGTCGTGGACCAGCTATTGCTGTCGCGTGAAGCACGGCTCAGGCGTGGGGCAATCTGGGCTCGGTCGAGGCCGACGACATCGAGTGGCACGGCCGGCGTCCGCCGTAACTGCGGGTGGCCCCGTTGAGAGCGGTGTGGATGGTCCCCGCACGGTCATTCGACGCCGAACAGCACCAGCCTCGCGTACCGTGGCGCTGAACCACTGCCGTCACGGGACGGGCCGGACGCCCACGACACGCGTATCGGCTTCTCAGGCTCCCCACAGGTCGAGCCGGTAAACAGTAGCCATGACCAGGTCGGAGGGTGATGAGTGCGCCTGCGGGCACGTGTACTCCGCGCACACCCACTACCGGCCTGGGTCCGACTGTGCCCTGTGCGCCGACCGATCCTGTGTCAAGTTCCGATCCGCCGGGCGCAGTCCCAGACTGTCGCGCCTGCTCGGGCGAGGCGCGAGCCGCCGCGGGGCGGAGGCGTTGTCACCGGAGCCGGCACGGGCACGGAGCGCGGATCCCGCTGACGATGGGCCCGATGCCGTGATCCCCGACGCCGTGCCGAGTCCGCGTCGAGCGGAGCGCAACCAGGCCGTCGAGAGTGGCCAGTAACGGTCAGATCAGGGCGTTGACCGGGCCACCCGGGCCGCGCCGACCCTCGGCGCCCACGACCTCCAAGAGCTCCGCACGGTGCACACGGCCTGCTCCCTGTCCCAGGCCGGCGGTGAGCCGGACCGTGTCGATCAACCGGCTGAAGGCGTCCTCGACGTGCTGGCCGAGCCTTCGACGTCGGCGATCAGTAGGTGTGTGGGCGACGCGTGTCGGCCGGCCACACCCGAACCGAGACCGGACCCGAAGCGGTCTGGATGGCGTGGAGCGACCCCCTCGTGGAGGAACCCAGGCGCGACGTCAGAAACGCGCCGGACTGCGACCTCCCGATCGCTGTGCCAGCAACTCCCCAGGGATAGCCGTGGTGGCCGGGCCAACCCGATCGGTGTGTGGGCACGATCATGACGCGCACCGCCCCTACCGGCGCGGCGCGGAGCGCTCGATGTGCCAGGTCTGTCCTCGCCACCCGGCCCGTCGGCGGCTGACCATCTGGCTGCCAGTGGGAGCAGGGTCAGATGTGTTCAGATCAGAACAGCGCGTTCGCCAGGGCCAGCCGAGCCGCGGCCACTCGGGGGTCGCTGCTGCCCACCACGTCGAACAGCTCGACCAGGCGCACCCGCACCCGCTCGCGGTCCGGGCCGGCCGTGAGCCGCACCGTACCCACCAACCGGGAGAAGGCGTTCTCGATGTGGCCGCCGAGCACGTCCAGGTCGGCGACCAACAGCTGGGCGTCGACGTCGGCTGGTGCCGCGGCGGCCGCAGCCCGCGCGGCGGAAGGGTCCGCGCCCTGGGTGCGCTGCAGCAGGGTCACCTGGGCCAGGCCGAGCCGGGCCATCTCGTCAGCCGGGTTCTCGGTCAGCGCCGCCTGGTAGGCGGCGACCGCGCCGTCCAGATCGCCGGCCTCGATCGCGTCGTAGGCGGCCTGGTGGTGCGGCGGCAGCTCCTCCTCGACCGGCTCGGCCACCTCGCCCTCGTCCTCGACCGGAGCCGGCTCGACCCGGCCGGTGACCCCGTTCGACGCGGCCACCCGCAGCAGCTCGGTGATCACCTGCCGGACCTGGGCCTCGGGCTGGGCACCCTGGAACAGCGGGATCGGCTGGCCCTTGAGCACGGCGTACACCGACGGGATCGACTGCACCTGGAACGCTTGCGCCAGTTGCGGATTCGCGTCGACGTCCACGGTGGCGAGCAGGAACCGGCCCTCGAACTCGGCGGCCAGCTTCTCCAGCACCGGCGACAGCTGCTTGCACGGCCCACACCAAGTGGCCCAGAAGTCGAGCACCACCGGCACGGTCTTCGACTGCTCGACGACGTCGGTGACGAAGCTCTGGTCGGTGACCGCGATGACGGCGCCGCCCTGGCCGCCGTCGCCGTTCGCGCCTGCGCCGGAATCCGCGGGGCGGGTCGCTGCGGACTGGCGCGCGGCCAGCGCCGACAGGTCGACAGCTCCGCGCAGATCGAGAGCCGGGCGGGGTGCCCGGGAGGGCTGGCTGGTCATGGGGCTGTGCATACCTTCCGTACTGGTCCGCGACGGAGCGCGGACGTGACCAGACCACCCTAACGACTGCGCGGACCTCGGGCAGACCGGTGGGTGCCACCGACGGCAGCACCCACCGGCCTCTTGACTAGAGTGCCGTGGTGGAGACCACGACGTCGTCCAGGGACACGTCGTAGGTGCGGGCCGTCCCGGTCTCGCCGAGGGTGAACCGGCCGATCGGCGTGGTGCCGAGGTCCTGGCCGGTCAGCGTCAGGCCCGGTACGGCGACGCCGTCCAACGTGGCGTCGATCGTGCTCGAGGTCCCATTGACGACAGCGTGGAGCCCGAATCTGTGCCAAGCCCCTGGCGCCACCGTCGTGGTGCTGTAGGTGGTGACCAGACCCTGGTTGTTGCGCAGCGACACCCGCCCGAGCGCGTCCACGTAGAGCACCACGATCGAGGCGCTGGTCGCCTTGTTGAACCCGATGAGATTCACCGAAGTGGACCGACTGGTGATGTAGACCCAGCTCTGGGCCCACAACTCGCTGTACGTCGACGGCAACGTCTTGTACGCAGAGGTGGCCGTCCCCGTGCTCGTCTCGCGGGCCGACCAGGTGCCGCCGTGGGCGACCGACGTGTCAGCGGTCATGCCGGAGGCCGCCGTCCACTGCCCCAGGCCGCCGGACTCGAAGGTGTCGGAGAAGATCACCGACGGCGGCGGCGGAGTTGCGGGAGTGGTCACGCTGGCCGTCGGGCTCGGCTGAGAGACGTTCCCCGCCGCGTCGGACGCGGTCACCGTGTAGGCGTAGCCGGTCGACGCCACGACGCCGGGATCGGTCCAGACCAGTGTCGTGCCGTTCACACTGCCCACCACGTTCCCGTCGCGGCGCACCGTGTATCCGGTGACCCCCACTGCGTCGGTCGAGGCCGTCCAGCTGAGCGCCACGGAGGTCGGCGAGGTCGCCGTGGCGGTCGAGGACGCCGGTGCCGTGGGCGGCGTGGTGTCCGACGCCGGCCCCGTGCCCACACTCGCCGTCCCGACGTTGCCGGCCAGGTCGCGTGCGTCGACCCGGTAGGTGTAGGTCGTGCCGGCCACGGCGGTGGTGTCGGTGTAGGTCAGCACGCCAGGCAGCAAGGTGATCAGCCGCGTGCCGTCGCGGTACACGTCATACGCCACGACCGCACTGTTGTCCGTCGCCGCCGTCCAGGTCAGCTTCACCGAGGTGGAGGTCGGCTGCGTGGCCGCCAAGGACCCCGGCGCGGAGGGCGCCGTGCCGTCCGGCCCGAGTTCGTAGGTCATGGCGTCGAAGGTGTTCCCGGTCGAGTCGGTCGGGGTCACCGCGGCCTGCGAGCCGTTCACAGTCACCTTCAAGAAGTGGTACACCTGCGCATCGCTCGTCGGCATCGCAGCGGCGCCGCACTTCTTGCCCTTGTTCGAACTGTAGGTCCAGCCCACCGCATATGCATCGATCGAAGAGCAGCCTTTGTCACCCACCGTGGTGGACTTGGCTCCCCCACCGCCGGTCACGTAGCTCGCCACCCCTCCCGGCGGCGGCACGAAGCGCTGATACGTGTGCGAGTGACCGTTGAAGATCAGCCGCACCCCGTTCTGCGCCAGCAACTGCTCCAGCGTGCCCGAGCTGCCGGGGGCGTTCTGCAGGTAGGCGTCGCCGGGCTGGTTGTTGTCGTCCGACCGCAGCGGATAGTGGAAGAAGGCCAGCTTGCGTTCGCCGGGATGCGCCGCGAGGTCGGCGGCGAGCCAGGTGTACTCCGCCGCCGAGGTGGCCCAGTGCGCTGCCGCGTCCACCTCGTACTGTGCGCAGTGCGATCCGCAGGTGCCACCGGTCGCGGAGCCGACGTTCGACTCCGACCAGGTCGCATCGAGCAGGTAGAAGCGGGTACCCGCGGTGTTGAAGGCGTAGTACGTGGTCGGGTAGCTCGCCGCAGTCGTGCCGTTGATCGACGGGTAGGAGGTCATGGCGAACACCCCGTTCGATCCCGCCGCGACGGTGGCGCTCGGCCAGTTGAACAGGGCGGTGGCGTTTCGACCGTGGTTGCCGTTCACCACATAGAGCGGCAGCGTGCTGCCCGGTACGGTCCAGTACTGCGGGCCGAACACCGCGCTCACATTCGCTCCGGTCTGGTTCACATCGCCGTAGGTGGTCTGCGTGCCGCCCGGGTACCCGACGTCGCCGACCGAGACCGCGAACCGGGCCCCGGACCCCGCGAGGCGGCTCATCACGTTGGCCTGATTGACGTTCAGCGCGCCGGTGTTGGTCGCACCGGTCGTGGTGTCGCCCCAGTCGCCGAGCACGGCGAAGGTCACCGGACCGGAGTCGCCGGGCGCGGCCAGGGTCGTGAAGCTGCCCGAGGGCAGGCTGCCCAGCAGATCCGTGGCTGCAGCGTTCCCGGTGGAGACCCGATAGCAGTACCCGGTGGCCGGGCTCAGACCGGTCAGAGTCACCTTGTTCTGGTACTCGGTGGTCGAACCGACGGTGATCGGCGACCCGAGGGTGGGCGAGGCGACCGAGGTGGCAGTGCAGCTGCCGGATGGGCCGAACCGGACCACCCCCTTGGTCTGGTTGGTGGTGGCCCAGGAGACCGTCACCGAGGAGCCGGTCAGGTCGGTGAGGTAGGGCGCCCGGGTGAGCTCCGGCGCCGCCCCGGCCAGGGCGGCCTGCGCCGGACCGGCCGACACCAGCGCGACGAGCACCGCGGCCAGGGCCGCCATCGCGATCACCGAACGACGCACCACGCGTCGCCGTTCGCCGACGTCGCGTCGGTGGGCCGCGCCCGTCCCGCCGCCTGCTCGTCGCCTACCACCGGACATGGAACGCCTCCTCGGACGGGACGGGTGGAGAGGGAACTGCGGCCCTGCGGCCGCGCCGCCGTCGTGCCCGGCGTTGCAGGGAGATGCGAGCGAGGGCGCCACCCCCGAGGAGCAGCGCGACGAACCCGATGACGACGCCGATCGACCACGAGGGCGAGACGGTCGTCACCGCGCCCGGGCCGCCGGTGGCGGTGAGACCCGCGAGAGATGACGGACCGTCACTGGAGCCGGACGCCGATGGCGGCACGGGCACCGACGCCGTGCGCAGCTCGCGAAGGATCGCCAGCTCGGCGCGGCCGTACTTGCGGGACGGCTCGACGTAGGAGTTCTCGCTCCACTCGTTCCAGCTGATCAGGCCCAACGCATCCGGCGAGCTGGACATGGCGGTGGCGTACTCCACCCGCAGGGTCTGCCCGGCCAGCCGCTCGACCACCTTCTCGCCGCCGACGAGCCGGGCATCGAACCCCGGGGCGAACGGGGCGATCCAGTACTGGCCGCGGGCGTGGATGGCCCGTGACATCGCGACCAGCTTCCTGGCGTAGTTGGGGTTGGTCTGCGGGTTGACCGAGGACCAGTAGTACGCGTCGCCGTCGGTGACGTCGGCGATCCGCTCGTACCCGTCGACGCTCTTCTCGGTGTTGAGCACCTTCAGGTCGCGCCGCACAGGGGCGGTCACCCGTGCCACCTCGCCGTGGTCGAACGCCCACGTGCCGCTCCAGATGGTCAGCGGCTTGCCGTCGATCCGCAGGAAGACCGGATCGGCGCTGAAGCGGTCCCGGAACGTGACGAGATCGGCGGCCACGGTGGCCACCGGCAACGGCTTGCGGTGGAAATCGAGCCCCTGGTAGATCATCGCCAGCTTGAAGTCGAGCTCGCGGGCCACACTCATCAGCAGCCGCAGCCGACGGTTGTTCGTGGGGGTGTCCTTCCAGCTGACGATGAACCCCTCGATGCCGGCCGACTTGGCCCATGCGATGTGCTGACGCATCACCGCCGGGTCGTCACTGGTGTAACGGCCCAGTTCGGGGACGTCGGTCTTGGCCCGGTCCCACGACGTGGAGTCGAACCACACGTAGTAGAACGCCAGCAACGGCACCGCAGCGGGTCCGGCGGACGGGGCGGGCCGGGCCGTCGCGGTGGTGGACCCTCCCCGGGACACGTCCGCGGAGGAGGCCGGCGCCGGGGACGCCGGCGAGAAGGACGGAGTCGGAGCGGACGGCGAACCCGTGCTGCCGCAAGCGCTCAGGACCGCGACCAGCAGGGCGATCACCGACGGCTTGAGGGCACTCATACGGAGACCTCCCGTTGCTCGTCCACGTCGCGGGCGGATCGCTGCATCGGGTGGGCCACGACGGAGACCACTCGGTGCACCCGGCGCCGACCGCGTCCCATGGCCAGCAGACCAGCGGCCAGCGCCAGCCCGACGCAGGCCATCACGATCAGGTCGCGCCAGCTCAGCAGCACCAGCTCCGCCGCGGCGTTGCGCGACAGCGTGACCTGGGTGGGCAGGGTGCTGCCCGACCCTAGCAGTCGCACCACGTAGACCCCGCGCGGCAGGTCGGTCAGGGTGACGGTACGGTCGGCGCCGAGTGTGACCGTGCGCACCGAGCCGTCGGGGTAGATCACGGTCGCCCGCCCCCCGATGGGATGGCGGAACAGCGCGTCGTGCGCGCGGATCGTCAGGTCGAAGAACTTCGTGCTGAACACGACCGGCGTCCGGGCGGCCGGGTGGAAGGACTGCTGGCCCACGTCGACCACGTTCGCGCCGTCCACCATCACCGCCTGCAGGGTGTAGCTGCTGCGGCGCAGGGTGAGGGAGCTGCTGCGGTACACGGGGGTCAGCCCCGCGAGCCAGGCGGTCGTGCCCGGGTCCAGCGCCACGATGGCCCCGGTGTCGGTGCGCACGGTCACCGCGTCGATCCGCTCGGGGGCCAGCGGCGCGCCGTCCCTGCCGGTGAACGTCGGCCGAAGCGGGTACTCCACGGCATAGGCTGCGGTGACCGTGTAGGACGCCCGCATCGGCAGGCCGTTCACCTCGGCCCGGAACGCCTGATCGGGATCGCGTTGACCGGCCCACCGAACGAAGCGGTACCGCTGCAACGGCGACTGGACGGTCAGCTGCTCGGCCGTCAACGTATGTTTGCCGAAGTTGTGCTCCTGGGTGAACCGCGCCGTCCCGGTGGCGTCGGTGCGCGCCAGTTCGCCGTCCAGTTCGAAGGGCAGACCCCTCAGGGCAGGCACCGTGATCACGGTGAGCGTGACGGGCCAGGGCGCGCGGTGCGGATGGGGCCGGCGCGGCCGAGGGGCGGCCTCGGCGGCGGTGGTCATCGTCACGAGCACCACGAGCGCGGCGAGGAGTACGGCGCCGGCACGGCGCAGCGCGCCCCTCGACGCGACGCTCACCGGGCCGCCTCCGCCCGGGGCCTCAGGCGTGAGCGGATCCACGACAGCGGCCCGCGCCGCAACCACGGTGTGAGGAAGGCCAGGGCGAAGACCACCATCGCCGTTCCAGCCGCCAGGCCGTAGGCGCCGTAAGCCGTCCGCACCTCGACCACCGGGCCGCCCGTCGCGCTCGCCGGACTGATCAGCGCCGGCGCCCGTGGGGGCCTGGTGAAGTCGAAGCCATCCGCGATGCTCGCGGCCGTCCGGTCCCGCGGCGTGAGCGGCGTCAGACCCCAGTTGTCCTCCAGGAAGCGCAGCACGCTGGTGTAGTCGAGTCTGGTGTGTTCGATGTGACCGCGCCGGGCGTAGGGGCTGATCATCAGCGCCGGCACTCGGAAGCCGAGCTGGGCGCCCCGCACCCGCGGCGGCGGCACGTGGTCGTACCAGCCGCCCGAGCCGTCGTAGGTCCACAGGAACGCCGAGGTGCGCCAGTAGGGGCTGACCATGAGTTGGGTGGTCAGGTCGCGGACCAGGTTCTGCGCGGCCGGGATCGAGCGCGAGGAGCGCTCGATCGCCCCGGACGTGGCGACATAGGCGACCGACGGCAACCTGCCCGCGGTGAGATCTCGGTAGTACTGGCTCAGATCGACGATGTGCGCCGACAGACGGGGGTCGTCGAGGAAGCGCGGGTAGTTCAGCAGCGGCACACGCACCGGCTGGCCGCCGGGGGTACCGCCGGCGGAGCGGAAGGTCTGCCGCGGGTCGTAGTCCTGCACGTAGAACTTCCATGACACCCCGGCCGCCTGCAGCCGGTCGAAGATGGTCGGCTGGTTGCCGTAGCCCGCGGCGGGCAAGCTGCCCCGGCCGGTGCCGGACGGCGCGGGAGCGGCCGAGACCCAGAACGAGCGGTTGTCTCGGGTGCCGTGGAAGGCGGACGCGAAGAACGCGTCGAACAGGACGTACTCGTCGGCGGCCGCCCACGAGAACGGCAGCTCCCGCCGGGTGTAGTACCCCATTGCCGCCGTGCCGTCGCGTCCCTGCGTGACGTAGGCCGAGACGAAGCCGTCCATCTTCCCCCGGTCGAACTGCGCGCCCAGCACCGACTCCCCCGGCGCCAGCGCCGGCATGGCCCGGTTCCCGACCGGGAACGGCTTGACGCAGCCGTTGGCCGGCTTGGCGCGCACGAAGACCTGACAGGTTCCGGCCGGGATGCCGTCCGCACCGGGGTAGGTGCCGAAGTAGTTGTCGAAGGTGCGATCTCCCTGCATCAGGACGACGACGTGCTCGATCGGCGTCCGGGGAGCGGGCTCGGCCGCAGCAGCCGCGGTGACGGAGGTCGGCACGCCGAGCAGGACGGACGGCGCCATCACCAGCGCCGGCACCATGCCGAGCACGAGCCGGGAGGACCGGTGCACGCCGAGGGTACGACCAGGCGCGGCCGGGGAGCGCGGACGGCCGATCACGACGACCACACCTGATAGATGATCACCACGGGCTGCCTCGTCGTCCCGCCGGCACCGGAAGCGACGTCCACCGTGGCGGTGTAGACCGGGATCCCGTGGTAGGCGGCGACGAGCTCGTCGAGCTTGCTGCTGAAGAACAGCGTCCGCCGGGCACTGTAGGAGTCCCAGACCAGGTACTGCACTCGGCCCGAACGCACCCACAGGTCTGCATTGGCCACCGGAACGTAGGCCGGATTACGGTCTCGGGGAACGGCGCTGACCGACAGGCCGTACACCCGGCGCCGCCCGTAGAACTGCAGGATGTTCGCCATCGACGGCCCGACGGCGAGCAGCTGGGCCCCCTGCGGTGCGTTTCGGCCGAGCCATGCTCCCGCCTCCCGCCCGCCCGGGACGCCACCGGTCCCGGCCAAGAACGTCCTCGACGCCGAAGGCCGGACGACCGCCACGCTGGGAAGGGCCAGGCTCGTGGCCACCACCAGACCGGCTGCTGCGATGGCCGATCGCCGGGCCCGCCGACGTCGGCTCAACGCAGGCATCATGCCCAGGTAGGCGACCGCCCGCCCCGCCAGCACGGCCACGACCGGCGCAGCGGGCAGCAGATACTGGAACCCCTTGACCGGCCACAGGGTGAAGAACGCCGTCGGGACCGCGATCCACCAGAGGAGGAGCCATTCACGCCAGGAGCTGAGCCGGCGCCACCAGAGCAGGCCGCCGACAGCCGCGACGATCAGCAGAGGCCCGATCGCTCGGGGCACCACGTGGGCGTAGAAGAGCAGTTCGTGGTTCGGTCGACGGGCCAGCTGCCAGAGGAAGTAACTGTGGCCGGTCGTCGACCGGCCGGAGAAGCGCAGGACGAGCGGAAAGGCCGCGACCAACATGCCCATGGTGCCGAGCGAGGCCACGACGTGGCTCAGGCGCAACTGCACCGATGGGGTCACGGCGAAGAAGGCGTACAGACCGCCGACGAGCACCAACGCGGTCTCCTTCGACAGCGTGGCCAAGCCCATCATCGCGCCGGCGGCCAGCAGCCAGCGCAACGCTGTCTGCTCGCAGTAGCGCACCACCGCGTACAGCGCGGCGGTGGCGAAGAGCACGAGGAGGCCGTCGAGCAGCACCTGGCGGCTGACGGCGACGTGGTAGGGCATGACGGCGACGAACAATCCCGCCGCCGTCCCGGCGACCGGCCCGTAGAGCCGGCGCGCGATCAGATAGGTGATCAGCACCGTGAGCACCCCGACGACCGCCGCCGTCGCGCGGCCGGCCAGTTCACCCGGCCAGCGTGCGTAGACCACCGACACCAGAGTCTGGAACAGCAGTGGATGGGCCCGGAACACCGGGAACATCCCCTGCAGCCCGGTGTCTCCCGCCATCGAGGCGGCGGTGCCGGCATACACCGCCTCGTCACTGTTGTAGCCCACGGCTCCGAGTCGGTACAGGCGCAACAGCGTGGCGACGCCCACCACGACGGTCACCGGGACGAACTCGGCGACCACCCGCACCCCGCGCGCCCCGAGGGTCTCCGGCGATCGAGCGTCCGTGAGGGGGGAGCGCGGCGCCGCGGGCGCCGTCTCGGGCCGAACGAGAGTCGTCACGTCATCAGCGGAGAGGCCGCCACCTTCCACGTCGGCCACTGGCCCGAGCCAGCGGGGGCGAACGGGGTCGTCGGCTCGTCCGTGGTCAGCCCGTCCGTCGTCAGCAGCCGGTGGATCTCGTCGGCCCAGGCGAAGCTGTCCGAGGCAAGTACCCGAGTCCGGACGGTGGAGAGGAAACCGCTCAGGATCTCCCGTTCCCGCGCCCGCAGCTCGCGATACCCGAGACCGCCGACGGTGATCGCCGGGGCGAAGTACTTGAAGGGCGGGAAGCCGTAGGCGTCGTCGGTGTTGGTCACCATCCGGGCAAGGGTGTCCTCCAGGCCCAGTGCTTCCAGCCGCGGGGAGCCGCGCTCGATGATGAAGAGTTCCTTCACCGTCGTCGCCGGGGCGATCCTGCACGCCACGAGGCGGTCGGCCGAATACTTGGGGGGCGGCACCATGATCTGGGTCAGGGCGTTGATGCCCATGATCGGCAGGTTGAACCGGCTCAGCAGGAACGCGATCGAGCGGCCCCCCCGGGAGTGCAGGCGACTCTGGAACTGCAGCCGGCGCCACTCGCCCCGGGTCAGCGCCTCCGACTTGACCGCCCGCAGGGTGTGGGCGCTGATCGTCAGCGGCTTGGGGAAGCAGATCGCACCACCGCCAGCATCCACGATGGTCATGTCGTCGGAGAGGAATTGGCCGTTGTGCTCACGGAGCAGGCGCAGCACGGTGGCGGTCTTTCCGGTGTCGGTCAGGGCAGAGAGCATGACGCCAGCGCCGTTCAGCGTCAGCGTCGCCGAGTGCAGGAGCATCCGACCGCGACTCACCATGACGAACCGCAGCAGCGCCTCGATCACATTCGTGTACACCACGTGCGGTGACCGGGCAAGAAGCCGCCCCACCGTCACCGTGATGGTCTCCCCCAGCTCGACACTGAAGTTCGCCCCGAACCCGCCGAGCTGTTCCTCGTACCGCACGGTCACGGGTCGGCTGTCGTCGCCGTCGACGTACTGCGTCATCCTGGCGCGCGGCCTCGGTGCGCGCCGTCCGACCTCACCGATCCGGACCGCGATGTCGACATCGACGTCCGGCACCCATTGGGCACGGAAGAACTCGAGCTCGGGCAGCCGGATCTGGGAGCCGATCGTCACAACTCCCGCGATGTCGTAGCGGTAGGCCAAGTACCCGCGGGGTGCTGTGTCGGCGACCGCGACCTCTGGATGATCGACCAGCAGGCGCACCGGCTCACGGGTCGTCCCGACAGCGGGGTCACCCGCGTAGATCACCCTGTCGCTGAGCAAGAATCGTACCGCGAAGAGCAACACGAGCGTGATCGCATTGCTCACCAGGACCGGAACCGTGAGCGCGACCAGTGCCAAGAGGAGCGGCAGCCGCAGGGCGAGCAGGAGATTGTTCATCACCAGGAACCGCGCCCCCCGGCCGGTTCGTGTCCCCGGCTTCGTGCCGCGGTAGACCACGGTGTCGGTGAGCACGAAGTTCCACAGCGTCGAAGCCTGTGTTGCGACCATCGCCCCCAGCACGACGTGCAGGCCCAGGAGGTGATACGCCACCGCCAACACCGCGGTGTTGACGACCATCCCCGACGCACCGACCAGCCCGAAGGTGGTGGCCCGCACCAGCTGTCGCCATCGCGCCCGCGCAGTCATCGGGCCGGTGCCGATCTGGCGGGAGAGGAGGTCTCGACGCAATCGCGAGACGTGTCCGAGGAACGCCAATCCCTCACGCGGGCTGGCCTTCGAGCGACCCGCAGTGCGGGGGGCGACGCTGTACGAAACCTCGGAGACCCGCGCCGACGGGTTTCGCACCAGGATCTCGAGCAGGAGGTTGGAGCCGGCCGGTTGCAGCACGTCGAGGTCGACCGCAGAGCGGCGGAAGGTGAACATCCCACTCATCGGGTCGCTGACCGTGGCGAGACATCTCGGGAACACCAGGCGACTCAGCCAGGTGGCCACGGCCGAGACGACGGAGCGCCCGCGGCCCTCCGAGCCACGCGTGGAACCTGTTCCGGCATAACGGGTTGCGATGACGATATCGCTGTCCTGCCAGACCGCCATCCGATACAACCGCGCCGCATCCAACGGCGGATGCCGGAGATCCCCGTCCATCACCAGCACCCACTCCCCCCGAGCGTGGCGTGCCCCGGCCATCACCGCGGACGACAAGCCGCCCCGGCACTCCCCCGGCGGGCGATGCACCACGCGAACGAGTAGCGGGCTCCCCCCGGCGGACAGGACCAGCGCCGAGGGTGTCTCGTCGGAGTCGGCGACCACCAGCAGCTCGGCACCCAAACCCTGGAAGGCCGCAGCCATCTGCTCCAGCAGCAGCGGGACGTTCTCTGCTTCGTTGCGCATGGGCACGACGACCGTGACTCGCACGTCGTTCGCAGCGACGGCGTTCAAAGGACAGGACTCCGTCCTGCCCCCGGAGATCGCTGGAATGTGCTGGACGAGCGAGCTCGTGGACGGCGCTTCGGCGAGAACTCCGGCGGACGTCACCTCATCGGCCTTGTTCATACGTTCTCAAACCCCCTGAAGCTGAACCGGATTCATGAAGATGGTCACCACAAGCCCAAGGGGGCACGACACGACCCGGCCGCTCCGCGTGAAGGTTTCCCGCCGCGCAGCGCGGGCCCTCCCACGTGGTTCAGGGCCGAGAGCGATGTGTGATGAGTAGGCTGGACTCCGGTCGGAACGGCACTGTGGCCGCCGGGACAGTAGTTGTTCGTGCCCGCCCGGATCTGCTTGCCCGGGGTCGGGAGATGGCCGGCGTAACGCTGCTTGTTCCGCTGCCGCTGCGGCGGTTTCGGAGCGGCAGTCGATCATCGACGGCGTCGTCGTCGACACGTCGTATGACCCGGAAAGGTAGCACCGATACGCGGGTCGTTGGGATGCTTCGTCAATTTCGTCTCAACTGCACGTATTTATCTACCTGGGCCGATGGTGGCACACCGAGCGCATTCGACCCGTGTTGTGACCGAAAGCGTTTCCGCGGTGACTCCTCGGGGTCGTCCGTGCATGGACGATCCTCCGTTCATCGCTGGGCACCATGAAGCGGTCCATCCGAAGATGCATCAACCCACCCCCAGCCGCATCATCTGGGTGACAGCGGGAGGGGTGGTCGTTCGTGGGAGACCTGCACGAGGCACGCGTCGACATGCTGCTGGCCATGGTGCGGGACACGATCTCGTTGCTCGGACATGCCAGCACCCACCGCGAGGTGGAAACCGCAGAGGCACTCACTCCCAAGCAGACGCGCGCCCCACGACTGTCCGACCTGGCGGACGCCGTCGAGCATCTGCGCGCCGAGAACGCTCACTTGCGCGAGGCGCTCGCGGGGCGAGCGGTGATCGAGCAGGCCAAGGGGATCATGATGGCCAGGCATGGGTGCGATGCCGATGCGGCCTTCGGGATGTTGGCGGAACAATCGCGCATCGAGCGGCGAAAGGTCCGCCACGTGGCTTCGACCATCGTTGCGGCCGCCTCGAAGGGTCGCGTGCTCCCAGCGATCGTCGAGGTCGAAGCCTGAGAGGGCATTGCCCTCCGTGAGCAGCTCCGTCACGAGCCCGCGACGCTCAGATCCCCCTTGACCGCCGCCACGAGCCGGATCGGCGACTTCGACGACGCCGGCACCGAGAACGCGAGGACCTCGGTGGCCGTCCGCACCAGCCCGTGGGTGAATTCCTTCCGCCCACCGAGCGCCGCCAGATCGGGGTCGGCGCGTACCACACCGCCGCGAGCGTCGACGGTGACCCGGTAGGTCTGGCGCAGCTCGACGACGACCAGCGCCCCGCCGTCCCCCGTCCGCACGCCCCAGCCGGTGCCGGCCACCGTGGCGTGGGTCGAGGTCAGGGTGGCGACCGCGGTGGACATGATCCGCTTGCGGTCCCCGGCCAGGCGCTCGCCCAGTTGGGCTCGGAAGTCGTCGTCCGCGAACGCCGCGGCGTAGGCGCTGGCCCGGCCACGATTGAGCAGGTCGGCGTAGCGGATCGCGACCTGGGCCGGGGACATCGCCAGGCCACTGCCGTGCGGCCCGACGGACGGCGCCCCGGCGGGGTCGCCGACCGGCGCCGGAACGGTCGCCCCCGGCAGCACGGCCAGCTCGGCCCAGACCGCGTACGGCTCGCGGGCCACGGGGCTGCGCAGCACCCGCAACACCGGGGTCGGCCGCCCGGACGCCGTCCCGGCCTCGACGAACCAGCGCGGCCACGGACCGGCCTGCGGCACGAACACGGTGGACGGCGCAAGCCGGGTCGCCGGGCCGGGCGTGCGCCGCCGCGTCACGGCTACGGCGAGCTCGGCGGTCAGCAGCCGTTGCGCCGGGCCGCTCAACCGGGCCCCGCCCGCGGCGACGTCGCGGCGGGACACCACCGAGGCCAGGGCCGCATCGGCCGCCTCGTCGATCCGCAGCACCTGCGCCGCCACTACGGCGGGGTAGCCCCAGGAGGCGCCGCTCGGAACGCCGGCCGACGGCGGCGGGTCATCGCCCGAGCAGCCGGCCCCGGCCAGCAGCACCGCCAGCAGCACCGCCAGCAGCACCGCCAGCAGTGCCGGCCGGCTGCGCGCCGACCCGGGCCGGCGCCGGCGTCCGGGCGAACAGCTCATCCCGGCTCCTCCTGCTGCTCGCCGGGCTGCCTGCGCCGTCGCCCCCGCGGTCGCCCCCGCAGCTCACCGTGCCGCTGCGCCCGTCGGTTCCCGCGCCGTGCCAGACCGAGAGCGACCAGGCCGGCCGCGGTGAGCGCTCCGCCCAGGCCGAGGGCGAGTCCACCCCGGCGTTGCCGCGGACGGCGCCAGCTCAGGTCGGCCCGCAGCGCGCGGTCGCCCCGCGGGCCGACCGCCACCAGGCGCCAGTCGGCCGCCGTCCCGGCTGCTCCGGCCACACCGGACGTCCCCGACGCGCCGGGCACCCCGGGCCAGGTCAGCGAGGCGGCATCGTCCCCGGTCGCGCTGGCGACCCAGATGTCGGCGCTCGCCGGGTCGGCCGCTGCCCCGCCCGGCCTCGGGGTGAGGTCCCCCGCGCGCGACTCGGTCACGTCCGCCCAGGCTGCGCCGTCGAGGTAGGCCAGGACATCGCCCTCGCGAGCGGCGCCGACGAAGACCGGGCCGGCGGCCCCCTCGTCACGCACACGCAGGACGATCGGTTGCCCGCCGGCGCCGATCCGCTGCGGGTCGACCGAGATCACCTGGGCCGAGGTGGACAGCTGCAGCGCGTCGTCGTCCTCGTTGCCGCTGGTCAGCCGCTGCACCGTGCCGGTGGACAGCAGCACGAGCCCGGCCAGGACGGCGGCGGCGGCGGCGGCGCGGATCATCGGTGGATCATCACCGGTGGCGGGTCAGCGCTGCCGGTCGGCCTGCTCGATCGCGGCCTCCAGCCGGTCCACCTTGGTCTGCAGTTCGCCGCTGCGCCCCGACCGGATGTCGGCCTTCAGCACCAGCGAGACCCGCTCGCCGTGCTGCTGCACCGCCTCGACGGCGCGGCGCACGACGTCCATGCACTCGTCCCAGTCGCCCTCGATCGTGGTGAACATGCTGTCGGTCCGGTGCGGCAGACCCGAGGCGCGGACCACTCGGACGGCGTCCGCCACCGCCGCCGAGACCGAGTCACCGATCCCGGACGGGGCCACCGAGAACGCCACCAACACCCGGCCGACACTACCCCGGCCGTCGGGGGCCTCGTCCACTCCTCGCCCCGCTCGACCCTCGATGCGTACCCTTCGAACGTGAGTGCAACGGGGCCGTTCACACCGGGGCAATGGCT
>Ga0209798_10000569_pt1 | contig 22388 bp, 20 predicted proteins | sample DOMMetBare3Fresh_FD_187475 | JGI IMG/M metagenome (GOLD analysis project Ga0209798, IMG submission 187475) | Wetland sediment microbial communities from St. Louis River estuary, USA, under dissolved organic matter induced mercury methylation -... | ecosystem: Environmental > Aquatic >... | reverse complement strand
CTCCTTGGCGCCGAGCGCACAGTTGAGCCCGATCGAGATCGGCGCCGCATGCCGCACCGAGTTCCAGAACGCCGCCGGCGTCTGGCCGGACAGGAGCCGCCCGGAGCGGTCGGTGATGGTGCCGGAGATCATCACCGGCAGGCGCACGCCGCGTTCCTCGGTGGCGTCCATGATGGCGCAGATCGCGGCCTTGGCATTGAGCGTGTCGAAGATTGTCTCGATCAGCAGAAGATCGGCGCCACCGTCGATCAGGCCCTTCACCTGCTCACCATAGGCCTCGCGCAGCTGATCGAACGTGATGGCGCGAAAGCCCGGGTTGGACACGTCGGGCGAGATCGAGGCGGTACGGTTGGTCGGGCCGATCGCGCCGGCGACGAAGCGCGGACGGCCATCCTCGGCCTGCGCGATATCGGCGGCCGCGCGCGCCAGGCGAGCGCCCTCGAGGTTGAGCTCGTAGGCGATATCCTGCATGCCATAGTCGGCCTGCGCGATCGCGGTCGAGGAGAAGGTATTGGTGCAGACGATGTCGGCGCCGGCGCGGTAATAGGCGAGATGGATGTCGCGGATCGCATCCGGCTGGGTGAGGATCAAGAGATCGTTGTTGCCGCGCACCTCGCGGTTCCAGGCATCGAAGCGCGCGCCGCGATAGCCCTCCTCGTCGAGCTTGAGCTCCTGAATCATGGTGCCCATGGCGCCGTCGAGCACCAGGATGCGCTCGCGCGCGATGCGGCGCAACTTCACTTCGACATCTGAGATGGGCAATGACATGGTGCTTGCTCAGGCCTGCTCCCTCTCCCCGCAGGGGAGAGGGGTGGGGTGAGGGGGTTCGAGCGGCTCTTGGTTCAACGTGTTCAAGATTTCTTCGAGCACGCCTTCGATGTTGCGCATGACCTCGTTATTCCAAAACCGAAGCACGAGATAGCCCATCGCTTCCAGAGTCTTCGTCCGTTCTTCATCGTCTCGTGTTCGAACCGCATGCTGCCCGCCATCGAGCTCAACGATCAGCTTTGCATCGGCACAGAGAAAGTCGACGATGAAGCGATCTATTGGCACCTGCCGCTTGAATTTCCAGCCGGCGAGACGGAGATTGCGCAAACGCAGCCAAAGAACTCTTTCCGCGTCCGTCTGCTGCCGACGCAAGCGCCTTGCTACTGCGGGGCTGTTTGGCATTGCATGTACCATTACGCAGTTCCTACCCCCCTCACCCCACCCCTCTCCCCGATGGGGAGAGGGAGCACGCCGTGCTCGGGGAGAGGTCTTAGACCCAACAAATGGCAGACCGCGTAGACCAGATCGGCGCGGTTCATGGTGTAGAAGTGGAAATCGGTGACGCCGCGGTCGACGAGATCGATCACCTGCTCGGCGGCGACCGCGGCCGCGATCAGCTTCCTCGTCGCGGCATCGTCATCGAGGCCGTCGAAGCGCGCGGCCAGCCAGTCCGGCACCGACGCGCCACAGCGCGCCGCAAAGCTTTTGGTCTGCTTGAAGTTTTGCACCGGCAGGATGCCAGGCACGACCGGCACCGCGATGCCGCGCGCGCGCACGCGATCGAGATAGCGCAGGTAGTGGTCGTTCTCAAAGAAGAACTGCGTGATCGCGCGGGTCGCGCCGGCGTCGACCTTGGCCTGAAGCATGTCGATATCAACCTCGACGGTCGGACTGTCGGGATGCTTCTCCGGATAGGCCGACACCGAGACTTCGACATCGGCGATGCGCTTGATGCCGGCAACGAGATCGGCGGCATTCTTGTAGCCGCCCGGATGCGGCGCATATTTATCGCCGATGCCGCCAACCGGGTCGCCGCGCAGCGCCACGATGTGGCGCACGCCGGCAGCGCAGTAGCTGCGGATCACGTCGTCGATCTCGGCGCGGGTCGCGGCCACGCAGGTCAGATGCGCAGCCGGTGTCAGCGCGGTCTCAGTCAGGATGCGCTTGACCGTCGCGTGCGTGCGCTCGCGCGTCGAGCCGCCGGCCCCATAGGTGACGGAGACGAAGCGCGGAGCGAGCGGCGCAAGCCGCGTGATCGACTCCCACAGCGTCTTCTCCATCTCCTCGGTCTTGGGCGGGAAGAACTCGAAGGAGACGTTGATGCGGCGCTCGCCTGACGTCCCGAAACGGCTCGCGCGGATCGCATTCATCAGACAGTCTCCAGCACAGCCGTATCGGCGAGCACGATGCGGGGGTCGCGGCCGAGCCACAGCGACACCGCGATCTTGGCCTGCGGGCCGGCGCCGGGCGCGAGCGTCCGCTGCGCGACCACGTCAAGGCCGGCGGCGTTCATCCACTGCTCGACCGTCTCGGGCGCGAAGCCGAGCCGGCGATGCGCGTGCTGATCGCGCAGGAACTCGAGCTCGTGCGGCGCGAAGTCGACCACCAGCAGTCGCCCGGACGGGCGCAGCACCCGCGCCGCCTCCGCGAGCGCGCGCGCGCCGTCGTCGAGGAAGTGCAGCACCTGGTGGACGATGACGACGTCGAAGGAATCCTTCGCCAGCGCGAGGTCGTAGAGGTCGCCCTGGCGAACGCTGCAATGGCGTAGCCCCGCGCGGTCGAGCCGGGAGCGCGCGAGCGCCAGCATGTCGTGGGAGAGATCGAGGCCAAGCCCGCGCTCGATCTGCGGCCCGAACAGCTCAAGCATGCGGCCGGTGCCGGTGCCGAGATCGAGCAGCGAACGGAACGGCCGGTCGGCCAGCGCGGCGACGATCGCCTGTTCGACCTCGTCGTCGGCAACGTGCAGCTTACGGATGCGGTCCCATTCGGCGGCGTGGCGGCGGAAATAGGCCTGCGCGGCGGCCGCGCGTGCGGCGCGCACCGCCGAGAGCCGCTCGCGGTCGCGGGTGACGGTCGGGTCGGCGGGGTCGAGTCGACCGATCAGCGCACGTGCCACTTCGGCAGCGGCGCCCCGCTCGCCCAGCCGGAAGAACGCCCAGGAGCCTTCGCGGAACCGCTCCACCAGGCCGGCTTCGGCGAGCAGCTTGAGATGACGCGAGATGCGCGGCTGCGACTGGCGCAGAATGTCGGTGAGCTCCGATACCGTCAGCTCGGCCTCGGCGAGCAGCGCTAGAACGCGGAGCCGCGTCTCCTCGCCCGCCGCCTTAAGGGCGACGTTGAGGTCGGCAAAGCGCATTTGGGCCGGGGCATGCATTGGGAAACTTCCCACCTTGAACATCATATAAAGATATCTTTATACGTTTAACAGGGTCTTAGCAAGGCCGCCCAAGCTGCGGACGCGGTTGACGGGCGCTTAAGCCGACGTGTCGGGACCCAAAAACTCTCATGGAATCAAAGCCAAAACCCCCACTAAGTCCCCCACTTGGCGGCGGCGCCGGATTTGCGCGACACTTCATCTCATGGATGACAACAACGATGCCTACGGGGTTCGCGAGGGCGAGGTCACGATCGACCTGCCCAAGGCGTTCGACGCCTCGCTCTATTATATTGGCCGTATCCGCACGCCCTGGACCCGCCGTCAGGACTGCCCGAAGAACGCCCGCGAATCCGATGCCGTCTGCACCATCGAGGTCGATCCGCGCTGGGCGGGCGGCCTCAAGGGGGTCGAGACCTGCACCCACATCGCGGTGCTCTACTGGATGGACAAGGCGCGGCGCGACCTCATCCTGCAGAAGCCAAGGCATTATGGCGAGCAGCGCGGCACCTTTGCGTTGCGCTCGCCCGCCCGGCCGAACCCGATCGCGCTCAGCGTCGCGCGCCTGATCAAGATCGAGGACAACACGCTTCAGGTGGTCGGCCTCGACTGCCTCGACGGCACCCCGCTGATCGACATCAAGCCCTATTTCGCCTCGACCGATGCGGTCGCGGATGCGGTCGTCGGCTGGCACAAGGCGCGCAAGGATTAGGGCACAACCGCCGCACCGCAAACCGACACCGGCACGACCAAATCACTTCGCCCGATGCCGAATGGTTCCGCGGGGAAATCAAACTTATTTCCTGAAACCTTTGAACCCCTTGCCGACTTGTTCCGACCAAGAGGCAACAAACGGGGTGCGTCATGAAGCCGATCCGCCTGGTCCGAAACGCCGCCGCGATCGCCACGATGGTCGTCGCCGCCACGTTATCCACCGCCGCGTCAGCCAACCCCTTTTTCCTGTTTGCGCCGTTCCAGCCCCTGCCGCAGGCGCCGGTCGAGCGCGCCATGCCGGGCACCGACGAACAGGCCCCTGCTCACCTGCGCCGTCAGGTCGTCGACTACCGCAGCCACGAAGCGCCCGGCACCGTCATCATCGATACGCCCAACACCTACCTCTATCTCGTCCTCGGCAACGGCAAGGCGATGCGCTACGGCATCGGCGTCGGACGCGAGGGCTTCACCTGGTCTGGCACGCAGACGATCAGCCGCAAAGCCGAGTGGCCGGACTGGACGCCGCCCGCCGAGATGATCGCGCGCCAGCCCTACCTGCCACGGCACATGGCGGGTGGCCCCGGCAATCCGCTCGGCGCGCGCGCCATGTATCTCGGCAACACCATCTACCGCATTCACGGCACCAACGATCCCTCGACCATCGGCGGCCGCGTCTCCTCAGGCTGCATCCGGCTGACCAACGAGGACGTGGTCGACCTCTATAGCCGCGTCAACATTGGCAGCAAGGTGGTCGTGCTCCCGATGAACGCGCGCAGCGTTGCGGTTCACTGAAGTTTGTTTCTCGAGTTTGTCCCAGGCGATGCGTATCAGTCGAGTGGCGTAAGGCCGGTCCCGCCGACACACGGGGCCGGCCTTTGTATTGCTTTGCGCTATGCCGCAACGTCCACATCGAGTGGCGCGATCAACTTGACGCCGTGGAGGTGCACGCCACGACCGGAGCGGCCTTCGCGTTGGTCTTGCGGGATCGGACGCCCCGCTGGATCGGAAAGCCAGAGCCGCAGCAGATGACGCTTGCGCGATGCTTCCGGCCAGTCCTGGTATTCGCGCCGCGTATGCAGGGTCACGAAATTGTTGAGGAACTGGATATCCCCGGGCGCGAAGCCAATGTCGATCGCGCATTCGTCGACGACTTGGCGATAGAGCGCGACGGCCTCCGTCTGAGCCGTCGTGAACGGCGGCACGCCGGGAAGCTTTTGCGCCTTGAAGATAGCGGCGCCGGCGCCCGTGGCGCTGAAGTATCCGTCGATGAAGGAGAAGATCGGCTGCTTGAACCACGGCGTCGCACCCGGATTCACTTCGCCAGCATGCGAGCGGTAGAAATCCTCCGTCAGCACCTTCGCAAGATCGGGACGCCGCTCGAGGATCCGGTTGTAGACCGTGACCGAGCTTGCGACCCGGCTTTCGCCGCCGCTCTTCGCGCCGTGCAGGCACAACAGCCCGACATAGTCGCAGGCATCGGCGTGGAACAGCATTTCGGCGCGGGTCATGTAGCCGCGAGTATTGGGATCGGCGTAGTCGCCGCCGAGGTCCTTCACATGGCCGAGGATATGGCCTTGCCGGTTCTGCGACATGGTCTGGCCGAGAAAACCTCCCAGGCCGAGATAGGCGATCGCCTGCGCCTGCCGGTCGAAGCGATCGATCGGAAAGCCCTGCAGCATGACGATGCCGCGGCCGTCCATCAACTCGCGGCGAACGTCGGCGAGGACATCCGCAAGGTCCTTGAGCGGAAAATTGTCGCGGTTGACGGCCTCGACCGGGATGCCGTTGCGACGCACGGAGGCGACCGCCGCGCTCAGCTCGTCGATGTCGCTATCCGTCATTCGGTAGCTCCAGGTTGCGACATCGCCGAGATCGCCGGATGACCAGCCGGCCGGATCGACCACCGGCTGCAGGGGGACGGCCGGCATGCGCCTCGCCTTGTGGAAGGTGCGGAAATTTCCGGCGGTCACTGCCTCTGCGTTGCGCATCGTAGCCACTGCGCCTGCTCCCTCGCCGAGCGCCGATTTCCGACGCGTGATGTGGACGCAAGCTAGCAGCTTTTGTCTGGCGCAGCGTTGCAATTCCGGCAGACCGGCTTGCGCCGCGCATATTGCAGCGCAACACTCCTTGTAGAACACTCCTTATCGAACCATTGCGCCCGGCGTTGAACATCAGCAGTCTCGAACCGAGATTGGTGGAAAGGTCGTTGCCATGAACGCTACGCGCATCCTGACGCTCGTACTCACGGCGGTTGCATCGCAAGCAGCCCGCGCCGACGATTTCTATCAGGGCAAGACGCTGAGCCTGGTGGTCGGCTATTCGGCCGGCGGCGGCTACGACATCAACGCGCGGCTGATCGCGCGCCATATCGGACGGCACATCCCCGGCACGCCGGCCGTCGTGGTGGTTAACATGCCGGGCGCCGGCAGCCTGCGGTCGGTCGAGCATCTCGAACGGCACGCGCCGAAGGACGGCACGGTCGTCAACATGTTCGACTATACCCAGATCACCAATTCGCTGCTGACGCCCGACAAGGTCCCGATCGACTTCCGCAAGTTCAAATGGATCGGGAGCATCGCGCAGGATCTGGCCGTCTGCTACGTCTGGCATACGGTCAATGCGAAGACGATCGCGGACCTGCAGCGCCTGCCGAAAATCCATATGGGCCGCACCAATGCGGGAACGTCCTCCGACACGCAACAGCGGATCCTGCGAAAGCTCTTCAACGTCAACGTCCATTCGGTCGCCGGATACGCCGGCAGCGCGGAAGCATTCCTCGCCGTCGAGCGCGGTGAGCTCGAGGGCGGCTGCATGACCTGGGCCAGCCTGCCGCCCGCCTGGATCAGCGGCAACAAGATCACCCCGATCATGCGGGTGACGTCCGCCACCGCTCCCGATCTACCGGCCAGCGTGCCGAGCGCCTTCGATCTCCTCGATGGCGATCGGGACCGCAAGGTCCTGCGCGCACTGTCGGCCGCAGGCGAGATCGGCAAGCCGCTGATCTTGCAGCTATCTGTACCGGACGAGCGCGTGCAAATCCTGCGCAACGCTTTCGGCGCGATGATGAAGGATCCGGCCTTCATCGCCGACGCCGAGAAGACACGCCAGGTCGTGAGTCCGACCATCGGCGACGATGCCGTCAAAATCGTCGACGAGATCTATTCGAGCCCAAGAGAAGTCATCGAAGCGGCGCGCGCGATCGCAAACGACTGAGCAAGACTGCCGCGCCCGCTATGGGGCCGAGGCCCCGTGAGAACGATCAGGTCTTTGCGAGCAGCGGCCAAAGGTCGCTCAGGCTTTCGCCCGACGGGAGCCGGTTGAGGGCGGCAAGAATCGCCTTCGCGACGTCCGGGCTCACGGCTTGAGCCGCGCAATCGAAGAATTTCTCCTCGATCTGCGCCGGCGTGATCGGATTGCGATACGAGCCGCTGGCGTAATCCTTGCGCTGTTCGAGCACCTGGCCATCGGCAAACGTAATCCGGATACGCGCCGGACTGTCGTCGCCGCCGGGCCCGAGCTCGGGGTCGACGCTCGCGGTCACGGTCGTCGCCAGCGCCTTGACCCGCTCGTCCTGCAGCGCCTTCTCGGTGAATGCCGCGATCTTCGGTGCGCCATGAATCAACGCGTAAGGAACGAGATAGCCGACACTGAACTTCGCTGCCTCGACGGTCGTGGGATATTGCGTGCCGGCGCGCTGGCCGGCGCTACGGGCCACGAAACAATGGATCGACTTGATCTCGGGGAGACGCGTGCCGACCTTCCCGCGCAGATCAAGCGCAGCCTCGATCGACGTATGCGTGAGCCCGCCGCAGGGATAGGGCTTGAAGCGGTGGCGCCCCTCCACGAGGTCGTAACGCCGGCCGAGATCCTTGAACGCTTCGAGCGAGACCGGCAGGTCGCGCCCGAGCGAGCTCAAGTAGCCGTGGCGGCCTTCGATCGCGGCCGGATTTGACGTAAAGCCGCTACGGCCGAGCAATGCCGCCATCACGCCGTTGCGGGCGGCGCTGCCGCAATGCAGCGGCTTGCTCATGGTGCCGAAATTGGCGTTGAAGCCGCTCGCCAGCGAAGCGGCGATTCCCACCACATCGGGAATGGCGGCGGCCGGCACTTTCAGCAGCCGGGCGCAGGCCGCGGCGGCCCCGATCACGCCGACGACGCCGGTGGTGTGCCAGGCCTCGAACAGCGGGCCGTCCTGGTCCGTCCGTACGACCCGCGCCGCCACCTCGGCGCCGACAATGTAGGCCGCAATCGTTTCGGCGGGCGTCGCCCCCACCGTCTCGGCCACCGGCAGGATCGCCGGAATGACGGTGGCGGCCGCCTGCCCGCGCATGAACGTGAAGTCGTAATCCATGGCGTGCGAGGCAACGCCATTGGCGAGCGCCGCCAGCTGCGGCGAGGCGCGCAGCGATTGCCCGACGACAGTGGCCTGCGGCGCGCTCGCTTCCGCCTTCACCATCTCGACCACAAGATGCGACACCTCCTCATGGCTGCCCGCCAGCATCACGCCGATCGTGTCAATGAACACCGTGCGAGCGCGGTCGATCACCGGCTGCGGCACAGCTTTGATGTCGAAGCCTGCCACGAACTCCGCGATCATCGCGCTCACGCGCTTCGCGTCCGCCTGCTGCATCGCCGCCCTCGCCGCTGGTGCCTGTTGCGCGATCGCTTCGCTGGACAGGCCCAAATGGGCCCCCAAGAGCGCAGACGCGCTGCCGCCGAGAAACAAGCGCCGATCAAGCGCGCTTCTGCCGCCGTAGCCGGCCATGCCGATTCTCCCCGTCATGCGCGCCGGATCAGCGTCCAGAAGTCGTCGAACGAGCGGCGCTCCGCGAGCGAGTTCAATGTTGCCAGGATCTTGCGGGCGACATCGGCGCTGACCGTCTGGGCGGCGCAATCGTTGAACTTCGTCTCGATCTGCGCCTGCGTCATCGGCACCTGCTTCGATCCGGTCGCATAGTCGCGCCGGTGCTCGAACGATTGCCCGCCCTTGAGCGTGATCTTGAGCTTGGCCGGGCTCTCGCCGAAGGCGTCGCTCAGCTCGGGATCAACGCCCGCGGTCACCAGGCGGGCGAGCGAGCGCACGCGCTCGTCCTTGAGCGCTTGTTCGGTAAACGCCGGGATGCGCGGCGCGCCATGGACCAGCGAATAGGCGACCACGTAAGCGGCGCTGAACTTGGCCGCCTCGACCGACTCCGGCCACAGCGTGTTGATGCGCTGCGCGCTCGATTTCGAGACCAGGCAATGAATGTTGGTGACGTCGGAGAGCCGCGTCCCTATCTGGTCGCGTAGCGCCAGCGCCGCTTCGATCGCGGTGTGGCCGCGCCCGCCGCATGGATAGGCCTTGAGGCTGTAGCCGAGCGTGACGAGGTCGTAGCGGCTGCCGAGATCCTTGAACGGCTCGAGCGAGACCGACAGGCCGCGCGTAAACGTCTCGAAAAAGCCCGCCGTGCCCTCGAACGCCGCGGCATGCGAGGTAAAGCCCTGCTTGCCGAGCAGCGCCGCCAGCACGCCGTTACGGGCCGCGTTGCCGGAATGCAGGGGCTTGGTCATGGTGCCATAGTTGACGGCCACGCCACTCGCCAGCGACACGCTGATGCCGAGCACATCGGCGATCTTCTGCGCCGGCAGCTTGAGCAGCCTGGCGCAGGCCGCCGCCGCCGCGATGGCGCCGACGGTGCCGGTCGAGTGCCAGCCGCCGTCGTTCGAGAGCCGCGGGCTCGCGCGCAGCAGCCGCGCCGCCACCTCGCAGCCGACGATGAACGCCGCCACGCAGTCGGCGGGCGCAGCGCCCGTGCTCTCGGCCAGCGGCAGAAGCGCCGGGATCACCGGTGACACCGCTTGCCCGCTCAGGAACGTGAAGTCGTAGTCCATCGCATGCGCGGCCACGCCGTTAGCGAGCGCGGCAAGCTGCGGCGACGTGCGCAGCGATTGGCCGACGATCGAAGCGCTCGCAGATGCGCCCTCGAGCTTCACCACGTCAACGATGATATGCGCGACCTCCTCGCGGCTGCCGGCGAGCATGACCCCCATGGTGTCGATGAAGGCTACCCGGGCGCGATCGATCACTTCCGGCGGCGCGTTCTTCAGATCGAAGCCCGCGATGAACTCGGCCAGCACTTGCGCGAGCTTCTTCGCCTGAGGCCCGCCCGCGCCTGATGCTTGCTGTGCCCACGCCATGGCAGGCAGCGTCGCCAAAGTCGCCGCCGCGCCCGCCCCGAGAAACAATCTGCGGTCGATTGCGTCCGTCTGTTGTGAATTCTTCATGGGTCGCGTCCTCCGTTCCATCCATTCTCTGGGGCTGGAACGATGGACGCAAGACCCCGGTTCGACTGTTCTGCTGCTGTGTCAGCCTTCCAGGAACCGCCGCCGCTCTTCGAATTCCGCCTGATTGATCTCGCCGCGCGCGAACCGCTCCTTGAGAATCTCGACGGCGTAGCCGCCGCGGCGACGATGCATTCCGCCACGCATCATGAAGAACATCATCGCCATACAAGCGATCACAAAGAGGATCATGATGAGCGGCCCGAACGGCATCCAGGGCATCGGCCAATAATCGCTCCACCACCACATCATCGCACTCTCCTTCGCCAGTTACTTTCCTGACAAGATGCAAGGGCCCCGCTTTGCACGTGTTGATATGAATCAACGCCCAGGATGCTAGGCGCTCCATAGTGAACTGCAAAAAATCATTGCAGCAGGAGCGCCACATGGATGAGCGAGCAAACGTAGTGCCGATTTACGTTTGCCCGATGCATTCGAGCGTTCGCCAGCCGCGTCCCGGCAAGTGCCCCGAGTGCGGGATGGATCTGCTCCCGGAGGGCACGCGGTTCGCAATCCTTCGCCATATGATGGGCAGCCCGCTGCATCTTGCCGTGATGGTCGCCGCGATGGTGGCGGTGATGGCGGTGGCGATGATGCTGATGCGTTGAGCGCGCGGTATATTGGAGTCAGCTGCGGGGGCAGCTTGCTGCCCCCGCGGCTAGTGCTCCGTTTCCAAAGTTCGTGATACGTCGGACGTCAGGCTCACTTCGCCAGATAGAAATACCCGACGCGGTCGTTCGCCGGCGAGCCGAACCACATGCGGCCTTTGTCGTCGAGGAAGAAGTCGCGCATGGTGTTCTCCGAGCGCGGCAGCGGATATTCGATCACCTTGCCGGTGTCCGGATCGAGCCGCCCGACGACATCCATGTACTCGGACGAGTACCAGACCTTCTTCTCGGCATCGATGCCGAGCGCGTAAGGCGTCGCCTTGGGTCCCGGCAGCGGCCACTCCTTGAAGGTCTCGGTCTTGGGATCGAAGCGGCCGATCTTGCCGGCGTCGAATTCGGCGAACCAGACCATGCCGTCGCCATCGACCTGGATGCGGCGCGGACGCGCGCCTTGGGTCGGGATCGTGTACTTGGTCACTTTCAGCGTCTTGGCATCGACCTTGCCGATCTTGCCGTTGGGCAGCAGCTCGGTGAACCAGGCATTGCCTTCGGCATCGAGGTCGATGCCGTAGCTGGTCGGCACCTCCGGAATGTGATCGAACTTCTCGGTCTTGGGATCGAAGCGCGTGAGCGCGCCGGTCGACCACACATGCCCGGTCTTCGGATCGATCCGGATCGTATGCTTGCGCACCGTGTCCTGGTACTCGGTGATCTTCTCGGTCTTGGGATCCCAGCGGCCGAGCTTGTCCGAGCCCTGCTGCGTGAGCCAGACCGAGCCGTCCGGGTGCGGGACGGCCGAATGGATCGCCGCCGTGCCGGCGTGCGGCACCGGATATTCCTTCATCTCGCCGGTCACCGGATCGAGCTTGGCGATCTTGTTGGCGCGCCCATAGTAGGGAACCCAGAAGCTGCCATCCTTGGCGGGATGCGCGCTCCAGGGCATGCGGTTCGGGCCCGGCGTCTCGTACTCCGCGTAGACGATCTTGAGCGCGTCATCGCCAAAGCTGCGCACCGTGTCCTTGTATTGCGGCAGATCGGCCGGCGAGCGCGGCAGCACCGATTCCTCGCCAAACACATGGTTCATGTAATGAACGATGTCCTCGGCCTTCTGGTCGGTGAAGTTGTTCTGCGGCCGCGCGATGAAGAAGGCCATGGATTCGCGCATGTAGTTCATGCGGTCGCGCCAGCCGTCCTCGTTGCGCTTCACCGCGGCCATGCGGGTCTCGAAGCCGTGGCAAGCCATGCAGTGGATGAAGAACAGGTTCTTGCCGCGCTCCTCGGGCAGAAGCTGGATGCCCTGATACATCGAGATATCGGTCCAGCGCACGTAGCTCGTCTTCAAGGCGAAGTCGTGGGAGGCGTTCTGATCCTGGGTCAGCGCCATGCCGTTGCGCGTGTCCGCCTGGAAGCCCGGCGCCCGGATCTGCAGCCGGTAGTCGCCCGCCGGCAGGTTCTCGACCCGATAGCGGCCCTGGTTATCGGAGAGCACGCTGATCATGATCTTGGTCTTGGCGTTGCGGGCCTGCACGAAGGCGCCGCGGAACGGGGTGCCGTCCGGGCCCTTGACCGTGCCGGTGATGGTGGCGGCGTCGGCGGTCGAGATCGCGAGCGCGACGAGACTGATCATTCCAAGAGAGGCTGACAGACGCATGGCGTTTCCTCGTTTTTCATTGACGATCTGGGACAGTGGGCCGCTTTGACTGGCGTCCTCCGCCCTCATCCAGAGGAGCGCGCGCAGAGTCAAAGCCTGCGAAAATTGAGATCGCGCATTTGCGCGCGCGTCTCGAAGGATGGGGGCGGCCCGGGCGGCCTGCATGGTTCGAGACGCCCGCCCCCGCGCGAAGAAGCGCGGCGCGGGCTCCTCACCATGAGGCCGGTCATACTCTTTCATTGGTGGCACTCACGAAATAACGCCGGGACTCTTGCGAATCCCGGCGCGTCATCAGCACATCCGCTCAGCGCGCCTCGGCGCTGCGCTGCCGGTTGGAGACGTAGAAGTAGCCAACCTTGTTGTTGGGCGGGGTCGCGAACCACATGCGGCCGTCCTTGTCGACGAAGAAGTCGCGCATGCCGTTGTCGACATAGGGCATCGGATACTCGATGACCTTGCCGGTGTCGGGATCGAGCTTGCCCATCACGTCGCGGTAGTAGGACGAGTACCAGATCTGCTTGTCGGTCGCGATGCCAAGCCCGTAGGGCTTCGTCTGCTTGTGCGGCAGCGCGTAGTCCTTGAAGGTCTCGGTCTTCGGATCGAACTTGCCGATGCGGCTGTCGTCATAGACGGCGAACCAGATGGTGCCGTCGTCGGCGATCTGCATGCGGCGCGTGCGGTCGCGGAACGGCGGGATGTACTTGGTCACCTTCAGCGTCTTCGGATCGACCTTGCCGATGGTGCCGTCCTTGGTCATCTGGGTGAACCAGACCGTGCCTTCCTTGTCGACGCCGATGCCATAGGCGGTCGGCACTTCCGGGATCTTGGTGTAGGTCTTGGTCTTCGGATCGAAGCGGGTGAGGCCGCCGGTCGACCAGATCGAGCCATCCGGATGCGCCGCGATGGTGTGCTTGCGCCAGTCGTGCTCGAACTCCTCCCACTTCTCGGTCTTGGGATCGAAGCGCCCGAGCTTCTTGGAGCCCGCCTGCGCGACCCAGATCGAGCCGTCGGCCGCCGGCACCGCCGAGTGGATGAGCGCCGGGCCGAGGTTCGGCACCCGGAACTCCTTCATCTCGCCGGTCTGCGGATTGAAGTGCGCGACGCGATTGGACGCGCCGTATTGCGGGACCCAGAACGTGCCGTCCTTGTCCGGATGCGCGGTCCAGGGCGAGCGATCCGGCCCTGGCATGTCGTAGTCGACGTAGACGATCTTGAGCGCCTCGTCGGAGAACTCCGTCAGCGTGCTCTTGTAGGCCGGCAGCTCGGCCGGCGACTTCGGCAGCACCGACTCCTCGCCGAACATCTTGTTGATGTAATAGGTGATGTCCTCGGCCTGCTGGTCGGAGAAGCCGCGGCGGTCGGCGAGCGAGGAGCGCATCGCCTCGCGCATGTACTCGACCCGGCTGCGCCAGCCGTCGAGATCGCGCGTGACGGCCGCCATCTTCGACTGGAAGCCGTGGCAGCTCATGCAGTCTTCCACCAGGACGTTCTTGCCGCGATCATTCGGCAGGAGCTCGATGCCCTGCAGGATCGACAGGTCGGTCCACTTCACCATGCCGGTCGCGAGCGCGAAGTCCTGCGCCAGGTTCTGGTCGGCGGTAAGCTTGAGGCCGGTCTTCGCCGCGGCCGAGTAGCCGGGCGCCCGGATGCCGACACGATAGTCGCCGGCCGGCAGGTTCTCGACGACATAACGGCCCTGGTTATCGGTCAGGACGCTGACCGTCATTTTCAACTGCGCGTTACGGGCCTGCACGAAGGCACCGCGGAACGGCGCGCCGTCGGGGCCCTTCACAGTGCCGGTAATGGTGGCGGCATCCGCGGACGAAATAGCAAGAACTAGACCCAATACTCCAAGGGGAGTGAGTGATTGCATGGCGCTTCCTCTAGTTTCCGCCCTGTCGGACGGCAATTCATTCATTCTGTCGCGTTCTTCCGTGCGGCGGGAAGCATGGCACCCCCCCCGCCGGACCACGATATAGGCAGCCTACCACCCCGGACGGCGCGCCGCCACAGCCGGATATTGCGACCGCGGGGAAAAAGCCCGCGTTGACACCCCTCCCCGCGGGCCTAGAGTCGACATCCAGTGCCGGGCCAATGGGGGAGACCTGCGATGAAGCTCCGAACCGCGGTAGCGCTCTTGGCGCTGATGCTGGCCTCGAGCGCCCCGCTCGCGCAGCAAGGCGGCGACACCGCCCGCATCGAGAAACTCAAGACCACCGTGGTCGAAAGCGTCGAAGCGCGGCGCAAGCTCGCGCAGGTGATGAACGACACGGTGTTCTCGTTCGGCGAGCTCGCCTACCAGGAGTTCGAAACCTCGAAATACCTCACCGATGTTCTGGAGAAGAACGGCTTTGCGGTCGAGCGCGACATCGCCGGCATGCCGACCGCCTGGGTGGCGCGCTGGGGCTCCGGCCATCCCATCATCGCGCTCGGCTCCGACATCGACTGCCTGCCGAAGGCCAACCAGAAGCCCGGCGTCGCCTATCGCGACGAGATCGTCCCGGGTGCGCCGGGCCACGGCGAGGGCCACAATTCCGGACAGGCCGTCAACATCGTCGCGGCGCTCGCGGTCAAGGAGCTGATGGAGCGCGAGAAGCTCTCAGGCACCCTGGTGATCTGGCCGGGCGTCGCCGAGGAGCTTTTGGGCGGCAAGGCCTACATGGTGCGCGCCGGCCTCTTCAAGGATGTCGACGTGGTGCTCTACACCCACGTCAGCGACAATTTCTCGACCTCCTGGGGCAAGGCCAACGGCACCGGCATGGTGTCGGTCGAGTACACGTTCGAAGGCGAGTCCGCGCACGCCGCAGGCCGCCCCTGGCGCGGCCGCAACGCGCTGCGCGCGGTCGAGCTCATGAACATCGGCTGGGACCTCAACCGCGAGCAGCTTCGCCCCGAGCAGCGCTCGCACTATGTGATCACCAACGGCGGCGACCAGCCCAACGTGATCCCGCCGCTCGCGTCGGTCTGGTACTTCTTCCGCGAGATGGATTTCGAGAACATCAAGAAGAACTACGAGACCGGCAACCGGATCGCGCAGGCGGCCGCGATGATGACCAACACCACGGTCACCCGCAAGCTCGTCGGCACCGCCGCGCCGCGCCACTTCAACAAGACGATCGCGGAAGTCCTGCAGAGCAATATCGAGCGCGTCGGCCTGCCGGCCTGGACTGCAGAGGAGCAGACCTTCGCCAAGGCGGTGCAGAAAGTCGCCAACGGCCCCCAGGACGGCCTCGCGACCAAGATGCGGGGCTTGCGCCCGCCCGCCGAGAACCCTGAGAGCGGCGGCTCCGACGACATCGGCAACGTCTCCTGGGTGGCGCCGACCGCGCCGCTGTTCTACCCGGCCAACATCCCGAACCTGCCGGGCCACAACTGGGCGAACGCGATCGCGATGGCGACGCCGATCGCGCACAAGGGCGTGATCGCCGGCTCCAAGGTGATGGCGCTGTCGATGGTCGATTTCCTGACCCGGCCCGAGCTGGTGCAGGCGGCCAAGACCTACTTCACCGACGTCCAGCTCAAGACCGACAAGCCGCAGGAGTTCCTGGCCGAGAGCGACGTGCCGCAAATCCAGATCAACCGCGAGACCATGGCGCGTTTCCGCCCGGAGATGCGCAAGTTCTATTACGACGCGACCAAATACGAGACCTATCTCGACCAGCTCGGCGTCAAGTTCCCGTCGCTGGCGAAGACGCAGTAGCACGACGGCGCCGGAACATCGGCGCCCGTTATTGCGCCCTCTCCCCCTTGCGGGAGAGGGCAGCGCTGAGTTTCAGCGCAACGGATCGGGTGAGGGGGATAGGCTGTAACCCCTCACCCAACAGAGATTGCTGACAATCCGGCGCTGCCCTCTCCCGACATAAGGGCGTTTACGCCCGTCTTCGCGGGCTATGGGGAGAGGGCGCAGCAACAACCGCCCGGCAGCCTGGACATCAACCCACATGCCGCGTTGACACCCCCGCGCTACGGCCTACATTAGGTGTTCGTTCCGAGGGGAGCTCCGGCAGGGAGCTGAGAAACCCGCCTCGACCCAAACTCAAGCTGGGCAGCGCGGGAACCCTTTGAACCTGATCCGGGTCATGCCGGCGAAGGGACAGGACACTTTCCGTGCCGACACTATCCGCGCCACGCTCGATCGCATTCGCCAGATCATCCTTGCCCGCCGTCGGCTTAGCCGCTGCGGCGCAATAGCTTAAGACTGTCAAACGGGAGCAATCCAAATGAACAAGCACATCTCCGGCTCCGAGCTCGAGACCCCGAAGGTCACGACCGGTCCGCTGCCGGCCTCGCGCAAGGTCTACGCCAGGCCCGACGCCGCGCCCGACCTGCGCGTGCCGGTGCGCGAGATCATGCTGGACGCCTCCTCGGGCGAGCCGCCGCTTCCGGTCTATGACACCACCGGCCCCTATACCGACCCCGATGTGACGATCGACGTCGAGAAGGGCCTTTCGCGCCGCCGCATCGACTGGGTGAAGGAGCGCGGCGGGGTCGAGGAATACGACGGCCGCGAGATCAAGGCCGAGGACAACGGCAACGTCTCCGGCAAGCACGCGGCGCGCACCTTCCCGATCGTCAACCGGCCGCTGCGCGGGCTCGACGGCCACAAGGTGACGCAGCTCGAATTCGCGCGCGCCGGCATCATCACCAAGGAGATGATCTACGTCGCCGAGCGCGAGAACCTCGGCCGCAAGCAGCAATTGGAGCGCGCCGAATGGGCGCAGGCCGACGGCGAGAGCTTCGGGGCTTCCGTGCCGCTGTTCGTGACGCCCGAGTTCGTGCGCTCAGAGATCGCGCGCGGGCGCGCCATCATTCCCTGCAACATCAACCACGCCGAGCTGGAGCCGATGGCGATCGGGCGGAACTTCCTCACCAAGATCAACGCCAATATCGGCAACTCGGCGGTGACCTCGTCGGTGGAAGAGGAAGTCGACAAGATGGTGTGGGCGATCCGCTGGGGCGCCGACACCGTGATGGACCTCTCCACCGGGCGCAACATCCACACCACCCGCGAATGGATCATCCGCAACTCGCCGGTGCCGATCGGGACCGTGCCGATCTACCAGGCGCTGGAGAAGTGCAACGGCGACCCGGTGCAGCTCACCTGGGAGCTCTATCGCGACACGCTGATCGAGCAGTGCGAGCAGGGCGTCGACTATTTCACCATCCATGCCGGCGTGCGGCTCGGCTACGTGCATCTCACCGCCAACCGCGTCACCGGCATCGTGTCGCGCGGCGGCTCGATCATGGCGAAGTGGTGCCTCGCGCATCACAAGGAGAGCTTCCTCTACACCCACTTCGACGAGATCTGCGACCTGATGCGCAAGTATGACGTCTCGTTCTCGCTCGGCGACGGCTTGCGCCCGGGCTCGATCGCGGACGCCAACGACCGCGCGCAGTTTGCCGAGCTGGAGACCTTGGGCGAGCTGACGCAGATCGCCTGGAAGAAGGGCTGCCAGGTGATGATCGAGGGCCCCGGTCACGTGCCGCTGCACAAGATCAAGATCAACATGGACAAGCAGCTCAAGGAATGCGGCGAGGCGCCGTTCTATACGTTAGGCCCGCTCACGACCGACATCGCGCCGGGCTACGACCACATCACGTCGGGCATCGGCGCCGCCATGATCGGCTGGTTCGGCTGCGCCATGCTCTGCTACGTGACGCCGAAGGAGCACTTGGGCCTCCCCGACCGCGACGACGTCAAGGAAGGCGTCATCACCTACAAGATCGCGGCGCACGCGTCGGACGTCGCCAAGGGCCACCCGGCCGCGCAACTGCGCGACGACGCGCTCTCGCGCGCGCGCTTCGAGTTCCGCTGGAACGATCAGTTCAATCTCGGGCTCGATCCCGACACCGCGCGCGAGTATCACGACGCCACGCTGCCCAAGGAGGCGCACAAGGTCGCGCACTTCTGCTCCATGTGCGGCCCGAAGTTCTGCTCGATGAAGATCACGCAGGACGTGCGGGATTACGCGGCCACGCTCAATGACAAGGAGCAGGGCATGGCGCGGATGAGCGAGAAGTTCAAAGAGATGGGCGGCGAGGTGTATGTGGCGGCGGACGCGGTGAAGGAGAGTAATGCGGTGAAGGAGAGTAATAAGGTGTTGTGAGCCTGGAATTTTGATTTCGGATCGTAGGGCGGGTTAGCCGAAGGCGTAACCCGCCTTTCCTTTTTATTGGCGGATTACGCTGCGCTAATCTAACTGCATCACAAATTCTTGCTGTCGTCCCGGCCGTGCGAGCAAAGCGAGCGAAGAGCCGGGACCCATATCGCAGAGCCGTTGTTGCAAAGCCGTTGTTTCTGGGTCCCGGCTCGGCGCCACGCTTCGCGTGGCTTGGCCGGGACGACCGCGGAGAGATATTGATCTCGCGGTCCAAAGGTCTTTTGACGCAATAGGACTAATCCGCCCTGCGCTCACCCCACCTTCCGCTCCAGCAGCTCGATCGAAATCCCCTGCGGACCACGGATGAAGCATATGCGCACACCAGGCCGCACCGTGGTCGGCTCCTTGGTGAACTCGACGCCCTTGGCCTTAAGCTCGGCGGCGACCGCGTCGATTCCTGACACCGTCAGCCCGAAATGATCGAGGCCCTGATAGGGCGTGGTGGGCGCGGGATTGACCCCGTCGCCGGCCGCGACCGGCGCGATGAAGATGTTGGCGCCGCCGAGCTTGAGGTCGATGCGGGGCTGGCCGTGCTGCATGCTGCGGATGACCTCGGCGCCGAGCATGCGCTCGAACCACTGCGCGGTCGCCTCCGGGTCCGGGCTACGCAGGTGGATGTGATCCCAGGTGTATGTCGGCATTTGCTCCCCCAATGTCTCTCGGCATGCCTCGGGAGCAACAGCATATCGCATCGCGCCACGGCGCGCGATCACTGTTCGGTATTCCGATCTCACAGTCTGTAGGATGGGTTGAGCTCTTGCGAAACCCATCGTGTTGCCAAGGAGCTGATGGGTTTCGCGGAGCCTGTCATCGGGCGGCGCTTCGCGCCGACCCGTTGGCTCAACCCATCCGACGCGCGGCGCAAGGCGCCGGACCCGCGAAGACGTAGCAGGGCAAAGCTCGCGTGTGATACAATGAACTTATGATCAAGGTTCTGGAAGACGCCATCGCGAAAGTCAAAAAGCTGCCCGAGGACCGGCAGGCCTATGTGGCCGAGGTCTTGGAGCAGCTGATCGCGGACGCCGACGCCGGTGTGTTCGATATTCCCGACGAGCACATGGCAGGCGTGCTTGAGGGCCTTGAACAGGCACGGCGGGGCGAGCTCGCCTCCGATGCGGACCTGGACGCGGTCCTGCGCAAGCCATGGCGCTGAAGATCAGGCTCACCGTCCGAGCGCTCCGCGACCTGCAGGAAATTCGAGCCTACCTCATCGCTCGCAGCCCAAAGGGCGCGGAGCGCGTTCGGCGCGAGATCGAGCGAGCAATAGCAAGCCTCAGCGAGCATCCTGGCATCGGTCATTCGACCCGCATCGGTGGACTGCGTGTCATCGCGACCAGGCGTTATCCGTACCTTTTGTACCATCGCGTCACGGACACGGAGCTGACAGTCGTGCATGTTCGTCACGGTGCTCGCGCGTCTCCGACGCCCGAGGAATTGCGATGATACTGCGCCCTCGCTGACGCCCACCTCAGGTGTATGCGTCGGCGGTGAAGGAGAGTAATAATGCGGCGTAACGCGCCACGATCATTCGGGAGGCAACATGAAAGCGTCTGTTCTGGCTGCGGCCGTTTCGCTGCTCAGCGTCACGCTCGTCCTGCCAACGCTCACCTCCGCCCACGCCGCTGAGCTCAAGGTGCTCGCGGGCGGCTCGATCGCCGGTCCGCTGAACGAGCTGAAAGCGCAGTTCGAGCAAGCCTCCGGCCACAAGCTCACCATTCACTTCGATTCCACCCCCAACCTGATCAAGCTCGCCACATCGGACGCGCCGTTCGACCTCGGTGTCGTGCCCGTCGATGTGTTCAAGGACGCCGCCGCGAAGGCACGCTTCGTGCCCGGTCCGACCATCGACATCGCGCGCGTCGGCTACGGCGTCGCGGTGCGCGCCGGCGCGCCCAAGCCCGACATCAGCTCGCCCGACGCGTTGAGAGAGGCGCTGATCAAAGCGCAATCCATCGCCACGCTGCCGGCGAGCGCGGCCGGCGCCTATGTGCTGAGCGTGTTCGAGCGCCTCGGTATCGGCGAGGCAATGAAAGCCAAGATCAAGCCGCAGGCCACGCCGGCCGCGATCCCGCAGGCGGTGGCCAACGGCGAGGCCGAGCTGGGCGTGTTTCTCAGCAATGTGTTGATCGCGCCGGGCGTCGAGCTCGCCGGCGCATTCCCCGCGCAATTGCAGCAGGAGCTCCTGTTCACGGCGGCGGTCGCCGCAGCCAGCAAGGAGACGGACGCCGCCAAGGCATACATCAGCTATCTGACGACACCCGCCGCCACCGCCGTGATCAAGGCCAAAGGCATGACTCCGGGTTAGCAAGCAGGATGGGTTGAGCAAGCAGCCGCACGAGCCTTAAGCGCGCTCGCGCGTCCACAGCCCGGCGGGTCGCGATGAGCATTCGGCGGCTCCGCAAGATGGCCTGCCGCAGCCGCCAAGATTACCATTGTGATGATTTCGCTGGACGCGTCGTAAAAAAGCAATCGCAGCGCTCCGCTTTAACCTTTAACCTTTAACCTTTCCGCCGCCACGCCATCGTCACCGAAACGCCAACGTTGGCTGGCGTCTGATGCTGTCGCTAAAGTCAAAGGGGGTATGTCTCGTGAAATCTCAATTGTTGTTCGCAAGCGTCGTCGTCGTCGCGGCCATGGCTGCACCGCTCACGGCCCAGGCTCAGGGGGGTGTTCCAGGCGGCTTCGTCCATGGCGCCAATGAAGGCTATCGCATCGCAGGTCCGGTCGGTGCCATCGTGGGCGCGCCGGTCGGCGGCGTCATCGGGGGCGTCAAGGGCGTGCTCGGCATCGACTCCGGCTATCAGGAGCCGCGGCATCACGTCCGCCATCATCGCGCGGCCCGCAAGCGGCACGTATCGCGGTAACATATCACGGCCCGATCGCCGGAATTGAGCAGCGCATAGGACGGGTTGGCTTCGCTCAACCCGTCCCGCGTGTGATTTGCGCTTGTTACGTACGATCCGCGCTTGGCGCAGTCAGCTCAAAACAACCCAAACCGCCACGGCCCGAACAATGGCTGCGCGGCTGGCTCTCGCTGTGCGACGCGCGGCTGGTTCTGACCCGGCGCGTCCGGGCGCTTCTGGATGCGCTCGGCGGCCTGTCGGGGTGTCGCTGTCACCACCACGGGCCGCTCATCACTTGCCTTCGTCCCGGCGACGCTTGGCGCCAATCCGAGCTTGCGGTTTTCCTTGTCGGCCACCGCGGTCGCGGCAAGTTCGGCCGCAACCTGTTTGCCCTCAGAGCCTGCGTCCAGGATCTTCGCGGCCGCCGGTGGCTGATACGCCGCAACGCCCGGGTTCCGGAACACCGTCGGCTTCATCAGCCAGTATCCGCCTACCGCAAACAAAGAGACCAGGCCCAGGACGATGACCAGGGCTGGCACAAGCGACATTTCGGAATTGGGCAACGGGCGAGCGGGCATCATGAACGCACCGGTACGAGGACTGCTGTGTGTAACCCGTCAGACTCTCCGGGGCGGTAAAAGGTTCAACGCCGGACGCACGAATCTGTCGTTTTGTTAATGAAATGGTAAATGAGGTCGGCTGCTCGGGCTGACCCCCACTATTTTACCTTCGTTTCGCCGCCAGCCGCGCGTCGAACTTCACGCGGTCGATCACCGCGCGCGCGTGCGTGCCGGCGCCGATCTCCTCGGTGGCGTCGCGCGCCGTGACCTTGAATGTGATGTGGCGGCCGTCGACCTGCGTGACCTCGGCCTCCGCCGTGACGTCCTGGCCGGCCGGCGTCGCCGCCAGATGGCGGATGTCGACCGCGGTGCCGACCGCGCTCTCGCC
>Ga0209798_10000568_pt1 | contig 22403 bp, 15 predicted proteins | sample DOMMetBare3Fresh_FD_187475 | JGI IMG/M metagenome (GOLD analysis project Ga0209798, IMG submission 187475) | Wetland sediment microbial communities from St. Louis River estuary, USA, under dissolved organic matter induced mercury methylation -... | ecosystem: Environmental > Aquatic >... | reverse complement strand
GCACGCTTTCACCAATAGCTACAAAGAGAATGCGCAAAGAATTTCGGATTTGAGCGAGCAAAGAGCGAAGAGCTAAGAGCTAAGGGCTAAGAGCTAAGGGCTAAGAGCTAAGAGCGAAGAGCTAACAAACTAAGAGCAGGGGGCGAAGTGGAAAGCGCCAGGCTTTGCCTCTGGCACTTAGCTCTTTGCGCTTTGCGCCTTGCGCTTTCCCCTTGCCCCTTGCGCTTTCACCTTGCGCTTTGCCCCTTGCGCTTTGCCCTCAGGCTGAGGCGGCGCGGCTTGTCTCTTCCGGTTCGGGATCGGTCTTGTAGTAGTTCTGGCTGTAGTAACGCTGATAGTAATAATAATCGTCCGTGTGCAGGTTGATGTTGTTCAGGACTACGCCAAAGATCTTCGCGCCCACATCCTGCAGCAACTGTCGCGACCGGCGCACCACGTGGCGCGAGCTCTTGCCTCCGTGAACTACCAGCAAAACGCCATCAACCAGGGTCGAAATCAGCACGCCGTCAGTGAACGAAGCAACCGGCGGCGAGTCAATAACCACATGAGTGTAATATCCCTGCAGAGCGGCCACCAGTCGGCGCATTTGCTCGGAGCCCAGCAGTTCCGCAGGATTTGGAGGTATGGGACCCGAAGTCAAAATGTCTAGTCCGCTGGTCGGATCGTGACTTACCACCGAGATCATTTCAGCTTCAGTCATTTCACTCGAGAGGATTGAGCTCAAGCCCGCCTGCGCATCCAACCCAAAGATCGAACGCAACCGCGGCCGGCGCATGTCGGCGTCCACAATCACGACGCTCGCCCCGGTTTGGGCCAGGCTGAGGGCGGTGTTTACAGCGGTTGTGGTCTTTCCCTCACCAGGTAAACTCGAAGTAATTAGTAAAGCCTTGGGCGCGCGCCCAGCAGTTGAGAGAAGTACGGACGTGCGCAAGTGGCGATAGGATTCAGCTAGTGGCGACCGCCCGTCAACATTCATCAAGAGTTCTGGATTTGTCGAAGCGGTCCCCGGTCCGTTGGTCTTCTGCAAGGCAGCAATACCAGCGGCAATCGCTTTCCGGCGGGCCGCCGGCGCGATCGCCGGGATGACCGCGAGCGCCGGCAAATGTAGTACCCGTTCGACCTCTTCGGTTGAATGAATGGTGTCGTCAAGATATTCGAGGAACAGAGCAAAACCCACCCCGAGACCCAGCGACAGCAGAAAAGCCATCATCACGGCGCGCATGCGGTTTGGAGACACTGGACCCTCCGGAGCAATCGCGTGATCCACAACTGAGATGTTGTTGGCATCGCTGGCCCCGGTGACCTCGTTCTCTTTCGAGCGCTGGAGCAAGTTGGTCAGGAGGCCTTTGTTGGTCTCAATACCCTGCTGGATGATGTGATAGTTAATTGCCGCTTCGTTTTGCGTGAGAGTTTCGGCGCGCTGTTGGTTGAATTGCTTGCGCAGGAACTGCTCTTTGGCCAGGGCCTGCCGATAGCGCGTCTCGAGATTGGTGAGGAGCGTTGAACTCTTGTGTGACCGACCTTCCTTCAATTGACTCTCGAGCTCAACAATTTGCTGGTTGATTTCCTTTACCTCGGGAGCTTCCTCGGTAGCGTCGACCAGCAACTGGGCGCGCTTCTGTTTCAGCTCGTTCAGCCTGGCTTCAGCTTCCGACGCTTGTTTTGGATCGCCTTCGGCCAGAGCGCCGGCCGCCCCAGGAGCCTGGGCCGCATGAAAGGCCGACTCGGCCGTGCTGCGTTCGTTTTCCGCCTCCAGCAACTGGCTGTTTAACCCGGCGAGACGCTCGACGACTGTATTCTGCTTTTCATCAAGCGAGAGAATCTGATGGCTCTTGGCATAGTTGACCAGCTTTTCTTCGTCCTCACGAATATGGGCTTGCAACTCTGCTACTCGCTTTTGCAAAAAGTCGCCCGTGCTGGCATTCGTGGCAGTCTTCTTCTGAAAGTTTTGCTCTCGGAAGTTGTCCGCAATCGCATTGATGACCTTGGCGGCAACTACCGGATCAGTGTGTTGAAAGCTGAGTTCAATGAGGCGTGTTTCCTTATTAAAGCCACCCCGGCTTTCCTTGACGGGATCAACCCTCAGACCGCCTCTGATCGCGCCGACAAATGGAGCAAGCCGCTTTGCTTCCTGCAAATCCTCAATATCACTGGTCACCGGAAGAGTGCTTGAAAGGACCAATTCATCTTTCGGCTGCGGCAGGCCCGTTTCCTTCTCTTTTTCCTTTAGCCCGAACATGCTCAGCACTGTTTGCCAGGTCGAGCGCGTCTGACCCTGTCCTTTGAGAAAGTCTGGATTGTGTTCCAGATCCAGGGACTTCACCACGCGTCTGAGCAGCCCTGAGCTGGTCAGGATCTGCAGTTGCGTATTGAAGTAGACGGGATCGTTTGGTGTGCCGATAAAGTAAGGAGTCTTCCCCAGCAGGGCCGAGTTGTTTTCCAGGTCGACCTGGACCCTGGCCTGGGCCATATAAATGTCAGGCTTGCCGGCCATGTAGACAACCGCCAGGGTCGTTACCAGGACCACTACACTAATTACCAACCAGAGGCGCTTACGGATGGCCCGCCAATAGTCGAGCAAATGGATCTCGTTCTCAGCGTTGGGATCAACCCCATAGTTATAACTATGCGGCGTTGTCTGAGTCTCGACTGTTCGATCTATAGCGCCAACCCGGGGCTCGCGCGTAGCAATTGACTGTTTCATCTTGTTACCTGCAAAGTGCAAAGAGCCAAGGGCAAAGAGCCCAGGGCTAGGGGCTTAAGGTCCTGGAGAAATTTGTGATTTTGCGACTTAGGATGTCGCGGTCCCTTAGAACTTCGTCAATCTCCGCCGAACTTACCAAGCCGAGTTCCTCAAAAACCATTAGCATGGAAGCGTCTTCGAATAAGGACCGCCGAGCAATGTTAAGAAACTGCATGAATTCGCGTGCATGTGTGCTGCCTGAACCTTCGGCAATGTTGTTCGTTAGTGAGAGCCCAGCGGCTCTAAGCTGTTCTGCATAACGATAGAGTCGTCGCCTGTCCAACTCATGTGCCAGCCGGTGCAATTTCACCGCTAGTGCTCTCGCGAGCTGCCAGATTTCAAAATCCTCAAATCGAAAATGAGGCCTTGTTGTTAACCTATCCTTACTCGTCGCTCCTGGCACTTAACGCTGCCTTTCATTAGGTACCCTTCGCTTTGCGCTTAGCTCTTAGCTCTTTGCGCTTTGCTCTTCGCTCTTCGCTCTTTGCTCTTTGCGAATCCGCAATTCGCAATCCGCAATTCCGTTAAGGAATAACTCTGATCGGGAGTTGGCCCACGCTGGGGGCGATAGTGCCCATCAGGCTGCGAATCAGGCTCTTGGCCCCGGAAGTGGGGACGTCGACAATATCGTTCGGCAGTAACGCTATGTCTTCAGCTCGTTTCTTCTCAATGGCTCCGAGGTCGACAAAAATTTCCTTCTTGGTTGTGCTGCCACGTTCCTGCCGCACTACGCGGATTTTGTCCTTCTTGCTGTCCTTCCCCAGACCGCCAGCCATGGCGATGGCCCGGCTGAGGGTGATTGGCTCTTTCAATGGTATCGATCGCGGAGCCAAAACGTCACCAACCACATAGACCTGATCGGCCTCTGGCAGCGTTACGATGTCGCCGTTCTCAAGGTAAGGATTTGCCCCCTCAACGCCCAGCATCGTGTCGCTCAGCCTGTAACTGACAAACCCTGTCGCCAGCTCCTCCTTGCCCGCGTCCGCTTCTTCACATTGATAAGCCGTCGGCGAATGGACGATGTTAATCGTCTGGCCTGCATTCTGCGCCGGGCCTTTAGCATAAGTAAGCAGTTCAAGTAGCCGGATCCGACGCTGCAGTTGAAAGCGACCCTGCTCGCCAACGAACCCAATGATCGCTACCTGCGAACCCTTGAAGTCCTTGATGAAGACATCCACCTGTGGATTCCGATAAAACTTCAGATAGCGGCTCGCTATCTCTTTGGCCAGTTCGCTTTCCGACAAGCAGGCGGCCCGGATTGGCGTATCGATCAAAGGCATGCGGATTGTGCCATTGCCTTCCACCCTGACGGACTCGCGCGAGAGGTTGGGTCGATTAAGGATGCGAATATCGAGCACATCTCCGGGCCCTATCTTATAGTGCTCATCACCCGGCGTAGCCATAGAACCGCTTGGCGAGGGAGGTTGTCCTTTGCGGGCCAGCTCGGCAGAAGTAACTGTGCCGTTATTCACCTGCGCCTTTTCGGCCGGAGACTGCGCAACGGCCAACTGACAAGCGAGCAGCATGGTTAAACTTAAAACGCACAGCACAAAAGAGCGTATTCGCATCCGGGAGAGGGGGTTTGGCTTATTCCACATAATTGCAACTCCTGCTAACTGCTTGATTAAGTGCGGGGAGCTCATTTTCCCGATATACCCAGTCGGCGAGACAACAATGCCTCTCGCATATGATTGGGATGGGCCAGATTCAGAACGGTATTACTCAACAACACCAACAACTCCTCATGTTCCCGATGGAAGGCGCCGGATAGAGGTTTGTCGCCGGTCTTCACGACAATGCCATCCCTGACCCATTGCCAGAACTGCGTTTGCGTGGTCCAGAATTCGCGACGATCGCGACAAACCACCAGGGCGGTCTTGCGCTTCCTCTTTTTCTTCTTGTCCTTGTCTTTCTTGATTTCTTTCTTGACGGTCATAACTTAGTGAACACACCTATAGCGTTGCATGGCATTTCTTTTCTGCTGCCGGGCGCTGCCGGAGGAAAAGAAGCCACACATAGTACCCCGAAGGGAAGCCTCATATGCAAGGCGGCATTAGGTTTTCAATGCTGATGGCGAGGGCTTTGCCGTCCACTTATGGCAACGGGGCACTCGCGCTCTAAAGATCACAGCAACAATCGCGATATCAGTTCGGCTCGGCGCTTTACTCCAAACTTTATGAAAATGTGGCGCAAGTGGAACTTGACCGTCTGTTCACCCACACCCAGCCGGTTTCCAATTTCGGCATTGGTCAGGCCTTCAACGCAACAAAGTGCCACCTGCGCTTCCCTGCGGCTTAGCATGTTGTTGGCGACGACCCTTCTGATTGCTCTCTCAAAAAACTGGTTTCCTTCCCTCAAACGAACTTCGCGCGGATACATTTCAACACCCATTGCCTGACGGCGAGCCAGGATGTCCTCAGGGCTACGCACGCAGAAGTGCTTGGCAGAGCCGCCATTTGCTCCGCCATTGTTTAGCCGCTCAATGCTCAGTTTTGTCAGCAAGCCTTCGAGGCCCCGGCGCACAGTGCCGGTGCTGCGTATATTTGTCAGTTGCATCAATTGTCGGGTATTGAAGACGCCGGAAGCGGCGCCCAGGTGCGAGGTCTCTGCCAGCATTGAGATATAGATTCTATGCTCCAGAGGTGTATGGCTAAGCGCAACCAGCGCCATGGCGCCGCCAGCGGCGGAAAGTTCACCGGGCTCGCCTAAAGGGTAGGTTTCTGGCTCTACCTCACTCTTGCTTAACGTCTTATGGGAAAACATCTATTGTTCGCTGTGATTAAGGCGAGAAATGAACGCCATTATTGTGGTAAACGCCGAGTGCAGCTCTGAAAGATCCTTTGGACCGGATCGCAAATCTCAAAGGCAAAAAAGCGTACTGAAGCTGTATGACTCTCTTCCTCTAGCCGGGGGATAAGATTAGCTTTGACTTACTTGCGGTATTGGGACATCTGTGACTGAGCAGAGACGGCACCATCAACTCGCCACAAACTCAACTATCAATACCAATTAAGTGGTGAAGCCTAATTCGTCTCGCAAGTCCTGTCAAGCGAATTAATAGGCAAAGAGAGAAGTAATAAGGGTTGTGAGCAAGGCCCGGAGGGGCGAAGGGCAAAGGGCCAAGGGCTAAGATCCTTCATCGATGGGCGAATTGACTTTGCCCTTCGCCATTTGTTCTTCGCCTTTGCTCCTTGCCGTTTGCCCTTCGCCTTTGGTCTTTGCCCTTTGCCCTTTGCCCTTTGCTCTTTGCTCCTTGCCTCTATCCCATTGCGTCTACCATCTCACACCAGAGATGACCAATCGTGATGTGCGCTTCCTGAACCCTGGAGGTCCGGTCAGAAGCGATAACTACGGCCAAATCGCACAGCATGGCCAGGCGACCACCATCCCGGCCACCCAGCGCAATGGTTCGGCAACCGATTTCTTTCGCGGTTTCAACGGCCCGAATGACATTGGGAGAACCGCCGCTGGTGCTAATGGCAAGCAGCAGGTCACCTTTAACTGCCAGCGAGCGAAGCTGGCGCGCGAATACTTCTTCGTAGCCAAAATCGTTACTGATAGCTGTCAGGGCTGATGTGTCGGTGGTGAGGGCGATGGCCGGCCAGGCGCGTCGTTGCAGTTCATAGCGTCCGACCAGTTCAGCGGCGATATGCTGCGCGTCGGCCGCGCTGCCGCCATTACCGCAGATGAGGATCTTGTTACCAGCTTGCAGTGTCCGGCAAAGCAGGTTCCCAGCTGCCAAAATCGATTCGAGTTTCGTATCCAGGATTGTCTTCAGGCACTCCAAATGTTCGCCCAGTGAACGAGCCAACAACCCTCGTGTAACTGTCGAACTCTCGGATTTCCGCGAATTGGTGTCCACGTTTCAGCTCACTTTGCCAAATTAAAAACAAACCACGCACGAGGGCAGGGGTCAAGCCTGGCTCACCCCTGGGCGTCAACTTAATTGAGCTGGAAATTATCATACATTCTCCTCTGTCGGAAACTAATGAGCGGCGGCCAACCAGAGACTGCTCAGCGGAAGCAGTCAGAACACTTTGTTCACCACGATCTTAGTTGGTGATTTACTTTCCCGGGTTTACGGTTCACGATTTCCGGTTTACCATGCACCGCTCACGCCTATGACTATCAACAACCCTACGCCGATGCTGAAACAGTATCAGGAATTGAAACAGCAGCATCCTGGAACCTTGCTGTTTTTTCGCCTCGGAGACTTCTATGAACTCTTCTTTGAGGACGCGGTGACGGGTGCGCGCGAGTTGCAGATCACACTGACGGCCCGGCACAAAGAACGCGGCGATCCTGTGCCCATGTGTGGTGTGCCCCACCATTCCGCTGCCAGCTACATCGCACGCCTCGTGCGCAAGGGCTACCGGGTGGCAATTTGCGAACAAACGGAAGAAGCATCAAAGACCAAAAAACTGGTTAGGCGCGAAGTTGTCCGCGTCGTTACCCCGGGAACGCCTATCGATCCACAGTTGCTTGAGCCCCGCGAATCGGTCTTTTTGGCGGCCGTCTGCGCTACTGGAGACGTAGTCGGCGCATCCTTTCTGGATATCTCTACCGGCGAGTTTCGTGCGACTCAGGCGACTGGCCGTGAAGCCTGGAACCGTATTCGCGCCGATCTGGAATCCTACGCGCCACGTGAACTCTTATTTCCAGCTTCGCTGGCGCCCCTCATGAAATCGGGCCTGAACGATAAACCTCAAACCGAAACGTTACCGCTAACACCAGGCAAAGACTCCGGAAATGCTGAGTCCCTCATGGTTAATAAGTTCGAATCGGCTTCCGTTTCCCATAATCCGCGATTGTTTGAAGCCGTTCTTACTGCGATTGATGATTGGTTGTGGCAGGCGGAGGATTGCGCTGCCGTCTTGCGCGAACAGTTCGGTGTGCGCGTCCTGGATGGGTATGGAATAGCCAGTAAAAGCGAGGCCATTCGTGCGGCCGGAGCCTGTTTGCGTTACGCGCACGAAACACAACGGGCCGCTGCCGCGCATGTCACCGACCTGATCTACTTTGAGCCTCAGGACCACCTGGTGCTCGACAGCATCACCGTTCGCAATCTGGAACTGGTTGAGTCGTTGGGAGGAACCAGTGGCCGCTCGTTGCTGGAGTTGATTGACGAAACTGTCACGGGGATGGGCGCACGCTTGCTGCGCTCCTGGCTGCTACGTCCTTCCATCAAACGCGCTGAAGTCGAAGCCCGTCTGGCAGCGGTCTCCGATATTTACTCAGAGCAAATGAAGCGCGATCGTTTGCGCACCCTGCTGAAGGAAGTCAGCGATCTGGAACGGTTGACCGGCCGCATCAATCTTGGCTCAGCCACGCCTCGCGATCTGAACGCCGTTGCTCGATCTCTTGCCCAGGTGCCTGCGATTCGCGAAATCCTGGCGACGACAACTTCCTCCCTGTTACAGGTCTTATACGACAGCACAGATGAGCTTGCAGACGTCCGCGAGTTAATTGCCAATGCAATCGCCGATGAGCCGCCTGCCAAATTGAGCGACGGCGACACCATTCGCGCAGGCTATGCCACCGAACTGGATGAGTTGCGCTCCATCAGCCGCAATGCCAAACAGACCATCGCCAGCCTGGAAGCTTCCGAACGGGCGCGCTCCGGCATCAGCAACCTCCGCATTCGCTACAACAATGTCTTCGGCTATTACATTGAAGTTTCGCGGGCCAACTCCGCGCGCGTGCCGGCCGATTATGAAAGGCGGCAGACACTGGCCAACGCCGAACGGTTTACCACCCCGGAATTGAAGGACTGGGAAAAGAAAGTGCTCGGCGCCGACGAGCGCATCGTGCAGATCGAAACAGAGCTTTTTAACGAACTGTGTCGCGAGGTCGCCAGTCACACCAAACGTTTGCAAGCAACGGCGCGCGCTTTAGCCGCCATTGATGCCCTCGCGGCATTGGCCGAGGCTGCTGTTCGCCGGCGCTTTGTCCGGCCAACCATGCACGACGGTGATGAAATCGAAATCATTCAGGGCCGCCACCCGGTCATTGAAATCTTTAACGATGAGCCTTTCGTTCCGAACAGTATTTATTTAAATAATTCAACCGACCGCTTGCTGATCATCACTGGACCGAACATGGGCGGCAAGAGCACAGTGCTCCGTCAGACTGCGATCATAGCCATACTGGCCCAGATGGGTGGTTTCGTGCCCGCGGAGAGGGCGCGCCTGCCATTGCTCGACCGCGTTTGGACCCGGGTCGGGGCGTCCGATGATTTAACGCGAGGACGTTCGACCTTCATGGTTGAAATGACCGAGACCGCCGCGATTCTGCACAGTGTTACGCCGCATTCACTTGTGTTGTTGGATGAGATCGGTCGCGGCACGGCAACGTTCGATGGTCTGTCGATCGCCTGGGCAGTGGCTGAGTACCTGCATGATTCGCCCGAGCATACGGCCAAGACTCTGTTCGCCACTCATTATCACGAGTTGACCGAATTGGCTGAGCGTCTGCCCGGCGCTCAGAACTACCAAATCACAGCTACCGAGCGCGAGGGCGAAGTTGTTTTTCTGCACCGGCTTGAGCGCGGTCGTGCTTCAAAGTCCTACGGCATAGAGGTGGCGCGGCTGGCCGGATTGCCACCCGCGGTGCTGGCGAATGCACGCGAAGTGCTGGCCCGGCTGGAGCGGTATGAGCTGGAAGTATTTGCCGATGACGAACAATTTGGCTCTGCCGCTCTGGAAAAGGCCGCAGCGCTTGCCGGACGTCGCAAGGCTGCAGCGCAGGCATCGTTGTTCGACCTCGTTAATCAGCGCGTCGTGGATGAACTCCGCGATCTGGATCTCGCCCATCTCTCGCCCGAGGAAGCGAAGGCCTTATTGCACAAACTGCGCGAACGGATTCTATGAAAAAGCCCGAAGTACCTTCCCTGAGAGTCATTGGTAAAGTCTTCATAAACATCTGCTGAACTTTCATGAAAGATGTTTAGTATAGTGGGAACTCCTATTCTCTCCTGGCAGGTTCCGACCGCGGCGTATCGCTAACCCTGAAAAACCCTCCCGTGCCGTCGTTCGTGCGCATCATGCGCATCATTTCCTGGAAATTAAAAGGCCTGGCCCCACGCCGGCCGAAAACTGAAAGCTGGTTGCCGCTCTCATCAACGGCCCGATCCCGATCCAGAGGCTTGGAGATCGCCAGTGCCGCTCCCTTTGTTTTGTAGGTCGCAATCAGAACTGGTCGTGGGCGAGGACTGAAGCCGGCGTACTCAGGCATGGTTTCCGGCGACGTCAGTTGCAGAACTCGCAGACCATTATGACCATCGGCGACGTAAGCAAACAGGCTGGCGTTGGTCATGGCGATCTTTACCTGCTGCGCGTCGTTTAGCTTTCCATCCGCGTCGAACGATTGATCAAGACGTGGCTGCTCAGGCAGCTGCACATCGACAATCGCAATTCCCTGCTTTCCATTGGCGACGTACGCATAGGTGCGGGCCACATACACATCGCGGGCGCCGAATAACGAAACTAGTGCTCCCGTAACAACCAAAGCGCTCTCCGCTGACGTTACATCGATTGTCTTCAGTCCCTCATCGTCAACTACGAAGGCATAGCGAAATTGGATCGCAATCGCTTTTGGATGTTTCAACTCGGGTTCCCCAATCTGCCGAACGACCTTTGGATTCAGAGGATCGTCGATGCTGATAATCACCAGGCCATGCTCGGTAGTCACGTAAGCATGGGTCCCGGCAATCAAAATGTTGTTGGCACCGTTCAGGATACCGCCGGGGTTAAAAGCGCCATCCGGATATTTCCCTGTGTCGAGTGCGCGGCTGAGATAATTGTTCAGTGGGTCGCCGTCCAGCAGCGTCGCCGCATTCACCAGAATCAAGCCTTCGAACCTGTCTACCAGGTACAGATAGGCATACAGCGGATGGATCGGCTGCTCTTCGTTTACCAGCTGCTTACGCTCTGTCCCAGTCAACCTGGCAGCGGCTGCCGGATCGATCATCGTACCGTCCATTTTCAGACGCCAGCGTGCCGGATCAAGGGCCAGGGTAGAGGGAGCGGCTACCGCGGTAGCGTATTTAGATCTGACGTAGAACTTCTGACCATAGCGCGAGACCGGAGCGGTAGTGATTCGTTCCGAAAAGCCCTTCTGATCGATCTGCGCAACGTCGTAAACTCGCAGGCCCCCTTCGCCCGCGGCCACATAGGCATACTCGCCGCGCAATTGCACCTGCAGCACGCGCGGGTTTCCCTTGTGTTCATAGGCTTCTTTCAGTTCCCGGCCGGCGCGCAGAAACTTTTCATAATTGTCCGGATAGACGATCTTCTGGAGGGTGCTGCCAAAAACTGCCTGGGGATCGGAACGTTCCGTTGCCACCACCGCTTCGAGGGCCTCACCGGTCGCCACATAAACGTAGCGCCCCATAAAATTCACGAAGTTCGTGCCTTGCAATAAGACCTGGCCCAGCCAGGCGTTGTTGTCATTCTTCTCCGAAACATGGCAATCGCTACAGGTCTTTGTCTCCCGGGCCCGGACGGTATGCGGCACGTGCGTATTGAAGGTCTGGCCCGAGAAGCCTTCGGCAGAGATTGTCTGCTGCTGTGAATAGATCCATTCGCGGTTTTGATTTTGCGAGCTGACCAGCACCGCCGAAGACGAGCGCACCGGTGCAATCCGATTGCCGGTGACCGTCCCGTCTCGACCGAGCATGAAAATGTCGTCGCGCAGAACCTGGAAATTGTACTCCGTGAAATTACGTGAATCGCCTCCTTCATTGTGGCGATTCGGCATTTTGCGATTGGCCTTCATCTGCAGGTGGCAGCCAAAACAACTCGTCACCCAGGCTGAGTGGCAGGCAAAGCAGGTCATGTTGTCGTCGCGATGCGCCAGCTCGTTGTCCGCGGCCGGCAGCTCTCCCCAGGTCGCATTGTCTTTACGCATCGTCTTGGCATAACGAGATTTCTCGCTGTAGTCGCGCGTGCCCGGCGTGATCGTGTCGATGGTCTGCGGAACGCGCCACCAACGGCCGGAAACCACGAGCGAGTTCTGGATCAAATCGCCGTTCTTCAGGGCGACATCCTTACCATGCTCATCTTTCTTTGTGCGATCACGTGTGATGCGTTGAAAGACAGGGACCTTTGCTCCGGCTTCGTCGCGAACGGTAAAGCCACGCGTCAAATTTCGGCCCACTACCGGCGCCTTGCCAGCTGCGGGCGCTGCGACTGGCGCCGCCGGACCGGATGTCAGCAGGTTAGCGCGCTGTCGAACCGAACCATGGCAGTCGATGCAATTGATCTCAATTGCGGCGCGCGGCTCGTTGTACAAATTTCCATTGCCATGTGAATCCTGACGGAAATGGCAGTCGACACAGTGCATGCCTTTCTCGGCATGAATGTCGTTGAGGTGGACTGCTTTTCCGAATTTGTCAGCATCGTCGGCAGAGACGATCTTGTCGTCAGCATCGAGCAGGTTACCCTGGCGATCGCGTTTAAAGACCTTGCGAAACAACCAGCCGTGTCCGTGAGAATCGCCGAACTGAATATTCTTAAGTGTGCGGTTAAATTCCGCGGTGCCGCTCCGCTCCAGAAATTCCGGGTCGGACCAAAGCCCGCGCAGGCTCGCACCCTCAGGATTCCTGTTTAGTTTTTCCTGTTCTTCGTCTTGCGAAGGATTGTGCTGTTGCGCCGGATACAGCTTGTCACCGTCGCTCTCGTTGTCCCACCAGGTCATCCCGAGATAGGTCGCCACCATATTCGTTCCCGGATGCATGTGACAGACCATGCATTGTGAAGTAGGGATTTGACTTGTGAACTGGTGCTTTAATGGGTGGCCCGATTCGTCTTTGGGAATATTGGGATCCGCCGTCTGTGATCGTCCCGCATTGCCCGCTTGCGCGTAAAAGGCCGAGTGAGATGGGTCGCGATCATTTGCGTAGATCACATGACAGGCAGTGCAACCTGAAGAGCGAAAGTCGCCCGGATGATCGTTGGTACCCAGGAAATTGAGTGTCGGATCCAGCAGCCGCGTCTTCTGCAGGCCGAGATACACGGGATCGGTGCGATTGTTGCTGCCAAAGCCGCGCGGACTGAGGCCTTTGTCGGGCTTGCCTGGGTCTTCGTCTTTGTCAGGCAATCCAACTTCCAGGCGCCGCCTGCCCCCGCGTTCAAATACCCGCAGGACATTACCTGGTTGTGAGATTTCCCAACGAGGGATCGGATCCAAAAATTCAAGTAAACCCTTCGTGCGCTTTTCTTCGGCGCCGGGTTCAGGTGATTGAATCAAGCGCTGCGGCGCGCCCGAGGAACTATAGCTTTCCCCAAAGCGCGCATCCTTGAGGGGAAAGCCGCCATTATTGTAGAGCGCGGCGCCCCAGAGCATGGCTCCGTGCGTCATCATGCTGCGGGCGACGGCCTTTTGTTCGACTGCATGGCAGGCACTGCTGCCACAGGTTTTCTCTGCGACTCTGTTGTCGCCCGGATTGATGAAACGAACGTACTCCCAGCTTTCGCGCGCCAGCAGAGTGTTGCTGCGTTCCGGATTCGCTCCGGTGGATCTTCCGGCGCGCCGCCACTGCTCCGGGTAACGCGGCTGCACATGGGCGGCACGTTTGATCTGTTCAATCTCGCGCGGATCATCGCTTGTTTTCCGGGCGGCAGGATTGCCGCCGTGACAAGCGGTGCAGCTCAGGCCCACTGCATCTTTGCCGTTTTTAAGTTGTTCAAGCGTTTCGGTGGCGCCATATTTGTGCATGGGTTCGACCAGTCCATGACATGAGACACAACCTTCGAGTCTGGCGGCAGGGGCCTCGATTTGCGTTTGCCGCAGACGCCTGAGAACTGCGACTGGCCGGGCGTAGGGCAGAATACCGGAACTGTTAATGTTTAACGCCGGAGCGCGCGAACTGGTCACCGCTGGTGCAACCCAGAGAGCTATTATGGTGACCAGAGCGCTGACTAACCAAACTAATGAATGCGCCGGAAGACCCTTCCTCCAATGGCGCAAAGGCGCAAAAGGCCGCCAGGAGACCGGCGCCACTCCCTCGCCCAGCCCTTTGCTCTTTTTCGTCTTTGCGGAAAACTGCTTTCTCATGACCTAGAACACCAGCTTCAACTGCGCGAACAATGAATACAAAGGCTTGCTGGGGTTAATTACCTCGGGCCCACAAAAGTCGCCGACGTTCGGCGGACAATTGCGCGCTCGATCGGTGAAGATGTCTCGAAAGCCGCGGCCCGTCTGCAAAGTCGAAGCGCCCATGGTGAGCGTCACATTGTTGATAAGGAAAGGACGATAGGCAACACCGATGCTGTAGTCCCACCCGATGTCATGCCGAATATCATTTTGCAGCAGAATGTACTCAAGCGACTCGGTACGGTGGAAACGCAAATAGTTTAAATTGAAGACTGCCTTTAATCGCTGCGTGACTTCAATATCAACCCCGGCGTTGTAGATAAAGATTCCAGGATTAACAAAGTTGGCCTGACCCTGCGTCTTGCTGCTGCGCAGGCTTGGTAACAGACTGTTGGGCTGGACCAGACCAACACCGGTCTGGGTCAGACGAATGCCGTTACGGTTCCAAAAAGAGAATTGCCCTCCGGCAAAGTTTGGATCGTCAAGAATTGCGTCAAACCCGGTACCCCTGGCATCGGTCGGATTCCCGTCACCCTGGGCCCAGAAAAAAGATCCCTTGAACCGTAGATAGTCTTTATCCAGTGAACCTTCAAACGCGGCGAGGTTTGCATCGATGCGCACTCCGCGTCCGGCAATCGGGTTGCGATCATCTCGACCGAGAGCATGAAAGTAGGAATGCGTCAGATTTAACCGTCCCAGGTGTCCGTCACCGCTAACGCCAAAATAGCCGACTTTGATCGAGTGCGGTCGCACATCGCCAAGCAACGCCGGCCTCACCAAAAAGCCGTTGCGGTCATATTTCAAGCCGGCGCGGTCGTCGTTGAAATGCAAGCTGCCCTGAATCGTGTAGCCTTTGTGAATAAAGTCCTGCCTAAAGAGGTTGGCAATATAGACATTTTGATGCCGGGTATCGAAGCGATTCAGACCACTATTCGTGTCCTTTTCGAGCATTGAAAAGTACACTGCATTGTATTGGTAACGATTATTGCGAAAGGAGCCGAAGAGTCGCGCTCCGAGGTTGTTATCAGAAAAGATGAGACCCCGAAAATCAGAAACAAAAGGCTGGATTCCAGCTCGCACTGAAACAAAATCAAAGTTCGCGCTGAGGTCTGCCAGCTTCACCTCAGCGAAGGCTTCCTCCAGCGACACATGCGTGTCGGTACGGTTGGTCCCTCGGCGGACGTCGATATTGACTATGCCGTTTTCACGCGCGTTGAGATAATTGGGAATGCTGAAGGTGGGCGAGATTTTGATGGCCCAATCGCGTGGTCGAAACGCCGTATCACCATGAAATAGCTCGAAACTCAGCTGCAGGGTTTCATTCAGCGCCAGCTGTTCCGGCTGTCCCAGAAACTCGGCGCTGCCGGGATCATCCGCGTTCACCCCCGAGGCAGTCGGCGACCGTCGCAGTTCGATGGTGGAGGTATTCACCGCGGAAAAAACAAAAAAGGTTTCGTTGCCCTTGATGGGATAGTCACCCTTCAGAATGTTTTGGTTGTAGGGATCCCACCAGCGGCCCTTTTTGAAGGGTATGTCACGGCCACGGGCTCCCCGATCACCATACCGATCATATTCCGGAAATCCGATTCGCCAGCGATCGCGAACCTCGCGACGATCAGGCAACGTCTGCGGCGCCGAAGAGATACTGGGTTTGCCCGCCTCGCCGAGCGGCCGGTCCTCATTTAAGCCACCGGGAGTCTCGGCCTGTTTCGCTTCTGCTGTGATATCGACGAATGTGTCTTTGCCCGGGTCGAGCATCACATTCTCAAGTATTTCGCCGCGAGCCAGAGAGAATTCTCCGTATTGAATACTCGGATCGAACCTGGCCACGTATGGCGCGCCGACCGCAAGGCGATATGCACCCGCCGGTAGGCGCAATGAATAACTGCCGTCCGGACGGCTGCGAACCTGCCAGCTGCGACTGTCCGTCTGGTTGACAACCACTATCAGAACGCCGGACAGCGCTGTACCCGCTGCATTGCGGACGACCCCACGAAGCTGGCCGCGACTTTGCGCAGCCGAAGGCGCGGCGCCGACGCTGAGGATTAGCGTGAGCGCGGCCACGCGCGATGGAAAGAACATGAGCTTTCGCAGTTCCATGACGGTGTCGACTATGTGGTCTTGCTTTCTCAAGACCCGGGACTGTCAATTACATGACCAGGAATGGTCGGGCGAGCGCGTTTAGGTCTCTCGGAAAGTAGTTTAGGCGGCCGGCGGAGTCAAGAACTTTTGGTTGCGCCTGGAAATGCCTTCCTGATCCAGGGTGCGAGCACAAAATAAGTTGACCACAACGCAGATAGTGATAAATTTAGGCGCGTTCGAGTCACACCCTTCTTATCAGCAGCGGATTTCTTCATGAGCAGCATACGGAACAGGGCGCTAACGTGGGTGCTGGTACTTTTAGTAGCAACGGTTATCGCGCTGCTCAGCGCTCTGGGCTCGCATGATTCACGCGCACAAAGTCTGCAGCCAGTGCTGTTCAGCCATGCGGAATCGACCCGGGCTATTGCGGTTGACTCACTGGCAGGTACGCGAGAGCCTTTCTCTGCTTTGACTCCCGTTTCGTTCAGCGAGGACAGGGCTACACGCGTGATGATTTTTGCCGGCAATCTGCGCTTGCTGGAGGGTGAAACTTTTTCGGCGGTCACTGCCGACGCCGAAAACGAAGCACACGACATCATTCCCCTGGCGGTTGAGTCTGTCGCACCAGTTCCCGAACAAAATTGGACCACTGCCGTTACACTGAAACTAAATGAACATCTAACCGACTCCGGTGATGTGTTGGTAAGAATTTACTATCACGGCGCTGCCAGCAATCGCGTACGGATCGCTGTGGGACACACCGGTGGTGGACCACCCGATGATTTTGGCGCCGCACCTACTCCCGGACCGTTTGGTATTGTCGCTTCAGGATCGGGCACTACCGCCGGCACGCTTACAACTGAAGAGGTCAGGACGATAATCGCGCAGGCGGTCTCGGCTGCGGCGTCCATCAATAAAGCCATCACCGTGGCGGTCACCGATCGCGAGGGAAATGTGCTCGGCGTTTTCGCAATGAATGGTGCCCCTGCAACCATGCAAATCCGAGGTGGTGGCCCGATACAGACTCCGGATCCAATGACCGGGCTTGTCCCGATTGGGTTGGAGGGGACGAGACTCCCGGCGAAGCTGGGAGCTATCTCCAAAGCCGGCACGGCTGCGCTCTTCAGCACTTCCGGCAACGCGTTCAATACCCGCACGGCAGGATTTATCATCCAGCAGCATTTTCCGCCGCGGGTGAATTTTCAACCGGGCGGGCCGTTGTATGGCGTGCAGTATTCTTCCCTGCCCTGCTCCGACATCAAGATTCCGGGTCTGCCGCTCGGCCTCAGCGGCGATCCGGGAAGCATGCCAATCTACAAGAATGGAGCGGCACAGGGTGGCGTCGGTATCGAAGGCGACGGCATCTACGGAATCGATCCGGATCCGGCGGATTTCGATTTGCCGTTTGAGGAGGTCATTGCCCTCTCCGCCGTACGCGGTTTTTCAGCCCCGGCATTGATTCGCGCGGACAACATTTTGGTTGAAGGCATCCGGCTGACGTTTGCGAACGCTGTGACCGTGCTCACGCCGCCAACCATCGCATTCGGAAGTCTACCGGGAACTGTCGATCCATTGTTTCCCATTCTAAGTGCCCAGCCATCAGCTTTCTCTGCTGTGACTGTCGGCGGAATCAGCGGTGAAGCCGACTTGCGGTTTTTTCCCTTCATTTCCAGTCCTGCTGGGGGCGCCAATTCGCTTACTGCAGCAGACGTCAATCTGATCATTTCACATGCGGCCCAACAGGCAAACATCACTCGCGCTGCCATTCGCCAGCCGCTGGGCAGCAACGCGCGTGTGTCGATTGCCGTAGTCGACACTGAGGGCCGTGTGCTGGGACTCTTCCGGCAACAGGATGCGCCTGTGTTTGGCTTTGATGTGTCGGTGCAAAAGGCGAGGACTGCCGCCTTCTACTCCGGCGCAAATGCGGCCGCGTCATTGCGCGCCGCCGGTTTCGGAGGTTATGTAGATCGTGCTGTTGCCGATGGATTGTTATTGAACGGCTCGACTGCCTTCACAGATCGCGCCGCTGGATTTCTGCACCGGCCGTTCTTGCCCGACGGCATAAACAATACGGCAGCCGGACCCTTTAGTACCGAGATTGGGCAGTGGAGTGTTTTCAATGTCGGCTTACAACTCGATCTGATCAAGACCAATTTACAGGCCGCGCTTGGCGGCGCGAATGTTCGCTGTACCTCGATACCGAGTCTCCCCAACGGAATCCAAATTTTTGCGGGCAGCGTACCGCTTTACAAGAACGGGATCCTGGCAGGGGGTATCGGCATCAGCGGCGACGGTATAGACCAGGATGACATCATCTCGGCGGCGGGCGGTAACGGTTACTCTCCGGCGCCTGCGATTCGTTCCGACCAGATTTTCGTCCGTGGCGTTCGTTTGCCGTTTCTGAAGTTCCCCCGCAGTCCGAATCTCTGACCATTGGGCAGAAATGCATTTGCTGCCGGCAGCTAACAGGACTCTAAATAATTCATGACCGAAGCCATCATCAGGTCAATCATCGGAACAGCCTTGGTCCTCCTCGTCGCCTGCCCCGCAGTGAGGCAGGGCCAAACTGTAACTCCGGCGGGCGCCACAGGTGTCATCCGGTTGCGGGTCAGGGTAGCCACGGCAGATGAGAGCAAAGCGAAAGGGCTCTCCAGGAAGCGCTTTTTTCTCATCCGCGGATCGCTGGCCGATAACAAGGAACTGCTGCAGTCTCTGGAACAGCGCCCACTCCTTTCACGGGATTGCTTTTACCGCAGCATCGGCGCTAGTGAGGCATTAATCGCCTGGCTGAACCATAGCGATTGCGAATCGATTTATTGTCGCGAAGTGAACCAGGAAGACAGCGCGACTGTTCCGGAATTTCAGCACGCCATTGCCACGGGAGAGAAGGAGTTTGGCAGCCGCGAGCTTGCACGCAAGTGGCTGTCAACTAACCTGCCAGAGAACCTCGCCAGCGGTTTTTACAAACAGCAGCAGGCAAGTCTCAAGACACTCCTCGACCAGGCGGAGCGGCAATCTGGCGCGAAAGTAGCCTCTGTAATGACTGACCGAAACGGCACTGCGTATTTCACGGAGATTGAAACGGGCGTGTACGTCATTTCAAACATCCTCCCGATCGAGGTCACTGACTCGTCCGAACTTTGGCGCTGCGAGGTGAAAGTCGCGCCGGGCGATCTGGCGACCGCCACCAGGGAAAAGCCTTACCTGATCTCTGATCCCCGCAATAAGGATCCGAAGGATAAGAGAAACATCAAGTGCGTCAGCCTGGAAAGGCCGTTACCTGTCTGCTCGCGACCATAATTTGAATTTTAGGTTCGCCAGCTTCGTCTGGCTGGCGAGTCGCGCAGCGAAAAATTATTGATGGCTAAATTGCAAAAGTTCTTCCGGATTTCTTCGCAGCCGGCTTCCGATAAACCGCGCGCTGGCCACTCGTCTGGCCACTCTCGCCGGCAAACGAGATTAAGCACAGTGATGTGCCTGCTATGTATTTGTGCTGGAGTATCAGGCGCCGCGCCACAACGAAAACCGCGACCAGTACAGCCCGCAACCGCGACCAGAATCGACTACTCAAGATTCCTGCACGCAACGAAACAGCACCAGGAAGCCTGCAACACTTGCCACCAGGCCCCATCTTCGAACTGGAAAACAGCGCGCGCTTTTCCCGACATCTCCGACTATCCCGATCATATTGCCTGCGTCCGATGTCATCGTGGGCAGTTCTTCAAGGGCGCGCAGCCGCCAATCTGCGCCAACTGTCACACCCGAGTGTCCCCACGCGACGGAGTTCGTTTTGCCTTTCGTAACCCCGCAAGGGCACGGCAATTCACTGTCGAGTTCCCGCATGACAAGCACCAGGATGTGATCGCCGCGTGGCGCACAAGTCCAACGGTTATTGCGCGCAACCAGGTGGTTCGCCGGACCTTTGCACATGCACTTCAGACGCGCACGGACTACAACAATTGCACTATCTGTCACGCACCTAACCGGGAACCTTCCAGTCCGCCACTGGCTGGCTGGACGGACCAGTATGTGCCGGGCCTTGACACATTCAGAACCGCCCCCGCGACCCACGCGGAGTGCTTCAACTGTCATTGGAAGGGCCCGCAACCAGCAAAAGAAAACTGTGGTGGCTGTCACAAGGCCGCCACGCCCTATGTCCCCGAGACAACTCCCAAACGCATCTCAATGAAGTTTCGGCATGAGGGTGGTGGGCCCAAGCAGATTCATCTCGCAGAGTGCACGACTTGTCATATCAATATTACGAAGGCCGCTTCTATCAGGGGTCTCAAACCCGACGTGCCCATCACCGGCTGTACTGAGTGTCACAACAAGTCCGGTTTGAGAGAAGACCTGAACAAGGAACTGGCGGCCATCGATAAGGACAAAGACTTCGTCTGCAGCTACTGTCACCTATCGGACGTCGGTAAACGCAATGCCCCATCTGGCCATTACCTGGTTGCCGAACGGACACCACTGCAGCCAAAGGACCTCAAGTGAGATGTAGGGAGCACAAAAGCAGGGTCCTTTTGATGTTTGCGTTTTCACTGTGCGCGCAAGCGTGGTTTCTTTTTGTCCACCCGGCGGAAGCAGGGGTTGACCTGGTTCGCACGTCAGCGGCACGGCCTTTGGCGCACCGCCGCTCGCGCGAGGTTGAGAAGACTGCGAGGGCCCGAGTAGGCAATGCAGATCTGGCCCCGGCGCAAGGGCCGGAGCTGGACTATTCCACTTTCAAACACAGCAGCGAGCGCCACACTTCACTGGCCTGCTCTGCCTGCCACCAGCGTGCTGTCGACAATTCAGCCGTCCCTTCATTTCCCGGCCACCCCTCCTGCATAAGCTGTCATAGTAATCAATTTTTCAGTTCTTCAAGCCCGAGCCCGCTGTGTACAGTTTGCCATTCTGACGTCAACACGTCCCGGGCCCCGCGGAAAACTTTTCCCACAAACTTTAAAGAACGCTTCAACGTTCGCTTCGATCACGCGCAGCACATGGCCTCAGCGGTGCAGCCAAAAAACGGTTGTAATGCCTGTCACAGTGGGGGAAGCAATCGCGGAGTTGCCTTGTCGATTCCCACCGGGATCAATGCTCACGCGCAATGCTACGTTTGCCATACTCCAGGGAGTAAAAGTGCCGCGGGAAAAGAACTGGCATCCTGTGGGGTTTGCCACCAGGACAAGCCCTTCGTCCGCACTTCGACAAATGCTGGCGCCTTTCGGTTTTCGTTCAGCCACGCCAAACATGGCCCGAGCCAGCGTCTGGAGTGCCTTGCATGTCACTCTCTAAGCGCAGGTGCGGCACAGGGAAAACAGGTCAGCTCACCCCGGAGCGCAGAACACTTTGCGATTGCAGGCCCGCAGAGCTGCGCTAGTTGTCATAACGGCAAGCGCGCCTTTGGCGGCGATCTGGCATTCAGAGATTGCCGGCGCTGTCATACAGGCAAGAGCTTTCGTTCGTAGCCAGTCTCGCGAATTTCTTCAGCGAACATCTAAGTGCTGCGCAACTGAAGCAGCGGTCGCAATGCAAAATAATTGACAACCCGATCAAGCCTCTCCTAAGATTCTTTAGGGCTTGGCAGCAATGATTATGCGAAAGCTCATTTGAACTTCGCCGGCACTTCTTCTCCCCAACTTTCGGACAAACACTCTCGCTGCGCACGAAGACGACATCATGAAGCTAATTATCAGCTTGCTCGCATGCGTTGCCTGCCTGGTTGTGATTTATGGAAAAGGTTCAGGAGCCGTCGAGCCGACGCGGCCGGCTGTCGAAGAAAGCAAGACACAGCCCAAGGACGTGGTACTGGATAAGGACAGCCAGTCCGATAAATACGGTGAGGTGCCTTTCAGTCATGAGAACCACGCCACGAAGAAATATGATCCAGCCGGCACTGTAGTTCTTACCTGCACCGAATGCCATCATACCGACCAACCACCAACAGCGCTGAAGCTTCCGCTGAAGACTTCCGAACGTAACGTGGCTCTCACCTCCGAGTTGCTGCTGACTGCAGATGCCAAAGCGGTAAAGACTTGCCGCACCTGTCACGTCCAGGCAGGTGATGATAGCGTGACTCTCCCGATCGTTACCTATCCTGATAAGCCTGCGCCTACCAAGTTGACCAACGAAGTTGCTTACCACAACAACTGTAATATCTGCCACGACAAAGCCCTCGTGGCACGTCCCACGTTAAAGGGTAAGGTGGCCGGGTCAAACGATTGTTTTCCCTGCCATAAGCCGGTGACTTAAAATGTCCCTGGCCCCGCACGCTTCCTCCCTGGGACCGCACGCTTCCAGCGTGCCTCAACACACAAAATAATTCCCCTTCAAGAGTTTAAATCTCCCTGGGACCGCACGCTTCCAGCGTGCCTCAACACACCGAAACTATTTCCCCGTTCAGGATTCAATTCGCCTCGGGTCAGCACGCTTCCAGCGTGCCTCAACACACCGAAACTATTTCCCTGTTCAGGATTCAATTCGCCTCAGGTCAGCA
>Ga0209798_10000566_pt1 | contig 22457 bp, 24 predicted proteins | sample DOMMetBare3Fresh_FD_187475 | JGI IMG/M metagenome (GOLD analysis project Ga0209798, IMG submission 187475) | Wetland sediment microbial communities from St. Louis River estuary, USA, under dissolved organic matter induced mercury methylation -... | ecosystem: Environmental > Aquatic >... | reverse complement strand
CCATAGTCGATGTTATAGACCTCGGCAAAGCGCTCGTCGACTCCGGTGCGTTCCGCGGGCGACCGTGGATCGTCTTTGGCGATGATGTAGATACATTCAGACGGACAGGCAGCGGCGCAGAGAAAGCAGGCTACGCATTTCTCTTTCCCATTCTCGTCTACGTGCAGCAGGTGTTGGCCGCGATATCGCGGCTGCACGGTTACCGGTTCCTCCGGATACTGCACTGTCCACTTCCGCCTGGGAATATAGGACAGCGTCACACCCATACCCTGAATGATGGCTTTGGTTGATGCTATGACTTCTGTGATGATTGACATGATTTGAATTTCGGATTGCGAATTGCGATTTTCGGAATTGCCTTTGCCCTTTGCTCTCTGCGCTTTGCCCTCTAGTTCTGGGTTTCTTTCACCGGCGACACCTCGGACGAAACCGCCTGCCAGCGGCCGTCGCGCCAGACAAATTTGTCGGTAAAGCGAAGCACCAGAGCTTCATCTCGCCCGGTGATCTCCAGGCTGACCAGACCGGTCAAAGTTGCGCGACTTCCGTTCAGCGACAGTTTTAAATTTTCAAACTGCCAATGTGCAACTGATGGGTCGGGCTTGATGTCTCGCAGGTAATCCGCTTTGCCCTGCATCGTTCCATCGGCTTGGGTGCCCACATAATCATCCGCGAGAATCGTTGCCAGCTTCTTTTTATCGGCGTTCAGGTTAGCTACTGTCCACTCGTCCTCGATGTTTTTTAGCTTATTGAGCACTGCCTCCTGATCGGTGGGCGGCTCCGCAGCTGTGTTTTCATTTGCATTCTCATTTTCATTCGCCGCATTTGAGTTGGCGTTGCTGTTTGAGTCGGCATTCCCATTCGCGTTGTTGCTGTCAGTGTTCGTGTTGTAACTGTCGTTCGTCACGGGGGCCGTCCTCGTGGGATAGCTCGTGCGATCCTGTTTACGCTCTTGTGCTGCCTTCATCATGCTCGGAATCACGATCGCCGCAGCAATGCCTAATCCCACCAGCACCAGTATCAGCAAGGCAAGAAAGCCAACTACCCAGGGCCACAATTTCTTTCGCGGCGCAGCCGGAGGCGGCGGCGGAAACTGGGGCGGGGGCTGGTAAGCAGGCCCTTGCCAATCGCTCGCCGAGGCGGTTTGCTTCTGCTCCACACTCGGCGAGACTACTGTCGCCTCAGGATCAGGACCAGGCGTCCCCTCGATAACGAGTGGTGTTCCGTCGTCAATACAGAAACTGAGGTTCGGATCTGTGAATGTACGATTACAAGTAGGACAGCGCTTCATATTACTCATCAATCTCACTCAAGCGGCCAGCCGGCGGATGTCTGAATGCCACCCCGGCGACGCAAACAAGAAAGCCTGCGTTATCCCTATCTGGAGGCGGCCCCAATAATCAACATCACGATCCAGATAGCCAGCAGGGCCAGGTGCACCAGCAAGACTATCCCTCCGGTAACCATGCCGCCAATCGCGAGAGGCTTGCCCCCATATAATGCCGGATTCCGCTTGATCTGCGACAGTGCCACCACACCCAGGATGAGGGCGAGAATACCCAGGGGCAATCCAAAGCAGAGCCAGCCAATGGTGATGGCCGCCAGGCCAAATACCAGTGACAAAATCGCCATCGTCGTTTGCTGTTGCTGCCGCACGGCCGGATATAGCGGCGGGGGTGGTGGCGTCCAGACCGGAGGAGTCTCGCTAGCCCAACGATAGGGTTCTGGCGCAGGCGCCTGAAGCTCTGGCACCCCGACCGCGTAATCTGTTGGGCGTGGCGCTGAAATTACTTCCGTCGCCGGGGGTCCCGGAAGAATTTTGGTTGCCTGCGAATCTGGAGCGAAAGGATTTTCTCCGGCCAGCAATGGCGTACCGTCATCTGTGCAATAACCCAGATCGTCGTCGTCAAAATTGGCGCCGCATGACGTGCAATGTTTCATCTTTGAAAATATTTTCTAAACTTTGTGATTGCGCCTTTGCTTTTATTCTGACTTCGGTGACGTTCAGACCTAACAGCCCCCAGCGAAATCGCGCAAGATCCAATAACAAAGTTCACCTAAACAAGCTCAAGCCTACTGAAAAAGTACGCAATTTCGATTGCTGCGTTTTCGTCGGAGTCGGAACCATGGGTAGCGTTCTCGCCCACTGAGCCGCCGAATTCCTTTCGCAGGGTGCCTTCGTCAGCTTTTGCCGGATCGGTGGCGCCCATCAGATCGCGCCAGGCTTTGACTGCGCCTTCTTTTTCGAGAACCATCACGACGCACGGCGCGCTGGACATGAACTCCGTCAGGCCGGCGAAGAAAGGTCGCTCGCGATGTACGGCATAAAACCCTTCAGCCTCTTTCAGACTCAGGTGCACCAGCTTCAGCCCCCGAATCTGGAAGCCGCTGTCGTTAATACGTTGAATGATGTTGCCAATGTTCCCGGCGCGCACGGCGTCGGGTTTGATGATACCGAAGGTAAGCTTGTTCATTTAGGTAGGTAGGTTGTTCCTTTCAAAGTTTCTGTTTTGGTCTTTGGGCTTTGGTCTTTGCATACCGACCAGAATCGGCGGACCAAAGATCTGAAATCGAATACCAACGACCCAAGTCCAAGACCCTTATTATCCCAGCGACTCTTTCATTGCCGCTCCAATATCCGCCGGTGATTTCACAACATGAATCCCGGCCTCGGTCAATGCTTTCATTTTCTCTGCAGCAGTTCCCTTCCCGCCCGCAATGATTGCACCAGCATGGCCCATGCGGCGACCGGGCGGTGCGGTTTGCCCGGCGATGAAGGCCACGATGGGCTTGGTCACATGCTCTTTGGCGAACGCCGCCGCCTCCTCTTCCGCCGTGCCGCCAATTTCACCAATCATCACGATGCCATCGGTCTCATCGTCATCCTGAAAGAGGCGCAAAGCGTCAACGTGCGAAGTGCCGACAATCGGGTCGCCGCCAATGCCAATCGCGCTCGACTGGCCCAGGCCCAGGGCGGTCAACTGGCCGACGGCTTCGTAAGTCAGCGTGCCCGAGCGCGACACGACACCCACTCGCCCTTCGCGGTGAATATGCCCGGGCATGATCCCAATCTTGCACTTGCCGGGACTGATGATGCCGGGACAATTAGGCCCAATCAAACGCGTCGCCGTCCGATCACGCAGGTACTCTTTCACTTGCACCATATCGAGCGTTGGGATTCCTTCGGTAATGCAAACAACTACCGGAATCCCTGCGTCTGCCGCTTCCATGATCGCTTCGGCGGCGAAGGCTGGAGGCACGTAGATCACCGTGGCATTTGCGCCCGCCTCTTTGACGGCGTCGGCGACAGTATTGAATACCGGAATGCCCTCATGGCTCGTGCCACCTTTGCCGGGTGTGACGCCACCGACCACATTGGTGCCGTACTCGATCATCTGTTTAGTATGAAACGTGCCTTCCTTGCCGGTGATGCCCTGGACGACCAGACGTGTGTTCTTATTAACGAGAACGCTCAATGGATGTTGCTCCTTAAAGAGTTGGCCTGAACTGCAATTATGAAATCACTTGGTTTTTTGAATGCGAAAGTATAGCCGACGCGTCGCTAAGCGCCAACGACGACTTACTCCAGCTCAAATCGTTCCCCATACTCTGGCACCTCAACGGTCCAGCCAAAACGTTCACGTATGTGGCTGGCCATGGCAATAGCTGCTTCGGGCTCACCGTGGGTGACAAATGTGCGCCTGGGCGGTGCCGGCAGGTCTACCAGCCAGCGCACGATTTCTTTCCAGTCTGCGTGTGCTGAGAAGCCTCCGATTTTGGTAACACCACAACGCACGGGCACCCACTGGCCCAGGACCTTCACTTCCTTTTCGCCGTCCTGCACGCGGCGGCCGAGCGTGCCCCCTGCCTGATAACCGACAAAGACCACGGTTGCGTTCGGATCGGGCAAAGTGCGCAGGGCGTGGTGCAACACGCGACCGCCATTCATCATGCCCGAGGCGCTAATAATCACGCGCGCGCCTTCCGCAGTGTTCAGGCGCTTTGATTCTTCTCGCGTGGAACAGGCGATCATTGAGTGTGTGCGCAAAGGGTTGCGCTCTTTCGTTGCTGCAAGCAAGTAGTCCTCGTCCTGTTCTTCCTTGCGATTGGCGTAAGCGAGCGTGGCGGCGCTGGCCATCGGTGAATCGACGCAGACGGGGATCACCGGGATGCGCTTTTCGTCTTCCAGCTCGCGGATCAGGTAGACAATCTCCTGAGCACGGCCCACAGCGAATGCCGGAATCAGCACTACGCTGCTGGTGGCGGCTGCATGCTTAATGATTCGTTCGAGCGCAACTTTCGGTTCTTCGGGATCGTGCAGCCGATCGCCGTAGGTTGATTCAACCAGCAGGTAATCGCAAGCTGGAGGCGCGACCGGATCACGAATAATCGGCTGATCGTATTTACCCAGGTCGCCTGAGAACAGAATGCTGCGGCTGCCCCCGTCACTGCCCGCCCCATCGATATGAACTAAAACCTGGCTGGAGCCGAGGATGTGGCCGGCGATGCGAAACTCTGCTGTGATCCCCTTGCCCGCCGAAATATTCCGCCCATCGTTAGGTACCGGCTGAAGCAGTTCAAGCGCCGCCGCCGCATCTTCTTCGGTATAGAGCGGCAGAGCGGGATTGTGTTTCGTGATCCCGTGCCGGTTGCGATAGTCCGCTTCTTCTTCCTGCAAACGCGCTGAGTCCGGCAATAATATGCGCATCAAATCAGCGCTGCCTCGCGAACAATAAACCGGCCCGCGAAAACCCTGCCCGACCAAACGCGGCAGGTAGCCCGTATGATCGATATGCGCATGCGTGATAATCACCGCGTCCAATGACGCGGCGTCGAAGGGTGGTTCCTGCCAGTTGCGCTGGCGCAGTTCGCGCCCACCCTGGAACAAACCGCAATCAATCAGCACGCGAGCCCGATTAGACTCAATCAGATACTTTGAGCCGGTGACTGTTCCTGCTGCGCCCCAAAATGAGAGTGTTGCCAAAATTCGATCCTCCTGGGTTCAACTGAACCTTAAGCAGACCATGAGCAAGTGTAGCGAAACAACGAAGCGAATTCACCGGCCTAACACGAGATACCAATCAATGGCTTAGCTTGCCGCCGGTAACCAACCAGCACCAAAACTACGGGAATCAACAGGGCAAGATTTCGCAAGGCCGTCTTGACCCCCAACTGGCTGGCAATGATGCCGCCAAAGCAACCGCATTCAAGCGGCTCGCCGTGCAGCACGTAAACATAGTAAAGAGCAAAGCCACTGAAGCCGACCAGCAGGAGCCCTCCCAAGACGGCCCCGATCCTGACGGTGCTGCGGAAGGTAAGCAGCATGGCGACAATAATCTCGGTGACGATAACAGCAATTGTCACCGGCCACATCCAGCGGGAGTAGTTGAGACCGGAGGCGCCCAACAATTCTCCGACATTTACGGCGAAGGTGTTGATGATGGCTAGCTTGGCGCCAACGGTGAACAGAAACAAAAGCACCAGAGCAAAGCGGGAGATTAGAGCAAGCCGGCGAAGTATCATTGTGATTGGAGCGGTTGGAGGAGTTTTTCTTGCTGCTGAACAGTCGACCGCAAGCGGAAAACAAAGCTGGTCCCTTTCCACTTTTGCCTCTTTTCGGTGAGCTGCCCTAAGCAGCCAGCGCCACTATTTTCTCGGCTGCATCCTTCATCCCGTTGGCCACGGTGAAATTCAGACCGGATTCGCGTATCACTCGCTGCCCTTCTTCAACGTTGGTACCTTCCAAACGCACCACCACAGGTACTTCAATGCCCAGCTTTCGTACGGCTTCCACCACGCCGCGGGCCACCATATCGCAACGAACAATCCCGCCAAAAATATTGATCAGGACGGCCTTCACATTGGGATCGGCAAGCAGAATCCGAAATGCAGCTTCAACTCGTTCCTGCGAGGCGCCGCCGCCCACGTCGAGAAAGTTTGCCGGCTCGCCACCGGCCAGCTTAATGATATCCATGGTAGCCATCGCGAGCCCGGCGCCATTAACCATGCAGGCGATGTTGCCGTCCAGCTTGATGTAGTTCAGATCGAACTTAGAGGCTTCAATCTCCAGCGGCTCTTCTTCGTTCAGATCGCGCAAGTCGAGAAACTCTTGGTGGCGAAACATCGCGTTGTCGTCGAAATTCACTTTCGCATCGAGCGCGATCAGCCGCTCGTCTTTCGTCAGCAGAAACGGATTGATTTCCAGCAATGATGCATCCATCTGTTCGTAGGCGTTGTAGAGGGCCTGCATGAACTTGACTGCCTGACCGATTAACGCCGTGGGAATCCCGAGGCCAAACGCCAGCTTCCTTGCCTGAAAAGCGCGAAAACCCACCGCCGGGTCGACGGTCTCTTTCAAGATCTTCTCGGGTGTGTTCGCGGCGACCTCTTCAATGTCCATGCCCCCTGCCGATGAAGCCATGAAGACCGGCCGGCCTGAGGCGCGATCGAGCACAATGCCAAGATAGAACTCTTTGTCGATTGGCAGGCCCTCTTCGATCAGGAGCACGCGCACCTCGCGGCCTTCCGGTCCGGTTTGATGTGTGACCAGGTGCATGCCGAGCATTCCAGTTGCGAGTTCGCGCGCCTCTTCAGGGCTCTTCGCGAGTTTCACACCGCCGCCCTTCCCGCGGCCGCCCGCGTGAATCTGCGCCTTAACTACTACCACTGGTGTGGCCAGTTCTTTTGCAGCGTTATAGGCCTCTTCGGACGTTCGGGCCACGAAGCCGCGCGGCACAGGGACACCGAACTTCCTTAATAACTCTTTACCTTGATATTCGTGGATCTTCATGATTAGAAACGAGCGGTGCTTTTCGGGGTTGATGATTAGAGCGCTTGGAGTTTAGCCAGCAAACCCGAGTGAGGCAAGCGGGCCAAACTCACCCGCAGGGTGTGGCAGGAAAAGCAGACGCTTAGCTGGCCCTGATTCGTTCGCATCCTGACTTGAGCAGCCTGACAGCAAGCCTTACAAATCGCTGCGAGAGGGACGCCTGCCAAGTCATTAATCAATCCCAGGGTTTCTGTTATTCTTCTTCGCACCTTGACCATACAGGAGATAAGCGAATGAGCGAAGTCACAGTCACCTCTCTGCGGAACCTGCAAAACGAAGTGCGTTACGGAGATGGTGCTTCCATGATAACGGACGAACCTGCCAATGCTGGCGGAGATGGAGCCGGGCCTGATCCATACACGATGGTTCTGGGGGCCCTCGGAAGTTGCATTTCAATGACTTGCATGCTTTACGCCCGGCGCAAATCATGGCCGCTTGAACGCGTTTCCGTGCGGCTGCGCACAGAACGAATCCATGCAAACGATTGTGCCGAGTGCACGCAGACAAGGGAAGGATTTGTTCAACGTGTCCAGCGGGCGGTAACCTTCGAAGGCAACCTGAGCGAGGAGCAGCGAACGCGTTTGCAGGAGATCGCGCATAAGTGTCCGGTGCACAAAATGCTCACTTCCGAAATCGTGATTTCCGAATTGGTCGAAGTTTGAACTGCCTCATGGATCTCGGCTGAATGCCAGCAACGCTTTGCGGTAATCGTCCCGCGTGACACGCGCGTCCCTGTGGGAAAAACCGGCACGCTGGAAGCGTGCGGTCCCAGGGAAGTACCACAAAAAAATAAAGGGCCTTCAATCGTGATGATCGAAGGCCCTCGAACTGGTCGGGACGCCGAGATTTGAACTCGGGACCTCACGCACCCCAAGCGTGCGCGCTACCAGGCTGCGCCACGTCCCGCTACTTGGTTTCACTAGTATCTCTGCAAAAAAAGAATTGTCAAATGAGGAAGCACCGGGGCTGAGCGGAACTCACTTCGATTGCCGACTCGAGGCTTTACCTTCAGCTTCCAGCAAGCCCAGCAGCTCGCGCAATTCTGAGGCAATACGCCGCAGCGCCAGCCGATCCTCTACGGTTCCCTGCCGGCTGCCGTTGGGACTTGACGGGACTTCCTGCAAAAGCGTGGCCGACTGCGGTTCGTCCCCGATCTCGTTGCCAACGACTTTCAGCCTTGCCCCGGTGCGAACGTCGTTTGCAAGCCTCTTCTTGGCCCCGGCAATCGTGTACTGCTCATCGTAGAGTAACTCTTTAATTCGCAGGGCCATTTCTACGTCCCGTTTGCGATAGACACGTTGGCCGGCACGGTTTTTTTGGGGCGCGAGGGTGGGAAATTCCGACTCCCAATACCGCAGCACATGTGCCTGTACTCCGGCCAATTCGCAAACCTCTCCGATCTTGAAGAAAAGCTTTTCGGGGATGGCAACAGCAGGATGGCTCATGCTCTCAAGACCTACCCAGGTTAATTGCTGATCTTTTGCCGGCGTCGGGCCTGGAAAGTTGACAGTCGAATCGTGGCTGCGTCCGGCCACCTTTTTGAATCCGGGCCATGTTACTCGCGAGCTATGCTCGTGTCAATGCTTGGACTTAGCAGTTGCGAGTTCAATCTCAGGCTTAAAGGTAAGTTGTGAGCTTTTTAGAAAGGGGACTTTGGTTTTTGGTTTTTGTCGCTGCAGTGCGGCCACTGTGGTTCAGCACCTGCTAAGATTCCAAAACTACCAAAGTCCAAAGCCCAAAAAACCAAGAGAAATACCAAAGCCCCGTTTGCCCGACATTAGACGGCCTTCCTTGTGCAGGATATAATCCCCTGTCATTCACCCGTTCCCGCTTGGAGGTTCACTCATAAACGTGACAACGTCACCAGGTTTTCGTTTCCGTTTGGCCTCAAGGCTCAACGAGGTTGGCTTTTCCGACATTGTAAATATTCGCAACCGAGTCATGGAACTCCGCTCGGGCGGGGCTATCGTCCACCAATTCGAGGGCGGCGAGCCCTACATGAATACCCCCGAGTTCATCAAGGAAGCGCTGGTTAAGGCGGTCGCCGAAAATAAAACCCGTTATGCCCCTTCGTCCGGCTTGCCGCAGTTGCGTTCCGCTTTGGCTGAGAAACTGCGCCACAAGAACCGCATCGCAGTCCGCGACGAGCACGTGATGGTGCTCAACGGGGGCATGCAGGGTCTGTTTGGGGCGTTTCAATCGGTCCTTGATCCCGGCGACGAAGCGCTCCTCTTTTCACCATACTGGACGCCGATCAAAGACCTGGTTGCATACTGCGAAGGTCGAACGGTGCTCGTACCAACACAGGAAGCCAGAAAAGATGGCTTTGAAGCAACGCTGGCACGCTACACCACCGCGCGCACGAAGGTAATTTATTTCAATACGCCGCAGAATCCCACGGGCGTTGTGTTCACACGCCCGGAAGCCGAAGCGGTCGCGCGCTTTGCGCTGGATCATAATCTGGTCGTCATAGCCGATGAAGCGTACGAAGATCTGGTTTACGATGGCGAGCATGTTTCAATTGCGTCTCTCGACGGAATGCTGGAACGCACGATTACTTCATTTACTTTTTCCAAGTCCTATGCGATGACCGGTTGGCGTCTGGGGTATGTTGCGGCCACGGAACCATGGATGACCGGCCTGCGCAAGACAACGCTCTATTCTTCCAACGGGGTTTCTACCCCTACTCAGTGGGCCGGGCTGGCAGCCTTCACTGGCGAGGCAAATCACTTTGCCGAGCACAGGGCCGCCTACCAGCAACGGCGCGATTTGCTGGTAGCGGGTTTGAATGAGTTGGGCTTGTCGTGTCCGTTGCCGGCCGGAACTTTTTATGCGTTTCCCGATGTGTCGCGCCTTGGCACGGACAGTCGAGTGGCCGCCGACACCCTGCTTGAGAAAGCACAAGTGGCGACGGTTCCCGGCGTCGTCTTCGGCCCCCACGGCGAAGGCCATTTGCGGTTCTCTTTCTCCACTTCGCTCGAGACAATCAATGCCGGCCTGGAGTCAATGCGCCGTAACCTCTAAGGCAAGGATGAGGGCGTGCTGAAGGATGAAGAATGAAGGATGAAGAGTCAGCCGGCGTTTTGCGCCCTCCCTTAGCCGGCAGTTCGGCAAACCGGCAAAGTGAATTCGATTTCATCCAAACGATACGTGAGCTCGCCCTCGGTCGTACGCAATCAGCTTCAAATTCACCTTCATCCTTCAGCCTTCAGCCTTCATCCTTACGACAGGGTATCGGTGATGACGCGGCTGTAATCCGCGAAACTGCCGGGCGCGACCTTCTGGTAACTACGGATCTGCTGATCGAAGACATTGATTTTCACCGCTACAACACCACCGCGCGCTTGTTGGGCCACAAAGCGCTTGCAGTTTCACTTTCCGATATCGCAGCCATGGGAGGGCGACCGCAATTTGCGCTGCTGTCCCTGGGGATTCCGCAAGATATCTGGAGTTCCGATTTTGTGGATGAATTCTATAAAGGTTTCTTCGCTCTCGCGGATCGCTATGGCGTGCGGTTGGTGGGTGGTGATGTTTCACGCGCGCCCGAAAAGATCGTCATCGATTCAATCGTCATGGGCCAGTGCGCCAGCGGATCGGCGATTAGACGGCGCGGGGCGCGCAGCGGCGATCATCTCTTCGTCAGCGGTACGTTGGGGGGCTCGGCGGCAGGCTTGCGCCTGCTGCAACGCGGTACGCGGGTGCAGCCGGAGGGTCTGCCCGCGGATGCGGTCGATCCTGACTTTCATTCCGTGGATCAATTACTACTGCGGCATCTGCGGCCTGAGCCACGGGTGGGTTGGGGGCTGGTGCTCGGCGAAGAGCAAATCGCCACCGCCATGATCGACATCAGCGATGGCCTGTCTTCCGATATTCATCACCTCTGCCGGGAAAGCGAAGTCGGCGCGTTAATTGACGCGGCAAAAATCCCCATAGATCCCATGGTAACTGAGATCTGCGGTCGTCGCGCGCTCGACCCGCTGTTGTTGGCGCTGAACGGCGGCGAGGACTTTGAACTTCTGTTCGCCGTGCGGCCGGACAAAGTCGGGAGCTTGCCTAAGACAGTTGACGGTATCTCGATTTCTGAGATAGGCACGGTTACAAACGAGCCTGGTAAAATCCGCGTTACCGAGAAAGATCGTGTTTGGGACCTGGAGCCGGGAGGGTTTGATCACTTCAACCATAACCAATGATCGAGCGTCTGAAGCTCGAGTGGTACGCACACCTCAATGACAGCCAACGGAAACCAGAAGGTATTCGTATGTCTGGTTTCAAGATGCTCAAATATCGAGGCACAAAATGGAGAGTCAGAATCCAGTGGTAAAGGGTCGCAATTGGGAAAGTCTGTAAAGCAGACACGGGACTCTGGGCCGTCTTAACTCACGCGCTGTTTGACTCGCCTCCAGTCCTTTCTTAGACTCACACGATGCTGCGCTTCCACAACACTCTTTCCGGACAACTCGAAGAGTTTCGCCCCCTGCGCGAAGGCGAAGCCGCCTTTTATTACTGCGGCCCGACCGTCTGGGACTTTGGCCATATTGGGAACTTTCGCTCGGCGATCGCGGCCGACGTGTTGCGGCGTTACCTGAAGTTCAGGGGTTACAAAGTTACGCACGTGATGAACATCACGGACGTCGAAGATCGCATCATTGCCAAAGCGCAGGCCGCCAACCTCAGCATCGACGATTACACCGCAAAATACATTCAGGCTTTGTGGGAGGACGCTGACGCTTTGGGCCTCGAGCGACCTGACATTGTGCCTCGCGCGACACGTCACATTCCCGAGATGGTGACGCTGATCGAAAAATTGCTTGCCAATGAACACGCCTATAAATCGGAAGGTTCGATCTACTACCGCATCAGTTCGTTTCCGAACTACGGCAAGCTTTCCCGCATTAATTTTGCCGGGAATATTATTGGCGGCAGCGAGCGCATCAACACGGACAAGTACGAGAAAGAGGACGCGCGCGACTTTGCCCTCTGGAAAGAACCCACTTCAGAAACTGAACCTGCCTGGGATGCTGCCATCGGCCGCGGACGACCTGGCTGGCACATTGAGTGCTCAGCCATGTCGATGAAATACCTGGGCGAGACTTTCGACATTCACATGGGCGGGGTGGACCTTATCTTTCCGCATCATGAAAACGAAATCGCGCAAAGCGAAGGCGCCACCGGCAAACAGTTCGTTCATTACTGGCTACACATCGAACACCTCAAGGTCGAGGGCGAAACGATGTCCAAATCTAAAGGCAACTACTACACCTTTCGCGATTTGACGGCGAAGGGGTACTCGCCGCTGGGCATTCGCTATTTCCTATTGAGCGTGCCTTACCGCAAACAACTGAATTTTACTTTCGATGCGCTGCGCGGGGCGGAAAAGACGGTTGAAAGCCTGCGTGATTTCCAGGCTCGCCTGAACGAAGCGAAGCCGGAAGCCGGCCTGAATGATGCGCTGCACGAAGCAACTGTGCGCGCGCTCAGCGAATTTGAAGCCGGCATGGATGACGATCTCAACACCTCTGTAGCTCTGGCCGCTATTCACAATTTGACCCGCGAAGTAAATACGGCGCTGGCGCGAAGGCGTCTACGCCTCGACAATCAGCGCGAACTGCTGGATTTGATCCGGCGCTTTGATTCGGTGCTGAACATCTTTGGTGACCAGCAGCCTGTAATGGTGGACAGCGAAGTCCAGGCGTTGATCGATGAACGCCAGGAAGCGCGCCGCCGGCGCGAGTTCGCACGCGGTGATGAGATTCGGGATCAGTTAGCCGAGCGCGGAATAATCCTCGAAGACACCAAAGACGGCGTCCGCTGGAAACGAAAATAGAATTCTCTCACAAGTCCCAGATCTTCATTTTCTGTTGACTTCACACCTATCCGGCAGTGTAGGCTGGCCATCGTCCTGACGCTTTTCTTTTCCAACTGATTTGCGGCTTTGAATTTTGCTCGATCTTTGGGCAAGGCCCCCCTTTGTAATACGCGAGGTCCTCTGGCAAGCGAGGCTGAGTTCACCGCAAGAGGGTAGGATTTAAGGGAGAAAGTGTCGTGAACTCCAAAGGTCCTGACATCGCTCGCCGCTCGTTTCTGCAGGCGGCTGTTCCTTGTCTTGTGTGCGCGGCAGGGAAATCGATTGTTAAAACGCAGGTTCTCGCAGAGCGGGGACAGTTTGGCGAAGGCGATCTGGGTTGGACGCGCGAAGAGCTCCTGCAACTAGTGAACTCCGAACGCTCTGCGGCTGGTCTGAATCAGCTGCGCCTGGATGAGTTGGCTTCCCGCGTCGCTAATGAGCACGCCCAGGATATGGTTCGCAACAACTTTCTCGGCCACTGGGGCAGCGACGGGCGCAAGCCCTATCAGCGATATTCCTTCGCTGGCGGCGTCGATGCTATGCAGGAGAATGTTTCGGCAGCCTACGACATAGCTTCGGTGAGCCCGCTGCGCGTGTTCTCCGATCTGCGAGATATGCACGCCAAAATGCACAATGAAACTCCTCCGCATGATGGACACCGACGGGCCATGCTGGGGCCGCAGCACACTCACGCAGGCTTTGGCGTCGCCCGCGACGGACACAATTTAAGGCTCGTGGAGATCTACCTTTCCCGCTACCTTGAGCTCAGTCCTTTCGCCCAGGAGGTAAAACGAAAAACGACCGTCAGCCTAAAAGGTAAACTGCTGAGTCCTAAGTACGCCCTCTATGAGGTGGATGTTTTTTATGAACCCTTGCCCAGGTCCCCCGATATTGCCTGGCTGCGAACCCCGCGCCCTTACTCTCTGCCCGCAGAGTACATCGCTCTGCGTCCCAAAACACCGTGGCCAACCACTTATCTGGATGGCAGCACGGGAGATTATGAATGGACGAGTAGCGGAACGTTTCGTGTCCCCGCGAAGCTCTCAAGCGCGGCGCCGGGCATTTATACAATACTATTCTGGATCAAGAGATTTCCCGAGGATAAGATGTTTCCTGCCGCCCAGGTTTGTCTCAGGGTTGACTGACTGTTGAAGCAGCGCCGATGCGCCACACATTCCTGACTTTGCTACTGCTTGTTTCCTTCGCGCCCGGTGCCAGCATGCCGGCCAAAACCCAGTTGCGCGTCAGCAAGCGCGACCAGGACAATGCCAGGGTCGCGACGCAGGTCAAGTCTGAATTCCTGCATGCCTGGAACGGCTACAAAAAATATGCCTGGGGCCATGACGATTTAAAGCCCTTAAGCAAGGGCTATCACGATTGGTATACCGAGCCGCTCTTAATGACGCCGGTCGACGCGCTCGACAGCATGATCATCATGGGCATGAAACAGGAAGCGGACCGCACACGCGAGTACATAATCAAGAACCTCTCCTTCGATAAAGATATGTCCGTGCAAACTTTTGAAGTCACGATTCGCCTGCTGGGCGGCCTCTTGTCCAGCTATCAACTGAGCGGCGATAAACGACTCCTGAACCTGGCTGAGGATTTGGGCACGCGACTTTTGCCGGCTTTCGAGTCGCCCACCGGGCTGCCTTATCGCTACGTCAATCTGAAGTCCGGCAAAGTGCGCGGCGACGTCACCAATCCTGCGGAGGCAGGCACGTTGTTAATGGAGTTTGGCACCCTCGCTAAGCTGACTGCCAGGCCAATCTTCTATGACAAAGCGAAACGCGCTTTGGTTGCTGTCTACGCACGGCGTTCGCCTCTTGGCCTGGTGGGCACCTGGATTAACGTCGAGACCGGCAAGTGGATCGATACCGACAGTCACGTCAGCGGGGCCATCGACAGCTACTACGAATATCTTTTGAAATGTTGGCTCCTGTTCGCCGATGAGGATTGTCATCGCATGTGGCTTGAAAGCATTGTGGCCATAAATAAGTACCTTGCGGACGAGGTATTAAAAGAGCAGCAAACACTCATTGGAAAGTTCGCCGTCTGGAAACTTTGGTACGGGCACGCCGAGATGAGCACCGGCAAGCGGAACGCCACCACCTTTGGCGCGCTCGATGCCTTCTTCCCCGCAGTTCTGGCACTGTCCGGCGATCTAAAACGCGCTCAGCGGCTGCAGGAGTCTTCGCTTAAAATGTGGCAGCGGGCGGGTGTCGAACCGGAAGAGTTTGATTACCGCGCAGAGAAAATAGTCGCCGCTGGCTACCCCTTGCGGCCGGAGATCGTGGAATCAACCTACTATCTTTATCACTACACTCGAGAGCCGCGCTATCAGCGCGATGGTGAGGCACTTTGGAAGGACTTTGTTAAGTATTGCAGAACTGATGAGGGATATGCTGCGCTGAAGAGCGTCGAGACCAAAGCAAAGGCCGATTCAATGCCAAGTTACCTGTTTGCTGAGACCTTTAAGTATTTCTATTTACTTTTCGCACCTCCGCGCACGCTCAACTTCGACAGGGTGATCTTTAACACCGAAGCCCACCCTGTGAAAAAAGGATGAAGGATGAAGGACGGACCCGGGGACACGGAGATGCCGTTTGAACGCCCTGGATTACTAGCTTCGCGAATGAAGTACACTTGTCCCTGAGCAGAAAATCTCCTTGGCTCATTTTCACTTTCGCAAAATTTACGTGTTCAACCAGAGAAACATGTGCTAAAGTGCCCTCTGCTCAATAAGCCGGATTAGTTCAGAACACGGAGACCAGGAAATGAAAAGTTTTTGCCCACTTGCTCGAAAGAAATCACTGATTATCAAGGAATTGGTGACCGAAACTCTCGTCTACGATCTTGAGAACGACAAGGCTCACTGTCTGAATGACACCGCAGCCCGCGTCTGGAAGAACTGCAACGGCAGAAACACTGTCTCCCAGTTGCGCGCCTTGCTGGAGACGGAAATTAAAGCGCCGGTTTCGGAGGACGTGGCCTGGTTAGCACTGGATCAACTGGAAAAGTTTAAGCTGCTTGAGACTACTACGGCTGATAAGCCTCTTCAGCTGGCTGGTGTCAGTCGGCGAGAGTTGGTTCGTCGCATCGGCATGACCGCGCTCGCATTACCACTGATTTTTTCTATAGTAGCTCCGACTGCCCAGGCGCAGGGGTCGCTGTTAACCCCGGGATCCTGTTGTAACAACCCTACGCAGTGCGCATCAAACTCTTGTAATCAGAGCCCTACTTGCATTGGTATTCCGGGGCCGAGCACAAAGGCTTGCGCCTAGCCAATTTGGTGATGGATACTCTTCGCCAAACGGATTAATCGGCTAACATAGACCTGAACAGGTTGGAGTTCCGAAGCGACCCTGCGAGCGCAGGAATCCTGTTTAGGAGTTCTGCCCTGTTTTCAGGTGGATACTGCGCGCTTACTGTCTCGGTAATTTGATCCTCACTGAAACCTCTCAGCAGGCACTCGAGCGCGAAAACATGAGAGTTATCAAATTCCGGCATCCCCAGAGCATTCGTTTCTCTTGATCCCAGTACTTTGGTTTGCCCCAGCTCTTCCACCCAATCCAGAATAGTTTCAGCCGCATCCTGATCCGGATAGCGCTGCTTTACCAGGCCAAGAATCTTCGCGCGACCGGCCACGTTCAAAAGCAAGGCGAGAAAGTAGCGGTGCGCGTCGCCCGTGATCGTCGCCCGGCGTTGCACAATGCTCATTTGGCGCTCCTGCTCGGCCAATACAGCCGTGACGAGATCGATCAGCTCGCCGTGCGCGCCTTTGCATCTTTCCACGATGGCCTGAAAGCGATCTCTGCCGCTCGACAAACCAAACAGCGTGTCTACCTCATTGCTCTTGAGCTGCTGCGAGGTTTCTGCCAACACAAAGTAAGCGGTGTGAAAATCTGAAGCACTGACCAGATCGACAATCAACGCGTCGGCATCCTTGTGTTTCATTCCCAGCAGCAACTCGACAGTTTGCAGCTTCTTGAACAACGCAGCGTTTTTGAAAAACGGGTTCAGGGCGAAATGGGGTTTGCGATACTCATATTGCAAAGCGGCCGAAGGGGTTTGCTCGGTTCTGATAGTGATGGTGGCCGAGGGCCGATCCAAATGAAACAAAGAATGAATGAAGTCCCTTCCGGGTAGGATCTTGCGCACGTCCTTCAGCTTTAGCAGTTGAACGTCTTCGAGTGTCAGCTGCCCGACGGAAAAGTGCTCGTTAATAATCTTGTCTTCACGAAAAGAATAACGGCTATGAATACTGGAGCCGAGCAAAACCTGAAAGGCGCCGGTGAAAGAATGTTGATGAATGCTGGTGGTGCCGTCGAGCCAGAAGTAAACGTCTATAAAAAATCTGGGACCAACGAATAGCGTGATGGGCGGATCACCGAATCGTCCTTCGAGATCGTGCTGTTCCGGCAGCGACGCCGTCGTGTGGACCCAACGAATAATGTCCCAGGGGTCAACGCGCGAAGGCAAGTCAAGTTCAGCAAGCGCTTGCGCAGCAATCTCCGGAAAAAGTTGTTCGCTGTAATTCTCCGCTCGCCAACGACCCTCCACCAACTCGCCGAGTTCTTGAAAATCCTTCATATTCACGCAATCGTGACCTCGCTTCCCAGTCTTGAATTTGAGCTCGAAGAATATAAAGCAAATTCGGATTAGGCAAGCACGGTAGCGGGAAGGGTCACATTCGTCCCCCTTGGGTAGCTTCTGTTTTACCTGTCTTATCACCATTGACGGTTCTCGCAACTGAGAACTGCAATCTTGACGGTCCTGGTTCTCGTTTCATCCAGCGGCCGAGGCAGTTGTTTGTGACCTGGCCATTTTGAAATGGCGTTTTTTGCAACTTTCGGTTATCAAATACAGCATGAGTGAATCAACTGTGTCGACGGAGCTGGACGGAGCCCAGGCGGGCGATGTGTCGGGATTTGCGGGGCACCCGCGGGGTCTTGGTCCACTTTTCTTTACAGAACTGTGGGAGCGCTTCAGCTATTACGGCATGCGCTCCATCCTCGTGCTCTACATGGTTGCACCGGTGGCTGGCGGTGGCCTGGCGTTCGATACCAAACATGCAGCCTCGATTTACGGCACCTACACAATGTCGGTCTACCTGACTGCGTTGCCCGGAGGATTGATTGCCGACCACCTTCTGGGAGCACGCCTGGCCGTCCTGCTCGGTGGCATCATCATCGCATGTGGCCACTTCACCATGATCTTCCATGGAATGAGTTCGTTCTATGCGGGGATGGTACTGATTGCACTTGGGACTGGTTTGCTCAAGCCCAATATCAGCGCGATGGTTGGTGGTCTCTACCAGCAGAACGACCCGCGTCGGGACAGCGGCTTTTCCATTTTCTATATGGGGATCAACCTGGGAGCGGTGCTGGCGCCGCTGGCGGTCGGTTATCTGGCCCAGGGGGAAAGCTTCAAGCGCTTCATGGCCCGCATGGGCTTTGAACCATCAACCAGCTGGCACTGGGGATTCGGTTTGGCCGGTATCGGCATGACTCTTGGTCTAATCATCTTTCTGCTCTACAGCCCGCGGCTCGCCCATGTTGGCAACAGAGTAAAGCAACCTAAAGAAACGAAGGCGGCCCCGGCAGAGAGACTTACCGCCGGTGATTGGAAGCGTGTGGCTGCTGTCTTTGTTTTCTTCCTGTTCACGATCCTGTTCTGGGGCGCATATGAGCAAAAGGGCGCCAGCCTGAATCTGTTTGCGAAAGACCTGGTGCGCACAGAAGTCTTTGGGATGCGTTTTCCTTCCAGCTTTCTGCAGTCGCTGACTCCCCTCTTTGTGATCTTTCTCGCGCCGATCTTTTCGCTGTTGTGGGTCAGGCTGCGCGAACGTCAGCCTTCCAGCCCGGCCAAGTTCACCTTCGGCCTGCTGTTTATTGGAATGGCTTATCTGCTCATGATTCCTGCGTCTTACCTGACTGCCTACGGGAAAGTGAGCCCACTGTGGCTGGTGGGACTTTATTTCCTGGAAGTGGTGGGCGAGATGTGTTTGAGCCCGGTGGGCTTAAGCACAGTCACCAAATTGTCACCGCTGAAACTGGTCGGCATTATGATGGGCGTTTGGTTTCTGGCTTCCTCATTCGGCAGCAAGCTCGCCGGTTATTTATCGGGATTCTTTGTAGCCAACAACCCGGCAGTGTTGATGAAGCTTTATGGCGGCATAGCCGCCGGGCTGCTGGTGTCGGCGGCAATTCTCGCTCTACTTACTCCGAACATTAAGAAGTTGATGGGCAGTGTGAAGTAATGGCGGTTGTCACTGGTCATCAGTTGTCAGTGGTCAGTGGTGGTTCTCAGTTCAGTTGTTAGTGGTCAGTTGTCACTTGTCACTGATCAGTGGTCGGTGGTTCCACCGATAGTTGGGCTCTAAAAGTCCAAAGCTCGCCACTCTCAACTGACGACCGCGAACAATCAAAATATTAACCGCAACTGACCACTGACTACTAACAACTGACAACTAACAACTGACCACTGACTACTGACTACTGACCCTTGACTGATTGCATGATCGCTGAACGATGTTTAAAATCAGACCCGCTTTTAGGTTATTGAGGTCTGAGCACAGCAAACGGAGAAACTATGGCAATCAGGGACGCACTCTTACCGGAATTTGATAATGAGATGGCCAGCACGCGCAAGACTCTGGAGCGTGCGCCGGAACACAAGCTGGAATGGACGCCGCACCCAAAGTCGTCGACTCTGGGCGGCCTCGTGACCCATCTGGCAAACCTGCCTAGCTGGGTTTGCTACACAATTAACCAGGACTCACTGGACATTGCTCCAAACGGTGAACCGCAAAGGGCAGCTCCGTTGCACTCAAGTGCCGAGATAGTGGAGACCTTCGACAAGAATGTCGCTGCCGCCCGCGCTGCCATTGCCGGAGCCAGCGATGAAGATCTCTTTAAACCCTGGACACTGCTGGCCAACGGCAAAGCACTGATGACATTGCCACGCGTGGCTGTGCTGCGGAGCTTTGTCATGAATCACCTGATCCATCACCGCGCACAGCTTGGCGTCTATCTGAGGCTTAATGATATTCCAGTGCCTTCGATTTATGGTCCCTCGGCTGATGAGGGCAGTATGTTTTAGTCGTGAAAAGAGATAACGAATGACCCTGGAGTACTCCCAACGCGAACCGTCCGCAGCCGAAGAGATGGCCAACAGCATCAGTCATGGACTGGGACTCGTGGCCAGCCTGGCGGCTGCACCTATCCTGATCTTTGTCGCACTCAAAGCCGGCGGTCCTGCAGCCATCTTTGGAGCAGCTGTCTTTGCGGTCTCGATGGTCAGCTTATATCTGGCTTCCACGCTCTATCACTTGCTGCCCGAAGAGAATGGCAAGAGCTTTTTTCGCATACTCGATCACTCGGCGATCTTCGTGCTGATTGCCGGCACCTACACGCCGTTCACGCTCGGCGTGCTGCGGGGCCCCTGGGGTTGGACCTTGTTGGGACTAATCTGGACACTGGCGATCGTTGGCTTAATCCTCAAGGCTGTGCCGGCCACACGTTACTCGCGCGTCTCGATTGTCTTGTACGTCGTGATGGGATGGCTGGCTGTGATTGCTGCGCGACCCATTCTGCTCCATGTGCCATTACCGGGCATTCTCTGGATAGTCGCGGGTGGTCTCGCCTACACTGGTGGGCTGGTATTTTTTGGCCTGCACCGGCTCCGCTTCAACCACTTTATCTGGCACCTGTTTGTGCTTGCCGGTACCGTCTGCCACTTCTTCGCGGTGCTTTGGTATTCCGGGTGAGGGCTGAGGCAGCAAACTCCGCTATTGACCCGGTTTACAGCGAAGTATCCGGCAAACCATAGTTTTTCGAAGGGCGGCAAAGGCGGACTTCAAGCTGGCCCCGTGGAGATCCTCCGGTAGTGGTACAGTTTGAAATTCTCGTTCACGGTCTGTGGCACGGCGTTTACTTTGTGTAACACGCTTAGTAGTGATATAAATCGCTTCTCATGAGCCTCATTGACGAGATTTTGCAAGGTTTGCCAGTCAATCCGCTGCTCCGCGAGAAGGTAGCCAAGCTGGATGCCGAGAAAGCGGCGGCGGAAACGGAGAACGCGATTCTCAAAGACGACCTTCGCGAAGCGAAAGCGGAGATCGCAAAACTTAATCAGCAGGTAGAAAAACTCACGCATAAAGCACCCGTAGACGAAATGGAACTCGAATTCTTAAAGTCAATTTCGGCGCATGATCGCCTCACAGATCAGCAGATAGCTAGCATGCTTCAGCTTAACTTGCAACGGGTTAGATACCACCTTCAAAGACTCCGCGAGTTGGGCTATTTGGGGCGTTCTAAAGTACTCGTTAACGGTGCTTCGCCTCACCGACTAACACAAGATGGGCGAGGCTTTCTAATAGCTAACGGTCTACTTTAATTCCGCTGCCTGTTTCAATGTGTGCCGTATCCAACCCGATAGCGTCTTATGCTCGCTTGCCTTCGCGGCCTTCTCAAACAGCTTGCGATCATCGAGATTAACTCGCACCGGAACGATCACGCCTTTAGCGTGTCCCTTTGGTAATTTCGGCCTCCCGATCTTCTTAGCTTTCGGCATTCACTTGTTGCTCCCTGAAATCGCTTGCTATTGATACCTGGACAGCTTTACGCGGCGTTATCGCAGGCGGTAGATGTAAGACTGTCACATGCCGTCTGGGATTGCTTGGATCGTCTGTATCGTGCGCCCACGCATAGATACGGGAAGCAGTCGGATGATCGAGCAGATCAAAAACTTCTACCTCACCTTCCCACACTGTTTGACCGTTGAAAGACTCAACGACCGGCACGGTTTCAACGTGCCTCGTTTCTGCGCCATGCAGTTTGCGGATTACGCTTTGTAGTTCTTCGATGTAGTTCACAGTGTCGCCTCGATTAAATCTCCAACCGTCCAAAACTTACGCTCAACTCCTGCGGCCATTGCTGGGGTCATTTTCAGCGAACCATGCGAGCGAACAAGATTGTAATAAGCGAAGTGAAGGGCAACGGCAGCCTCAAAACTTTCCAACTTCTTGCTGAATGCATAAGTAAGACGCGCTAACCGTTTCATGTGAAGGCGAGTAGTCCCGTTCAATCGCTCAATGTGGCTCGTAGAAACCAAATCCATGTTTGGTCTACCCATAACATGCTGCTTCTCTGAAAAGACTATCTCAGGGGCACTGTAGCGGCGTTCTTGATGATGCTGCCCTGTATCTTGGCCGTATTCTTGATTATCATTCCGTAGTCAACTTCGCTTCCGAAAGCGTTCTCAACCGCCTCGACGTAAGCGCGTAGGCCATCCGTTGAAATCTGTGGGCGATTCTTAAGGCGAGAAGCAACGTCACTAACAAAGGCGTTGGCCGTGAAGTGATTGCGCTTGCCTACCTTGAACGCGGGAACGAGTTTGGTTTCGGAATCGAGGGCGCAGAACGTCCAAACGTCGCCAAGCGTATGGTCTTCGGTCGGCATCCGGTGCTTTTCCTTTTTGCCGATGAACCCCCAAATTTCGTCAAATTGCAGGTAATGACACGTCAAATCGCGCATCTTTTCATCAAGCAAACGGGCGCATCCCTGCCCAACGCGCAAGCCAAGATTCATAATCGTAGTGCGGTGAATTCCTGTTATGCGTGTGACCGCTCTAAGACTCGAACCCTCAGCCAAAGCCGCGATTATCGCTATCTGCTTGTCTTTTGGTAGGACGTTTGCCATTGCGTAATCTCCTTAAGTTGGAGATAATGTAATACAGTTTCTACTTCCTGTCAAGTGTTTTTGTGTTACAATTAGAGGAATT
>Ga0209798_10000564_pt1 | contig 22469 bp, 19 predicted proteins | sample DOMMetBare3Fresh_FD_187475 | JGI IMG/M metagenome (GOLD analysis project Ga0209798, IMG submission 187475) | Wetland sediment microbial communities from St. Louis River estuary, USA, under dissolved organic matter induced mercury methylation -... | ecosystem: Environmental > Aquatic >... | reverse complement strand
GTTCCGCACCGCGCTCCGGGGTGCGATCGACGAGATCGCCGAACAGGATCTCGTCTTCGCCACCGCGTTCCACGAGTGGTGCGCCGTTGAGGCCGACGAGGAGGGCACGGGATGGATCCGGGGCCTGATCGAATACGCCCGTGAACGCGGCGTCGAGGTGATGAGCTACTCCGACTACTGGGCACGGACAGCGGGTACAGCAGACACTCCCGAAACGGCATCGTCCGATCCCGTGTAGGGCAAACGGCAACAGCGACCGCCGAGGGGCGCGAGCGCAAGGAGGGGACAGAGCGATGGAAGAGCTTGACGGTCTGCGAGAGTCGCTTCTCGAAGGTCGAATCGACCGGCGCACGTTCGTGCAGAAGGCAGTCGCGCTCGGCATCTCGCTACCCGCAGCAAGCATCCTCGTGTCGGCTTGGGGACGCGGGGGGACCGGGATTGCCCAGGCGGCGGTCGGCGCAACGCCGAAGCGCGGTGGCGTGCTCAAGTTCGCGCGCAACTTCGAGCCCGTTACGCTCGGCCCGTTCGGCGCAGCCGACAACGGGACGATCTGGACGATCATGATGATCTACGACCAGCTCGTCGAGTATCAGCCCGGGTCGCTCGATCCGCAGCCGGGCCTGGCCAAGTCCTGGCAGTTCAAGGACGGCGGCAAGACGATCGTGTTCAAGCTCCGGAACGCGAAGTTCTCCAACGGCTCACCCGTCACGTCGGCCGACGTGAAGTTCTCGCTCGACCGGTTCAAGGACCCGAAGGTGAACAACCTGCTCCCGTTCCTGGCCGACGCAATCGCCTCGATCGAGGCGCCAAGCCCGGACACGATCGTCATGAAGATGAAGCGTGTCGACGGCGCCATCCTCTCGAACCTCTCCGTCTTCCCTGCTTCGATCACCCCGAAGGCGGTCGTGACGAAGATGGGCGACAAGGCGTTCGCGCTCGACCCCGTCGGCAGCGGGCCGTTCGTGGTGGAGAAGTGGGCGCGTGGGCAGTACCTGAAGATGAAGCGGAACCCGAACTACTGGCGTGCGGGCAAGCCGTACCTGGACGGAATCGAGTTCGACTACATCACGAACGACAACACCCGCATCCTCAAGCTCCAGTCGGGCGAGGTCGACGTCGCCGAGAGCATCCCGTTCTCGCAGGTGCAGGCACTCGAGAAGGGCAACCTGCGTGTCGAGGTGGCACCGCTCGCCTCGATCGACGGCATCTGGCTGAACAACACGCACAAGCCGTTCGACGACAAGCTCGTCCGCCAGGCGCTCAATTACGCGACCGACAAGAACGCGATCAACAAGGTCGTGTACTTCAACCGCGCACAGGTGGCGAACGCGCTCTACCCGTTCTTCAAGTACACCGACAAGTCGGTCCAGAACTATCCGTACGACATCAAGAAGGCGAAGGCCCTGTTGGCGAAGTCGTCGGCGCCGAAGGGCTTCGACGTGACGATCCTGATCCCGAGCGAGGACCAGACGAAGGCACAGATGATGACCGTCGTCAAGCAGCTCTGGGCCGAGATCGGCGTCAACGTGAAGATCCAGAGCATGGAGACGAACGCGCTCTTCACGAAGTACATGAACGGCGACTACGAGGCGTCCGACCCGCTGCCGAGCATCACGTCGGACGTGCTCGTGCCGGACGAGCTCGCACTCGCATGGTTCGACCCGAAGGGCGTGCAGAAGGGCTTCTGGTCGTTCTACAAGAGCAACAAGGCATGGGCGCTCACCCGCGCTGCGAACGGGACGACGAACGAGGCGAAGCGGAAGCAGCTCTTCGGACAGCTCCAGCGCCTCACGCTCGCAGACGCGCCGTGGATCCCGATGTTCTTCGTGCCGGCGCGCACCGGTATCAGCAGTAAGGTGCAGAACTTCCGGACGCTCGAGAGCGGCTGGTGGAACCTGTGGGAGGTCTGGAAGAGCTGAGTACTGCGTCACCGCGAGGCCGGCCCGGCATGCCGGGCCGGCACCCGCAGTCGAGGGGCAGGGCGGCGGCGTGACGGCGTACCTCGCCCGCCGCGGCCTGCACGCCGTCCTCGTCCTCCTGATCGTCACACTCGCGGCCTTCCTTCTCATCCACATGGTCCCGGGCGACCCCGTGCGAATCACGCTCGGGGCGCACGCGCCCGAGGAGAGCGTCCAGCGCGTGCGGCATCAACTCGGCCTCGACGCCTCTCTGCCGCACCAGTTCGCGACGTTCGTCGCGGGGCTCCCGCAGGGCGACCTCGGCACCTCGATCAACCTCCAGCAGCCCGTCTCGCAGATCATCGGCCCTCGGATCTGGCCGAGCATCCTCCTCCTGATCTACGGGACGATCATCTCCCTCATCGTCGCCCTGCCACTCGGCATCTACTCCGCCCTCTACCGCAACCGGGCGCCCGACCACACGATCCGCGTCGTCGCGACCGTCGGGCTCGCGATGCCGTCGTTCTGGTTCGGGCTGCTGCTCGTCGAGCTCTTCAGCCTGCGGCTCGGCGTTCTCCCCGTCTCGGGCTACGGCACCGGCTTCTTCGGCCATCTCAAGAGCCTCACGCTGCCTGCGATCACCGTGGGCATCTACCTCGCACCCCTGATCATCCGCACGCTCCGCTCGAGCCTGATCGAAACGCTGTCGGCCGACTTCATCACCTCGGCCCGCGCGCGTGGATTCGGTGAACGGCGCGTGATCGGCAAGCACGCATTGCGGAACGCGCTGATCGCGACGATCACGATCCTGGCGATCAACATCGGCTACCTGATCAGCGGGACGGTCGTAATCGAGAACGTGTTCGGCATCCCCGGCCTGGGCTCACTCCTCGTCTCGTCGATCCAGATGCGGGACTTCCCGACGATCTCGGCGCTGACGCTCGTGTTCGGGCTGCTCGTGATCCTCGTCAACCTGCTCGCGGACCTTTCGTACGCCGTCGTCGACCCGCGGATCAGGCTCTGACGATGTCGGCGACCGTCCCCGCCCGGCCGCGGAGGGAGAGCGAGAAGGCGCTGATGCTCCGTGCGCTCGAGAAGCGGGCACGGTCGGAGCGGCGATGGGGCCTTCTGAGCCTTTGGATCGGCGCGCTCATCATCGGCGTGCTCGCGCTCGCGGCGCTCTTCGCCCCTCTCATCTTCCCGGATGGGCCGAACCAGCAGGATCTCCTGAACACGCTGCAGCCGCCGAGTTGGAGCCATCCGTTCGGGACGGACAACCTGGGAAGGGACATCTTCACCCGGTCGATCTACGCGGCCAGGATCGACCTCATGGTCGGCCTCATCACCACCTACGTCCCGCTCGTGCTCGGCGTGCTACTCGGCCTCGTCGCCGGCTACCGCGGCGGCTGGCTCGAGACCGTTGTGATGCGCGCCGTCGACGTCGTCGTCGCCTTTCCGTTCATCGTGCTCGTGATCGCGGTGATCGCGATCGTCGGGCCCGGACTGCTCGGCGTCTACATCGGCATCACCGTCGTCGGCTGGGCGCTCTACGCACGCCTCACGCGTGCCGAGGTGCTCGTCCTGAAGGAGCAGCAGTTCGTGCTCGCGGGGCAGAGCCTCGGGTACTCGAGCACCCGCATCGTCTTCCGTCACCTGCTACCGAACGTGATCCGCCCGAACCTCGTCTTCTCGACCCTGGACATCGTCCTGAACATCCTCGTGCTCGCGTCGCTCTCGTTCCTCGGCCTCGGCGTGCAGCCGCCGACCGCGGAATGGGGCCTGATGGTCGCCGAGGGCCAGACGTTCCTCCTCACCGCGTGGTGGATCTCGACGATGCCCGGCCTCGTGATCGTCCTCGCCGGCGTCGGCTTCAGCCTGCTCGGCGACGGGCTGGCCGACCGGCTCGGCGAGGGCTGGCGGGGACGGGCGGGCGAGAACGAGGGGATGATCCTGTCCGTGGCGGAGGAGTCGCCGTGACCGCGAGCGCGGCAGGGGAAGGCTCGACGGCGGACGCCGCGGCGCCCCTGCTCGAGGTCGAGAACCTCTACACAGCGTTCCCGACCGCGCACGGGTCGGTCATGGCGGCCTCGGGCGTCAGCTTCTCGCTGGCGGAGCGCGAGACGAAGGGCATCGTGGGCGAGTCCGGCTCGGGCAAGAGCATCACGCTCCGGTCGCTGCTCGGGCTCGTGCCGGAGCCCGGCCGCGTGATCGAGGGGACGGTGCGCTGGGCGGGGCGCGACCTGCTTTCGTTACGGCCCGCCGAGCTGCGCGCGATCCGCGGCCGCGAGATCTCGCTCATCTTCCAGGACCCGACGAGCAGCCTGAACCCCGTCTACACGATCGGGGAGCAGATCGCGGAGACACTCCGGATCAAGCTCGGGATGTCGGCGCGGGCGGCGCGGGAGCGAGCGGTGGAGCTGCTCGACCACGTCGGCATCCCGGCGGCGAAGTCGCGCGTCGGCGCGTACCCCCACGAGCTGAGCGGCGGCATGCGCCAACGCGTGATGATCGCGATCGCGATCGCGTGCAAGCCGCGGCTGCTGCTCGCCGACGAGCCGACGACGGCGCTCGACGTCACGATCCAGGACCAGATCCTCTCCCTCCTCGCCGAGCTGCAGGAGGAGTTCGGCATGGCGATGATCCTCGTCTCCCACGACCTCGGGGTCGTCGCGCAGAACTGTGACTCGGTCGCCGTGATGTACGCCGGGCACGTGGTCGAGGACGCGCCGGCGAAGGACCTCTTCGAGTCGCCGCGCCACCCGTACACCGCGGCGCTGCTCGAGGCGCTTCCCTCCATCCGGTCTCCCGGGACTCGCGGTCGGCTGCGGCAGATCAGCGGCCAGCCGCCTGACCTCTCCCGACTGCCGGCAGGCTGCCCCTTTACGCCACGCTGCACCCAGGCACGCGACGCCTGCGCGGACGTGACGATGCAGCCCATCGAGGTCGGCCGCCTCCACATGACCGCCTGCCCGTTTGCGGCGGAGGCCCGATGACGCCGGAGAGGCCCATGCTCGAAGTGTCGGGTCTCGTGAAGCAGTTCGAGCTGCGGAAGAGCTCCTCGCACCGGGTGGGCCGGGGAACAGCACTGAAGCTCACCGCCGTCGACCACGTCTCGTTCTCGGTGCCGAGGAATCAGACGCTCGGGATCGTCGGGGAGTCGGGCAGCGGCAAGACAACGCTCGCCCGCTGCCTGACGAGGCTGATGGAGCCGGATGCGGGCTCCGTCGTCTTCGACGGAACGGATATCCGCTCGCTCGGCGGCAAGGACCTACAGCGGCTGCGCCGCCGCATCCAGGTGGTCTTTCAGGACCCGTTCACCTCCCTCAACCCCAGGATGACGGTCGGCGCGGCACTCGCCGAGCCGCTGCGCGTGCACGGGATCACAGGCAGGTCGGACACGCCGGCGCGCGTGGCGGAGCTGCTCGACCTCGTCGGGCTGCCGTCGACGGTCACGCGCAGCTTCCCGCGCGAGCTCAGCGGTGGACAGCGCCAACGCGTCGCGATCGCGCGGAGCCTGGCACCCGAGCCCGAGCTTCTGATCGCGGACGAGGCCGTGAGCGCACTCGACGTCTCGATCCAGGCCCAGATCCTGAACCTACTCGTCGACCTCACGGACCGGCTCGGCCTGACGATGGTGTTCATCTCCCACCAGCTCTCGGTGATCGCGAACATCGCGCACTCCGTCGCGGTCATGTACCTCGGCCAGATCGTCGAGTCGGGGCCGGTCGACTCCGTGTTCGAGTCGCCGCAGCATCCGTACACGGCCGCGCTTCTCGCCGCCAACCCCGAACCAGTACCCGAGCGGCGTCGCCGCAAGCCCGCCATCCGCGGTGACATCCCATCCCCGCTCGACATGCCGAGCGGCTGCCGCTTCCGCACCCGCTGTGCGTACGCCGAGGACCGGTGCGCGCTCGAGGATCCGCCGCCGGTCCGCGTGGGGACGCGCCACGACGCCCGCTGCGTCGTACTGCCGTACCGCGAGGCCGAGCTACACCGCTAGCGGCGCGCCCTGAGGCCGCATCGCGTCGACGACGACAGCGCCGTCGACGATGATCGGCCGGTCGTCGAGCCAGAGGCTGCAGTTGCGCATCGGGATATCGAGGTGGCAGCTCGTGTGGTTCGGGCCGCCGACGAGGTCGTTCGGGCCGGTCGAGAAGAGCACGTTCCCATAGAACGCGCGGAGCTCCATTCCGTGGCCGCGGTCGTCCGTCCCGAGCGCCGCCCACTTCGCCCGCTCGTCGAGGCCCCAGCCGATGTGGGAGAGCCCGTACGCATCGGGGTCGCCGAAGTCGGCCAGGTACTGCTTGACGAGGTCCGCCTGGTAGCCGCTCCCCTCGATGCTCGTGATGCGACCCGCCTCGATCGTGAGCTCGATCGGCTCGTGGACGTATTGCTTGAACGGCAACAGGATGTCGCCCTTGTCGACGACGACCCGGCCGTCGATGCCGTCGTCCGCACCGCACGTCAGCACCATGCCGCCCGACGGCCAATGATCCCACTGGCCGGGCTGGTCGACGTAGCCGTACTGCGCCTTCACCGGGTAGCCGATCCGGTACGTGACGTTGGTGCCCGCAGGGTTCGTGAAGCGCAGGGTGCTGGCCGCAGACAGCGCCTCGACGGCAGCGTCCGTGCGCTGCTTCAGCTCCTCGGTCGGGAACAGGCGGGCGAGCAGGTCAACCGGCTCGATGCAGGTGAGGATCCGCGTTCCCGCCTGCTGGATCTCGGTCAACTCGTCGCTGAAGAGCATGAAGAGCGTCTCGACGACCATGTCGGCGCCCTTGAGCATGTCGACGGCTGGCTGGTTGCCGGACAGCGGCGTCTTGCCGACCGTCCAGACGCCGACCTCACCGGAGGTCGCCGAGGAGGAGTACGGCAGGCGGAGGTTCATGACCTTCGCGCCCAGGCGCTGGCCGGCAGTCATGAAGGCGTCGACGTACTCGACCCGTTCCTGGCCCTGGGAGAGGAGGACGAGGCTCTCGCCGTGCTGCAGCTTGCAGAGCCGTAGCATGCGCTCGCACAGGTCGGTGAACATCGACTGGCTGAACGACGCTCCTGCCATCTGCCTCTCCCCTCGCTCGTTTGGCTATAGCATATAATCTCAGCCTCAGAGTGAGGCCGCTCCAAACACCAAGAGGCGGTACGCAGCCGCCGCGCGATCCCGAGGTCGAACGGCTCGCCGCGGTGCCGGTGTCGGTGCTCGCGGACGTCGTCGACCGTCTGGGCCTCCGCTCGCAGGCGATGGATCACACCGTCCGGCCGCTCAGTCTGGGCGCGGCGTCCCTCGCCGGGCGCGCCTTCACGATCTGTGCCGTGGCGAGCAACGAGGTGCTCGACCGCCCCTACGAGCACGAGATCGCCGCCGTCGACGCAACCCCGGCCGGGGCGGTCGTCGTCCTCGCCACCGGTGGTTGCGTCGATGCGGCCGTGTGGGGCGAGCTGCTGACTACGCGCATGCTCGCTCGCGGTGGCGTCGGCGTGGTAACCGATGGGGGTATCCGCGACGTCGCGCAGATCCGGCAGATCGGGATGCCCTCCTTCGCGGCCGCGATCACGCCACGCGACTCGATGGGCCGCCTGCTCGTCACGGGATGGGGAGAGCCCGTGCACTGCGCGGGTGTCGCCGTCTCGCCGGGCGATCTCGTCCGTTGCGACCAGGACGGGGTCGTCGTCGTGCCACGCGCACTCGCCACCCAGGCGCTCGCCGCCGCAGAGGCGAAGCTCCACCTCGAGCACATCGTCCGTGACGGGCTCGAGCGTGGCATCTCGGCCGCCGAGCTCTACGACCGCCACGGCATCCTCTAGCGTGCCCGCCGGCGCGTGGCGAAGCCTCAGCCCCGACTGGTCACGCCAGGAGTTCGTCACCTGTCGCCTCTGCGGGAGACCGCTGTTTCGGAGAGTCTGGAGCGCCCCCGTCGCCGGGGAAGCGGCCGTCTTCTGCGACCCGGACTGTGAAGCGCTTCTGCACGAGTACTGGCTGCCGCGGAACACCGCGACTGCGACCGGAGAGGGCTGAGCCGTGGCACTCCACGTGGGGATCGACACCGGGGGCACGTTCACCGACCTCGTCGTGCTCGACGACGAGACGGGCCAGGTCACGGTCGGCAAACGGCCGTCGACCCCCACGGCACCGGCACAGGCGATCTTCCACGCGTTCCAGGCCGCCGGCGTCGAGCCGGCAGCCGCGGCCTCGGTGACGGTGGGGACGACCGTCGGTACGAACGCGCTGCTCGAGCGCAAAGGGGGCCGAGTCATCTTCGCCACAACGGCTGGATTCGAGGACGTGCCGGTGATCGGGCGGATCGACAAGGAGGATCCGTACGACCTGCACCGCGGGAAGCCACGCCCCCTCGTGGCTCGGCGGGACTGCGTCGGCGTCGTCGAGCGGCTCGCCGCAGACGGGAGCGTCGTCACCCCGCTCACCGACGAGGAGCTCGAACGGGTCGCGACCGACGTCGCGAGCCTGCTCGAGGGCGAGCGTGGCGACGTCGCCATCGCGATCAGCCTCCTGTTCGCGTTCGCCGATCCGACCCACGAGCAGCGCCTTGGGGCCTTTCTGGAGCAGCGATTCCCAGACATCCCGCTCTCCGAGTCGCACCGGGCGGCTCCCGTCTGGCGCGAGTACGAGCGCGGCTCGTCGACGATCGTCGACGCGTACCTCGCTCCCGTCGTCCGCAGGCTCACCGACGAGCTCGACGCGGGGCTCACCGAAAGGGGCTTCTCGGGACCGGTCTCGATCATGAAATCGAACGGGGGACGAATGCTCGCCGCCGCGGCGGGACGGCAGGCGGTGCAGACCGTCCTCTCAGGCCTCTCCGGCGGAATCGTCGCCGGCCGTCATTTCGCTCTCGCCGCCGGCCGTCGCGACGCGATCACGTTCGACATGGGTGGCACGAGCGCGGACGTCGGCCTCGTACGCGACGGGGAGATCCAGCACGTCCCCGACTTCGAGCTCGAGTTCGGGCTCCCGGTCGCCGCGCCGGCGATCGATCTCGTCACGGTCGGCGCCGGCGGCGGCTCGATCGCCTGGATCGACGACGGCGGCCTGCTGCACGTCGGCCCGCAGAGCGCCGGCGCCGTCCCGGGCCCAGCCTGCTACGGACTCGGCGGAACCGACGCGACGGTGACCGACGCGAACCTGGTGCTCGGGCGCCTGGATCCCGACACCTTCCTCGGTGGACGGCTTCAGCTCGACAAGACGCGGTCCCGCGAGTCCCTCACGCGGCTCGGGAAGCGACTCGGCCTCGACGCCGTCGCGGCTGCCGAGGCGGTGATCGAGATCTCGAACGAGGGGATGGCGAACACGATCCGGCGGGTCGCGGTCGAGCGCGGTGTCGACCCGCGAGACTTCGAGCTCGTCGCCTTCGGCGGGGCAGGCCCGCTCCATGCCGCCGAGATCGCAGCCTCCCTCGGTCTCGCGGGTGTCGTCGTGCCCCCGCACCCGGGGCTCGCGTCGGCGTTCGGAACGCTGCTCGCCGACCGCCGGGTCGACCGGCGCTGGACCCACTACGCGCGCTCGGACGCCGTCGACGTGGCCGCGGTGAACGCCCACCTCGACACGATGGAGCGGGACGCCTGCGACGCGCTCCAGGCGGAGGGATTCGCCGGCGAGCCGACGGTCGAGCGGTCGCTGAGCATGCGCTATGCCGGCCAGAACTACGAGCGCGAAGTCCCGTTGCCGGAGGGGGCCGTCGACGACACCATGATCGCCGCTGCCCTCAACGCCTTCCACGAGCGGCACCACGACGTGTACGGCTACAGCTTCCCCGGCGAGACGATCGAGCTGATCCACGCCAACGTGACAGCGCTCGGGGCGGGCGCGCAACCGGCGCCTCGGCAGCTCCCGGCGGGCCTGCTGCCGGAGCCGCGCGAGCTGCGCGAGGTGCGCTTCGGCGGGATCGGCTCGCACGTCACCGCCGTCTACCGCCGGGAGGAGCTGCCCGCCGGCGCCAGCGTGCAGGGCCCCGCCGTGATCGAGGAGCTCGACTCGACGACCCTCGTCCCCCCAGGCCAGGAGCTGCACGTGCTCGAGAACGGCATCCTCCGGATTCTCGGCACCCACGCGTCCTACGAGGCCATGCCGCGGCGCAGCGTCGACAGCGTGACCGTGAGCGTGATCGGCGACCAGCTCGTCGAGATCGCGCAGGAGATGGGAACGCACATGATGCGCGCGGCGTACTCCCCCATCTTCAGCGAGTCGCGTGACTTCTCGTGCGCGCTCTTCGATGCCAGGGGGCGCATGATCGCCCAGGGCCGCTTCAACCCCGCGCATCTGGGCGCGATCGGCGAGACGGTGCGCTGCGTGCTCGACGAGCTCGACCCCAGCTTGCTCGACCCCGGAGACGTCGTCCTCCACAACGACCCGTTCCGCGGCGGCTGCCACATGCCGGAGCACATGCTCCTGCGACCCGTGTTCCGGGGCGAACGGCTCGTTGCCTTCGCCGCCACGATCGGCCATCTGGCGGAGATCGGAGCCGTCACGGTCGGCTCCTTCGCGAGCACCGCGACCGAGGTCTACCAGGAGGGCCTGCGCCTCCCACCGGTGAAGCTCGTCCGGGCGGGTGAGGCCGCCGGCGACATCTGGAAGATCATCCTCTCGAACCACCGCACGCCGCGGGCGACGTGGGGCGACCTCCACGCGATGATCGGCTCGCTCCATCTCGCCGACCGGCGGCTGCAGGAGCTGCTCGACCGCTACGGCGAGGACCTCGCGCTCGCGGTCTGGGACGAGCTGCTCGCACACGGCGAGCGCTTGATGCGCCGGCGCATCCAGGCGATCCCCGACGGGGAGTACGGGTTCGAGGACGTGATGGAGGGGGACGGTCACACGCGTGACCTCGTGACGATGCGTGTCATCGTCGTGATCGACGGCGACAGGGCGATCGTCGACTACACCGGCTCCGACCCGCAGGCACGTGGGCCGATCAACGCGACCTACGGCGTGACGGTTTCGGCCACCTGCAACGCCTTCCTCCAGATCAGCGGCTCCGAGATCCCGCGGAATGCCGGCGCGTACGGGTGCCTGAAGACGATCGCACCGCCGGGCACGGTGGTGAACGTGCGCTTCCCCGGGCCGTCGGTCGGCGGCAACACCGAGACACAGCCGAAGCTCGTGGGGATGCTGCTCGGCGCCTTCGCCCAGGCGATGCCGGACCGGGTGATGGCGGCCGAGGGCGTCACCTCGTGCAACTTCCTCTTCGGCGGTACCGACCCGAGGACGGGCGAGCCGTACGCCCACTACCATTTCGAGGCGAGCGGCTGGGGCGGCCGTGCCGGCGGGGACGGGAACAGCGCGCAGAACCACATCCACGGCAACTGCCGCAACACGCCGATCGAGGTCTTCGAGGCGCGGTTCCCGTTCCGGACGCTCGGGTATGGGCTCGTCCCCGACTCCGGCGGCCCTGGGCGGCATCGCGGCGGCCTCGCCGTGCGGCGCGATCTCGAGGTGCTGGCACCTCGGCCTCGCCGTGCGGCGCGATCTCGAGGTGCTGGCACCCGAGGTGACGGCGAGCGCCTTGATGGATCGCGCCGAGCACGGTGCCTGGGGGCTGTTCGGCGGCCTCCCCGGTCGCTGCGCGGCTCTCCTCGTGCGGCGCGCGGGCGACGACCGGTTCCGCGACTTCACCGAGGCGTTCGGGACGATCAGCCCATCCAAGCTCTCCGGCGTCGTGCTCCGGGTGGGCGACGTGGTGAGGATCGAGAGCGCCGGTGGCGGCGGCTTCGGCGACCCGCGCGAGCGCGAGCCCGACCGGGTGCTGCGCGACGTGATCGAGGGCCTCGTCAGCCCCGCCGAGGCCGCCCGGGCCTACGGCGTGGCGCTCACCGCCGACTGCTTCGCAGTGGACGTCGTACGGACGGCGTCGCTGCGACGCTAGTCGATCTCGAAGATGCCCTCGATCTCGACCGGGATCGCGAACGGCAGGGCGCCCATGCCGATCGCAGAGCGCGCGTGGCGGCCACGCTCGGGGCCGAAGACCTCGAGGAGCAGGTCTGAGGCGCCGTTTGCCACCTTCGGCTGCTCGCCGAACTCGGGGTCGGAGTTGACGAGCACGAGCAGCTTCACGACGCGGCGTACACGGCTGAGCTCTCCGATCTCCTCCTTCAGGCTGGCGAGCAGGTTCACGATCGTCAGCGCAGCCGCTGCCTGACCCGTCTCGACGTCGACCTCACGGCCGAGCTTGCCCTTGTAGACGAAGTCGCCGTCCTTGTACGGCCCATGCCCGGAGACGAAGACGATGTTGCCGACCGTGACGGCGCCGACGTAGGCGCCGACGGCCGGGTTGGGGGCCGGAAGCTCGTAGCCGAGCTCGGCGAGGCGCTCCTCGGGTGTCATGGGTGACTCCTCCGTTTTCGGGCTCGGTGTCAGCGCAGCTTGCCGCGCGCTGCGACCGGCCAGGTTCCGATGATCCGGCCGCCGCGGTGCACGACGACCTCGTCGTGCAGGTTCGTGCAGCCACAGGCGTGGTTGGGGACGATGTTGACGACCTCTCCCACCTCGGGGCGGCTCACGCAGGCGCTGAAGTCGACGTGGCCGTGCTCCTCCGAGAGGGCGTAGATGCGTGCTTCCGGGTACTCGACGATGAGGCCGCGGCCGCTGCTGTCGGTTTCCTCGGCCGGGTCGTTTGTCAGCGTCTTCGAGCCGCAGTCGAGGATCCCCCTGGCAGCGGTCGGACGGCTCACGACCGTCGCGCGGATCCGCAGCGCGCAGTCCTCGAGCGGCACGCTTCCGTTGGCGATGCAGGAGCGGTCACCGTAGACGTAGGTGCCCGCGCGCACCTCGGTCAGCTCGGGCACCTCATGGTGCGAGAAGAACGACGGCGTGCCGCCCCCGCTCACCGTCGTAACCTCCAGCCCGCGTCCGTTGATCTCGTCGATCGCGGCGCGCAGCCAGGCTCCTGTGCCAGGGAGCGTCGGGTACGTCATCAACCCGTCGAAGCGAAGCCCGGGCAGAGCGTGGACGAGCTGCGCGAGATCGGCGGCCGCCTGCGGCGTCTGCACCCCGGTGCGGAGAAACCCGGTGTCGCACTCGACGAGGAACCCGACCTCGGTGCCCACACGGGCGAGCGCCGCGGAGAGCCCGCGCGCGACCACGTCGGAGTCGCCGACGACGGAGACAATGGCCTCCCCTGCGAGGGCCGCCAGCCGCTCCGCTTTCGCCGCTCCGACGAGGGGGAAGCTGAGGAGGATGTCCTGCAGGCCGGCGGCCTGCATCACCTCCGCCTCGCCGAGCTTCTGGCACGTGATCCCGACGGCACCTGCGCGCACCTGCATGTGCGCGATCGCAGGCAGCTTGTGCGTCTTGATGTGCGGGCGGAAGGCGAGCCTGTGCGCGTCACAGTAGCCCTGCATGCGCGCGATGTTCCGCTCGACAGCGTCGAGGTCGACGGTTGCGACGGGGGTGTCGAGCGACGCGATGTCCACGTCAGTCGTCGAGCCAGACGACCGCATCACCCTCGACGTCGAACCCGACGAGGCCGGACTGGATCGTGGTCCTGGCCGGCATGGGGTCGGAGAAGAAGCTCCGGTACGCGGCGTCCATCTCGTCGAAATGACCCATGTCGCTGATGTACATCCCGACTCGCACGGCGTTCTGCAAGGAGCTTCCGGCGGCACGCGCCACGGCGTCGAGGTTGTCGAGCACCTGGAGCACCTGCTCGGCGATCGTCGTGCCCACCCTGGCCCCGTTCGCGTCGAACGGTCCTTGCCCCGCAAGGAAGAGGAAGCCGCCGGCCACGATGCCCTGCGAGTAGCCGCCGGACGGAGTCGGGGCGTCGGGGGAGAGAACGGGTGTCCGGGCCATGTCAGGAGTTCTCCTTCGTTCCGTAGCGTGGGAGCCAGTAGTCGTGGAAGAGCCGTTCGTGAGCGGGCGAGCAGAACATCTTCGGCTCCCCCTCCACGTCCGCGCCCCAGTAGCGCGCGGCGATCGGGTGCCCGCAGAGATCGCAGGAGTTGCGGTTCGCCTTGAGGTACGAGATCTCGGCGGTCTTCCACTCGCCCATGTCAGCCGTCCTCGCCGGCGAGGCCGTACACGGCGCGTGCCGCCTCCGCGCTGATGAACCCCTCCTCGACATCGCGCCGAACGAGCGCGCGGTCGCGGTTGACCGGATCGCCGTAGCCGCCGCCGCCCGGCATCAGGATCTTCACCTGGTCGCCGGTGCGCAGCGTCACTCCGGAGAACTTCGACGGGGACATCGTCCCGAACTCCTCGACGAAGGTGCGCCATTCGGTGGAGCCGCCCCGGCGGACCCAGAGCCCGCCGACCGCTCCCGCGCCGCCGCCGAGGACGCCCCACGGCTCCGTCTTCATGCGATTGAGCAGCGCGCTCACCGTCACCTCGGGCACCGTGACGGTGAAGACGCGCTCGCCGCCGAGGCCGCCCCGGAACTCGCCCGGGCCGCCGGAGTCCCCGATGAGCCGGTACGACTCGATCCGGAAGGCCGGATAACGCGTCTCGAACACCTCGACCGGGGTGTTCCGGCAGTTGCCGTTGATCGTGACGACCATGTTGTTGCCGTCGAGGCCGCGGCGGCCGCCCCAGCCGACACCCTCGAAGTGGAAATGCGCGTACGGCTCACCGGTGCGCGGATCGACGCCACCGAACAGGAACGGGGACGACGTGCCGCCGCAGGCGGCGGCGATCCGGTCGGGGATCGCGTCCTGCAACGCGCCGAAGACCATGTCGGTGATCCGCGGGCTCGTCTCGGTGTTGCCGCCGGCGACGGGCGCCGGGAACGAGCAGTTCACGATCGTGCCCGGCGGGGCGATGATCGTGAACGGGCGATAGCAGCCCTCGTTCCGGGGGATCGACGGATCAGTCAGGTGGAGGAAGGCGTTGTAGATGGCGGAGGCCGTGACGGCGTAGATCGCGTTCACGGGCCCCACCGCCTGCGGCGCCGACCCCGTGAAGTCGGCGATCACCTCGCCACCCGCCACCGTCAGGAGCAGCTTCATCGGGTAGTCGTGATCGGTGATGCCGTCGTCTTCGATCGCATCCTCGAACGTGTAGACGCCGTCCGGGATCGCCTCGATCTCGGCGCGCATCCGCCTCTCGGCGATCGCCATCAGGTCGTCGGACGCTGCGCGGACGAAGTCGAGCCCGTAGTCGGCGATCAGCTTGTGCAGGCGCTTCTCGGCCATGTCCAATGAGCCCATCATGGCCCGGAAGTCGCCGAGCGTCACCCGCGGTGTGCGGTGGTTCGAGAGGATGATCTTCCAGATGTCGTCGACGTCCTCCCCGCGCCGCTTGATCTTCACCGGCGGCAGGAGCAGTCCCTCCTGGTAGATCTCGGTGGCGTCGCCGGAGAGCCCACCGGGGGTCTTCGCCCCGACCTCCGACATGTGCGCGACGTTCGCGACGAAGGCCACGAGCTCGCCCTCCCAGAACACGCCCTTCAGCAGCATGTGCTCGGGCACGTGCCCCGACCCGCGGTAGGGGTCGTTGTGGAGGACGACGTCGCCTTCCGCGAAGGCGTCGAGACCGAGCTCCTCGATCGTCCAGTCGACGGTGAACTTGATCGTGCCGATCTGGGACGGGCAGAACTCCGCCTGGGCGAGCATGTTGCCCGCAGGGTCGAAGATGACGCACGAGAAGTCGAGGGACTCGTTGAAGATCGGCGAGTACGCAGTCGTCATCATCGTCACGCCCATGTCGCGGCAGCAACTCGTGAGGTAGTTGTCGATGACCGTCAGCGCGACCTGGTCGATCACCGGAGCGCTCATTCCTCCACCCCCGTCTCGATCAGGAGCGCACCCTGTGGACTGCGCTCGACGACCATGCCCGGCTCGACGTACAGGGTCGAGCCCGCCTCCTCGATGACCGCGGGGCCCGGCAGCCTCTCGCCCTGTTCGAGGGACGCCCGATGGACGACTGCGGCCTCGACAAAGCCGCTGCCACGCACGAAGACCTGCCGCACCGACCGCGGGAATCCGCCCGCCTGTTCGGTACCGGACAGCTCGAGAGGTGGCCGGCGGCCGATCGCCGTCACCTTGAAGCTGACGAGCTCGATCACCTCGCCGTCGATCGCGTAGCCGTAGCGCTCCGCGTGGAGCGCGTCGAAGCGGCGGAAGGAGCGCTCGAGCGCCGCCTCGTCCAGCTCGCCGCCCTCGATCTCCACCTCGTGCTCGTAGTTCTGCCCGAAGTAGCGCATGTTGATTGCCCGACGGACCTCGGGCGCGCCGGCATAGCCCTCCTGCCGCAACTCGCCGACGGCGCGCTCGGTGATTCGAGTGAACTGCCGGTTGACGAGCGACGCGTCGACGTCGTTCGAGCGGAACGCCTGCGTCCAGACCTTGTCGACACGGATGTCGGCGAGCAGGAGCCCGAGCGCGGAGAACACCCCCGGGTACTGAGGCACGATCACCTTTGGCACCCCGAGCAGGCGGGCGACGGCCGTCGCATGAAGCGGCCCAGCCCCACCAAAGGCGAGGAGCGCGAACCGGCGCGGGTCGTGGCCCCGCTCGAGCGACACCATCTTGATCGCACTCGCCATATTCTCGTTAGCGATCTCGACGATCGAGGCGGCGAGCTCGAGCGCATCGAGCCCCATCGGCCCGCCGAGCGCGTCAAGCGCCTCGGTCAGCGGCGCCGGGTCGAGGCGCATCCGCCCCGCAAGGAAGTACTCGGGGTCCAGGCGGCCGAGCAGCAGATTTGCGTCGGTCACCGTGACCTCGGCGCCGCCCCGTCCGTAGCAGATCGGCCCCGGCTGTGCCCCCGCGCTCCTCGGACCGACGCGCAGGAAGCCGCCGGCATCCACCCAGGCGATCGAGCCGCCGCCTGCCCCGACGGACTTGATGTCGATCAACGGTACCGCTGCCGGCAGCCCCCACTCGATCTCGTACTCGGTCGTGTGACGCTGTCGTCCCTCGACGAGGATCCCGACGTCCGCGCTCGTGCCGCCCATGTCGAGCGTCAGCACGTTGGGCTCGCCGAGAGCCCGGGCCACGTGCTCGGTCGCCGTCATCCCTCCGGCCGGACCCGACATGACCGTCTGGATCGGCGAGTCCGCGGCCGCCCCTGACAGCATGGCGCCTCCGTTCGACTTCATCAGCGTCCACTCCCGCGTCATCCCTGCGTCGCGCAGCGCGCTGTCGAGGCTCGCGACGTAGCTGCCGAGCAGCGGGCGGAGGTAAGCATCCGCGATCGTCGTCGACGAGCGCTCGTACTCCCGCCAGATGGGCGCGACCTCGTGCGACACGGAGATCGGCAGGCCGGGCAGCTCCTCGGCGAGGATCTGCTTGACCCGCTCCTCGTGCGCAGTGCTCACGTACGAGAACAGGAGACAGATGGCGACTGCCTCCGCACCGGACGCCCGGATCGTCCCGCAGAGGCCCCTGACCTCGGCCTCGTCGACCGGCCTGATCTCCGCGCCCGAGGCGCCGAGCCGCTCGTCGAGCCCGAGGCAGAGCCGCCTGCTGGCGACGAGCGGCTCCGGCTTCCGCCAGCGCAGGTCGTAGAGCACCTTGCGGTTGATCCGCTGGATGAATGGGGTGTCCTCGAATCCCTTCGTGGTCACGAACGCGACCCGGCAGCCCGTCCGCTCGATCAGCGCGTTCGTACCCACGGTCGTACCGTGGGTGAACCTCTCGATCTCGCCCGCCGCCACGCCACCCTCGTCGAGAGCGTTCACGATCGCCTGGCCGGGCGTGCTTGGCGTCGAGGAGGTCTTGAGAGAGTCGATGCGGCCGGTCGCGGGGTCGAGGACGACCATGTCCGTGAACGTTCCGCCCGTGTCGATACCGATGACGAGCCCCATGTCTAGCCGGTTTTCCCCCCGGAGAAGAGACGGAGCCCTGACGGTTCGCCGAGCCCGTGCAGATCGGCACGCGCTGCCCACAGGAGATGCTCCCGCATGGCCTCGGCGGCCGCAGACGCATCGCGGCGGGCGACGGCGGCGGCGATCAACTGGTGCTGCTCGGCCACGTGCGCGGCGGCGGCGGCATCCATCGCGGAGAAGCCCCAGAGCGTCCCGATCACCTCGCGGATGTCTCGGCTCACCGCCGCGACGACATGGTTGTCGCTGGCCCGCGAGACCAGGTCGTGGAAGCTGCGGTCGGCCTCCATCAGATCGGGCAGAGCAGCGTCGTCCTGGGCGAGCTGCTCCATCTGGTCCGCGAGTGCCGTGAGGTCGGCGATCTCGTCCGCACCGGCGTACTCGGCCATCCAGCCGGCCGCCTGCGGCTCGATCAGGAGGCGGAACTCGTAGAGGTCGCGCAGGAGCGGCTCGGCCTTGCCCTCACGCCGCATCGCCTCCTGGACGACGGAGCTGAGGATGTCCCACTCCTCCGGTGGGCGAACCTCGGTGCGCTTGCCGTGCTGGACGTTCACCATGCCGAGCATGGCAAGCGCCTGCACAGTCTCCCTGGCCACCGTGCGGCTGACGCTGTACCGGTTCACGATCTCCTCGGAGGAGGCGAACGGCTCTCCGACGCCGACGCGGCCGGACACGATCTCAGCCGCCAGGAGGGTGGACAGCTGCCGGCTCAGGCGCTGGGGCTCCTGCAATCCCTCGCCGAGCCGCCGCCGCTCAGTCGACACGCGCGCCGCCGGCTGCGATCTGCAGGGAGGAGAGGTGCCGATCGAGCAGGGTCTGCGAGACCGCGCCGAAGGTCGCGGCAGGTGGCCGCAAGCCGGGATTCTCAAGAACGCCGCGCCGGACGAGGACGTGCTTGGCGCAGGTGTTGTAGTGGTCGATCGAGTGCTGCATCTCGAAGACGAGCACCGGCAGGATCTCGCGGAATCGCTCATCGGCCAGGGAGCTCTCGCCCCGAGCATCCGCCTCGTAGACGTCGACGAGACGGTCGACGAGGTCGCCGCCGGGGATGATCCCTGCGGCGCCGCTGCGGACGCAATCGAGGAGGTAGATGCCGCCGTCGCCGCCCCAGATCGCGAACTCGTCGCCGAGGCTGACCATCCAGTCGACGATTTCCACAGGGCCTGCCTCGAGCTTCACGAGCCGGACGTTCTCGGCCGCCGCACCGATCCGGCGCACGAGCTCAGGCCCGAGACCGACGCCGAGATAGGCCGGCGCGTCCTGGATCATGACCGGAATCGACACGGACGATGCCACGCGCACGAAGTAGTCGACCAGGGCGGCTTCGCCGACGGAACCACCCATCGGGGCGGGCAGGACGATGCAGTCCGCACCCGCCTGCTCGGCGTGGCGGGCGAGCTCGACCGACGCGCGGATGCTGGGAGCCCCGGCGCCGATGAAGACGGGCACCGACCCGGCGACCTCGTCGACGATGACATCGGTCAGAGCGCGCCGCTCGTCGGGGGAGAGCTTCAGCACCTCGCCGGCGAGCCCGAACGCGACGATACCGTGCGAGCCGCAATCGAGCGCAAAGCGCGCGACGCGGCGCTGTGCGTCGAGATCCACGTCGCCTTCCGCCGTGAACGGCGTGCAGATCGCGGGATACACCCCGCGCCAGATGTCCCGCTGAGCAGCCGTGGTCGTCGCCTCCGTGTTGAAACCTAGATGAACATCGGCATATCATCCCAGATTACAAGTGGCCATTCAAGCAAGCAGCCGCCTCGACGGCAGAGTCGCGATCGTGACGGGCGCGGGACGTGGTATCGGCCGGGCGATCGTCGAGCGCCTGGCCGCGGAGGGCGCCGCTGTGGTCGCGTCGCAGCGCGGTGTCGCCGAGGGCGAGGAGCTCGCGCGCTCTCTCGAGGCACAAGGGCTGCGCGCCGTCTTCGTCCCCGCGGACGTGCGTGACGAGCGTGACGCCGAGCGGCTTGTCGGCGCGGCAATCGAGCGCTTCGGACGAGTCGACATCCTGTGCAACAACGCGGGCGTCGGGCTGCTCCGCTCGGTCACCGAGACCGGTCGTGAAGACTACGACCGCGTGATGGACACGAACCTCTGGGGCATCTTCACCTGTTCACGCCATGCGATCCCGCACATGGTCGAGGGCGGCGGCGGCTCGGTCGTGAACATCGGCTCCGTCGCTGCGACTGTGGGCTTCGCGACCGATGCGGCCTACTGCGCCTCCAAGGGTGCGGTGCACGCCCTGACCCGGCAGATGGCCCTCGACTACGCGCAGGACGGGGTGCGCGTCAACTGCGTTGCCCCGGGCTTCATCGAGACGGAGCAGATGCGAATCTACGTCGCGAGCCACGACGACCCGGCCGCCGCAGAGCGCGACGTCGTGGCAGCCCACCCGATGCGCCGCCTGGGCCGGCCCGACGAGGTCGCCGCGGTCGTCGCCTTCCTCGCCTGCGACGACGCCTCGTTCGTCACCGGGGCGTCCTATACCGTCGACGGCGGGCTCCTCGCCTGGTAGGCGCCGACGGCACCGCGAGTGAGAGGAGCAAGACCTTGGGAACGATCCTTGTGGGTTACGACACGGAGACCGCCGCCGTCGGCGAGGCGCTGTCCCTGATGACCGAGAGCCGGCACTTCCCGCTCTACGAGCTGGCGCTCGATCCCGTCACGTGCGCGAAGTCGCTCGAGCTGCTGACCGAGATCCACGGGGAGGCGGGGGTTCGAGGGACGCTGTTCCTGTGCGGCCGAACGCTCCTCCAGGCACTCGAGCCGGTGCAGGCGGCGCATGCGTCGGGCCTGTTCGACGTGCAGCAACACACCTTCAGCCACGTCCCGTTCAAGGACATCGCCTACTCCCCCGAGCCGGGCATCGTCGGCACGATCCCCGCCGCACCGCCGGTGGCGCTCGCCGAGGAGCTTGCCTTCACCTCGCGGCTGCTCCGCGACCACGTCGGGGTCGAGTGTGTCGGCCTCCGCACCCCGTTCGGCTACTACCGCGGCCTCCGCGACCGACCCGACCTGCTCGAGATCGTCCGCGGCGCGGGGCTCCGCTACATCACCTCCTGGGGGCGCAACGAGGACAACGCCAACCCCACCCCCTGGGTGCAGCCGTTCACCTACGACGAGGAGGGATATCCCGACGTCCTCGAGTTGCCGTTCCAGTTCTGGCTCGACGTCGTCTGGTTCGACCAGCATGGCTACGACACCGGCTCCGCGTTCCTGGAGGCGCTCAAGGGTGCGGTCGACGAGGTCGCGGAGAACGATCTCGTCTACGGCGCCTGCTTCCACGACTGGGTCATGCTTGCCTCCGACGAGCGCCGCGTGGGCTGGCTGCGCGGCTTCCTTCGCTATGCGCACGAGCGCGGTGTGGAGGTCACCACCTACACGGACTACTGGCGGCGCGTGACGCACATCTGAGAGCTTCCTGAGCCAGAGGTGGTACCGCAGCCCAGGAGGGGAGGCTACGGCACCACCTCGGCGACGGCCGCCCGGCAACCGATGTTCTAGAAGGCTGTCTCGATGCGCGGGAAGTGGGGGCCGTGGATCGGCTCTCCGGGAGCACATTCGAGCTCTTCGTCCGTGTAGTTGTAGGGGAAGCGCAGCGCTCCGAGCCACATCGTCCCTCCGGCCACGTAGCGGGGGATGAAGCCGCGTCGCGGGTTCGAGCTAGTATTCGGTCCGGAGGCGTGCCAGAGCAGGGCGTGGTGGAAGCCGCATTCTCCGGCCTTGAGCTCGTACCCGACGGCCTCCAGCCCTGCGTCTTCGGGTGACTGCACCTCGCCGAGGCCCGGCCGCTCGGCGTGCATGAAAGAACTGCCGTCTCCGAACTCGACCGGAAGCTTCTCTCCCAGCTTGTGGGAGCCGGCCGCAACCTGCATCCCGCCGTTCTCGGCACCGACATCGTCGAGGGCGATCCAGCAGGTGACCGCGCCGGGTGTCGCGAGCGGCCAATACGCGTAGTCCTGGTGCCAGGCGAGCCTGCCACCCACGACCGGCTTCTTGACGACGGCGCCGTCCTCCAGCAGGACGACCTCCTCCGAGCCGAGCAGCTGGCGGGCCATGCCGGCGATGAACGGGTTCGCGACGATCTCCCAGAAGCGCTCGTCGCGCTCCCACAGGTTGAAGAGGAAGGGCACAGAGTGCGGTTTCTTCTCGACCTCGGTCTTCTCGGCGACGGCGCTGACGGTGCCCGACCCGACGGTGGCAGTGCCGTCGTCCGAGTCGACGATCGGGTCGGTGAGCTCATAGGCCCTCGATTCGCGGCGGCCCTCGAGGTGGTCGTCGAGCGCCTCTCGGGCAGCCGCCACCTGCTCGTCGCTGAGCACGCGGATCGGGAACAGGAAGCCCTGGTCGTTGTAGCGCGCGATCTCCTCTGGGGTCAGCGGATCTGTGCGGACCTCGCTCATGGCGGTTCCTTTCTCCTAGTCGGAAAGCGGGACATACCCCGCCTGCTCGATGCTCGCAGCCCCGCCGAAGGCCCACAGGATCACGAGGTCATCCTCCGAGGTTCCCGTGATCCGGTGCGGCGTGCTGCGGGGGATGAAGCAGATGTCACCCGCTCCGAGGTCGAGTGCGTCGTCGCCGACGATCTGGGTACCGCGGCCGCTGACGACCATCACCACCTCCTCGGCGTTCGGGTGGTAGTGGTTCTCGTGGGTCGCTCCGCGCGGGTAGGTCGACTGGCCGAACGAGATCAACGTCGCCCCGTTGTCCGGGCCGACGACCCAGCGCACGTCGAGGTGGCCGAACGGTCCTTCGGGGGCGTTCCGGGGCGTCGTGTCCGCGCGCAGCACTTTGGCGCGGCGTG
>Ga0209798_10000563_pt1 | contig 22524 bp, 17 predicted proteins | sample DOMMetBare3Fresh_FD_187475 | JGI IMG/M metagenome (GOLD analysis project Ga0209798, IMG submission 187475) | Wetland sediment microbial communities from St. Louis River estuary, USA, under dissolved organic matter induced mercury methylation -... | ecosystem: Environmental > Aquatic >... | reverse complement strand
GTCGATGACCCGCGGGCCGCTGACGTAGTCGCCGTACTCGGCGGTGTCGGACACCGACCAGCGCTGCTTGGCGATCCCGCCCTCGTACATCAGGTCCACGATCAGCTTGAGCTCGTGCAGGCACTCGAAGTAGGCGACCTCCGGCTGGTAGCCGGCCTCGACCAGCGTCTCGAATCCGTACTGGACCAGCTGGGACGTCCCGCCGCAGAGCACCGCCTGCTCGCCGAAGAGGTCGGTCTCGCACTCCTCGGTGAACGTCGTCTTGATCCCGCCGGCCCGCAGCCCTCCGATGGCCTTGGCGTAGGACAGGGTCAGCGGCCAGGCCGCCCCCGAGGCGTCCGCCTCGACCGCGACCAGCACGGGCACCCCGCGTCCTGCGACGAACTCGCGCCGGACGAGGTGCCCCGGGCCCTTCGGCGCCACCATGCACACGTCCACCCCGGCCGGGGGCTGGACGTACCCGAAGCGGATGTTGAACCCGTGGCCGAAGAACAGGGCGTCGCCCTCGACCAGGTTGGGGGCGATCGACTCCTGGTAGAGCGACCGCTGGGCCGGGTCCGGCGCCAGGACCATGATCAGGTCGGCCTCCTCGCACGCCTCCCCCGGGGTGACGACGCGCAGCCCCTCCGCCTCGGCCTTGGGGCGGCTCTTCGAGCCTTCCGGCAGGCCGACCCGGACGTCCACGCCCGAGTCGCGCAGGGACAGCGAGTGCGCGTGTCCCTGGCTGCCGTAGCCGAGGACGGCGACATGCCGCCCCTGCACGATCGAGAGGTCGGCGTCGTCGTCGTAGAGCATCTCGGCCACGATGGTGGGTCTCCTTGGTCGGATCGGGGTCAGGCGGTCTTCTCGGCGCGCAACGAACGATCGGTGATGGAGCGTCCACCCCGGCCCATCGCCACCATGCCGGACTGCACCAGCTCGCGGACGCCGAACGGCTCCAGCACGCGAAGCAGAGCCTCCAGCTTGTCAACGTTGCCGGTCGCCTCGATGGTCACCGCGTCAGGGGCGACGTCGACGACCTTGGCACGGAACATCTGGACGGTCTCGAGGACCTGCGACCGCGTCTCGGCGTCGGCCCGGACCTTCACCAGCAGCAGCTCGCGCTGAACAGACTGGGTGGCGTCGAGCTCGACGATCTTGAGCACGTTGACGAGCTTGTTCAGCTGCTTGGTGACCTGCTCGAGCGGCAGGTCCTCGACCGTGACCGCGATCGTCATCCGCGAGACCCCCGGATGCTCGGTCGGGCCCACGGCAAGGGACTCGATGTTGAAGCCCCGACGGGAGAACAGCCCGGCGATGCGCGCGAGGACGCCGGGCTGGTCCTCGACCAGGACCGACAGCGTGTGCCTGCTCACGTCTACTCCTCGCGATCCCAGACCGGGGCCATCCCCCGGGCGACCATGATGTCGTCGTTGCTGGTGCCGGCCGCGACCATCGGCCACACCATGGCGTCCTGGTGGACGCCGAAGTCGACGACCACTGGCTGGTCGTCGATCGCCATCGCCTTCTCGATCGTGGCGTCGACCTCGCCGGCGGAGTCGCAGCGCAGCCCCACGCATCCGTAGGCCTCGGCAAGCTTGGCGAAGTCGGGAATCCGTCGTGAGTGCAGGTCGGTGTTGGAGTACCGCTGGTTGTAGAACAGGGTCTGCCACTGGCGGACCATGCCGAGGCTGCCGTTGTTGATGACGGCCACCTTGATCGGGATGTCGTTGATCGCGCAGGTGGCGAGCTCCTGGTTGGTCATCTGGAAGCAGCCGTCGCCGTCGATCGCCCACACGGTCGAGTCGGGGAGGCCCACCTTGGCGCCCATCGCGGCGGGCACGGCGTAGCCCATCGTGCCGAGCCCGCCCGAGTTCAGCCAGCTGTTCGGCCGCTCGTAGGAGATGAACTGGGCGGCCCACATCTGGTGCTGGCCCACCCCTGCCGCGTAGACCGCGTCCGGACCGGCGATGGCGCCGAGCCGCTCGATGACGTACTGCGGGGCCAGCTCACCGTCGGCCGGGATGTCGTACCCGAGCGGGTAGGTCGTGCGCAGCGACTCCAGCTGCCGCCACCAGCCGGCGTAGTCGCCCGCCCGACCGGCGCGGTGCTCGTCGCGCAACGTCGCGACCAGCTCGGTGATGACCTCGCCGACGTCGCCGACGATCGGCACGTCGGCGGCCCGGTTCTTGGAGATCTCGGCCGGGTCGATGTCGGCGTGGATCACCTTCGCGTCGGGGGCGAAGGTGGACAGCTTCCCGGTCACCCGGTCGTCGAACCGGGCCCCGAGGGTCACCAGGAGGTCGGCCTTCTGCAGCGCCCCCACCGCAGCCACCGTGCCGTGCATCCCGGGCATGCCGAGGTGGAGCGGGTGGCTGTCGGGGAACGCCCCCCTGGCCATCAGCGTCGTCACCACCGGGATCCCGGTGAGCTCGGCCAGCTGGCGCAGCTGGTCGGCGGCGCGGGCCCGGATCACCCCTCCCCCCACGTACAGGACCGGTCGACGCGACTCCAGGATCAGCCGGGCCGCCTCTCGCACCTGCTTGCCGTGCGGTTTGGAGACGGGTCGGTAGCCGGGCAGGTCCAGGGTGGCCGGCCAGGCGTACCCGGTCGCCGCCTGCAGAGCGTCCTTGGAGATGTCGACCAGCACCGGCCCGGGCCGTCCGGTCGACGCGATGTGGAACGCCTCGGCGATCGTGCGTGGGATGTCGTCGGCGTTGGTCACGAGGTAGTTGTGCTTGGTGATCGGCATCGTGATGCCGCGGATGTCCGCCTCCTGGAAGGCGTCGGTGCCGATGGCCGCGCTGGGCACCTGGCCGGTCACGGCGACGATGGGCACGGAGTCCATGTACGCGTCGGCGATCGGGGTGACCAGGTTGGTCGCACCGGGGCCGGACGTCGCCATGCACACGCCGACCCGTCCGGTCGCCGCCGCGTATCCCTCGGCGGCGTGGCCTGCCCCCTGCTCGTGGCGCACCAGGATGTGCCGCAGCCGCGAGTCGAACAGCGGGTCGTAGGCGGGCAGGATCGCCCCGCCCGGGATGCCGAAGACGACCTCGGCCCCGGCCTGCTCCAGCGCACGGACGAGGCTCTCGGCTCCGGTGATCTGCTCGCTCATCTCACGTCTTCCTCGACGGTGGGTCCTGGGCATAAGAAAACCCCCCGGCCCCAAGGGGGCAGACGAGGGGTCGCGCGCTCGGCAGGATCAGCCGGCACGCGAACTGACTACGAGGACGCGGGTGCTCACGAGCCTCACGGTGACAGCCCGCCCGCGGTCCGTCAAGCGGACGAGACGACCGTCTCGGCATCCGGACGCCTCAGTCGCAGACCGCGCCGTAGGCGGCGGAGCCGACCAGTCGCGCGTACTTCGCCAGCACCCCCCGGGTGTAGCGCGGGGCCGGCGGAACCCACGCGGCCCGACGCCGGGCCAGCTCGGCCTCGTCGACGAGCAGGTCCAGCGTGCGCGCGGCGACGTCGAGCCGGATCCGATCACCCTCGTGGACCAGGGCGATCGGTCCGCAGTCGGCGGCCTCGGGCGCGACGTGTCCGACGCACAGGCCGGTCGTGCCGCCGGAGAACCGTCCGTCGGTCAGCAGCAGGACCTCCTTGCCCAGCCCGGCGCCCTTGATCGCCCCGGTGACGGCGAGCATCTCGCGCATCCCCGGGCCACCCTTGGGGCCCTCGTACCGGATCACCACGACGTCTCCCGCCCGGAGGGTGCCCTCCTCGAGCGCGTGCATGGCCGGCTGCTCCCGGTCGAAGACCCGAGCCGTGCCCTCGAAGACCGCTCGGTCCAGCCCGGCGGTCTTGACGACCGCGCCGTCCGGGGCGAGCGAGCCGCGCATGATCTCCAGCCCGCCGGTGGTGTGGATCGGGTTGGCGAGGGCTCGGATGATCGTGCCGTCGGGGTCGGGCGGCGCGATGCCGGCCAGGTTCTCGGCCAGCGTCCGGCCGGTCACGGTCAGGCAGTCGCCGTGCAGCAGCCCCGCGTCGAGCAGCGCGCGCATGACGACCGGGACGCCGCCGACCCGGTCGACGTCGCTCATGACGAACCGTCCGAACGGCTTGACGTCGGCGAGGTGCGGAACCCGGGCGCCGATCCGGTTGAAGTCGTCGAGCTCCAGGGGGACGTTGGCCTCGTGGGCGATGGCGAGCAGGTGCAGCACGGCGTTGGTGGAGCCGCCGAGCGCCATGACCACCGCGATGGCGTTCTCGAAGGCCTCCCGAGTGAGGATGTCGCGGGTCGTGATGCCCCGCCGCAGCAGCTCGACGACCGCCTCCCCGGAACGGCGGGCGAACCCGTCGCGCCGACGGTCGACCGCCGGGGGCGCGGCCGAGCCGGGCAGCGACATGCCCAGCGCCTCGGCCGCGCTGGCCATGGTGTTGGCCGTGTACATCCCCCCGCAGGCGCCCTCCCCCGGGCAGATCGCGCGCTCGATCGCGTCGACCTCCTCGCGTGAGATGAGGCCGCGGGCGCAGGCGCCGACCGCCTCGAACGCGTCGATGATGGTGACCTCGCGGTCCCCCACCCGACCGGGCAGGATCGAGCCGGCGTAGAGGAACACGGCGGCCACGTCGAGCCGGGCAGCGGCCATCAGCATCCCGGGCTCGGACTTGTCGCAGCCGGCGAGCAGCACCCCGCCGTCCAGCCGCTCGGCCTCGAAGACGGTCTCCACCGAGTCGGCGATCACCTCGCGGGAGACCAGGGAGAAGTGCATCCCCTCGTGGCCCATCGAGATGCCGTCGGAGACAGAGATCGTTCCGAACTCCAGGGGATAGCCCCCGGCCGCGTGCACCCCTTCCTTGGCGGCGGTGGCGAGCCGAGCCAGCGACAGGTTGCAGGGCGTGATCTCGTTCCAGCTGGACGCGACGCCGATCTGCGGCTTGGCCCAGTCGTCGTCGCCCATGCCGACCGCACGGAGCATGCCCCGAGCCGCGGCCCGTTCCAAGCCGTCGGTGACGTCGCGGCTGCGGGGCTTGATGTCGGGCTGGCCGGTCATGGACGAGAGCCTAGCCAGCGCTCGGCCGCTCGCTCAGGCGAGGATCGCGGCCCGCACGCTCAGCACGTCCGGCAGGAGCACCGCTCGTGCTCAGCGCGGTGCACCGGCCACCACGTTCAGCAGCGGTTGGCCGGCAGCGAATCGACGCAGCTGCTCGGCGAGCAGCCGGTAGGCCCGCGGGAGGAACGCCGACGTGTCGCCGCCGACGTGCGGGCTGATCAGGCAGCGCGGTTGCCGCCAGAGCGGATGGTCCGGCGGCAGCGGCTCGGGGTCGGTGACGTCGAGAGCGGCGGTGAGCCGACCCGAACGGAGCTCCGCGAGCAGCGCCTCCGTGTCGACCACCGGTCCCCTCGCGACGTTGACGAGCAACGCCCCGTCGGGCAGCCGGGCCAGGAAGGCCGCGTCGACGAGCCCACGCGTGCTGTCGTCGAGCGGCACGGCCAGCACCACGACGTCAGCGGTCGGCAGCAGCCCCGGTAGCTCGGCCAGCCCGTGCACGCCGTCGCCGGGCCGCGCGGTGCGGGCCACCCTGACGAGTGTCACCTCGAACCCGGCGAGCCGCTGCTCGATCGCCCGGCCCACCGACCCGTAGCCGACGAGCAGTACCGTGCGGTCGGCCAGCGAGAGCCTGGTGCCGTGCGTCCACGCGCCCCCGTCCTGCGCCCGGACGAAGTCGGGGAGTCCGCGCAGGGAGGCGAGCATCAGGCCCACCGCGAGCTCGGCGGTCGAGGCGTCGTGCACCCCCCGGGCGTTGCACAGCGTCACTCCGTCAGGCAGCAGGGGCAGCACGTCGTCGTACCCCGCGGTCAGCAGCTGGACGACGCGCAGCCGCGGCATGGCCGCCAGCGGCGCGTACGCGTCGGGGCCGATCAAGTACGGCGGCACGAAGCACTCGACCTCGGCGACGGAGTCCGGCCACGGACGCTGGCCGTCCCACACCTGCGCGCGCATCCCCTCGGGCAGGCCGTCCAGCCTGGACACCGCGTCGGGGTACGGCAGCCACACGAGCGTCACGCTCTCAGACCCTAGGGGGCCGTGATGCCCCTGGACGAGGATCAGCACCCGGACAGCGTCGTCCGCTCCCCTGTCGCCTGGGCCGGCTGCTCGGCGAGATCGCTGCACGCCCTCCAAGTCGCCCTGCTGCCGGCGGACCGGGCCGGCGGGCAGCCGCCAGAGGATCTCCATCGGGCGCTGCTCCGGACGGTCAACGGCATCGCGGCCGGGCGGCGGAACACCGGCTGAGGCACGATGGAGCCATGACGCGACGGTCCCAGCGCAGCGCCGCCTGGATGCTCGCCAGCGCCTTGGCGGTCACCGGCTGCGCGGGTGACCGGCCGACGCTGGTCGGTCCGGCCTCCTCGCCTGCGGCGTCGTCGGCCTCGGCACCCGCGTCGTCCGCTGCAGCGACCTCCTCCTCGTCGCCCACGGCCAGACCGGTGCCCCGTGTCGCCCTCGGCGCGACAGTGGCCACCGGGCTGGCCGTGCCGTGGGGCATGGCCTTCCTACCCGACCGGTCGGCTCTCGTGGCCCAACGGGACAACGCCCAGGTCGTCGCGGTGGCGCCGGATGGCGCTGTGACGCAGGTCGGGACGGTGCCGGGCGTGCAGCACGGCGGCGAAGGCGGGCTGCTCGGCCTCGCCGTCTCGCCCACCTTCGTCAGCGATCGGCTGGTGTACGCCTACCTCACCACCGACCGCGACAACCGGGTGGTGCGAATGAGACTGGACGGCGGCCGGTTGGGGCCGGCCGACCTGGTGATCGGCGGTATCCCCCGAGGGACGATCCACAACGGCGGCCGGCTGGTCTTCGGTCCCGACGGCACCCTCTGGATCGGCACCGGTGAGACCGGCGACCGCCCGTTGGCCCAGGACCGCTCGTCGCTCGCCGGCAAGATCCTGCACGTCCGCCCGGACGGCGGGATCCCTGGCGACAATCCCTTCCCCGGGTCGCCGGTATGGTCGCTGGGGCACCGCAACGTGCAGGGGCTGGCGTTCGACTCACGCGGTCGGCTATGGGCCAGCGAGTTCGGCTCCCAGTTCTTCGACGAGCTGAACCTCATCGAGCGCGGCGGCAACTACGGCTGGCCGGTGGTCGAAGGTGCCGGCGGCGACCGGCGCTGGATCGACCCGCAGGTCACCTGGAAGACGCCCGAGGCGTCCCCGAGCGGGATCGCGATCGTCGACGATGTCGTCTACGTCGCGTCGCTGCGCGGTAGCCGGCTGTGGCAGGTCCCCGTGCGGGGCGAGCGCGCGGGAGCGCCGAAAGCCTGGCTGATCGGGACGCTCGGGCGGCTGCGGACCGTCGAGCCAGCCCCCGACGGGGGGCTGTGGGTGACCACCTCGAACCGGGACGGCCGCGGCGACCCGCGTCCGGACGACGACCGGATCGTCCGCGTCACCCTCACGCCCTGACCCGCCGGCCCCCGTTGGGGCTCCGGTCGTCAGCCGAGGCGCTGCATGAGCAGGTCGCGGACGCGCGCGGCGTCCGCCTGGCCCCGCGTCGCCTTCATCACCGCCCCCACGACCACCCCAGCCGCCTGGACCTTGCCGGAGCGGATCTTCTCCGCCACGTCGGGGTTGGCCGCCAGCGCCTCGTCGATCGCAGCGAGCAGCGCCGACTCGTCGCTGACCACCCGGAGGCCGCGGGCCGCCACCACCTCGTCCGGCGATCCCTCCCCGGCCAGGACGCCCTCGACGACCTGCCGGGCCAGGGTGTCGGTCAGCGTCCCGTCCGCGGTCAGCGCCGCCAGTCGGGCCACGTCGGCCGGGAAGATGGGCAGCTCCCCGACCTCGACGTCGCGTTCGTTGGCGATACGGGCGAGCTCACCGAGCCACCACTTGCGGGCGGCCGCGGGGTCGGCCCCGTCGGCGACGGTCGCCTCGATCACGTCGAACGCGCCGGCATTGGCCACGGACTGCATCTCCAGGTCGCTGGCGCCCCACTCCGCCTGCAGCCGGCGACGACGCGCGGCCGGCAGCTCCGGTAGCCGGGCACGCAGCTCCTCGACCCACTCCCGCGCCGGCGCGATCGGCACGAGGTCGGGCTCGGGGAAGTAGCGGTAGTCCTCGGCCTGCTCCTTGCTGCGGCCAGGAGTCGTCAGCTCGGTGTCCTCGTGCCAGTGCCGCGTCTCCTGCACGACCCGGCCGCCCGCGGTCAGCAGCGCAGCCTGGCGCCGGATCTCGTGCCGTACGGCGCGTTCGACCGATCGCAGCGAGTTCACGTTCTTGGTCTCCGAGCGGGTGCCCAGCGGGGCCGACGGTGACGACCGCAGGGAGACGTTGACGTCGCAGCGCAGGGAGCCCTGGTGCATGTGCGCGTCGGAGACGCCGAGGGCGACCATCAGGGCGCGCAGCTCCGCCACGTAGGCCCGCGCGACCTCCGGCGCGAGCGCTCCGCTGCCCTCGATCGGCTTGGTCACGATCTCCATCAGCGGGATCCCGGCCCGGTTGTAGTCCACCAGGGAGTAGTCGGCGCCATGGATCCGTCCGGTCACCCCCCCTTGGTGCGTGGTCTTCCCGGTGTCCTCCTCCATGTGGACCCGCTCGATCTCGACCCGGACGACGGCCGGGCCGTCGGGGGTCGGCACCTCGACCTCCAGCCAGCCGTTCGTCGCGATCGGCTCGTCGTACTGCGACACCTGGTAGTTCTTCGGCATGTCCGGGTAGAAGTAGTTCTTGCGGGCGAACCGGCACCAGGTGGCGATCTCGCAGTGCAGGGCCAGGCCGATCCGCACGACGGACTCGACGGCCACGGCGTTCACCACGGGCAGCGCACCGGGCAGGCCCAGGCAGGTGGGGCAGGTCTGCGTGTTCGGTGGCGCACCGAACGTCGTGGGACATCCGCAGAACATCTTCGTCTCGGTCCCCAGCTCGACGTGCACCTCCAGCCCGAGCACCGGGTCGAACGCGGCGACGGCGTCGGCGTAGGGGATCAGCCCCGAGGGGTCGCTCACAGGGCCGGTGCCTCCTCCAGCAGGGGCCGGCCCCACCGGGTGAGCAGCGCGGCCTCCAGCGCCGCGCCGACCCGGTACAGCCGGTCGTCGGCCATGACCGGTGCCATCACCTGAAGACCGACCGGCAGGCCGTCCTCCGGGGCGAGCCCCACCGGCACCGACAGGCCGGGCGTGCCGGCGAGGTTGGCCGGGATCGTGGCGATGTCGTTGAGGTACATGGCCAGCGGGTCGTCGAGCTTCTCGCCCAGCCGGAAGGCGGTCGTGGGAGCGGTCGGCGACACCAGCACGTCGACCTGCTCGAAGGCGCTCTGGAAGTCGCGGGTGATGAGGGTGCGGACCTTCTGGGCCGAGCCGTAGTAGGCGTCGTAGTAGCCGGCGGACAGCGCGTACGTGCCGAGGATCACCCGTCGGATCACCTCGTCGCCGAACCCCGCCGCCCGGGTCAGGGACATGACCTCCTCGACCGACCGCTCGCTGTCGTCGCCCACCCGCAGGCCGTAGCGCATGCCGTCGAACCGGGCCAGGTTGCTCGAGCACTCGCTCGGCAGGATCAGGTAGTAGGCAGCCAGCGCGTACGGGAAGTGGGGACAGGAGACCTCGTGCACCTGCGCGCCGAGCTCCTCCAGCACGCCGACCGCTTCGTCGAAGCGCTGTTGGACGCCCGCCTGGTACCCCTCACCCGTGAGCTCGCGGACGACCCCGATCCGCATCCCGCGGACGTCGGCGGCCCGGGCGGCCTCGACGACCGGGGGGACCGGGGCGTCGATCGACGTCGAGTCGTGCGGGTCGTGCCCGGCGATCACCGCGTGCAGCAGGGCGGCGTCGAGCACCGTCCGGGCGCAGGGCCCGGCCTGGTCGAGCGACGAGGCCAGCGCGACCAGTCCGTAGCGGGACACACCACCGTAGGTGGGCTTCACCCCGACGGTGCCGGTGACCGCGGCCGGCTGGCGGATGGACCCGCCGGTGTCGGTCCCGATCGCGAGCGGGGCTTCGTACGCGGCCACGGCAGCCGCCGAGCCGCCACCCGAACCGCCCGGGATGCGCGCGAGGTCCCACGGGTTGTGCGTGGGGCCGTAGGCGGAGTGCTCGGTCGACGAGCCCATGGCGAACTCGTCCATGTTCGTCTTGCCGAGGATCACCACGCCGGCCTCGCGCAGCCGGCGCGTGACCGTCGCGTCGTAGGCCGGCAGCCAGCCCTCGAGGATGCGCGACCCACATGTCGTGGGCACGCCCTGCATGGTCAGCACGTCCTTCAGCGCCAGCGGCACCCCGGCGAGCGGGCCGAGCGGACGGCCGGCGGCACGATCGGCGTCGACCGCGGCCGCGGCGGCCAGTGCGCCCGCGGTGTCGACGTGCAGGAACGCGTGCACCGCCGCATCGACCTCGCCGATCCGGTCCAGGTGCGCCCGCGCCACCTCGGTGGCCGACGCCTCACCGGCGGCGACCGCCTGCGCCGTCCCGGCGGCGGTGAGCCGGGTCAGGTCCGTCACGGCGTCACACCTCGTCCAGGATCCGCGGCACCCGGAAGCGCTGGTCCTCGACCGCGGGGGCCGCGGACAACGCCTGCTCGACGGTCAGGCTCGGGCGGACGACGTCCGGCCGGAACACGTTCGTCAGCGGAAGCGGGTGCGACGTCGGCGGGACGTCGGCCGCGGCGACCTCGCTGACCCTGGCGACGGAGGCCAGGATGACGTCCAGCTCGCCGGCCAGCCGGTCGAGGTGCTCGGGCGGCAGGTCCAGCCGGGCCAGCCTGGCGAGGTGGGCGACCTCGGCACGGGTGATCGACGGCATGGGGGCGACCGCTCCTGCGCAGGGACGTGGTCCGGGACGTTCCCGGGATCCCCATCCTAGGGCGGCGGCTCAGCCCGGTTGCCGAGCGGCTTGCTGCGCGGCTTGCGTCAGCCGGCGCCGACCTCGTCGGCCAGGCGGACGACCGGGCCACCGGCCACGTGCCCCTTCAGCCAGGCCGTGGCCGCCGCCGGCGGCATGGCCCGACCGATGAACCAGCCCTGCGCGGTGTCGCACCCCAGCAGGCGCAGCCGGTCCCACACCTCGACGGTCTCGACCCCCTCGGCGACCGCGTGCAGGCCCAGCGCGTGGGCCAGCTCGATCATCGAGCGCACGATGGAGGCGTCGTCGTCGGCGTCGGCGAGCCGACTCACGAACGAGCGGTCCACCTTGATCTCGGTGACCGGCAGCCGCTTCAGCATGAACATCGACGAGTAGCCGGTGCCGAAGTCGTCCAGGCTGATGTCGACGTCCAGGGCCTCGAGCGCCTCGAGGGTGTCCAGGACCCGGCTGTGCTCGGAGGTGAGCGTCCGCTCGGTGAGCTCCAGCTTGAGCAGGTAGGCCGGCACGCGGTGCTTGGCCAACGCCTCCGACACCGTGCGGGTGAGCTCCATGCCGTGCAGGTCCCGGGCCGACACGTTGACCGCGACCGCAACCTCCAGGCCCTCGGCGCGCCACTGCGCCACCTGGCCCAGCGCCTCGTCGATGACGAACGCGGTCAGCCGGTGCATCAGGCCCGAAGTCTCCGCCAGGGGGATGAACTCGTCCGGCGGGATGAAGCCCCGGTGCGGGTGGTTCCATCGCAGCAGCGCCTCCACCCCGACGACGCCGCGGTCGAAGAGCGCCACCTTGGGCTGGTAGTGCAGGGCCAGCTCGCCGTTGTCGATGGCCTGGCGCAACGTGGCCAGCAGGCCCAGCCGGTCGGTCGAGTGACGGTCGCGGGACGGGTCGTACACCTCGACCTCGGTGTGGCTCTCCTTCGCCTGGTACATCGCCACGTCAGCGGCACGCAGCAGCTGCTCGACGTCCACGCCGTTCTGCGGGGCCAGCGCGATGCCCACGCTGCCCTCCAGCTCCAGCGTGATGTCACCGAGCTGGAACGGTTGCTGCAGCGCGGCCAGCACCCGCTGGGCGATCTCGCCGGCGTCGATCCCGGTCAGCACCCCAGGCAGGTAGAGGGCAAACTCATCGCCGCCGAGCCGGGCCACCGTGTCGTGCGGGCGCAGCACCCCACGGACCCGCACGGCCACCATCTCCAGCAGCCGGTCCCCTACATGGTGCCCCAGGGTGTCGTTGACCTCCTTGAACCGGTTGAGGTCGAGCAGGCACAGCCCGAAGGGCTCCGGGTCGGGGCCTTCGAGTGCCTCCTCGAGGGTCCGCAGGAGGTACTTGCGGTTGGGGAGTCCGGTCAGCGAGTCGTGCAGGGCCTTGTGCTGCTCCTCGAGCGAGATCTGGGCGGTCTTGTGCACCGCGAACAGCGGGATGAGCAGCAACGGGACGTACCAGGGGCTCACCTCGGAGGCGAACGCGACGAGCGGGGACAGCGCGAGTACCGCGGCACTGGTCACGACGTAGTACCAGAAGTCCTGGAAGAACGCCTGGCGGAACCCTCCGGTCAGGTCCGCCGCCGAGACGGCGGACACCAGCACGTTGTTGACGAAGAACCAGACGACCCAGGCAGGGACCATCCACCAGAGGTCACCGCCGGTGAGCTGCACGTCGACGCTCCCACCGTGCACCCCGAGGGGTAGCCCGGCGAGCTCCATGACCGACCAGGCGGCGACCAGCGACAGGCTGTACTGGCCCACGTTGAAGAACATCACCCAGGGCGGTCGGCGCTTGCTCATCTGCGAGACCACCGTGGCGCCCGCCTGCAGGAGCAGGGCCACCCACGGCCCCCACAGATAGAGCATGGCGAAGACGAAGGCGGTGGACGTGACGATCCCCTGCGGGTGGTAGCCACCAGCGGTCTTCAGCGGGCGCAGCTCGCCCAGCAGGACCAGGGCGGCGATCACCCAGAACGATGCGGTGACCTTCGCGAGCTGCGGCTGGGCCAGGTAGGCCGCGGCAGCGATCAGTCCCCAGCCGAGCCAGACGGATGAGTGCCACGCGACGTTGAACAGCGACCAGTGCGACAGTGAGGGACGCACGTGCGCACCCGCCATCAGTCGCCTCCTCGCCCGGCCTGGACCACCCGCTGGCCGGTTATCGGCCGAACGGGTGTACGTCTTGAGACAGAGACTCCAATATCACCCTTCGCTTACGCGGAAACTCGGCGGCGTGTCGGCCCTCAGCAGCTGGAGGGCGGGACGACGGCTGGGGTGCCGCAGCAGGTATTCGGTCGCGCGCTCGGCTGGCATGGGTGGGCTGATGAACCAGCCCTGGGCCTGGTCGCAGCCGAGCTCCCCGAGCAGGTCCCACACCTCTTCGGTCTCCACCCCCTCCGCGACCGCGACGATGCCCAGCGCGTGGGCCAGGTCGACGAGGGACTTGACGATGGCCGCGTCGTCCGCGGACTGGCCGGCGCGCACGACGAACGAGCGGTCCACCTTGATCTCGCTGACCGGCAGCCGCTTGAGCAGGACCATCGACGAGTAGCCGGTCCCGAAGTCGTCCAGGCTGAGCCGCACCCCGAGCCGCTCGAGCGTGGACAGCGAGTCCGCGACCCGACCGGGTTCGGCCATCAGCACCCGCTCGGTGAGCTCCAGACGAAGGGCGGTCGCCGGCAGCTCGTGCCGGGTCAGCCCCCGGGCGACGGCGCGCGCCAGCAGCGGGCCGTGCAGGTCGCGGGCGGACACGTTGACGGCGACCGGGACCTGCAGCCCGACCGACCACCAGCGCTGGGCCTGGGCGAGCGCCTCGTCGATGACGAAGGCCGTGAGCCGGTGCATGAGCCCGGAGTGCTCGGCCAGCGGGACGAACTCGTCCGGCAGGATCAGGCCGCGGGTCGGGTGCCGCCAGCGCACCAGTGCCTCCACCCCCACGACGGCACCCGAGGAGAGCGCGAGCTTGGGCTGGTAGTGCAGCTCGAGCTCGTCGGTGTCGATCCCCAGCCGAAGGGCACCCAGCAGGCCGAGTCGACCGGTCGAGTGCCGGTCGCGAGCCACGGCGTACATCTCGACGCCCGAGCGCTCCTCCTTGGCCAGGTACATCGCCACGTCGGCCGAGCGCTGCAGCGCCTGGACGTCGGCCCCGTGGTCGGGAGCGAAGGCGATGCCGATGCTCGCCTCGGGCTCCAGGAGCACCCCCTCGAAGGAGAACGGCTCCGCCACTGCGGCCAGGATGCGTCGGGCGACCTCCTCGGCGGCGTCGGGATCGGGCACGTTCGGGAGGACCACCGCGAACTCGTCACCGCCGAGCCTGGCCACCAGGTCGTCCGGCCGCAGCGCGGAGTGGATGCGAGCGGCGACGTGCTGCAGCAGCCGGTCACCGGTCTGGTGCCCGAGGGTGTCGTTGACCTCCTTGAACCGGTCGAGGTCGAGCAGGAACAGCGCCACGAGGCGGCCGTCCGCCTCGGCCAGCGTTCGGTTCAGGTGATCGACCAGGTACTTGCGGTTGGGCAGCCCGGTCAGCGGGTCGTGGTTGGCCTGATGCTCCTTGTCCAACGACATCGCGGACGTTCGGTAGATCGCCACCAGGGGGGGCAGCAGCAGCAGGACCCACACCAGGCTGGTGCGGACGGCGAGCGCCACGAGGGGGGAGATCACGAACACCGAGAAGTTGGAGGCGATGAGGTACCGGAAGTCCTCGAAGAACAGCGTCGGGAACCGATCGCCGGTGTAGCAGGTGACCAGGCCGGAGACGACGAGGTTGTTCGCGAGGAAGTACACCACCCAGCCGACGGCCATCGGGGCCAGGTCCGCGGCGACGGGGTCGGCCAGCTGTCCGGGCTGGGCGGAGTACCCGGCCAGCGCCATGGCCCCCCAGGCCAGCACCAGGCTGACGGCGTACTGCGCTGGGTTGAAGACCACCCTCCACCAGGCCTTGCGCACGGCGACGTCGGCGACGACCGAGCCGATCGCCTGCGCGAGCAGGGCCGGCAGCGGCCCCCAGAGGAAGGCGATGGCGAAGGTGAACGCGATCGAGGGGGTGACCCCCTCGCCGTACGACCGGCTGGTGACGACCGGCCGCAGCTCCCCGAAGACGACCAGCGCGGTGAGCACGATCAGCGCGGCGGGCTCGGCGACCGCGGTCTCCCCGAGCAGCAGGACGGCGGACACCAGGACGACGCCGTAGCCGAGCACGACGGTCGACCACCAGACGAGGCTGAACGGGTTGACGGCGCGCAGCGAGGGAGGCGGCGGCGCGTCGGGCGGATCGGCCATGCCCTGCCCCCTCCCCACGATGCGAGACGTCCACTGGTCATCGCACACAGTAGTCGGTCTACTCCGTTCCGTAGCGGAGCCTACCCTCACCGGTGCGCCCGGGGCAGTCGTCCGATCAGCCGGACGTGGCCTTCGATCGGATCCGACCGTTCATCCGGGGTGGGTCAGTCAGTCGGGCGGCGCGGCGTGTCGCGCCGCCTCGGCGCCCTCGGCGAGCAGCAGGGCGAACCCCGGCTCCCCCAGCACGGGGACGCCGAGCGCCAGCGCCTTGTCCAGCTTCGAGCCCGGGTTCTCCCCCGCCACGACGAAGTCGGTCTTGCGCGACACCGACCCGGTCACCTTGCCGCCCAGGGCCTGCACCGCCTCGATGGCGCCGTCCCGGCTCCATCCGGCCAGGGAGCCGGTGACGACGACGGTCACGCCGGCCAGCGGCTTCGGGCCGGCGTCGCCCACCTCCTCCGCCAGCCGGACGCCGGCCGCGCGCCAGCGATCCACGATCGACCGGTGCCAGTCGACCGAGAACCACTCGACGACCGACTCCGCGATGACCGGGCCCACCCCCTCGACCTCGGCCAGCGTCTGCGGCTCGGCGTCGGCGATCCGGCTGAGATCGGCGAACTCACGGGCCAGCGCCTGCGCGGCCGTCGGACCGACGTGGCGGATCGACAGCGCGACGAGGTACCGCCACAGGGGCCGCCGCTTGGCCTGGTCGAGGTTCTGCAGCAGCTTGACGGCGTTGGTCGACAGCGCGCCGTCCTTGCGGGTGAAGAAGGGACAGCCTTTGAGCTGCTGCTCGGTCAGCGAGAAGACGTCCCCCTCGTCGACGACGAGCCCGCAGTCGAGCAGCGCCGCCGCCGCCTCGTAGCCGAGCACCTCGATGTCGAGGGCCCCTCGGGCGGCCAGGTGGAACAGCCGCTCGCGCAGCTGGGCCGGACAGGAGCGGGTGTTCGGGCACCGGATGTCGACGTCGCCCTCCTTCTCGGGGGCGAGCGGAGTGTCGCAGGAAGGGCAGCGTTCCGGCATGACGAAGGCCCGCTCCGCCCCGGTGCGCAGGGCGACGACCGGCCCCACGATCTCCGGGATCACGTCGCCCGCCTTGCGCAGGACGACCGTGTCGCCGATGAGCACGCCCTTGCGCGCGATCTCCTGCGCGTTGTGCAGGGTGGCCATCTCGACCGTGGATCCCGAGACGCGGACCGGCGTCATCACGCCGTAGGGCGTGACCCGCCCGGTGCGGCCGACGTTGACCCGGATGTCCAGCAGCGTGGTGTTGACCTCCTCGGGCGGGTACTTGAACGCGATGGCCCACCGAGGTGCTCGCGACGTCGAGCCGAGGCGTCGCTGGGTCGCCACGTCGTCGACCTTCACCACCACCCCGTCGATCTCGTGGTCGAGGTCGTGCCGGTGCTCGCCGTGGAAGTCGACGAACGCGCGGACGTCGGCGAGGGAGTCGACCACGCGGTACTGCTCGCTCACCGGCAGGCCCCAGGCGGTCATCGCGCGGTAGGCCTCGGACTGGGTCGCCGGGTCGAAGCCCTCACGGGCGCCCAGCCCGTGGACCACCAGCCGCAGCGGGCGGCCGGCGGTCACCGTCGGGTCCTTCTGGCGCAGCGAGCCGGCGGCCGCGTTGCGCGGGTTCGCGAACGGGGCCCTCCCGACCCCGACCAGCTCCTCGTTCAGCGCGGCGAAACCGGCCACCGGGAAGTAGACCTCGCCCCGGACCTCCAGCAGCGCCGGCGGGGGCGGACCGTCCCCGCTCAGCCGGTGCGGCACGTTCCCGAGCGTCCGGACGTTGGCGGTGACGTCCTCGCCCGTGCGGCCGTCTCCCCTGGTCGCCGCCCGGACCAGCCGGCCGCTCTCGTAGACGAGGTCCAGCGCGAGACCGTCGTGCTTCACCTCGCAGAGCCAGTGCACCGCCCCGCCGGCGTCGCGGAGCACCCGGTCGGCCCAGGCGCCGAGCTCCTCGTCGCTGAACACGTTGTCCAGGCTCATCATGCGTTCGAGGTGCTCGACGGGTGCGAACGTCGTCGGGGCGGCGCCCCCGACCCGCTGGGTCGGGGAGTCGGGGGTACGCAGCGACGGGTGCTCCGCCTCGATCGCCTCGAGCTCGTGCAGCAGCGCGTCGTACTCGGCATCGCTCACCGTCGGCGCATCCAGCACGTAGTAGCGGTACTGGTGCTCGTCGATCAGCTTCGCGAGCTCGGCCGCTCGCTCGCGCACCTCGGCCGCCACGCCGTCGACCAGGTCAGCCACGCCCGCCCTCCGGATCGTCCGCCAGCCGCCGGGCCGTCTCCCGGCACCGGCTCAACGTGTCACGGGCCTCGGCCGGGTCGGCACCGGCCAGGCCGCACCCGGGTGTCACCACCACCCGCTCGGGGAGCAACGCAGGGGCCAGGCCCAGTCGGCGCCAGAGCGCAGCGGCCGGCTGGGCCGCGTCGGCGACGCTGGGCAAGGGCCCGAGACTGGGCAGCAGGCCGAGGAAGAGCCCGCAGCCCGCCTCGAGCGCCTCGCCCAGCGCGTCGTCGTCGGACGGCGTGAGGACGCCGGCGTCCACCGACACCGAACGAGCACCGGACCGCACCAGCAGGGCCACCGGGGGCGAGGCCGCGCAGCAGTGGACGACCGGGTGGGCGAGGCCGGAGACGGCGGCCAGCACGCTGCCGAGCACGGCCTCGACGGCGGGCGGGTCGACGGCGGCGAGGCGAGCCCATCCGCTCGGCGTGGGCACCGCCCCGGCCTGCACCTGCGGGAGCGCGGGCTCGTCGACCTGCACGACCAGGCCGACGCCCGGCAGGCGGCGAGCCACCTCGGCGAGGTGCCCGGCCAGCCCCTCGGCCATCGCCTGGGTGAGGTCGCGGACGGCGCCCGCGTCGGACAGCGCCTTGCGTCCGTTGCGCAGCTCAAGGGTCGCGGCCAGCGTCCACGGCCCGCACACGGCCAGCTTGAGCGGACCCGGGTGCCCGGCCAGCAGCTCCTCCGCCGCGTCCAGATCCCCGGCCAGCAGGCCGGCCGCCCGCCGCAGGTCCCGGCCCGGCCGGTCCGCGACCCGCCAGCCCGTCGACGACCACTCGGCCGGGGTCGAGGGGAGGATCGCGAGCGCCCGTCCGGTGAGGTCGGCGCCCGGGCCCCGAGCGGGCAGCTCGGGCAGGAACGGCAGGTCCGGCAGCTCCCCGCGCACCACCCTCAGGGCCTCGCGCACGTCCGTGCCGGGCATCGACCCGACGCCGCTCGCCGAGCCCGGCGACCACGGCACAGCGGGGAGGGCGGACACCTGCGCAGCCTACGGCCGACCGGCGACCGGACCGACGTCAGGCGCGGGTCTACCCGCGGTCCTGGAGGCGGTCGATGGTGGCCGATCCGACGACCCGGGTGCCCCGGTAGAGCACGACCGCCTGGCCGGCCGCGACGCCCTCCACCGGCTCGGCGAGCCGCACGACGAGCCGGTCGCCGACCAGCCGGGCCGTGGCCGCCACCTCCTCGCCGTGCGCCCGCAGCTGGGCGCCGCAGTCGAACGGCTCCGCCGGGACGGGCCCGCACCAGCGCGGGCGGATCCCCTCGACCCGCGTCACGGCCAGCCGCTCCCGCGGGCCGACCGTCACGGTGCGCGTGGTCGGCGAGACGTCGAGCACGTAGCGCGGCCGCCCGTCAGAGGCCGGCCGCCCCAGCCCCAGCCCTCGGCGCTGGCCGACCGTGAAGGCGAAGGCACCCTCATGCTCGCCCACCCGGCGGCCTTCCTCGTCCACCACGGGGCCAGGGGCGTCACCCAGCCGACGGCGGAGGAACCCCGCGGTGTCGCCGTCCGGCACGAAGCAGATGTCGTGGCTGTCGGGCTTGTCGGCCACCGTCAGACCGCGCGCGGCCGCCTCCACGCGAACCTCCCGCTTCAGGGAGCCGCCGAGCGGGAAGACCGAGCGGGCGATCTGCTCCGGGGTGAGCACGCCGAGGACGTAGGACTGGTCCTTCGCCGAGTCGACCGCGCGGTGCAGCTCCGGGCCTGAGTCGCCCTGGACCAGCCGGGCGTAGTGCCCGGTGCAGACGGCGTCGAACCCGAGCGCGAGGGCACGGTCGAGGACGGCCGAGAACTTGATCCGCTCGTTGCACCGCAGGCACGGGTTGGGGGTACGCCCGTCGGCGTACTCGGCCACGAAGTCGTCGACCACGTCGCGGGCGAACCGGTCGGCGAGGTCCCAGACGTAGAAGGGCAACCCCAGCACGTCGGCCGCCCGACGGGCGTCCCGCGCGTCCTCCAAGGTGCAGCACCCACGGGCCCCCGTCCGCATCGCCTGCGGCAGCCGGGACAGTGCCAGGTGGACGCCCGTCACGTCGTGCCCGGCGTCCCGCGCCCGGGCGGCGGCGACCGCCGAGTCGACGCCCCCCGACATGGCGGCGAGGACGCGCATCAGCCGTCCCGGGTGGCGACCAGGCCCGCCCGTCGCGCCCGCTGGACTACTGGGCCGATCGCGGCCACGACCTCGTCGACGTCTGCCGCTGTCGACGTGTGGCCGAGTGAGAACCGCAGCGAGGCCCGCGCGGTGGACTCGTCGGCCCCCATGGCGAGCAGCACGTGGGAGGGCTGCGCCACTCCGGCGCTGCACGCCGACCCGGTCGAGCAGGCGATGCCGCGCGCGTCGAGCAGAAGCAGCAGCGAGTCGCCCTCGCAGCCGGGGAACGAGAAGTGCGCGTTGCCGGGAAGCCGCCCGTCGGGGTCGGGGTCACCATTGAGCACGGCGTCGGGCACGGCCGCCCGGACGCCGTCCACGAGCGTGTCGCGCAGGCGGGCGATGCGGGCGCAGCGCTGGGGCCGGTCACCGGCGACCTCGGTCGCTGCCGCGGCGAACCCGGCCAGGGCCGGGACGTCGAGGGTGCCGGAGCGCACGTCACGCTCCTGGCCGCCCCCGTGCAGCACGGGGGTGATCTCCAGTCCCCTGCGCAGAACGAGGGCTCCCACCCCGAGCGGGCCGCCGATCTTGTGACCGGTGACCGTGAGCGCGTCGACACCGGACGCCACGAAGTCGACCGGTAGCTGGCCGGCGGCCTGGACGGCGTCGGTGTGCACGGGAATCCCGAACGCGTGGGCCGCCGCGGCGAGGTCGGCCACCGGCTGGACCGTCCCCACTTCGTTGTTGGCCCACATGACCGTGACGAAGGCCACCGAACCGGGGTCGGCGGCGATCGCCGCCGACACGTCCGAAGCGTCCACGCGGCCCAGCCGGTCGACGGGCAGCCAGGTGACCTCCGCACCCTCGTGCTCGACCAGCCACTGCAGCGGGTCGAGGACGGCGTGGTGCTCGACCGGGCTCGCCACGATCCGGCGCCGGGCGGGGTCGGCGTCGCGACGCGACCAGTACAGGCCCTTGACCGCCAGGTTGTCGGCCTCGGTCCCGCCGGCGGTGAACACGACCTCGCCGGGTCGGCAGCCGAAGGCGGCGGCCACCGCCTCACGGGACTCCTCGACCACCCGGCGGGCCCGGCGACCCGGGCCGTGCAGGGACGACGCGTTGCCCAGCTCGTCGAGCTGCGCGGCCATGGCCGCGCGGGCGGAGCCGAGCAGCGGGGTCGTCGCCGCGTGGTCGAGGTAGGCCATAGCCCGTCGAGTCTAGGTCGGCGGGTCAGCCCTTGCGCTTGGTGATCTCCTCGGTCAGCTGCGGCAGCACCTGGTGCAGATCGCCCACCACGCCGAAGTCGGCGATCTCGAAGATCGGCGCCTCAGGGTCCTTGTTCACCACGACGATGGTCTTGGACGTCTGCATGCCCGCCCGGTGCTGGATCGCGCCCGAGATCCCGGCCGCGACGTAGAGCTGGGGCGACACCGTCTTGCCCGTCTGCCCGACCTGGAACTGGTGGGGGTACCAGCCGGCGTCGGTGGCCGCACGCGAGGCGCCGACGGCTGCGCCGAGCGCGTCCGCGAGCTGCTCGACGGGAGCGAAGCCCTCCGGGCCACCGACCCCACGGCCGCCGGAGACGACGACGGACGCCTCGGCGAGCTCGGGGCGTCCGGTGCGCTCGGCCGGCTTGCGCCCGACCACGCGGGCCGCGGTGGCGGCTGCAGACAGCTCGATCTGGACGTCGACGCGCTCGGCGGCCCCCAGCGACTCCTCGGGAGCGATGCTGTTCGGCCGCACCGTGACCACCGGCGTGCCACGCGAGACGGTGGACCGCACCAGGGTCGAGCCGCCGAACACCGACTGCTCGGCGACCAGGTCGGGCCCGACGTCGATCGCGTCGGTGAGGATGCCGCTGCCGGCGCGGACGGCCGCCCGGGCGGCGACCTCCTTGCCCTCCGGGGTGCTGCCCACCAGGACCGCAGCCGGCGAGACGTCGCCGATCAGGTGGGCCAGCACCTCGGCCTTGGGCACGACCGGCGCCGCCGTGTACTGGTCCCCCTCGGCGACGTAGACCCTGGCCGCGCCGTACCGGGCCAGCGCGTCCTTGGCGGTGTCGAACCCCGAGCCGATGAACACCGCCGACGGCTCGCCGAGCCGGCGAGCCAGGGTGAGCAGCTCGGAGGTGACCTTCTTGACGGTCCCGTCGCTGTGGTCGACGAGGACGAGGATCTCGGCCATGGCTGGTTGCTCTCCCGGGGTCAGATGAACTTCTGGCTGGCGAGGTAGTCGGCGATCTTCGTCCCGCCGTCGCCCTCGTCCTTCACGACCGTCCCGGCCTGGCGGGGCGGGCGCGCCGTGGACTCGACGACCGAGCTCCACGAACCGCCCAGCCCGACCTCGTCCGCGGTCAGCCCGAGGTCGGCGAGACCGAGGCCGGTCACCGGCTTCTTCTTGGCCGCCATGATCCCCTTGAAGGACGGGTAGCGCGGCTCGTTGATCTTCTCGGCGACCCCGACCACGGCCGGCAGAGCGGCCTCGACGGTCTCCACACCCTCGTCGGTGAGCCGGTCGATCCGCACGGTCGATCCGTCGACGGTCACCGTCGAGGCGAACGACAGCTGGGGCGCCCCGAGCCGTTCCGCGAGCATGGCCGGGACGACCGACATCCGGGCGTCGGTGGACTCGCTGCCGAGGATCACCAGATCCCACTCGAGCGTGCCCAGGGCCTTCGCCAGCACAGCTGAGGTGACCACGGCGTCGGAGCCGGCGAGTGACGCGTCGACGACGTGGACGCCCTTGTCGGCCCCCATGGACAGCGCCTTGCGGATGGTCTCGGCCGCCTTCTCCGGGCCCATCGTGAGGATCGTGACCTCCCCGCCGTGCGTCTCCTGCAGCTTCAACGCCTCCTCGACGGCGTACTCGTCGAGCTCGTTCATCACGGCGTCGGCGGAGTCCCTGTCGAGGGTCGAGTCGCTCGGGCGGAGCTTCTTCTCCGCCCAGGAGTCGGGAACCTGCTTCACACAGACGACGATGTTCATGGCCGTGGGAGCCGACCTCTCGTGTCGGGGGCGTCGGGGGGCGCCCGGTGGGTCCAGTCTGTCACGGGGATTGGATCCAATCTCCCGAGGGGTCCGGGTCACCCGGCGACCCGCCCC
>Ga0209798_10000562_pt1 | contig 22551 bp, 21 predicted proteins | sample DOMMetBare3Fresh_FD_187475 | JGI IMG/M metagenome (GOLD analysis project Ga0209798, IMG submission 187475) | Wetland sediment microbial communities from St. Louis River estuary, USA, under dissolved organic matter induced mercury methylation -... | ecosystem: Environmental > Aquatic >... | reverse complement strand
TGCCCAGACGTTCAAGGATCGACTGACCGGCTGACTCGGGACTTGATTCTGGCTTCATGGTGCTGGACTCCTATGCGGCCTATGAGCGAGGAGGCGGATGCTTAACCAGGGAGGGCTTATTGCTCCTCGGTGTTCGCCTCAACATAACTGCGGTAGACGCTGAGCAGTGCCCGGCGTTGAGGTTCGGTCAGTCGACGGTCGTCCCGGATAGCGTTCTCGGTCGCTTCGTCGTCCAGCTTTTCGGTGCTGTTGATCAGTCCCGCGTGCTCGAACAGCGTCTCCGCGGACACGTTCAACGCGTCCGCGATCGACCTGAGCACGCGGACGGAAGGCTCGTGCAGCCCGCGCTCCACCTGGCTCAGGTACGGATTGGACACCTCGGTCAGCGCGGACAGCTGTCGCAGCGACAGATTGGCCATCTGTCGCTGCGCACGGATGAACGCCCCCAGCAGGGTCGGCTTGCTCTCTGCTGCGGTCGGCTCTTCCGTGTCCTCCGTCATCGAAGCAGGGTGCGGATCAGACGGACTTCGCGGGGGTGAACACGGTGGCCAGCTGCAGGGCGAAGTCGCGCTGCGCGGTGAGCAGGTCGGCCGCGACATCGAACGTGTAACGGGTCACGGCTTCGACACCAGGCAGCGTGGGGAGGCCCGGAACCGTCGGAAGCTCCATGACGGGAAGGACCGATGCGGCCTTGGCCAGGGTCTGGGCGGCATCGATGGAGAGCTGCTGACCCTGACGAACGGTGGAGACCAGCTGCTCGCGGAGCTTCTGGGCGGCTGCGGGGATCTCGCCCGTGGGGGTGGTCTTGGTGTTGGTGGTCGGTGTTGCCATCGTGAGCTCCTTGAGGTGACGCGGGTGCACGGCCTCTCCGGCACTGTGCACACCATATGCACCAGGTGCAAACTATGTCAAGCATCTGAGAGGAGACAAAACCTCCCGGTCATGGAACGGTGCCAACGAGCACCACTCCACGCCGGGAGGTCTTCGCCTGTCCAGAAGATCCAGGTCGTGTCGTCAGTCGATCCCGACCAACGTGCCTGGACGAGAGCTACGTCGTCGGGAACTCAGGCAGCGCAATAGCCGGTTCTGCCTGGACTGTCTCCGGCAACGGAGACTCGCGCGGCACGGTCCGCTCCATACCCGCCATCTGTGTGTAGTGCCACCACCGCTCGTCAACGTCCGCCTGGGCGAGGGCCAACAGGTGATCGCTGCGCTCCTTGTCGCTGCGGGCCAGCATCGAGAACCGGGTCTCGCCCAGTGCAAACTCCCGCATGGGCATCGTCGGCTTCTTCGAGTCCAGCTTGAACGGGTTACCGTCGGCACCCTCGCTCGGGCGGAACCGGAAGAGCGGCCAGTAACCGCTGGCCACTGCGTCCTTCTGGTGCGTCATCGAGGTTGACATCTCGATGCCGTGGGCGATGCACGTGCTGTAGGCGATGACCACCGAGACGCCTGGGTATGCCTGAGCCTCGAGCAGGGCGCGCACCGCTTGCTGCTCATTCGCGCCCATCGCGACCTGCGCCACATAGACATCGCCATAGACCTGAGCCATGGCGCCGATGTCCTTCTTCGCCGAGGACTTCCCCGACGACGCGAACTTCGCCGCCGCCCCGCGCGGGGTCGACTTGGAGGCCTGGCCGCCGGTGTTGGAGTAGACCTCGGTGTCAAGGATCAGGATGTTGACGTTCTTTCCCGAGCTGAGCACGTGGTCAAGGCCGCCAAAGCCGATGTCGTAGGCCCAACCGTCACCACCCACGATCCACACCGTCTTCTCGACCAGCTCGTCGGCCAGGCTGCGCAGGTGTCGGACGGCGGATGCCTGATCACTGCCATGGCCTTCGCTCGACACGACGTCAAGCTCTGCCTTGAGCTTCTCGACCCGGACTCGCTGGGCCTCGATACCGGTTTCGTCGCTCTGGTCAGCGGTCAGCAGCGCCTCGGCCAGATCGGCGCCGATCAGCGCACTGAGCTCAGCGACATAGCGGCGTGCTTCGCCGTGCTGCTGCTCCCAACCAAGCCGCATCCCCAAGCCGAACTCGGCGTTGTCCTCGAACAACGAGTTGGCCCAGGCCGGGCCGCGGCCATCGGCGTTGACGGTGTACGGGGTCGTCGGCAGGTTGCCGCCGAAGATCGACGAACATCCGGTTGCGTTGGCGATGATCATCCGGTCGCCGAACAGCTGGGTCAGCGTCTTGATGTACGGCGTCTCACCGCAGCCTGCGCAAGCACCTGAGAACTCGAACAGCGGCTGCAGCTGGGACACACCCTTGACCGTGTCGTGACGCACCTTGGTCCGGTCCATCTCAGGAATGGTCAGGAAGTGCTCGAAGTTCGTCCGCAGCTCGTCACGGTGATCCAGCGCGGCGACGAGGTCCAGGGACTTGTGGCTCGGGTCGATCTTCGAGGTCGCCGGGCAGACGTCCACGCAGATCCCGCAACCAGTGCAGTCGTCGGCGGCAATCGTGATGCTGAGCATGTGGTCGGGCAGGTCCCGCGACTTGAACGGCTTTGCCTGGAAGCCCTCGGGCGCACCCTCGAGCTGGTCCTTCGGGAAGATCTTGATCCGCAGAGCGGTGTGCGGACAGGTCACGGCGCACTTGCCGCAGTCCGTGCAGAGGTCCGGGTCCCAGATCGGCAGGTCCTGGGCGATCGCCCGCTTCTCCCACTTGGCTGTATCGGTCGGCCACGTTCCGTCCGCCGGCATGGCGCTGACAGGCAGAAGGTCACCTTCGCCGCGCATGAGATGCGCCGTGATCTCTTTGATGAAGTCAGGGGCATCGCTTGGCAGAGCTGGCATTCGGCGAAGCGTGCTCGTCGCCTCGGCCGGGACCTTGACCTCGCTCATCTCGCTGAGCGCCTTGTCGACGGCGACGAAGTTGCGCTCGACGACGCCGCGCCCACGCTTGCCGTAGGCCTTCTCGATGTTGGCCTTGATCCTCGGGATGACCTCCTCCACCGGGAGCACGCCCGAGACCTGGAAGAAGCACGGCTGCATGATCGTGTTGATCCGCCCACCGAGACCGACATCCCTGGCCACCGCGTGCGCGTCGATCACAAAGAACTTCATGTTCTTGTCGATCAGCTGCTGCTGAACCTCGACCGGCAGCTGGTCCCACACCTGGTCGTCCGGGTAGGGCGAGTTGAGCAGGAGGGTGCCGCCGGGTTTGGCCAGCTCAAGAACCTTCATCGTGCGCAGGAGCGAGAACTGGTGGACGCCGATCACGTCGGCCTGCTCGACGAGGTACGTCGAGCGGATCTCATCGTGGCCGAACCGCAGGTGCGAGACGGTCACGCCACCAGACTTCTTCGAGTCGAGCACGAAGTAGCCCTGCACGAACTGGTCCGTGCCGTCCCCGATGATCTTGATCGAGTTCTTGCTCGCACCCACGGTGCCGTCCGAACCGAGACCGAGGAACACCGCAGCGACGGACTTGCTCGGCACCGTGAAGTCGGGCTCGGGGTCGATCGAGAGGTGGGTGACGTCGTCAACGATGCCGACGGTGAAGCGGCGCTTCGGCTTGTCGCGATTGAGCTCCGTGAAGATGCCGGCCACCATCGGCGGCGTGAACTCCTTGCTGGACAGCCCATAGCGGCCACCGATGACGGTCGGTATGGTGCCGCCCCCGTTGAACATGACACTGTCCATGAGGGCGGTGGCCACGTCGAGGTGCAACGGCTCGGCAGGCGCGCCCGGCTCCTTGCAACGGTCGAGGACGGCGATGTGCTTGGTGCTTGCCGGAAGAGCCGCCAAGAAGGCCTCGACGGGGAACGGCCGGTACAGCCGCACGGTGATGTAGCCGACCTTCTCGCCCTTGGCGACGAGGGCATCAACCGTCTCGCCCACCGCGCCGGCCCCTGAGCCCATGATGACGATGACCCGCTCCGCGTCGGGAGCACCGTGATAGTCGACGAGATTGTACTGACGTCCCGTGTGCCCGGCGAACTCGTTCATCGACTGCTGAACGATCTCGGGAACGGCGTCGTGGAACGAGTTGCTGGCCTCTCGGCCCTGGAAGAAGACGTCGGGGTTCTGCGCGGTGCCGCGCATGGTCGGGGCGTCGGGGGTGAGCCCGCGCAGCCGATACTCCAGCACCCGGTCGTCCGGCATCATGGCGCGCATCACGTCGTCGCTGACGACCCGGATCTTGTTGATCTCGTGGGAGGTGCGGAACCCGTCGAAGAAGTGCATGAACGGCACCCGCGACGTGAGGGTGGCGGCGTGGGAGATCAGGGCGAAGTCCTGTGCCTCCTGCACGGACGACGAGCAGAGCATCGCCCAACCGGTCATCCGGGCGCTCATCACGTCGGAGTGGTCACCGAAGATCGACAGCGCATGCGTGGCCAGTGTGCGCGCGGCAACGTGGATCACGCACGGCGTGAGCTCGCCGGCGATCTTGTACATGTTGGGGAGCATCAGGAGCAGGCCCTGGGATGACGTGAAAGAAGTGGCGAGGGCGCCCTTGACGACCGCGCCGTGCAGCGCACCGGCTGCACCGGCCTCGGACTGCATCTCGATGACATCAGGGACCGAGCCCCAGAGGTTTCGCCGTCCCTCGGCGCTCCACGCGTCGGCGTGCTCGCCCATCGTCGAGGCAGGGGTGATCGGATAGATCGCGATGACCTCGCTGCACGCGTGAGCGACTCGGCCGGCAGCTTCGTTGCCGTCGACACACGCCCAGACTTCGCTTTGGACTTCGCCGGCCACGTGCTCTGTTACTACGTCGCTTGTTGCTCCGCTTGCCATTTCAGCCTTCCGTACTTCGCCTACCACGTCCGCGTGCGGGATCCGCACCGCTTCACTCTCTGGTCATGCCTACCGGGCGCGCTGAGGCTGCCCGATACGTGCTGATCACCGGACGGCTGCCCGATGGGCGCTGATCACGCCACGGCTGCCCGCGCCTGTTGCGAAGGGAACGATGTCCCCCGCCGGTTTTGTCCCATTCTACGACCCCGAACGATATTGGTTTACGCCTCAACCAAATCGCTCATTTCACTCACGTCGCTCGTCGAACCAGCGGCGCCGTGCCCTTGGTCAGGAGGTCAACGCCCGTGAGGTGCACCGCCGATCGACTGTGCAGCCGCACGGCGCAACCGCACGGCGTCCTCCTGCTCGGCCTGCACGAGGGACTGCTCGAGCGCGGTAAGTGCCTCGTGCAGCTGCGGCAGCCACCGTCTGTCCAGCGCACGGACCCGGCGGCGGGTGACCGCGATCTCGGCCTCGACCCGGCGTAACGCCTCATCAGCGGCCGCCGCCCGCACGCCTGCCAGGAGTGCCTTCTTGGATGCGACGGTCGCCGGCACGATCGCCGCATTGCCAGACGCCCTGGGTACGTCAACCTGAACACCCGCGAGTCCGGCGGCGGCCGGGTACCGCACCCCCAAGGCAGTGGTCCACGTCACCTCGACGTCGACGGGCACGGGCGCGGCGGCATACCGGATGGCGTCCTGCCCACCCAGCAGCGTCGCACGCAGCATCCAGACACTGGCGTCGTCGCACGCGTCCACCCAGTCCTTCTGACAACCGTCGGCCAGGATGCGCAGCCGTCGTTGCTCTGGAACGAGGATGCGTAGCTTGCGGTCGAGCTGGTCGCGGCCGCGCTCAGCAGCGCCAAGCCGGCGACGCAGCCACATTCGCCCGGCCCGACCTGAGGGGATCCTCGCCAGCAGCGCCATGGCTCATCGATCCACTCTGGGGTGGGTGTCGATGAACCGCTGCGACAGCATGGTCAGCTCGCGCTCCGGCAGGACGTTGGCGACATCCCAGCACCGCGCGAGGGTCTCGTCCAGATCGCGCCGCTCGTCACGCTCCTGGTTCACGAGTCGCTGTTCGAACTCGGTGGCGAACTGCAGGTAGAGCTGGTCAGTGTCGTTCAGCGCAGCCGCGCCGACTATCTCGGCAAGCTCGCGGACCTGTTGGGCACGAGCCAGCGACGAGAGGAGCTGAGCGGCGAGCTCGGGGTGGTCCTCGCGGGTGAGCCCTGGTCCGGTGCCGTGGCGCATCAGTCTCGACAGCGAGGCCAGCGGGTCAACGGGTGGGTAGATGCCGCGCGCATGAACGTCCGCCGCGAGAACGATCTGGCCTTCAGTGATATAGCCCGTCAGGTCAGGAACGGGATGGGTGATGTCACCGGCAGGCATGGTCAGAACCGGCAGCACCGTGACAGAACCCGACTTGCCGCGCACGCGCCCACAGCGTTCATACAACGAGGCGAGATCGCTGTAGAGGTATCCCGGATAGGCCCGTCGGCCGGGCATCTCACCTCGCGCGGCGGAGACCTCGCGCAGAGCCTCGGCGTAGCTCGTCATGTCGGCCAGCACGACAAGGACGTGGTGATCGAGGTCGAACGCGAGGTGCTCGGCGACCGTCAACGCGATGCGCGGGGTGAGGATGCGCTCAATCACGGGGTCGTCCGCGGTGTTGAGCAGCAGCAGCAGCTCGCCGGCCGCCGAGCGTTCCTCGAGCGTCGCGCGCACGGCGTCGGCATCAGCATGCGTGAGCCCCATCGCGGCAAACACGACGCTGAATCGTTCGTTGCCCGCCCTCGACTGGGCCGCGATCTGGGCGGCGAGCTCAATGTGCGGCAGCCCAGCCACCGAGAAGATCGGCAGCTTCTGGCCGCGCACGAACGTGGTGAGCGCGTCGATGGCGGAGATGCCGGTGAGGACGGGCTCGGACGGAGGTTCGCGCAGCGTCGGGTTGAGCGGGTTGCCCGCCACGGCAGCCGTCGCCGTTCCGGAGATCGGCGGGCCGCCGTCGATCGGTTCACCGCGCCCGTTGCAGGTGCGCCCCAGCCAGCCCGGACCGATCTTGACCCGCAAGGAATGACCGGAGAACGTGACCCGAGTGGTGCCCAGCGCCAACCCGTCGGTGCCCTCGAAAAGCTGCACAACGGCCAGGTCACGGTCGACCTCCAGCACGAGCCCGTGCCGCACCGCGGTCCCAGCGCTGTCCGACGTGGTGCGGATCAGCGCGGACTCGTCCCAGCCGACCCCGGACACACCTCTGACGACGATCAGCGGACCGCGGAGCTCGGTGACTCCGGCGTACTCGACGTGAAGCCTGTCCGTTGTGGGTTGGCGGATGCCTGGTCTGGTCATTCCAGACCTGCCAAGACGCCCAGGATCTGCTCGCGGCGCGCGGTGACACCCTCGGCACCGTCCGGCGGCGTCTCCTGGGCCGCGCGCAACAACGGGGAGAAGTCGAGCTCCTCGATCTGGCTGGCACTGACGCCGTGATCGACCAGCGAGTCGCACCGGTCGACGACGGCGAGGACCGCATCGATAAGGGAAGCGGTCTTGGCCGCGGTGCAGTGCGCGTCGTTCGGCGAGAGCGCGCTCTGCTGCAACACGCCCTCGCGCAGCAATCGGCCGGCGAGCAGCACGATGCGCTCATGACCTGGCAGCGAGCCGGCGCCCACGAGGTCGGCGAGGTCGACGAGACGGTCGTTGTCGGCAAGCAGCTTTGTCACTCTGCCTCGGCGTCGCCCCCACTCCGGGTCGCCGCTGCGGGCATACCAGACCCCCAGCTTGTCGGCGTCGCGGGAGAAGGACCCAGCCCATCCGACGGCTGGGTAGTGCCGGGCATAGGCAAGGTTGCGGTCAAGGCTCCACAGCCCGCGGACAAAACGCTGGGTGTGCGCGGTGACCGGTTCGGTGATGTCGCCGCCGGGAGGTGAGACCGCGCCGACGATCGTGACGGATCCTTCGGCGCCGCCCAGGGTGACGACACGACCGGCACGCTCATAGAACGCGGCCAGTGCGGACGAGAGCGAGGACGGATACCCCTCCTCTGCCGGCAGCGCGCCCGAGCGCGAGGCAAACTCACGCAATGCCTCGGCCCAGCGGGAGGTCGAATCGGCAATGACCACGGCGTGATAGCCCATGTCGCGGAAGTACTCAGCCACGGTGACACCGGTGTAGATGCTGGCCTCACGCGCCATCATCGGCATGTTCGAGGTGTTCGCAATGATCACGGTGCGCTCGGCGAGCAGACGCCCGGTACGTGGATCGCTCAGCTCGGCGAGCTCGGTCAGCACGTCGGCCAGCTCGTTGCCGCGCTCACCGCAGCCCACATAGACGATGACATCTGCCGTGCACCACTTGGCAATCTGCTGCAGGAGCATCGTCTTGCCAGTGCCGAAGCCGCCCGGGACCGCGGCACTGCTGCCGCGCGCAAGCGGGAACACGGCGTCCAGCACACGCTGTCCTGTGAGCAGCGGCTCGTCCGCGTCGATGCGTTCCCGCGCCGGTCGGGCTCGCCGGACCGGCCAGTCCACACCGATGCGTATCGGTGTGTTGTCCACACTGGCCACCGTCTCCGATGACGGGTAGCTGCCACGGGCAGCGACCCAGTCGACCCGACCGTTGACCCCCGGTGGCACGAGGACGCGATACTCGACGCCGAGCGCCTCGGGGAGCGTGCCCAACACCGTGCCCTCGGTCGCTGCCACGCCTTCGGTGACGGACGGTCGCCAAGCCCAGGATCTGAGTGCATCGCGTCGATCAGAGTCCGGGACCAGCCAGGTCGGCGCCGTCGTGAGCGGGCGCAGCAGCCCGTCGAAGACCCCACCCAGAAGCTCAGGTCCGAGGCGCGCCGACAGCGGGCGGCCGAGCGCGACAACCTTGTCACCAGCGGCGAGGCCGCCGGTGTACTCGTAAGCCTGGACTGTGACGTCCGTTCCCCGGATCGCCACCACCTCACCGGGTAGACCGTGCTTGCCGAGTCCAACGAGCTCGGACATGGCCACGTCGGCCAGCCCCTCGATCTCCACCAGCGGACCGCTGACTCGCACCACCCGGCCCGGCGGTGGGCGGCCGCGACCCTCGCTCACCCGACTGCCCATAGCTGCTCCAGATCGAGCTCTCCGACTGCGTTGTCGACGAGCTTCTCGATGGAGGCGTCGACGCTGCGGCCGTCGGATGTCTCGGCGACGATGCCGCCGTCCGAGTGCTCGTGGATGACCGCCTGATCGCCCAGCTGGCTGCGCAGGACCGTCGCAAGACGTGCCCGCCGGGCTGGATCGGAGAGCAGTCCGCGGACGGCGGTGACCGCCCGCTGGCGAAGCTCGTTGTATGCCGCGCGCTGTGCGGCGAGCACGACCCCGCGTGCAGAGCGCCGCGCCCTGTCCATCTCGGACGCGAACATCGCCGCGGCGTCGGTCTCACCCTGGGCTCGTGCCTTCGCCAGGAGCGCCTCGGCCTCCTCGCCCGCCCCGGCAAGCAGCTCCCGTCCGGCGGTTTCGGCGTCCGCGCACAGCCGGTCAGCATCGGCGCGGGCGCGGGCGATCAGCGCTGCACGCAGCGGTTCCAGGGCGATCTGGAGCGGGTCCTTGGCACGGGTCACTCGGGCATCACCACCGTGAGCGGGCCGCGGGGCGACAGCCGGTCCGCGCCGACAGCATCGGCTGCGGCCTGGGTGAGAATCACGACGGCAACCGTCTCCGGCAGGGCGGTCCAGGCTTGGCGGGCCTGCTCGGGGGTCTCCGCGGGGTAGACGCGCGCACCGGCGAGGACGAATCCGGAAACCCGGGGTCCCGTCCCGATCGCCGCGACCTCGCTCATGGGCACACCCTGCCCTTCTCGCACGAGCTCATGGCCCGCCTCAAGCCTTGCCGATAAGGATTACCGACACGATCAGGCCATAGATCGCAATGCCTTCGGCCAGACCCACGATCACCATGGCTCGACCGAACAGCTCTGGTCGCTCGCTCATGGCGGCAAGTGCCGCAGACCCGGTGTACGCGACAGCTATCGCGGCCCCGATCGACGACCCGGCGACCGCGATGGCTGCGCCGATAAGGGCCGACCCGTTGGCGGCACTGCCCGCAACCGCTGCAGCCCCAGCCACGTCCGGCAGGGTGGCCGCTGACGAGGGAGATGCCGTCAGCGCCATCACGAGCAGCACGAGCCCTGCGAGCACCAACACTCCGTTGGCGGCAAGCACCGCACGCAGCGCCGGCCGGCCATGTCGGCGCATCAACCAGCCGACGACAGCGCCGATGACGACCACAACGGGCAGGGTGATCATCCAGATCAACATGGAACCTCCAAGGTGGTCAGCGGGACGTGCCATGGCCGGAACGGTCGTCCCTCAGTGTCGAAAACCCGTGAGAAGAGCTCGTAGTACTCCAGCCGCAACGCCTGGATGCCGGCGACGAGCCCCTCAAGTGCGAACGCCAATGCATTACCAACGGCGAAGATCGCCACCGCGCCAGCTGCGCCGAGGACTCCGTGGCCCCACAGGCCCGTCGTGGCCTGCCAGACGACGTCGCCCAGTGCGGCATGCGTCAGCCCGAATGCAGCCAGCCGGGCGAAGCTGACGAGGTTCGAGCCGAGCCGGACGACCAGGTCGAACAGCTCGATGCCGGCCTGGGCTGCCCCGGCGGCACCGCCGCCCGCGGACGCCAGCAGGCCGATGTAGGCGACCGCCAGCCCGCCGACTGCCATGACTCCCCCGACCAGCACCAGCCAGACGAGGTCGAGGTAGACGCCCCCCACCGTCACGCCCAGGCCCAGGAACAAGGCGGCGCCGGCCAGTCCGGACGGTGCATACACAGCCCGGCGCCAGCCACCCTCCCTGAACCGGTTGACGATTCCGAGCCCGTACGCGCCGGCCAGGAGAACCGCGCCGACAGCGATTGCCACCCCCAACAACAAGATCGGCTGGTCGAGAGGTGCGAGCCAGATCACCGGCACGACAGGGGTCGGGCCGAAGAACTCGCCGTACAGCGCGCCGAAGACCATGCTGCACGCGCCAGCGCCGAGGAGGAACAACCAGACGGGCTGCAACCTCGCCAGCCGCGACGACCAACGCAGCCGGATCGCGATCGCCGCGAGCACCAGCAACGCGCCGTGACCCACGTCGGCGAACATCATGCCGAACATGACGACGTATGCGAGCCCGGCGAGCGACGCCGGATTCACGTCGGCATACGGGACGGTTCCGTACGTCTCGACGAGCGGGGCGAACTCACGGGCGGCACCGGTTTGTGTCAGCAGCGTGGGCGGTTGAACCCCGGAGGGGCGAGACATCGGCACCACGACGCCACCGACCTTTGCCACCCGAACGGCCAGGTGAGCCATGTCCTCGGCCGGCATCCACCCCACGAGCGCAGACACGTTGCCACGGGTCACCGCCTGAGCCGAGCGTTCTTCCAACTGGGCTTCACCGGCGATCAGGTCGAGACGCCCGTCGCGCTCGCAGCGGTCGAGATCAGGGGAGGTGGGTGCCAGTACCGCGACCGTATCGTCGCGTACCTGCAGTCGTTGCATCCGAGCCGAAGCGGACTCCGGGTGCTTCGTTGCCTCGTCGTCCAAGGGGATCTCGTCCAACGCCACGGCGCCCTCGTCTGCGACGTTGACGAGCAGGTCTCGCAGCGCATCTCGCGGCGCCATCAGCGCCACTCGCTGCATCCTGACCGGGCGAAGGGCCTCACGCCACCGCATCGAACGCCTCCAGGGGCCGCCCACCTCGTGCGGCAAGCTCAAGAGCAGCCCGCACCCGCCACGCGTCCGCGGCCATCATCGCCACCGCGCCGATCAGCACCTCCGAACCCGCGCTCGCGCCTCGTGCGAGCGCGAAACCATCGTGTTCCACCCGGGTCCACCAGCGTGCCTCGGCCTGCCACAGGTCAGTTGGCTCGTGCACATCAGCCAGCGCCCATCGCGCCCAGCTGGGTAGCGCAGCGGCTATGTCGGGAAGGGTGTTTGCCGCAACGGCGGCCGGTCCCACGATGCGCGACGCCTCGTCCTCTGCACGGGAAGGCAGTCGCCGATGTTCGAGGGCGGCGACCCGGGCCAGGAGCAGTGCCGTGGCGCCGGCCGCCCACCCCGCAGCGGCTGGGATGGCGGCCATGGTCTGGTCGGCGAGCGAGGTCTGCATCGCCAGGCACACATCACGGGGTGTCCCTCCCCCGGAGTCTCCCCACGATGATGTTGCCAAGACCTGGCGGAGCTCGTCCACACTGGTGGTTCGGGAGAGCCGTGGCCAGGCGGTGGAAAGCCCGCCGAGGCGATACGGGGCGGGTGCCTCGGTGGCCGCCAGACGTGCCTCGGACCGCGCCAGATGAAGCAGGTGGTCGTGAACGTTGCTGATCTCCAACGATCCCAACAGGATGCGCAGGATCGTGACTCCCTCTCGCGGCACCCAGCCAGCGAGCACCCGCACGTTCCAGAGAAACGTCTCGACAACGGCATGCTGTGCGCCGGCGAGCGTCTGATCGGTGCGGACATCATGGCCGTAGGGCGTGTGTGCAAGCGACGAGAGAGCCTCGTCGATGGAGGGGCTCGCGGCGAGGCTGCGGACTGCCGCGCTGCCCAGACGGCGGCGAGTCATGGCGCGGGCACGAACGCTGCCGGCCACCCATGCGGCAGTCATGTCGCACCCGGCCGCGGTTGATTCGAGGACTGCTCATCAGAGAACTGTGCATCGTCGATGAGCCTGCCCACCGCCGCGACGACGAGGTCGACATAGAAGCCCAGGTGTTCTCCCGCGTGTCGTCGTATCTCGGCAGCCTCACGGTGGGCTCCAACGGCAGCGGCTGTGGACTTCTCCACGGCGTTCGGCCGCATCTGGGCAACGGCTGCGGCGCGCTCGGCATCGACCCGCTCACGAGCTGCAGCGAGGGTGCCGCGAGCCCGCTCTGCGTCCCGGGCACGAACCTTGGCGGCGGCCTGGCCGGCCCGGGCCGCGATACCTGCACACTCGCGTTCGGTACGTGCAAGCTGGGCAAACACAGGTTCCAGCTCTGCCTCAAGATCCGCAACTCGGTCGGCCGGCACACCGGCGGCGCCCGCCGCCCCTGGCGCCCCTGCCGGGCGGAAGCTGTGCAGCACATCACGGACTCGTACCATCAGCGCGCTGCTTCACGCCGGAAGGCTGCGAACCCCATGCTCACGAGACACCTCGCTCAACGGCGCGGACCGCGGTCTGCGCTCCCAGTCGCTCACCCCAGTCTCGAGCACGGCTCAGCTCGCCGTCCATCAGCGGGCCAGGGACGTCCTCGAGATAGAAGCTCTCGGCCGGGGCGGCTGCCTCATAACCGAGCCTGAGCGCGACCTTCGCGGCTCCCTTGGCGGCCGAGCCTGGCAGGTGACGAACCTTTGCCACCCGCGTGTCAAAGGTCGCCACGAGCGCGGAGTGTGGGCCCCTGAGCAGGTGCTCGAGCCACTCGCGCAAGCCGACGGTGGTCGACCCCTGGGTGGCACCCTGTCTGAAAGCATCCTCCCGGGTCGAGGGCAGGGTCATCGAGAACGCGTGCGTCGGTCCGCCGAGGACGAGCAGGTCGAAAACCTCGCTGATCACCGCAGGTGCGTCCGTGACCTCGATCAGCTCGACCTCACCATGCTTCGACAGCCCGCTGGTGATCGCCAAGGCAACCTGCTCGGTGTTGCCGAAGAGAGACTCATACACGACCAGAGCCTTCATCACCTATCACCTTCTGCCGTCACTCCACTCTCAGGCTTGCACTGGGCAGGCTGATGGCAGAAGGGACGTTGGTCACCTGTTGAAAGACCCGGTAGCGCGTCTTGAAAGACCCGGTAGCGCGTCGCGAGGCGACAAGGCCGATCTATCGTGCAGGAGCGACGAGATCGGCGAAAGCGACGATGTTGTCCTCGTAGTGGCCGGACGCGCTGTTGAAAGACCCACCGCAGGTGATCAACCGCAAGGCCGCGTGGTCGAGGTTGCCGTACACCAGCGAGGTGGGGAACCGGTCCTTCGAGAACTGTGCCACCCGCGTCACCCTGAACACCGGCTTGCTCCCGTCCTTGCGGGTGATGGTGATCTGGTCACCCGGCTGCAGATTGTCCAGGTTGTAGAAGACCCCTGGCCCCTTCCAGTCGATGTGACCGGCGATGATCGCAGGACCCAGCTCTCCGGGGGTCGGCGCGCCGGTGAACCAACCGGCGGGGAACCCGCTCTGGGGAACCTCCATCGTTCCGTCAGCCCGCAGGCCGAGGCTCATCAAGGTGGAGTCCACCCCGATCGCGCCGATCTGCAGGCGGACGGGCACGGACCTCGCCAGATGGGCAGCCACGCGGACGTTCGGGACGGGTGTCGCCACGACCCTGCTCGGCCCGGAGACCGAGGGTGCATCTGTGGCCATCCTCCCGCCGGAACAGCCGGCGATCCCGATGGCGGTCGCGGCGAACAATGCCGCCACAACCGCCATCACCGACCAGTCGCTCAGACGATGGCCGTTCCTCGCGGAACGATGCCGCAAATCGTCTGCCTTGCTTAGACGTTCTGACGACGTCGACGTGCGGCGACGACTGTCGCGCCAGTGATCCCAGCGAACACGAGCACACCGGCCAGCAGGCCCAGCGGGTTGGTCCCGCCGCCGCTGGTGCTTCCATCACCGGTGGAGACTGCCCCGACTGGAACCGCCGTCACCTGGGGGCTTGGTGAAATCAGCGTGGGCGCCGCCGTTGGCGAAATCAGCGTGGGCGTCGCGGTGGGCGTCGCCGTGACCGTCGCAGTGACTGTCGGCGTGGCTGTGGGCGTCGCCTGGCACGTCGGCCGCGTAATCGTGTTGGCGTTCAGCGTGACGGCGCCGTTTCGGGCCAGCACGCGTCCGTCTACGGTGGCGCCGGTATTGAGGCTGATATCCGTCAGCGCCAAGATGGTTCCACGGAAGCTGGAGCCGGACCCGAGCGTCGCGGAGCTGGTGACCTGCCAGAAGACGTTGCAGGTGTTCGCGCCGTTGATCATGTTGACCCGGCTGTTCGATGCCGTTATGAGGGTGGAGGCAGCCTTGAATACGAAGACGGCGTTCGGGTTGCCTTCGGCGTCAAGGGTGAGCGCCCCGGTGAGACCGAGCGTATCGCCTGAGTAGACGCCGGGTTTCAGCGTCGTTCCGCCGAGCTCGACAGGGATCGCTTGAGCGGGCCCTTCGCCGGCGGCTGTGGTGTAGGCGGTAGTCAAGTCGTTCTTTGCACCCTGCGTCACAGCGTCGGCGGCATGGTTGGTGCCGTTCAGGGTCACCGTCGCCAGCCCAGAGATCGCCGGTGTCGGGAACGTCCCTAGATCACCGTTGAGCGTGGTGTTGCCGATGTTGGTGACGCCGGCGCCCGCCAGGACCACGAAGCTGTCGGCGGTGCCGAGCGGCACCGGAATCGCTGCCGCCTGGGCACTGCCCGGGAGTGCCACGAGCAGCCCCAAAGCTGCAACTGCGGCAACACCCACACTCATGCGTCGCGCGCTGAGCGCATACCGAGAAAGCCTCATGTCGATCCATTCATTGGTCGGGAATTCGCTGCACAAACCGGTCTTGACGTGCTGCCTGAGAGGGCAGCCGCTCAAGACTGTACTTCTCAGGAGGATGAATCGCCATTTTTCTCGGGTGATTCGCGCCCTTCGGGTGCTCCATTGGTGGGATCACCTGGTGACTAATAAGTCGCCTGGGTGACCAACAACCAGGGAGCTCCCTTTCATCTGCGGGCCCTTGGTCCCTTCGCGGCGACGGGTCGACGCGAGGATCGTAGAAGCCATGACCGAGACCATTCTCACGGGAGCCGGGTCAGGCGCACCTCGGACGATTGAGCGCACCCCGGGCCGGGCCCCGCTCATCGGGAGCTATCAGGAGCGCTGTCAGTCGTTCACGTGGGATGAGGCCCGAGAGTGGCTCGACGGGATGCCCGACGGGTGTCTCAACATCGCCCACGAGGCGGTGGACCGGCACGCTTCGTCAGGACTTGCGGACCAGGTCGCCCTGCGATTCCTGGATCGGACGCTCCCCACCGAAGAGCTGACGTACGCCGAGCTGCGCGAGCTGACCGATGCGTTCGCGATCGCGTTGCGGACCTTTGGAGTTGGTCCTGGCGAGAGGGTCTGCACCCTGCTCGACCGCTCGCCGGCGCTGTACGTCACCGCCCTGGGCGCGCTCAAGAACGGCAGCGTCTACTGCCCGCTGTTCCCTGCGTTCGGCCCTGAGCCGGTCCGTGAGCGACTGGAGCTGGGCTCGGTGCGGGTGCTGGTGACCAACGCCGAGGCCTACGAGCACAAGGTCGCGCCGAACCGCGACAGCCTGACCGCCCTCGAGTTCGTCCTCATCGTCGGTGACAGGGGCCAGACGCCCAACGTTTCGACACCGCCGCAGGAGGGGACGCTGGACTGGTCGGAGACCATGACCGCCGCCACAACGGTTCTTCATCGTGACGGGTTCACGATCGCAGCCACCCGGCCGGAGGACCCGGCGCTGCTGCACTTCACCAGTGGCACCACCGGCCGGCCCAAGGGTGCGGTGCACGTCCATGAGGCGGTCGTTGCCCACCACGCCACCACCAGGTTCGCCCTCGACCTGAGGCCCGGTGACATCTTCTGGTGCACGGCTGACCCGGGATGGGTGACGGGCACGTCATACGGCATCATCGGCCCGCTCACCTGCGGGGTGACGGTGGTGACTGACGCGGCCGACTTCGACGCGGGTCGGTGGTACCGCATCCTGGACGAGCAGCAGGTCACCGTCTTCTACACCGCCCCCACCGCCTTGCGGATGCTGATGCGCAAGGGTGCCGAGCTGGCCCACGCCCACAATCTGTCTGCGCTGCGCCACATCGTCAGCGTCGGAGAGCCGCTCAACCCGGAGGCCGTCCTCTGGGGGCTCGAGGCATTCGGCCTTCCGATCCACGACACGTGGTGGCAGACGGAGACCGGCGCCATCATGATCAGCAACTTCCCCGGTATGCCGATCCGCCCGGGCTCGATGGGGCGGCCGATGCCCGGCATCGAGATCGCTGTGCTCGAGCGCGGCGACGACGGGCGGGCCGCGGTCGTCGACGGCAAGGTCACTCTCGTGGCTCAGCCAGGCGTCGATGGCGAGCTGGCGTTGCGGCCGGGCTGGCCGTCGATGTTCCGCGGGTACCTCGACAACCCCGAGCGGTACGCGAAGGCGTTCGTCGACGGGTGGTACCTGACCGGCGACGTCGCCCGCGTCGACGGGGACGGCTATGTGTGGTTCGTCGGCCGAGCCGATGACGTCATCAAGTCCGCGGGCCACCTGATCGGGCCCTTCGAGGTGGAGAGCGCCTTGATGGAGCACCCGGCCGTCGCGGAGGTAGGCGTCATCGGCAAGCCTGACCCTCTGGCCGGCGAGATCGTCAAGGCGTTCGTGACGCTGCAGACCGGATACGAGCCGGACGAGAGGCTGCGCCGTGAGCTGATCATGTTCGGCCGTCGCAGACTGGGCTCGGTCGCACCTCGAGAGATCGCCTTCGACCAGGCACTCCCCCACACCCGCAGCGGCAAGGTCATGCGTCGGCTTCTCAAGGCGCGCGAGCTCGGACTTCCAGAAGGGGACCTCTCCACGATGGAGCCGTCGCCATGACCGCCATCGACAAGAGCCACGGAACTCGGCACAGCGTTGCAAGCCAGCCTCCGCGCCGACGGGCCAGCGCCACCGAGCCAAGCGCAACGACACCAACGACACTCGCGCCGAAACCGCAGACAATGACGACCGCAACAGAGCCCGCAGACCTGCTGAGGCAGATGATGCGGATCCGCCGGTTCGAGGAGAAGTGCGCCGAGCTGTACAGCGACACGAAGATCCGCGGCTTCCTGCACCTGTGCATCGGCGAAGAGGCGACCGCGGTCGGGGTGATGTCGGCCCTGGCCCCTAGCGACGCGGTGATCTCGACATACCGCGAGCATGGACACGCCCTTGCCCGAGGGCTGTCGATGGACTCGATCATGGCGGAGATGTTCGGCAAGGTCACCGGTTGCAGCCGCGGCCGTGGTGGGTCGATGCACCTCTTCGATGCCGAACGCCGTTTCTATGGCGGCAACGGGATCGTCGCAGGCGGGCTCCCCGTTGCATTGGGTCTGGCCCTGGCGGACAGGATGAACGCAAGACCCAACGTGACCGCGTGCCTCTTCGGCGACGGAGCCATGGCCGAGGGCGAGTTCCACGAGAGCGCCAACCTGGCCGCCCTCTGGAAGCTGCCGGTGCTGTTCTGCTGCGAGAACAACGGCTACGCGATGGGCACCGCACTGGCCCGCACCCACGCCGAAACCGATCTCGCCGCCCGTGCGGCGTCATACGGCATGGTCTCGTGGGCGGTCGACGGCATGGACGTGGAAGCGGTGGCGGAAGCCACGAGGCGCGCAGTCGCCCAGATACGGGGAGGCGGCGGGCCGTGCTTCCTCGAGCTGCGCACCTACCGTTTCCGGGCGCACTCGATGTATGACCCGGACCGGTATCGCGACAAGTCCGAGATCGAGCAGTGGAAGCGTGCGGACCCGATCCCGGCGCTCTCGGGTCCGCTCCTGTCCAGCGGAACGCTGACCGAAGCGGATCTGCGTCGCTGGTCGGCCGAGATCGACGCCGAGATCGAGGCGGCCATCACCGCTGCCGATCAAGGCGAGCTTGAGCCGGTTGCCGACCTGACCCGGTTCGTGACCAGCGAGGCCAACCCGACGGGAGGCCCATGGTGACCAAGACCGCCGCACAGTCCGCCACTCCCACCACGACACCTACCGCCGATGGCGCTCGACAGACCACCTATCGCGAGGCCCTGCGCGAGGCCCACCGCGATGCCTTGAAGCGGGACCCTCGCGTGTTCCTCATGGGTGAGGATGTCGGACGGTACGGCGGGTCCTTCGCGGTCAGTCTCGGACTGCTCGAGGAGTTCGGACCGGAGCGGATCCGCGACGCCCCGCTGTCCGAGTCGGCATTCACCGGCGCCGGCATCGGAGCAGCCCTCGGCGGGATGCGCCCCATCGTCGAGATCATGACCGTGAACTTCAGCCTGCTGGCCCTGGACCAGATCCTCAACAACGCGGCAACCCTCCTGCACATGTCGGGTGGCCAGCTGGCCGTGCCATTGGTCGTGCGGATGACCACCGGCGCCGGGCGTCAGCTCGCCGCCCAGCACTCGCACAGCCTCGAGGGATGGTATGCGCACATCCCAGGGCTGCGGGTGCTGGCGCCGGCCACGATCGAGGACGCGCGAGGCATGCTGTGGCCGGCGCTGGAGGACCCCGACCCGGTGTTGATCTTCGAGCACGGTTCCCTCTACAACCTCGCCGGCACGCTGCCGGACGGCGCCGCGGAGGTGGACATCTCGCGAGCCGCGATACGACGCGTCGGCTCCGACGTCACAGTGATTGCGTACAGCGGCGGGTTGGGCAAGGCGCTCGCTGCGGCGGATCTGCTTGCTGCAGAGGGAATCCAGGCCGAGGTCATCGACCTCAGGGTGTTGCGGCCCCTGGACGACGACACCATTCTCGGCTCGGTCAGGAGAACGCACCAGGTGGTCATCGTCGACGAGGGCTGGCGCAGCGGAGGCCTCTCGGCCGAGATCGCCGCACGGATCGCCGAGCAGGCGTTCTACGACCTCGACGCCCCGATCGAGCGTGTGTGCGGAGCCGAGGTGCCGATCCCCTACGCGAAGCACATGGAAGAGGCGGCGCTGCCGCAGCCGGCGGACATCGTGGCAGCGGCACGTCGGGCGGTGGCCCCCAATGGGTGACTTCCGTATGCCGTCCCTTGGCGCGGACATGGAGGAGGGCACCCTGCTGGAGTGGCTGGTCAAGCCCGGGGACACGGTCCACCGCGGTGACATCGTCGCCGTCGTGGACACCGCCAAGTCGGCAGTCGAGGTCGAGTGCTTCGACGACGGGGTCATCGATGCGCTGCTCGTGGACCCCGGCCAGGTCGTACCTGTGGGTGCCGTGCTGGCGCGACTCGAAGGGTCCGCGGCTGCCACCGGACCGACGTCCGCGGGACTCCCTGTGGTGAGCCCCGTGACACCGATCGCGCCCTCACCCCTGGTTCGGCATCGCGCGCACGAGCTCGGCATCGACCTGGCCGCCGTGCGCGGCACCGGCGCCGACGGGGTCCTACACCGCCGCGACATCGAAGAGCTCGCACGCCCGGCACCCACGCGGCCTCGCGTTTCACCGCTGGCCCGGCGCCTGGCCGAAGCCAACGGGATCAACCTTGGGACCGTGTCCGGCACAGGGGCCGGCGGGGCCATCCGCGCCGACGACGTCCGGAAGGCGATGGCGGCCCCCGCGATGGCGGCCCCCGCGATCGGCCAGGCCACCGGACCAACCATGAGCGGCCTCGACGCCGACCAGCGCGCCACCGCGATGCGGAACAGCATCGCGGCACTGATGTCCCGGTCCAAGCGGGAGATCCCGCACTACTACCTCTCCACCACCGTCGACCTCCAGCGCACCAGCGACTGGATGAGGGAACGCAACCGGGAGCTCCCCGTCGGCGAGCGACTTGTGCCGTCAGCCGCACTGCTCCTGGCGGCCGCACGTGCCGCGCGGGAGGTGCCTGAGCTCAACGGGCACTGGGTCGACGGCGCATTCCGCCCTGCCGCGGACGTCGACCTCGGGCTGATCCTCTCTTTGCGCAGCGGCGGTCTGTTGGTCCCTGTCCTCGCCGCCGCCGACACGCTGGACATCTCGCAGGTGATGGCGCTGATGCGCGACCTGACCCGCCGTGCCCGGGCGGGTCGGCTGCGCGGTTCGGAGCTGAGCCAGCCCAGCATCAGCGTCTCCAACCTGGGTGACCAGGGCGTGGAGAGTGTTATCGGCGTCATCTACCCGCCGCAGGTGGCCCTGATCGGCTTCGGAGCCGTGATACCGCGCCCGTGGGCGGTCGATGGCCTGCTCGGGATAAGGCCACTCGTCACCGTGACACTCGCTGCAGACCACCGGGCCACCGATGCCGCAATCGGAGCTCGCCTGCTCAAGACCATCGACCGGATCCTGCAAACCCCGGAGGAGACATGACCCCTGACCAGGCCCGCGCCATGCTGGAGACCACGCTTCGCGAGATCGTCCCCGATGCCGACCTGTCGACATTGGCGCCGGGAGCCGACCTGCGAAGCACCTTCGAGCTCGACTCCCTGGACTTCGTCGAGCTGGTGGACAAGCTGAGCACACGCGCCGGCTTCCGCATCGAGGAAGACGATGCCGATGGCCTGCGTAGCGTCGAAGCCGTCACGGCATTCCTTGTCACCCGTTCGGCTCATGTGGGCCAGCAGGCCTGAGCGGGCTCAGACAAGCACGGCCTTCAGCTGTTCGGTCATCCAGTCCAGTTCAGACTCCTCGACGACGATGGGCGGTGCCAACCGGATCGTCGACCCATGAGTGTCCTTGACCAGGACCCCTCGCGCCATCAGACGCTCACACGCGTCCCGTCCGGTCATCAGGTTCGGGTCCACGTCGACGCCAGCCCACAGTCCTCGTGAACGCACCGCCACGACTCCATGTCCGACGAGGGCGTCAAGGTTCTGTCGGAGTCGCTTCCCCAACGCCGCCGCACGAGCCTGGTACTCGCCGGTCTCGAGCAGCCCGACCACCGCATGTCCGATGGCGCATGCCAGCGGGTTGCCTCCGAAGGTCGACCCGTGGTTGCCCGGGCGGATCACTTCCATGATCGCGCGCGACGAGACCAGAGCCGACACGGGCACGATCCCGCCGCCGAGGGCCTTGCCGAGGATGTACATGTCCGGCACGACGTCCTCAAGCTCACAGGCGAAGGTGCTGCCGGTGCGGCCAAGTCCGGACTGGATCTCGTCGGCGACGAACAGCACGTTCTCGCGGGTGCAGACGTCCCGCACCGCCTTGAGGTAACCCGCAGGCGGGATGAGCACGCCCGCTTCGCCCTGGATCGGCTCGATCAACACCGCCACGGTGTTGGCATCGATGGCGGCCTCGACCGCCGCCACATCACCGTAGGGAACGATCCGGAACCCGGGCGTGAACGGCCCGAAGCCATCGCGCGCAACGGGATCGGTCGAGAAGCTCACGATCGTCGTGGTCCGCCCATGGAAGTTACCGTCGAAGACGATGATGTTGGCCTGGTCGGGAGCAACTCCCTTGACGTCATATCCCCACTTGCGCGACACCTTGATCGCCGTCTCCACAGCCTCCGCCCCAGTGTTCATCGGGAGGACGACCTCCATCCCTGCCAGCGCCGCCAGGTCGCGGCAGAAGGGCCCCAGCCGGTCGGAGTGGAAAGCGCGGCTGGTCAGCGTGACGCGGTCCATCTGCTCGTGGGCAGCGGCGAGCAGCACCGGATGTCCGTGACCGAAGTTGAGCGCCGAGTAACCGGCCAGGCAGTCGAGGTAGCGGCGCCCGTCGACATCGGTGACCCAGGCCCCTTCGGCGGACTCGATGACCACCGGCAGCGGGTGATAGTTGTGCGCGGTCACCTGCTCGGCGAGCTGGATCTGCTGCTGGGAAAGTGCCTGCGTCTCGATCATGGCTGCTCCATCTTCATCGTTGCTCTGTGAGGTCTTTGGGTCTTGAAAGGTCGTGCGGTCTTTGAGAAGTCGTGCGGTCCTGAAAAGTCGTGCGGTACGTCGTCTCAGTCGCCCAGTGTCGCGACGAGAATCGCCTTGATGGTGTGCATCCGATTCTCCGCCTGGTCGAACACGATCGACGCGTCTGACTCGAAGACCTCGTCGGTCACCTCGAGCGCGCCCAGTCCGGTCGTCTGGAAGAGCTGCTCGCCGAGCACTGTATGCCGGTCGTGGAAGGCAGGCAGGCAGTGCATGAACCGGACGTCGGGGTTGCCCGTGCGCTTCATGAGG
>Ga0209798_10000561_pt1 | contig 22582 bp, 14 predicted proteins | sample DOMMetBare3Fresh_FD_187475 | JGI IMG/M metagenome (GOLD analysis project Ga0209798, IMG submission 187475) | Wetland sediment microbial communities from St. Louis River estuary, USA, under dissolved organic matter induced mercury methylation -... | ecosystem: Environmental > Aquatic >... | reverse complement strand
TGCTCTTCTGAATGCGAATCCTGTGTCCTGCTAATAAAGAGCGAATGCGACCGAGATTCTGATTTTAATTGCAGAGGTCAGCTAAAGATTGACCCGAGTTAGGAACGGAAGGTGCAGGAGATTGGGAAAAGCGTCAGGCCCTGGGCTCAAACGATGGACTTGTAAGATTTAAGTACTCGGGAACGAAGTGTGCGCGGCTATCAGCTTCCGGATTACGGCGATGCTCTCCAGACCTGCGTCGTATCCGGCCTTTATCAGTTCCTCCGCCCGACCAAGTTCGTCCCAGCGAATATGACCTGTTCGTGGCCTGACAACCACGTCAGCCTGGTGCAATTGATGGGCGACAACGGTTTTCTGCACGACCAGCATTGACTGCAGAATGATTCCGATGACCGACTGCGGGGGACCCAGGAAAGTAGCGCCTTCAGCGTTCACATCTACAGCGATTAAGATGTCGCATCCGAGAGTGCGCGCGGTCGCGGAAGGAATCATGGCGACCAGCCCACCATCGAGAAGTTGCCGGCCTGCAGGGTCAATCGCTGGAATGTACCAGCCCGGAATGGCACAGCTGGCCCGAATCGCAAAGGGCAGATCACCTTCGTCACGCATGACGACCGCGGCTCCCGAGGCCAGGTCCGTAGCTACCGCGGCGAAAGGAATCGCCAAATCCTCAAAACGAGTTATGGGTAGATGCGCCCGCAGGTAATCTTCCATGCGAGCATTTGATTGGACACCGAGACGCGAGACGGTCATGCGGCCGACGTCTCGCCAACGCATCCTCTTACCGATGGCCTCAATTTCAGATAGTGGAAGGCCCGAGGCAAAGGCTCCGCCGACCAGCGAGCCCGCCGACGTGCCCGCCACACAATCAATCCTGATCTCATGTTCGGCGAAGGCCTTGAGAACGCCGACGTGTGCAATGCCTCTGGCGGCGCCGCCCGAAAGGGCGAGACCGATCTTGGGGTGAGCGTGTTTTTCCTGAGTCAAATTAGATAGCCGCCAGTAATCAAAGTCATACTGGATTCAGTACCACGATCTCGGCGCGGTCGCGAGCATTATCCAGGAAACTGTCGATATCAGATTCTACTTTAGTTTCCGTCAGCGTCCTTTCAATTTCCGGCCGGGCCTCTTCCAGAGTGGGGACAATGCTCCTGGGGGAACGGCTCTTAAAGCGGGGCACCCAGGTATCGCGGTAGTAGTCCGAAACGTCCTTTTGGGCAATGACAATAAAACTGCGAAAACGGAAGTCCAGATATTTTTCGATCTGCAGCCGCTGCTCGATAATCTCGTTCAACTTGCTGCTGGTCAGCCCAACCTTGATCATGCGTTGCTCGAGCTCGTCACGCGACACGAATTGCTTGACCAGAGCGTCTCGGGCCTCGGCAATCTCCTGCTCGCTGGGTGAAATCGTTGGCAGCTTAACCGCTTCCTGCAAGATCAGGCGCTGGTCCTCGACCAGCAGCAAGGCGCCGTTCAGGGCTTCGGACGTTGGTTGGTCGAGAGCTGTATGGGGCTGAAGCGCTAACTGCCACAACAGATCCGAGTAAGTAATTAGATCAGTGCGCACGCCCCCATTAACAGTAGCTACCGTTTTGTCGACCACCTCCTGGGCGACACAGACGGAAGCTGCGAAGAGGGACAAAAGCGCACTCATAACCACCGAGAGTTCGGACCATTTTCCCTTCGTCATTTGACGTTTGTCGTTTGTCATTGATTTCGCGTCTGCAAGTGTTCTAATAGACGTCCCTTCTCTTCTCAAATGCATTCACACGTTTGTTCAGTCTCCATTCGAGTATAACTGACAACTTAAAACGTCTGCGAAAATCGGACCTGCACCTGACCGCGATTGAGGCGGTAAACCGCCGGCGTGCCATCAAAGTTCCCCGTTGGTCCTCTTTGCGGCACCAGGAATGCCGGAGGATTCAACAAATAGCCATAGTCAACGGCCAGCGCGCCACCCAACGGCGTCTGAATACGAAAGCCGAGGCCCACCGTGTGCGTCCAATGAGAACGAAGGTTCAGCGAGTTGATCAGCGACAGGCTGTTGGTCGTGTCGGGCTTCTCATGCTTTCCGAAGAGGTTGCTTACCCGGCGAAACACATTACCCCCGTCATAGAGAGGTACAATTTGAAATTCCCTGGTCAACGGCACTCGTGCCTCGAGGTTAAATACTGCCAGCGCGTTACCACCTACGGGCACCGTAAACGGATTCAGAAAAACCACCTTCTTTTTCTGGGTCAGAAAACTCCCTTCAGTAATGACCGCCTGCCTCGGCCCAGCCTCTTCGTAATTAAATCCCCGCAGCGTAGTCGCACCGCCGGAAAAGAACCGTTCGCTGATGGGAAGCGTACGATCGATCTCATCGATCCTGCCGTTACCGTCCCGATCGCGCGGATTGAACACGTTGGCTAATCCGAGCGTCAGATTTCCGGCCAGCACTGTTCCGCGAAAGCCACGTAGCCGATAATAGCGTCGGTAAGAACCCTGTAACTTGTTGAAGGAAATGTTGCCCCCGAGCTGGCGCAATGCGATCGAGTAATCAGCCGTCAGAAAATCTCCCTGTGTTGGATCCAACTGGTGATAGCGGCATACTTCCCCGCCATGCGATGACGCTTCTTCGGCCGTGCCGGGAATACCCGGCTCGCATCTTTCCCGCGTGTCGCGCGCAAAGGACAAACCGAAACGAGAGAGTCGCACCACCCGGTCGGGTGACAGGATGTCCTTGATCACCAGACTCTCGAGATTGAGCAGACGCACGTCTTCATACATGTAACGCGCAAAAACGATCGAACGGGATTTTTGACTAAGGCCGCGTTGCGTCTCGGCGCTAAATGTGAACCGATTGATGGTTGGCTGACCAGTCTTAAAACCAAACTGATCAATGGGATTTCCCTTTGCATCCAGGCGCTGCACAATGCCCAGCGTGCCCCGATCAATTGCCGAGCGAAAGAAGCGTGTGACCGTCGAATCACGGCGGTACTGCAGGGACAGCGTCAGTGGCGCGAACTGGTGTTCACCATAGCGAGCAAAGCGCGGATCAAAGTATTCCAGCCGTAGCGATTGTTGCCGGCTGCTGACGCGCAGGCGAATAGCGCCCTGGCGTAGTTTGTTCATCAGGTTCACATTGCTCAGTTCAAAAAGCCCCAGCGGGCCGGTATCGGTCGAATAACCGCCGCCGTAATCCATCACTCGAGGCTTTTTTTCCTCGACATCGATAATCACGTCTCGCTTTTTGTAGCCTGCGCTTGTCTCTCCGGCCGGCTCAGTGTGAATGGTGACCTGGGCATAGGCATCGGTCGTATAAAGCGCTCGTTCGGCTTCGTTGATGCGATCGGCCCGCAGCAGCTCGCCCGGGACCAGGGCCGTGGCGCGCGCGATCGCATCTCGCTTGGTTTGCTGTGTTCCCGCATTGCCGCTCACGCCATTGACAATGATGCGATTGATGAAGACTTTGTCGCCTTCATTCCGGATGGTGTAAATGACTCGGACTTGTTCATCCTCGCCTGTTTTTGGCAGTTCAACCAATGAGGGAGCAATATCTGCATCTATATAGCCGTCGCGCGCATAAAGCGCGTGCAAGCTATCGGCATCTACCCGAGCCATGGCGCGAGAGAGGGGAGCCCCGACAACGGTCCGCAGCTCCTGGCGCAAGCGTTCCTCGGTGTAGATTTGGTTCCCGCGTATTTCGACTCCGGCAACACGTGTCAGCGGGCCCTCGGTGACATTGAAAGTGATGATCAGATCTTCACCGTTAATGGCTACGCCCTGGATCACTTGCACCTGGGAGCGGCGATAACCGAACTCGCGCATGTGGGCAGCAACGCTTCGCTTGTCCTGCTCGAGCAGGGCGAGGCTGGTGTAGCCACGGCCGTAAGCCAGGTAAGGAATAAAACCAAAGGCGTTCGCTTTTTGTGACTTCAGTTCGGCTGCGACATCGTCATAGGTGATCTTGTTTGTCCCGGTTATGCGGATGTCCTTCAAGGTGAATCGTCGCCCGCGTTCCACCTGGTAGGAAATATTGACGGTGCGATCGCCAAGCGCATCGGGATTCAACGTCTCACAAGTCCCGATAGTGCCGTTCTCAGGCAGATCCGGCAGGGGCGGATTAACCTGGCAAACCGGTGTCACTTCGGCAAAGAAATACCCGTCCTCCTGAAGCTTGTTGCGCAAGCGTCGCGCGCCTTCGACGATGGCGGATTGATCGATATTGCCTTCGCGCTTAACCGGCAGAAGCTCACGGGCAAGCTTGTCGCTAATCTTATAATTCTCGACGGCCACGTTGACCTTCGGCCCGACTGCTCCCGTCAACACTATTGTCATCTCGTTCTTATCGATATCTCGCTCGACGCGGGGGTCTTCGATTGTCGGAGCAAGATACCCGCGAGAGATGATGGCCTGGCGGATACGAGTAACATCTTCACTGAGTGCCTGACGCGTGAAGGGGGCACCTGGCTGCAACACCAGCGTCGGTCGCAAGACACTCGCGTCAAAGCCCTTGATACTAGTGCTGAAAGTCGCTACGCGGGTGGCTTCGCCCGGCACGATCCGGTACAGGATCGTCGCGCGCGTGCCGCTCGTGTCGACCTGTTGCGAGGAGGACACAGTCGCATTGAAGTAACCGCGATCGCGCAAATAACCCTGAATCTCATCCACGTTGCGCAACACCGACTGACGTGACGCTCGTGCGCCCGGACGGATCAGATTGAGTCGCGCCCGGATCTCGTCCGGTGAGATCGGGGCGCCATTGGCCAGCCCAATACTCAATTGGATGTCGGCCACGATAACCTGGCGCTGGACAATGAAGCGAATGCGGAGCGGCCCTGCTCTGCCGCTGGCTTCAGTCACTTCTACGCGAGCAGAGGCAACTCTCCCGGAATCGAACAACGCCTGCAGTGAATCGCGAATCCGCACCGCCGAATACTCGCTATTGGGTGCGATTCTGAGCATCACCTGAAATTCAGCCTGCACCGCTTCATCGGGTGGGGAACCCTCAAAAACTACTTCCACTGAAGCGATATTCCGCCCTTCCAGGTTGCCGTTATCAGCAAAGCTCGCCGGCTCGGTTGCACTTGTTCCTTTGTCGGTAAAGCGAACCGGTGCAACGGGTTCAATTGGCTCGCGGACTTGTCCGTCCGGCACGGCAGGGGCGTTTATTAAGGCTCGGCTGCCGGTCTTGAGCACGGTGGTGCCCTGCACTGATCCTGCCCAGTGGGCTGAGAGCAGGAGGAGAAAAACAACGCCACAGAGCACGTTGCGACCATTACGAAAGTGACGCATGGCTCTTGTGCCAGCCTTCGCCAACTCAGTTCGCCGCAAGTGTCCTCGCACCTTATTCCTAATCGCGCCCTCGATCAAAATCTCTTCCTGAATCTAATCTCAAAACTGAAACTGTTGTTGCGGGAGCTTAGTTGCTGGGTCGATGCCTGCTCATACTGCGCGACAAAAGACAGCCGATCCGAAAGGCGATACTCGACCGCCAGGATCTGGTTGGGGTCGGATGTAACGTTCGTAGAATACGTGACTGATAATTCTTTGCTGATTCGTTTCCCCAGAGTCAGTCGTGCTCCCGGATTAGCTCCCGTGGTTCCTCCGATCACCGGATTAATCTCAAAACGGCTGAGGCCAAAAAGTTTGCTGGTCGCCCGCTGCGCTGGGGCGTTGATTAAGGCGTCCGTCAAAAGACTGGTAGCCGTACCCAGGCCCGACGAGGCCAGGGCGGAGGTACTGGTGTCGCCCGATGAAAGCGTGCCAGTCGTGATCAGCGAAACAACATCGGCCTGGGGCAATGCCGGTTCGGATCGCACGGCCGCCTGTGGTTGCGAGAGTTGACCGGTCAAATCGATGATCACGCGATAGCCGCGAATTTCTGATTCGGCTTCAATATTGACCACCGGGTCCGCACCACGCCGCGGCGGCAAATCCATAAATGCTCGCTTGATCTCGTAGCGGTCATTGCGGAAGGTGAGCGTGCCACTGCTGGCGGTTATCCGGCCGGCGATAACCGGATCCTTGATTGGGCCATTGACCTGCAGTGAGACCGAGCCGATGAGATCGGCAAGATTGTTTCGCACGACCAGAGCGTTGCGACCTTCGACTCGCAAATCAGCAAAACGGGCTGTCCTGACAAACGCGATCTCACCGCCTTCTTCAATCGATTCCTGGCGGCGATTAATAAGATCGGCCAACTCGATATCTTTGACGTATTCGGCCCGAATCAGGTTAACGACGCCGCTAATCAGTTGTTCATTACCATCACCTTTGATTTCAACGTCCCCATCGAGAGTGGAACTGAAATCCTGGGGGAAAGGCGCAGTGACATTATCGGCATGAACGCTCAACAGGAAGCGGCTGACAGCCAGGCCATCCAGCAGGGCCCCGCCCGAAGCAGTGACGCGCCCACCTCCCAGCGTACCGGCAAAGGACTCGATCTGGGCCTGGTCGGCGGTGAACCGCAGGACCGACTTGATGTTGGAAACTTGCCAGCGGTCGTTACCCACCAGGGCGGCGACTGAAGCGCCGTTGAGCGAGGCCGTGCCGTTGACGCGCGGCTGGTCGAAACTGCCGGAAACTCGCACTGCGATATCAGCCGGCCCAGCCAGGAAGACATCGGGCGACAGACCATTGAGCACGCGCAAATTCAAGCGACCATTAACGCTTAGAGTCTGTTTGCCGCCGGCGGCGACAGCCAGGGCGCCGTCCAATGTGATGTTGGTGCCGGTACCGGTAAGTTGCGCCTTATCAAAAACGAGTTCGTTTGCCGTTAGTCGCACTACGAAGGGCGCAACTGCGGACAGGGCTATGTCCTCCACCCGAAAACTGAGTTCTGAAAAGTCAGCAGTGCCGCGCAAGCCTTCTAGTGTGGGATAGCCATCCTCATCAAGCAGGTTCCCGCTCGCTTTGATCGTACCAGTTGCTCGCCCAGTCAACTTAACGTTGGCATTCGGCAACGCAATGGCCAGGACCTTCGTCAGATCCGCGCCATTAAACGTGGCGTCAATGGTTGCGGGCAACTGATCGTTTGACAGGTCAACGCGGGCGTTGACCGTTTGTGCCTGGCCGAAGATCCCAGTGGTAAAGGTGACGTTGAGCTGTTTGTTCTCGGTTCGTCCCACCAGAGTGAGCGTCCCCAGGGGCTGGCCATTGAAACTAACGTCTCTGCCCTGCGCGTCGAACGTAATCTTGAAGGATGAAAAATCCTTTTCGGTGTAATTCCCGGTAATGTGCGCTGTGATGTCGGCAGTACCATTCAGGTTCTGCAGCGACGGTTTACCGGACAGTGCAGCGAGCCGGCCTAACTGTACGGCCTGCCCATTGGCTTGGAGATCCACCAACTTCGTCGCGTCGTCAAAGCTGCCGCTGGCGGTAAGATGACCGGCGGCAAATCGACCGTCAAGACTCTCGAGGTTCACTTTGGAACCATTGAACCTGGCGCGCGCAGTCAGACTTTCAAAGGGCTCTCCCGCCAACTTGCCGGCGCCAAAGTTCAAGTCAGCAGACCCCTTCATGGCCCTGGGTAGACCGGTAATTGCCACGTGACCGGAAATGTCCGAGTGGGTGTCTCCCAGGCGTTCCCTGGTATCTTTGTCCAGCGGCAACACAGCCAGCAGCATGGCGGCGTTTGCTCGATCGAGCGTTGCATCTACTGAAATGCTGTTTTCACCCGCCCGTGGCGCGTTAAGACTGAACTGAATCCCACCGCCGTCCTGCTCGCTAAGCTTCCCGTCTGCAATGCGAAATTCAGTCTGCGTGGCCAGTAGCGATGCACTCAACGCTCCCAAATCGGTGCCATTGATGACCAGTGACCCGAGCGAAACCTGGCCATCAAAGTCGGGCGAACTCAGTTTGCCGCGAACGGTCCCGTTAAAGGCGAATGCGCCCCGCAGTTCCAGTCCATATTGATTAATTTGGTCCTCGAGATCCGGCAGCGCCCCCGATGAGATCACGACACGTTGGAGTTCCGCGGCATCGCTGGAGTTGAGATCGATTTGCAGATCAGAATTGCCGTCAAAGGAAAATTGGCCCCCCGCTTTCAAGTGGCTGGCGGGGGTTTGCAACTCGAGGCGCTCAATCTGGAAGAGTCCGCTGCTTGCGCTTAGCGCCACCTCTCCGGAAATTGGCGTGCGGTCACCTTGCGCGCCGGACTCAGCGGTGAGATGAGTGTCAATATTGCCCGAGGCTTTTTTGAAATTGGTGCCGGGAAATGACAGATCGACCTTGCCGGCTGCCTTGCCAGCCAGGGGCACGGCCGCACCTGCCAGCATAGTAATGGGAACCGCTACGTCCAACCCTTCAAAGCTTGCCACGACTCGCGAGGCCGTGGACGATGTCAGGGCAATGGTGGCATTACCGCGCACACCGCCGGAAAAAAGGTCGGCACTAAAGTCATTGAGTTGAATCTGACTGCTGCTCGCGACCACGGCGGCCTTTGCCTGCCCCATCCTCATTTGGCCCAACACCCCGCCGCCAATGCTGAGGTCGGCGCTGGCGCGATAGCGTCCTGATGGTTCGACGACAAAGACCGGCTTCGCCAATTTCAGGTCTTCCAGCCGTCCGTCAGCAAGCTTGATGGGGCCGGGCGCGAGGTCCGCAGTTGATCCTTCGATGCGACCTGCGCGCACAGACATGCGCACTCCGGCGATGTTGAAGCTCCCCACTTCAGCGCCTTGAGCGTTAATCCCGCCTACGAGAATTTCTTTGATGTTGACGGTGGTGGACCCAGCCTGGCCAGTAAAGACCACCGCGTTAGCGGTCACGTCTTTTACTCGGGCGCCGGAAACCACAACTTCGCCCGTCTTGACGCTGGCTAGCGAACCGCTGGTTTCGCCCGCCGTGCTGCTAAAGCGCAAATCGGAGGCCGAGATCCCCCTCACGCTCGCGCCGGAAGACGCGAGCGCGTTGGCCGTAAAGCGACTAGACGAGCCGGTAATGACCCCATCATTCATCTCTGCCCGGGCATCCTGCAGGATCAGTCCGGTAATCGTGGTTCCGTAGCTTCGTTCAGCCGCCGCGCGCAACTCGCCCACCCAACGAAAATCCGAACCAGTGCCCATGACGTTGCCCGTCAGCTGCACGCTATTAAGTTGGAAGTCTCCCGCAGCCAGCAGGGCCACTACCGCGTTGCCATTAATGTCGTAGGCTTTCCCGTTACCTGACCCGGTGGCATTAACATTCAGCCCCTGCAAGCGCAGATTGTCCGCTGCCAGCGCGTCCGACTTGATATTGCCCTGCACTTTGTAGCTGTCGCCTTCGCCGCTCACGGTACCGGTGAAATTGCCCGCGCCGCGCAAGGTCGCGCCCGCCTGCAACAGGTCCGAGAGCTGCGTCAGATCCACGCTCGAAGTAATTTTCATCTGATAACGCAGGGCGCGCCAATCATCCATTGTGCCTTCAAGGCGGGCCTCCGCGATCGGCGAGCGCAGCAGCAGCTCCTGAATCTCAGCGCGAGTCTGATTGGCACGGGCCTGCAGATCGATACTGATGTCGTTCACCGGCCGCCCGTCATAAACGAAGGTCGAGTTGGATAATCCCAGCGTGACCCGGTTCATGGCGCTTTCCGCTGCCCTGTCGGCATTGTCCGGATCGATAGTCAGCTTGAGATTGCGGGCCTCACCTGCCAGCGTGTGCAGCTCGTCCCCATAATGAATCAGGGAGTTATTGATCTCGATGTGTGCCGCCGAGTAAGCGAATAGAATTCGCTTGTTAGGTTCAGGCGGAGGCAGACGCAGATTGCGGAAATTTGATCTGCCCTGCTCGTCAAACTTAACCCAGACTTCGAGGCCCTCAATCCTAAGGTTCTGCAGATCGATTTGCCGGCGCAGATTGAGGGCGTAAAGGTCTTGAATGCGAATGCCCGCCACCATGCGATCGATCCGGCCCAGTTTCTCACCGCTGAGCGAGTCGTAGAGCTCGATCCCGTCCATCTCGACGGTACTCGGCGGCACGCTCGCATGAAAATTGTTTATTTCGGCGCGGATGCCATACTTGGCAAAGTCACTCTTGATCTGGCCCACCAGATAGTTATCCACAAAGCCCAGGCGATAAACGATCACCGCAATGAGCAGCAGGGCAACAATCGCAACACCAAAGCCAACGGCGGTGATGAAGGCGTTGCGGCGGGTTAGATAACGACGCCGCCGGCCCTGCGGTGTAAGCGGCTCTGGTCGCTCGGCGTCGCGCGCGACTCTAGCCTCAGCGGCCGACGACTGCTGGTCGCCTTCTGAGGCTGATTGCGGAGAGCGGTCGTCGCGATCGTTCACAGGCATAGGATACTTTCCAGGAGCCACTGCACAGCCGGTGGTCCAGCCCGGGGGCTTTCTAAATTAAAGAGGGAGAAACTGAATGCTAAGGGCGGGCTCTGTGAAAATCAACTGGAGCTTGGTGGCCAGTGCCCGCGAACATAATCCCAGCGAAGAGACAGATGTCCGAATTGTCAGGATCGTTGTTCTGTGCTCGCACCCTTCACACCCTCAGCCTCCAGGTTTTGTTCGCTCAGATGGGCAGGCTGGCCCAGATAAACATTGCCCACTACTTCCAGTGCAAAGCCCTCTAGAGCGGCAACTTTGGGGGGATGGTTCGTCAGCAAAACTATACGGCGCAATCCGAGCTCATGGAGAATCTGGGCGCCGATTCCATAATCTCGATTCAAACCGTAGCCTGTTTCAACGCTGGCCTCACGCTTGCGCAGATCGCGCTCCTGCATCAACGCATAAGTGCGCAATTGGTGGACCAAATCAAGGCTGTGTTCACGCTGACGCAAATAAAGCACGACTCCCTGTCCGGCGGCTGCTATTTTTTCCAGCGCCGTGTGTAACTGAAATCCGGTGTCGTCGATCAGTGAGCCAAACATGTCACAAGTGACATTTTCAGTATGGACTCTGACCAGCACCGGATCCTCCGTTTCCACGTTGCCCATCACCATCGCCAGATGTACGTCTCCGTTGATCACGTTTTCATAGGCGACGGCGCGAAACTTTCCATAGATGGTAGGCAATTCGCTTTCCACGACGCGCCGCACCAGCATCTCCTTGCTGATGCGATAGCGCACCAGGTCGGCCACGCGCACCATCTTCAGGCCATGCATGCCCGCGAATTCTTCTAACTCGCGCAGGCGAGCCATGGTGCCGTCTTCGTTCATGATCTCGCAGATTACTCCCGCGGGATAGAGGCCCGCGATCCGGGCCAGATCGACGCTGGCTTCAGTTTGGCCAGGACGCACCAGCACGCCGCCGTTTTTTGCGCGTAATGGGAAAATGTGGCCCGGGCGCGCCAGATCCTGCGGTCTGGTTTGCGGATCAACGGCCACCAGAATGGTGGTGGCGCGATCGGAAGCAGAGATGCCCGTGGTCACACCCTTGCGCGCATCTATGGAAACTGTGAAGGCAGTACCGTGGTTTGACGTATTGTCTGCAACCTGAGTGGTTAGGTGCAATTCGTCACAGCGTTCTTCGGTAAGCGGTAGACAGATTAGCCCCCGCGCCTGACGCGCCATAAAGTTAATGACCTCCGGCGTCACCTTCTCAGCCGCGCACACCAGATCGCCTTCATTCTCGCGATCCTCATCGTCAATAATTATGACCATGCGGCCTTCGCGAATCTCCACGGCGGCTTCTTCAATGGTGGCAAACGACATGTACCTGGCCTCAGATGCTATCGATTCAAGGTAAAATTTCCCTGTTATGTTACCCCAAAAAGTGGCGCGCCGTCCCGCGCTCGCGCCGGCACTGGTTAACTCGGGTTCAGCGAGCAGGCTTCGCCTCCCAGTCTTTCGGCCACTCCTTTGAAGCCTCGTGCCGGGTGGGCGCAAGAGTGCGCTGATTAAACGGCAAGGATTGCCGTCGCAGACCGTTTGACTGGTGCCTACGGCCTGGCTTAGTGGCGTCTGCGAGTAGTGGCCGGCTTTTTGGGCGGGGGCTTTGGGTTTGACTTTATGAGTTGATCTATTTGCGATGTCAGCTCACTGGTCTGCTCTTGCTGCGCGGCGGCGACGATTTCCTTGACCTTGGGTGCAATGGCTTCACCTGCCCTGGCAATTGACTCGGCAAACAACGCGGGCATCTCGGCAACCACTTTTTGTCCGGTCGGCGATTTATAGAAAGCCACCAGGTCTGTCAACTCGGCTTCAGTGAAATGTTTGTCATAAACTGCGTACGAGATGTCTTCAACCATCTGCTTCATATCGATGCGCTCAAGAAAGAGTTCCTTAATCCGTTTACTCATCCGCGCCGAACTCTCCTGGACTTTCTATCTTACCTCCTCCTGTTGTGCGGGCTGAAGCTGTTTGAACTCATCCATGGAAGAAATCGCCTGCCACTGGATATCGGGCATTTGTTTCTCCATCTGATCGAACTGGGCAGTGAACATGGCCACGGAAGCCTGAGCAGCCCTGGTGACTTCAAGAATCTCCCTGATCAGGGCCCGTTTTGCCGCCGGCACTTCCGGCTTTGATTCGGGTGCGGGTGTCGCCGAAACTTCCTGAGCCGGCGCCGCTGACAGGCACAAGAAAATAATCAGCAGCGCCGGCATGAGCGCAAGTGTCTTACAGTTCATTGAAGAGTCCTTTCCTCGATTCAATAACGCCAACCTATTCGTAGCCCAGTTCGGCCAGTTTCTCTACGGTCAGCGTTTCCACCCAATCGTCCGGAAGCGTGCGATTCATAATTCGCTCGACATACTTTGCCAGCACATCCACTTCGAGGTTCACGTCTTCGCCTGAATGTAAGTGGGAAAGGTTAGTGACTTCCCAGGTTTTTGGGATCACGGCAATGTCGAAATAATCGTCAGTCAAGCGGGCAATGGTGAGACTAATGCCTTCGACTGCGATTGAGCCTTTAAAAACCAGATAGCGGGAGACCTCAGGTGGATAGGCGATGCGCACTGTCCACGAGCTGCCATGATCGGTAGCCCCGACAAAGCTCCCCCGCGCATCGACATGCCCCTGAACGATATGGCCGCCGAGCCGCGTGGTCGGGGTGACGGCCCGCTCAAGATTAACGGGCGCTCCAGGACGCAGGCGGCCGAGAGTCGAACGCTCTAGGGTCTCGCGCGAGCCATCGGCCGCAAACGAGTCGCGGCGCACCTCCAGGGCAGTCAAACAGACTCCGTTGACGGAGATAGAGTCCCCCTCGCTTGAATCTCTGGTAACTGTGTCGGCAGAGATGACAATACGCACACCGTCGCCGCGTCGCTCGATGTTGCGCACGCGGCCAAGTTCTTCAATGATGCCGGTAAACATTGAGGTTTTGGTCTTTGGTCTTTGGTCTTTGGTCTTTGGTCTTTGACTTTTGGTTTGGGTTTAGAAACCCTGCTCTTAAATCCTGGATTTCGACTTCTCACGCACGATGGCCATCATGCGAGCAAACACTTCCTCAATCGTTTGCCCGGTTGAGTCAATCAGAGCCGCATCCGCTGCGGCCTTTAATGGCGAATCAATCCTGGTTGAATCCCTGCGGTCACGCTCCGTCATCTCGGCCAGGGTCTCAGCAAAATCGACACTCTTGTCCAGCTCGAGTTCCTCGGCGAATCTGCGTTGGGCTCGCTCTTCAGGCCTGGCAGTCAAAAAGAATTTCACGTCGGCGTCAGGAAAGACTACGGTACCGATATCCCGCCCATTCAGTACGGCGCCGCGACGGGCCATCACCCGCTGGCGCGCAACCATGGCGCGCCGCACCTCTGTAATAGCTGAAATAACTGACGACATCTGCGTGACAGCCTCAGTGCGAATGGCCTCAGTGACATCCTTTCCGTCGATCGTAACCCGCAATGCCTCGGGATCACCCTTAAGATCTATGTCAATCCGCGCCGCCAACGAACCCACCGCCACATCATCCGTGGCGTTGATGCTGGATTCCATAACCGCCAGCGCCACGGCCCGATACATCGAGCCGGTGTCGATATAAAGCAATCCCAGCTCGCGTGCGAGCATGCGCCCGAGGGTTGATTTGCCTGCTCCCGATGGACCGTCAATCGCTATGATCATCTTTACGTTGGCTGCCTGCGAGTCGCGACGCAAGCTAATAGTCTGCGCAAATCAAGCTACAAAAGCGGCAAATACTTCGTTTGACAGCAATGCGCCATGGCGCGTCAGCCTGATGAGATCACCGTCAATCTCGATTAAGCCGGCTGCACCAAAGCGCGCCAAATCACCTTGATATGGTGCGAAGGGATCCACGCCAAAACGATCTCTAAGTGTCCGCAAATTCAATCCTTTCATCAGGCGCAAGCCGAGGAACATCGATTCCGCGCGCGCGTCCTGCTCACTCAGCGCAACTGTTTCCACCACCGGAGTCTGACCAGCCTTGATCAGCCGGGTATACCGCGCTGCATCGCGTTCGTTGGACCAGCGCTTGAACTTTCCGTCGTATGAATGTGCGGAGCAGCCAAAACCATAGTAAGGGGCCCCCAGCCAGTACTTGGTGTTGTGACGCGCCTCGTGACCGGGTAGACAAAAATTTGAGATCTCGTAGTGCTCATAACCGGCAGTACAGACGCGTTCAATCATCCTGCGGTACATCTCGGCCGTCAGATCTTCGTCCGGCTGGGCGCGCAGGCCGCGACGAATCTGATCTGCGAGCGGCGTGCCTTCATGTACGTCCAGGAGGTAAAGCGAAAGGTGCTCCGGCCTGAGTGCCAGTGCCTGGTCAAGGTTCCGTTCCCAGCCGGCAAGCGTTTGACCCGAAAGCCCGGCGATCAAATCAAAATTGAGGTTTGTAAAGCCGGCTGTACGCAGGGCCCGGAAGGTGCGCTGAATATCGGCGGCCGTATGCGTTCGACCCAGTTGCCTCAGCCCGTCATCGTCGAAAGTCTGTGCCCCAAAACTGACGCGATTGATGCCCAGCTCGCGCCATCCGGACAAGCAATCGCCGGTATTGATCCCGGAAGAATCGGCGCCGGAGGAACCGGGTTGACCATCGCCGGGATTCATTTCAATGGTCACTTCCGCCTCGCTGGCTACGGCAAAACGCTCGCCCACTGCCTGCAGGATCTGGGCGAGCTGTTCCGGGTGGAGCAGCGAAGGCGTGCCGCCACCAAGATAGATCGTGTCAACTTCGCAGTTTGGTACAACATCCTGGAAATCCCCAATTTCAGCGACTAATGCCTGTACGTAAGCGGTCGCGGCGTCGCGCTCGTACATGCCCGTAGCAAAATCGCAGTAGGAACAACGCGAGCGACAAAAAGGTATGTGAATGTAGACGCCTGCCTTCATGATCGCAGAAAAGTATAACACGCGACATACACAGCAAGTCGCGCTTCAGCCTGTACGCTTTTTTTCCGTGACCTGTATTGTTTCTTCGCGGATGGCTGAGCTGAGCCGCAATCACGCGCCGCGAAACCGGGACAATTTCGCAGGCGCGCGCTGGCATGCGGCTTGATTGGTTTGAGAACCCAAACAAGCGCCGGGTTGAGACACTTTCTTCAGCTCGGACTTTGTCGAGATAGAAACAGTACGAACCAGGAGGGAGTAAAAATGGCAGACGATAAATTTAAGAACGAAGGCACAGAAAAATCGAAGGGCGCCGGCGCTGGCGCAAACACCGGCGGCCAGTACCAGCAGGGTCAGGAAGCGGGACGCAATCCGCAGGACCGGGAGAACATGAGCAAGGAGCGTGGCGGCCCTGGAGGCACGGGGAAACCGGAAGAGTCACGAGGCGCTCACGGTGGTTCTCAGGAAGGCAGCCGCGCGGGGTCGCAAATGGGAGGTCAGCAAGGCGGCCAGCAAGATCAGGGGCGAAGAGGCGACTAATCTCCAATCCACTCTCTGAAATTCTGCGCGGTGACGATCGGCACGATCGACACCGCGCCGTTTAAGTCAGCGAATGCCACCAGACATCAGGGCTACCTTATCCGGCGCGTGCTGCCGTCGCCGCTGATGTTGCTGCTTTGGCCCCGTGCGACCCTTTCCGCCTCGGCAAAGACGCGCAGAAAATTTTCTCCCAAAATCTTTTTTATATCCTGCTCGCTGTAGCCGCGCTTCAGCAGTTCATAGGTAATATTCGGCAGCATCGAAACATCCTGAGCGCCTTCGGGCATATCGTTGGCGCCATCAAAGTCCGCACCGAGTCCCACGTGATCGATGCCCGCGACTTTGACGATGTGATCGATGTGATCGATGAGTTTGGAAATTGGCAGCGGGGGCAGTGGGTTGGCAGCTTCCAGCTTGTCACTCTCTTCCGCGCGCCGCTCCGGGTCGTCCTTGTACTTCTGGTTGATGGCATCCTGTTGCGCCTTGATCCGCCGATCACGTTCCTCGCTTTGCGGCGAGACCGTGGCCGCGTCGACAAAGACGCTGTAAAAATTTACCTGGACCACGCCTCCATTCTTCGCGATGCGCCGTAAAAGATCGTCTGGGATGTTGCGCGGGACATTACTGAGCGCGCGGGCCGATGAATGTGAAGCGATAATTGGCGCCTGCGAAATATCCAGCGCATCGCTCATTGTCTTGTCCGATACGTGCGAAACATCGACCAGCATTCCCAGGCGGTTCATCTCGCGCACGACTTCCTTACCGAAATCGCTCAGCCCGTTATGTTTCTTTTCCCCGCGTCCGGCGTCGGCCCAGTCGTTCGTGTTATTCCAGGTCAGGGTCATATAGCGTACGCCCAGGCGATAGAACTCGCGCAGGGTTGCCAGTGAGTTCTCGATGGCGTGGCCGCCCTCGATGCCCATCAGGGCAGCTATCTTCCCCTGCTTCTTGGCGCGGCGAATATCGGCCGCGCTGGTTGCGTAGGTCAGGTCGTTCGGGTGCCGTTCAATGGCCCGATAGACAGAGTCGATCATGTCGAGCGTACGCCGCGCCGCGCCGCCCTGAGTGGCGTAATGAGGCTTGACATAAAGCGAAAAGAACTCGGCCGTTAGCCCGCCCTTTTTCATGCTCGCGATGCTGGTGCGATACGGCGCTGGTGGAGTACCACTGAGATCGTAATCGTCATTGGTCATTGGCGTCGTCACATCGTTGTGCGTATCGACGACGATGGCCTTGCGGTGGATCTCGAGTGCGCGCCGCCAAAGCTTTTCATCGCGCTGCGGAGTCGCAAGTGAGCGCGCGCCGCTGCGCGGAGCAGGAGTGCCGGCGAGCATGGGAGTAACGAGGGAAAACACGACTAAAATTAAAGCGGTCAAGCGCGCGATTTGTGAAAAGTGCATTAGCAGCCTCGATACTTTGCAGGATTTTAACGAAGGGATTAATGGTATCACACAGTCTCAATTGGCGATCGTTAGTGTTAGCCCGTGTCTCAAGTGTGGCCAGCCTCATTGCCTCTATCAGCCAGTCAACTCACACTCAACCATGCGGAAGTTTTCATTGAGACTTGTTTCTGCTCTATGCGGGTTCGCAGTCGGACTTGCACTCACTCAGTTGGTGGCTCGGACTCCCAGAACTGCGGCAGTAACCGAGGTAGACCCTGAGCTTTTTCCCCATAGTCTGAGAACTGAGCAACCTCAAGGGGCCGTTGAGATAGACGATAACGACCGATTGCGCGACGCGTTTGTTGAGGAAGAGCAACTGGCCTACAACGGTTACGTTGTCAGCCGCCTCCACCAAAGCGTTACCTTGGACTACCCTCATGAATTTAAGCCCTCAGCGCGGCAAATAGACGTTTCGTACGCCGTTGTCACGCAGAAGAACCGTGAGGTTGCCAAATTTGACGCCGGTTATTATGGAGGGTACGGAAACTCCACGCGCTTCGGTCTTTTTGCTTTTCTAGGCCGCCCGATCAAGCAGTTGGTAGTCTCGCAGGACGTTTCGCGCGGCGGAACACAATGGGTCGTTAGCCTGGTGCCTCGCTTTCACGTCATTTTTGACGGCCAGTACTGGGGTGTCGGGCGCGAAACGGACGACATGCGAGTTGAGGATCTCGACCAGGACGGGGTTCTAGAGATCCTGGTCCCCATTACGGACTTCTATGACCTTCAGGACAAGATGTCGATTTCGGAGATTCCTCTCCCCACGGTTATTTTTAAGTACAACGAAAAGGCCGAAAGGTATTTGCCGGCAAATAAGATGTTCCGCGAGTATGCATTACATAATGTAGAGGGCTATAACCAGGGGATTGATAGCTCAGACGAGTTATTCGCGCGGTCACGCATTCTTCGCATCCTGCTTGATGAGGTATACGCGGGCGAGCGGGAGAAAGGTTGGGCTTTCTTTGAAATTAATTACAAGCTGGCCGACAAGGAAGAGCTTCGGAAGCGAATAAAATCACTTCTTCGCGATCAACCCGTTTACAGATTCATCTATCACGAAGGCTAGCGAACAATTATGGAGCCTGGAATCGTGGCTACGGGGTTTTTATGAAGTACAATTCCGCCACGCTGATGAAAATTGCTACCGGTAGAGATTGCAACTTAAGAAGAGCTCAGCCACTTTCTGAATACGCGGCAAAGACGAGTTTGCTGAACGCGGCTGACTAACAAGCCATAACCAGATGTCCATTTTAATAGCCGAAGACAACGTAGCCCAACGCCATTACCTGCGCGAGATTCTTGAGAAAGAGTTTCCCGCGCACGGCCCCGTGGTCGAAGCAGTTGACGGTGAAGAAACCGTCAAACTGGCGCTGGAACACAAGCCCGAGGTCAGCATCCTGGACATCCAGATGCCAAAGCTGTCGGGCGTCAAAGCCGCACGCGCGATCTGGCGCGACTTTCCTGCGGCGCGCATCATCTTCTGGACCCAGTTTCCACACGAGATTTACATCAACGAGATTCGGAAGATCGTCAAATCCGTAGATCCGCCGCCCGCCTACGGCTTCATTCATAAGAACAATCCCGAGTCGCGTTTCCTGCGTTTCGTGGCCGCTGTCCTGGAAGACGGCGCCGACATGATCGATCCGGCTTTCAAGGATTCTTTCAAGCGACCGCTCCTGACAGAATTCGAAGCCGAGGCGCTTTATTATCTCGCCCTTGGGCTTTCCAACTGGGCCATCGCGCGCAAGTGCAGCTTGTCCCTGCGTGGTGTTGAAAGCCGTCTGGCGACACTCTATGAGAAGCTGTTCGTCTCCATGGCCGAAGGAACCGAACACGAAACCTATGACAAGCTCGCCTACAACATCCGCACCCGTGCCTTTTTTGAAGCACTGCGACGCGGCTTGCTGAACAACGATGAATTGGAAAAGGCAGCAGCCGAGTTGGATGTTTGGATTGAGCGTGACCGCAAGCGCTTTATCGATGAGCAGAGGCGCGATGCCGTAAAGCCGCGGCGCTAGCAAAGCGTGAATCCTGAAAAGCATGATCGGCCTGAAGGCCAGGCGTCGATTGCCTCGTTCGTGAGGGTGTGGCTGGTAACGGCTCGGCTATTTCCGGAGCGGAGACACTCACATCGATTACGGGGCGCGCACTCAGTTCCAAATGCCTCCCTCCGCGGCCCCTTGTCTCCCTGTCTCCGCGTCCTTCTCCCCTCTATCCTCCTTGCTGCAATCTGCTTACTTCCGCTCGTGTTCTCTTCATTCGCTCAAAATGAAGCGCCGCAGGTTTCGCCAACCGCGTCCCCTTCCCCATCGCCTTCACCTTCGCCATCACCAACCCCCGTAACCGGCCTGCACCAATGGGGCGCAGTGACGCTCTTCCACGGCTTGCCTTCGGATCGCGTCCACGCGATCGCGCAGGGCCCCGACCGCACCATGTGGTTTGGCACCGCAGCCGGACTGGCAAAGTTTGATGGGCGCAGGACCCAGGCAGTTTCTGATCCGGCGTTGCCTGAGGGTGGTGTACTCGCCTTACAAGTTGATCAGGACGGATCTCTCTGGATTGGCACTGAGCGCGGCGCGACGCGCCTGGCCAGGGGAAAGTTCGAAGCCATCGGAGAATTGGACGGCAAAACCATCAATGCGATCATCGCGCCCGCACGCGGCCGTGTCATCCTGGCGACTGAACAGGGAATGATTTACGAGTGCCTTTGGGACGCAGTTGAATCGTCTGCCGAAATTACCGGTCTGATGCAGGGTGCAATAGAGAATCCCAGTATCAGGACAAGACAGTTACTGGCCACACCCCTGCAGAGTTCGGAAGCCGAGCGGCCCGGACCGCTGCCGCTGACCAGCCTGACCATCTTTCACGACAAACTGCTGGCCGGCTCGGCAAGTCGCGGCGTTCTCGAGATCGAAAATGGCGGCGCCCGATCGCTTGACTTGCGACCGCCAGCATACTTTGTTCGTGCGCTCGAGACTGATCCGCAAGGCGCGCTGTGGATCGGCAGCCGGAGCAGGAAAGAAGAAAGCGGGTTCTATCAAGGCGAGGATGTCGCTCGCATTGTCCGTGGCGAAGCTGCCACGGGTCCGGTGACCGCGTTGCGTTATGGCGGGCACGAAGACATGTGGGTCGGTTCGGATGGGCGTGGTGTTTTTCATTTCACCAGCCAGAAAAATTTAGTCCGCTTTACATTCGACGGCACGCTCGGCGGCCTGCGATCGGACCACGTATATGCCATTTTTGTGGATCGCGAAGAGGTGGTTTGGTTCGGCACAGACCGCGGTGTCAGCCGGTACGATCCGAACGCGCCGCGCGTTGAGTTAATCAGCGATAACGCGGAAAGCAATTTTGTGCGGGCCTTCTATCAAACGTCAGCAGGCGCCGTCTACTGTGGGACGAATCGCGGACTTTTCTTTTATGATCGGGCGAATAGCGCCTGGAAGCCCGTCAACAGTCTCGCCCGCAACATCATCTACGCTCTCAGCGAAGACAAGAGCGGGCGCCTATTGGTCGGCTCGGCAAGCGGATTCTATATCGGTTCCCGACCTGGACAGGGTGCAGGTGAGCCGGAGCAATCCTTTACCCATATCGGATCGGCCTCCGGTGTGGTCGACTCAGCCGGCAGCGTTAGGGCTATCGCGCAGTTCCAGGGTGGCACCTACATCGCCAGCTTTGGGCGCGGCGTCGAACTGATCGACGAAGGGCGAGCCAGGAGCGTCTGGCCCAATGGAGGAGAGGAAACAGCCGAAGTACTCAGCCTGTTTGCGGATGACCGCCGGCTTCTCATCGGCACGACCAACGGTCTCCTCGTGTTCGATGGCCAGTCGACCAAATCGGACCCGGCCTTTGAGATTTTTAAAGACACCGCCGTGCGAGCGATCGATCATGCGGGGGCGGGTTCGCTGTGGTTTGCTACCAGCCGCGGGGCCTTTCTGTGCTCTCCCAATTCAAGTTGCGCGGCTGTCGCGCCCGGAGTTGATGCTCTTGGTGTCGTCTCAATCAACGAGGCCACGGATCGCGAAGCGTGGTGCGCCACGGCGGGCAGCGGCTTGCTTAAGATTCTGCTGGACGAGACCCATGGACCAATAGTCTCACAGTTAGACGTCGAGCAGGGCCTGCCCTCGCAAAACGTTTTCGCGGTACTGCCGGAACGAGACGGTGACGGGAACGCGTTCCTGTTGATCGGGACCAATCGAGGCGTGGTGCGTTATCGTCCCGGGCGGGTGGAACCGGAGCTCTCAGCGACTCGCATTATCAGCAAGCGTGTGCATCAACCGGATGAATTGCGCACGGGGCTGAATCTCGAGTTTCCACAAGATAGCCTTTTGCTGGAGGTCACGGCCACGAGCAGCCGCACGTTTCCCGAGCAGTTCCAATACGCGTTTCTTCTGACCGACAGCCAGGGCAAGGTGATAAAGCAAAAGCTCTCGCGCGACTCACAGTTTACGATGGAAGGATTAAGACCCGGGAAGTACCGGGCGACGGTACGTGCGTTTACAAAGGACCTGGTTGCCTCTGACGCACTCTCGTTCGAGCTCAATGTCGCGGGTGCGCCTTTTCCCTGGACCTCGACAGCGCTGGCGGTGCTCTTGCTGCTGGCGCTGTTGGCATTGCTCTGGGCGATTCTGGAGCGACGGCGCATCGCGCGCACCAGCGCCGCCCTGGTGACAGCCAATCGAGATCTGGCCGGAGCTCGGCTCGATTTGGCGAACGAAGCTGAGCGCGAACGACGGCGCATTGCCCGTGACCTGCACGACCAGACGCTGGCTGACCTGCGCCGCTTGTTGCTGATAACAGACAGCATGCCGATGGCGAATACCCCGACCAGTGGCGGCCAGAGTCTGCCGCCGATCGTCAAGGGCGCGTTCGAGCCGGCGGCTTTCCGCCGGGAGATTGAATCAGTCTCAAATGAAATCAGGCGTATTTGTGAAGATCTGAGTCCTTCGGTGCTGGACAACGTAGGCCTGGCGGCCGCTCTCGAATGGGCCCTCGCGAACGCCGTGGCCCATTTGCCGCCCGAAAGAAAGCTTGAATATGAGATGATTGCGGGCGAAGAAATAGAAGACCGCATCAAGTTAGAGTCCGGTGAGCGAATTCAGATCTACCGTATCGCTCAGGAGATCATCAATAACATCTGCCGGCACTCGCAGGCCAGGCATGTAGAGCTCGAGCTTAAGACCACAGCAGCGGGCGATCTTTCACTAATGATCGAAGATGACGGCGAATTCTTCGCTCCGGCAGATCAGCGTGCGCAGGGTCGCGGCCTCGCGAATATCCACGCGCGCGCCAGCTTAATTGGGGCCGCTGTCAGCTGGGCCGGCCGCGCCGGTGGCGGAACGATTTTTACTTTGACAAAGAAAGCGCGACCCGAAACCACGGGCGGATAGAGCTCAGCAGTAGGGGG
>Ga0209798_10000560_pt1 | contig 22620 bp, 21 predicted proteins | sample DOMMetBare3Fresh_FD_187475 | JGI IMG/M metagenome (GOLD analysis project Ga0209798, IMG submission 187475) | Wetland sediment microbial communities from St. Louis River estuary, USA, under dissolved organic matter induced mercury methylation -... | ecosystem: Environmental > Aquatic >... | reverse complement strand
CGCTGCGAACCCGACCACGTCATCCCGTTCTCCCGCGGCGGACCCACCGCGATCTGGAACCTCGTCGCCATCTGCAAACACCACCACCGCGTCAAACACAACGCCGGCTGGACCCTGACCATGACCCCAGAGGGCCACTGCACCTGGACCGACCCCCACGGCCGGCAGTACGCCACCCACCCGGTCAACCACCACGAGCTCGCCGCCTGAGCTGCCCCTGAGCGACCGCCCGATCAGGTCTCGTCGTCAACGAGGTCAAGGGCAATGTCGAGGATTGGCGAGGAGTGGGTGAGAGCGCCAACGCTGAGGAAGTCGACACCGGTCTCGGCGTACGCCCGCGCAACAGCCAGCGTCAGTCCCCCCGTTGCCTCGATCTGAACCTCTTCACCTGTGCCCCGGACGGCCTCGACGGCGGCGCGCAGCAGCTCCACGGACATGTTGTCGCACAACAGGAACCGCGCACCCGCGGCGACGGCCTCGAGCGCCTCAGCCGTGGTGGTGACCTCGACCTGTATGTCAACTGCCGGGTAGGCGCTATGCACGGCATCGAAGGCGGCCGACACCGAACCCGCCGCCAGCTTGTGGTTGTCCTTGATCATCGCGACGTCGTACAGGCCCATCCGTTTGTTGGTGCCACCACCGCAGCGGACCGCGTACTTTTCCAGCGCCCGCAGACCAGGGGTCGTCTTGCGGGTGTCCAGCACCATGGCGCCGGTCCCCTCGAGGGCATCGGCCCACCGCCGCGTCTGGGTCGCCACTCCCGAGAGTCGGCTGATCAGGTTGAGCATCGTGCGTTCCCCCACGAGGATCGCCCGGGTCGAACCACGCAGTATGCCGATGACGTCGCCCTTGCGGACCGAGTCACCGTCCTCGCAGCACAGCTCGACGGCAACCTCACGCGACCCGATGCGTTCAGTTACAGCACGAAAGACCAATGAGATCAACGAGATCCCCGCGACCACACCGTCAGCCCTTGCCACGACGTGCGCCGCGCTGCGCTGGGTGGCGGGGATGATGGCGGAGCTGGTGACGTCCAGACCGGGGAAGCCGCCGAGATCCTCGTCAAGAGCGCCGTCGACGACGACCTGCGCCCGGCTCTCAGGGAAGGTGTTCACAAGAGACCCTGGGATGTGACGTGATCTGCGGACGTGACCGGGTGGAACGAGGTGGTGATCGACCCATCGGCCTCGCGGACGGCATGGGTGTGTCCGAGCCAATGGGCATCATCGCGGTCGGTGAAGTCCGAGCGGACATGGCCACCGCGGGACTCCTCCCGCAGCGTGGCCACCGCAGTCAGGAGCTGCCCCACGTGCAGCAGGTTCGAGGTCTCCCATGAGTCAGGATCGGGAGTGAGTCCCGGTGCCGAGTCGGCGATGACCTCGAGCTTCTTGGATGCCTGGGCCAGGGAGTCGGCGCTGCGCACCGCCCCGGCGCCGACCGTCATCGCCCGCTGGATCCCGGTGCGTTCCTTGCCGGCGATCAGCGCGGCGTCTTCCACCGACACGAGCGGCTCGGCCGGGCTCAGATCCCCCACTGCCAGTCGGTCCGTGATGTCGTCGGCGATGCGATGGGCGAAGACCAGTCCCTCGAGCAGGGAGTTGGACGCGAGCCGGTTGGCACCGTGGACTCCGGTGCAGGAGACCTCCCCGCAGGCATACAGCCCAGCCAGGGTGGACCGACCGACCAGATCTGTGAGCACTCCGCCGCTGGCGAAGTGCTGGGCAGGAGCCACGGGCAGCAGCTCGCTCGCCGGGTCAAAGCCGAGCTCTCGACAGCGGGTGACGATTGACGGGAACCGCTTCTCGAGGAACTGCTTGCCCAGATGACGGGCGTCCAGATAGACGTGATCAGCGTCGGTCTGAGCCATCCGGGCAACGATGGCCTTGGACACGATGTCACGCGGCGCGAGATCCGCGAGCTCATGGACACCCTGCATGAACCGCACCCCGTCGCGGTCGACCAGGAAGGCGCCTTCGCCGCGCATCGCCTCGGAGAGAAGAGGCTGCTGCCCGCTCGCGCCCTCACCCAGCCACAGCACCGTGGGGTGGAACTGGACGAACTCCAGGTCCGAGATCACGGCGCCGGCCCGCAACGCGGCCGCCACTCCATCGCCCGTGGCCACCGAAGGGTTCGTCGTCGCCGAATAGACCTGACCGATCCCGCCGGTGGCGAGGACGACCGCGCGTGCACGGGCTGCCCCGACGCCATCGATCTGACCCTCGCCGATGACGTGCAACGTCACGCCGCACACACGAGCATCCTTGTCCTGCAACAGATCCACGACCAACGCGTGCTCGAGCACCTCGATACCGGGATCTTCCTTGACCGCGGCCAGCGCAGCGGCCAGCGCCGCGATCAGCGCCCGGGAGACCTCCTTGCCGGTCGCGTCTCCACCGGCATGGGCGATCCGGTCACGGCCGTGACCACCCTCCCTCGTCAGCGAGATCTCGCCGTCAGGCCCACGATCGAACTCCATTCCGAGAGTCGCGAGCTCACGAACACGAGCCGGGCCCTCGGTGACCAGGACACGCACGGCCTCTTCGTCGCAGACGCCTGCGCCGGCGACCAGCGTGTCGTGAAGGTGCTCGTCCGCGGAGTCGGCGGGATCCAGAGCAGCAGCGATTCCACCCTGGGCCCACTGCGTCGACCCCTCAGGCAGCAAGGTCTTGGTCACCAGCAGCACGCGGTCGACCCGTTGGCGCAGACGGAGTGCCGCGGTCAGACCGGCAACCCCGGAGCCGACGACAATGACGTCGGCCGATGCGACCCACCCGGGTTCCGGCGCCACCAGTCGCGCCGGGATGCGCAGCGCCGGGATGGTGAAGGTCACAGCTGACCCCGAGATGTCCCTGATGCCTCGAGTCCGAACCCATCCGGAACGACTCCAGGGTCGCCCCCGACGTCGACGATGCGGTTGTCGTGGTCGACGAAGACCACGCGCGGCACGAACGTCCTGGCCTCGATCTCGTCCATCTGGGCGTAGGCGATGATGATCGCGATGTCACCCGGCTGGACGAGGAGAGCGGCCGCGCCGTTGATGCAGATCTGCCCGGTTCCTGCTTCACCTTCGATGACGTAGGTCGTCAGCCGGTTGCCATTGGTGACATCGACGATGCTCACCTGTTCACCGGGCAGCAGCCGGGCAGCCTCGAGGAGGGCCCGGTCGATCGTCACGGAGCCGACATAGTTGAGATCTGCTTGTGTGACCGTCACCCGGTGGAGCTTGGCGTAGAGCATGGTGCGCAGCACGGCGATGTCCTTCAGCTCAGAGGGCTATGCGGGCCGGTGGACCCGAGGGTGCTCGGCGGGCCATCGTCCCGTCCGGCGGTGTTGGAAAGGATCTCAAGCGCACCACCGCCCGGACCGACGTTCACGGGAACGTTGTCGATCAGGCGGGTCGTCCCTACCCGCCCGGCAACGGCGAGCAGGGCCTCACCGCGGTACCACTCGGGGACGTCCTCCAGCGTCGAGGGATGCACGAGCACGAGGTAGTCGATGAGGGCCAGTGGTTCCCCGACGAGCACGGCCCTTGCTGCGCGGCGGATGGCCGAGGGCCCCTCCGTCGCGGCCGCGGCGCCGGCGTGCAATGCCCGGGACAGACACAGCGCCGTCTCGCGGTCGGACTCGGTGAGGTACATGTTTCGGCTGCTCAACGCCAGGCCATCGGCCTCGCGCACTGTCGGCACCGCGACCACGTCGACAGGGAAGTCCAGGTCGCGCGCCATCCGCCGGATCAGCAGCAGCTGCTGGGCGTCCTTCTGGCCGTAGTAGGCGAGGTCGGCACCGGTCAGGTGGAGCAGCTTGCCTACTGCGGTGAGCACCCCGTCGAAGTGGCCGGGACGCGCCTGACCCTCGAGCACGTTCCCGAGCGGCCCGGCGGAGACCCGAACCCCCGGATCGCCGTCGGGATAGATGACATCCGGCGTCGGCAGGAAGACCAGATCGACGCCTTCGCGCCGGCAGATCGCCATGTCGGAATCGACCGTGCGGGGATACCGCGAGAGGTCCTCACGGGGGCCGAACTGTAACGGGTTGAGGAATATCGTCACGATCACGTGGCGCGCATCCGCCCTCGCCCGACGGATCAGCGCCGAGTGTCCCTCGTGGAGGGCGCCCATCGTCATGACCACCGCGACGCCACCGTCGCCCAGCTCTGCGCGAGCAGCTTTGAGGTCCGGACGGGTCCGGGCAACCACAGGCTCGGTCCGGGCAGCCACAGGCTCGGTCGGCGCAGCCACCGGCTCGGTCCGGTCAAAGGTCTCGGTCACGGTCGCTCCTTGGGTGCGGCGAGGATGTCGAGCAGAGCCTCGGCCCCGGTCGGCGTCAGCCGCCCACTGGCGAGCGCCCTCTCTGCGGTCGCTCGGGCCAGCGCGACGTAGGTCGGGCGGATATCGGGGGTCTGCTCGGTCAGTTGTGCCAGGTGCGCAGCAACCGTACCCGCATCACCACGCGCAACCGGACCGGTGAGAGCACCGTCACCCAGCCGGAGCACGTTGTCCAGCGCCGCCTGCAGGAGGGGCGCGATGAGCCGCTGAGGGTCCTGTACCCCGGCCGAGCCGATGATCTGCATGGCCTGCGCCACCAGGGTCACGAGGTGATTGGCGCCATGCGCGAGCCCTGCGTGGTACATCGGCCGGTGGTTTTCCTCGATCCACACCGGCTCTGCGCCCATCTCGACCACGAGAGCCTCAGCGACTGGCCGCAAGGCCTCTGGTGCAGTGATGCCGAAGCAACAGTCGGTCAGTCGCACCAGGTCCATCGACGTTCCGGTGAACGTCATCACCGGATGCAGGGCAAGCCCCAGCACATGATGACCGGACGCGGCGTCGAAGACCGCTATGCCGTACCGACCCGAGGTGTGCACCACGATCTGTCCAGCCTGCCAAGAGCCCGTGGCACTCAAACCAGCGATCAGATCGGGCAGCGCGTCGTCGGGAACCGTCAGCAGGACCAGCTCGGCCCGTCTCACGACCTCCTCGACGGACGTTACCGGTATGCCGGGCAGCAGCGCGGCCGCGCGCGCCCGGGACTGCTCGCTGACGCCCGAGACGGCCACCAGACGGTGGCCCGCCTGGCGCAGGGCAGCACCGAGCACGGCACCGACGCGGCCGGTACCGACGATGCCGACGTCCAACCGGGCGGGTCGCTGCGTCGCCGCATGCAGATCACTCACGCCGGAAACGCTAGCGCGTTCGTGAAGCACGTAGCGTTCAGCCCGTGACGTGGACTCCGTGGAAGCAGGCGTGGGATCAGGCTCTCTATGGCGAGAACGGGTTCTACCGCCAGGTTCAGGGCCCGGCCGGGCACTTCTCGACCGCGACTCAGGGGATCCCGCAGATCGGCGAGCTGTTGGCCCGGGCCCTGTTGACTCTCATGGACCAACGGGGTCTCGACACGTTCGTGGATATGGGATGTGGCCGTGGCGAGCTGCTCGAACATGTCCACCGGCTCGGCCCTCACGCGCGCTGCATCGGTGTCGACGTCGTTGGGAGACCCGAGCTCAGTGAACCCATCGGGTGGATTCGGTCTCCCGGCGGGGAGCAGCTGCCAGACGAGCTCGACGGCCTGAGCGACACCCTGGTCTTCGCCAACGAATGGCTCGATGTGGTGCCCTGCCCGATCGCCGAGATGGACGAGAACGGTGAGCTCCGAGAGGTCCTCGTGAACGTCTCGTCCGGCGCGGAACAGTATGGCGACGTCGTGTCAGGCCCTGACCGTGAGTGGTGTCAGTGGTTCTGGCCCCTTGACCCTCTCGAGCCTGGGGATCGCATCGAGATCGGCGGGACGCGTGACACCGCTTGGGACGCCCTGTTGGCCCGAGTCGCGTCCGGTCTCGCGGTCGCTGTCGACTACGGCCACACCATCGACTCCCGCCCTCCAATGGGCACCCTGACCGGCTACAGGCACGGCCGTCAGGTGCTGCCCATCCCCGACGGATCCTGCGATCTGACCGCTCATGTCGCCATGGACTCCCTCACCCATGACCAGCTCATGGATCAGCGGACGGCGTTGCGGCAGCTGGGAGTCAGCGGCCAGACTCCGCCACACGAGCTGTCGCGCAGCGACCCGATGGCATACCTGCAGGGCTTGGGCAACGCCTCCGCAGCAGTGGCGCTCACGGCCAAGGGCGGACTTGGCGACTTCCTGTGGGCCTTCGCCCAGTCGCGATGACCTTCGCCCAGTCGCGATGACCTTCGCCCAGTCGAGATGAGAGGATGTGGCCCCATATGACGATCATCGCCTTCAGTCTCCCCATCCCCCGCTCGACGGCCGCGCTCTGTGCATCGATGACCATGGCTCTGCTGACCGGCTGCGCCGGTGGCTCCTCGACGGGGACGGATCCGGCGGTGACCGTGACAGCCACGTCCGCGATGACGGCGAGCGGGCCGCCAACGACCAGCGGGGCCGGCGCCCCCAAGAACGACGACGTCGGCCGCGCGTTCGACCTGGGAACGATCGTCAAGGTGGTGCAGGACGATGGGGTCGCTGTCATCATCTTTGACCGCTGGACCGCACAAAACGTCAAAGACTCCCAACTTGCGGCCAAAGGCGTTCCGATGGGCATCCACTCCGATGCGCGCTTCGAGAATCTCAACAGCAAGACCACGTTCCGCATCCCCGTCGCCGACGGGGCGATCTTCAACTACAGCCACTGCGTCGCCATCGACCAACCTGCGCAGCAGCGATCCTCGACACTGGAGGAGTTCGCAAGGCTCAAGAGCCCTGAAAACGTCATCCTGCTGACCCTCGACGGCAAGGGGCAGGTCACCAAGGCCCAGAACGACGCTCCCTGCTGATCGGTCGCCGCCCTCAGCACCAGATTGCGCTCATGCCAGACTGACCGCTATGACGACGCCGACCATGCCGCGAGAACTCACCGTTGGAACCGGCGTCGGAGTGCTCGCCACGACCGACATGGTGCTCAACATCGGGCCACAGCACCCTGCCACCCACGGCGTGCTTCGACTTCGCCTGGTCGTGGACGGTGAGCGCATCGTCAGCGCCGAGCCGATCGTGGGCTACATGCACCGCGGCGCCGAGAAGCTCTTCGAGGTGCGCGACTACCGGCAGATCATGGCGCTGGCCAACCGCCACGACTGGCTGTCGGGGTTCGCCAACGAGCTCGGTGTGGTTCTGGGGGTCGAGGCCATGCTCGGCATGGAGGTGCCCGAGCGGGCAACGTGGATCCGCACCCTGCTGTCCGAGCTCACCCGCGTCATGAGCCACCTGGTGTTCCTCGGCTCCTACCCCCTCGAGCTGGGTGCCATCACCCCGATCTTCTACTCGTTCCGCGAGCGCGAAGAGCTTCAGGCGGTGCTGGAAGAGGCGACCGGTGGGCGGATGCACCTCATGTTCAACCAGGTCGGCGGCCTCAAGGCTGACCTTCCCGCTGGTTGGCTGGGGCGGGCCGAATCGGCGATAAAGACCGTGCGGAGCCGTCTGCCCGACCTTGAGAGCCTGCTCGTCGGCAACGAGATCATCCACGCCCGCGCCCGCGGCGTAGGGGTTCTGACGCCGGAGATGATCGCGGAATACGGTGTCTCAGGCCCGATCGCCCGCGCCTCGGGCGTCGATATGGACCTACGTCGCGACGAGCCGTACCTGGCCTATGGCGAGCTGTTCGTCGAAGGCGGTCCCGGTCGGGTCGTCACCCGCACTGAAGGCGACGCGCTGGCGCGACTCGAATGCCTGCTGGAACAGGTCCACGTGAGCCTTGACCTGGCCGAGCACTGCCTGACCGTCCTCGGGTCACTCCCGCAGGGGCCGATCAACGGCAAGCTGCCCAAAGTGCTGAAGGTGCCCGAAGGCCACCGTTACACCCAGACCGAGAACCCGCTGGGCTTCAACGGCTACTACCTCGTGTCGCGGGGGGAGAAGACCCCGTGGCGGCTCAAGCTGCGCTCCGCGTCCTTCAACAACGTCGCCGTGCTGTCCGCTGTGTTGCCAGGCAATCTCATCTCGGACATGGTCTCGATCCTGGGCTCGATGTTCTTCGTCGTCGGAGACGTCGACAAATAAGTTGGGTCAGCGCAGCGGGCCGTTGTCGTCGTCCCTGGTGTGGTCTTCGTCGTCGCCTTCGTCGCCCCCGTCTCCCCCGTCGATTCGGCACATCGCCTGAGCCACCAGCCCGGCGATCGCCATCAGGGCTGCGGCGGCCGATAACGCCCCCAGCAGCAGTGCGAGAGAGCGTCGCGAGTCGATGTCGAGGACCGGCCACAGCACGAGTACCTGTGCGAGGTTCCAACCAGCCACCAGCGCACCGGTCAGGGCCGCAGCCTGAGCCAAGACCAGCGTGCGCATGGCCCGCTGCGGGTTGAGCGGTTTCTCGGCCTGTCCACGGAGGAAACGACGAATCGGCAGTCCCGCGAAGAAGACGCCGCAGGCCATGAACACCAGGACGACGACCGCACCCCAGGATGCCGGGGGCAGCTCATGACCCCGCCCGGTCCAGACCCGCAGCCCTGGGTAGGCGATCGCGGTGACGGCCAACCCGAGAAACACCACGAGTCTGATCGACACGCCTCGGCCGTCCCTCACCATGACGGACTCCACTGCGGACCGGGCCGTACGCCGTCCTGATCTGCTTCCTCGAGAAGCTCACTCACCGGGACCAGCGCATCACCAACGCGGAGCTGCGCTTCGGCGTTGACGGCGAACCACGGCGCAAGAACGAACGCCCGCTCATGTGCGCGGGGATGTGGCAACGTCAGCTCCGGATCCTGGCTGAGCAGCTCCGTGCCGGACTCAGGATCGCCGTACTGAATGAGGTCAAGATCCAGACTTCTTGCACCCCAACGGGTTTCGCGAACCCGACCGTGATCGGCCTCGATGGCATGGAGCTCGGTGAGCAACGTGAAAGGCGCCAACCGGGTCCGGGCCAACACGACGGCGTTGAGATAGACAGGCTGGTCAGGACCTCCAACCGGGTCGGTCTCGAACAGGTCGGAAACGGCGGTGATGCGTAGGCCGTCAACATCGGCCAACTCCCGAACCGCAGCCTCGAGCGTTGGCTGCACCGCGCCGAGGTTGGCGCCCAGGGCGATCACGACCCGTTCGTCGCGATGACGCTCGACCTTCACCAGGACGTCGGCGAACGGCACCCCTAAGGGGGCCTGTGGCTTGTGGACCGTCACCTCGACAGCCTGCACCAAGGGGCGCCGCAGTGCAGCCGCGGCGATCTGCTCGGCGAGACTCTCGATGAGGTCGAGCGCCGGCCCGGTGATCAGACCCACGATGTCGGCCGCCACGTCCGCGTAGCTGACCGTGTGCGCAAGGAGATCGCTGCGACCGGCGCGCCGCAGGTCAACGTCGAGAGCCACGTCAACGACGAAGTCCTGTCCCTGCCGCTTCTCGAAGTCGAGCACCCCGTGGAAGCCGTGAGCCGAGATCCCTTGCAGGACAATACGATCCGTCATCGAGCTGCCTCCATAGCCGCGACAACGCGAAGCGCGTCGACACTTGAGGCTACGTCGTGGACGCGCACGGCCCAGGCTCCGGCGAGTCCGGCGATCACCGTGGTCGCGGCGGTTGCCGCATCTCGCTGCGCAGGAGGGCGGCTCTCGGCACCCTCTGGGACGCCCAGGCGGCCGAGGAATGTCTTGCGTGACGTTCCCACAAGCACAGGAAAGCCCAGCGACTGCACCGCATCCAGATGGGCCAGCAATGACCAGTTGTGCTCTGCTAGCTTGGCGAAGCCGAATCCCGGATCGAGGATCAGCTGGTCCCGTCCCACACCCTGACCGCAGAGGTCGGTCACCCGCTCGGTCAGCGAGCGGCATACCTCGGAGACAACGTCGTCATACGACGCACGGCTCTGCATGGCGACGCTGTGGCCACGCCAGTGCATAACGACGAACGGAACCTGCGTGGTGGCGACCACCCGCGCCATGTCTGTGTCGGCCAGGCCTCCGCTGACGTCGTTCACGATGGAGGCACCTGCCTCAACGGCCTGAGCAGCGACGGCCGCCCTCATGGTGTCGATGGAGACCCGGGCCCCGCTGCGGGCCAGCTCACGGATCACGGGGAGGACTCGGCGCAGCTCTTCGTCCTCGGTCGTGCGAATGGCGCCGGGGCGAGTGGACTCACCGCCCACGTCCAGAATGTCGGCACCCTGTCCCAGCAGCTCCAGACCGTGGGCGATCCCGGCCTCGGGGGTGAACCACAGGCCCCCATCACTGAAGGAGTCGGGAGTGACGTTGACAACGCCCATGACGAGGGTGTGCATGATCATGCTCCGCTGAGTCGGCGCAGATGCGGCCAGGTGAGGAAGGCCTCGGCCTCAAGGGCGGCAACCGCGATGCGGGGGAGGTCACGGGTGGCCGGATAGACGACGAAGCGCGGCACCCAGGTCGGCTGGAACTTGGCGTTGAACCGATACAGGCTCTCGATCTGGAACCAGCGAGAGGCAAACAACAGCACCCTGCGCCACGCTCGCAGAAACGGTCCGGCACCGAGTCGCTCTCCGCGTTCCAGGGTCGACCGAAAGGCCGCAAAGTTGAGGGAGACGCGCTTGACGCCGAGCTGGGGGCACGACCTCAGCGCGTCCACGATGAGCAGCTCGTTCACGCCGGCATCAGCGGTGCGATCGCGGCGCATGAGATCCAGGGACATCCCGTCGGGGCCCCATGGGACGAACTGAAGGAACGCGCGCATGACGCCATCCTGACGTGCCGCCACGAAAACGCAATCGGGGTCAGCAGGGTCCACCAGCCTGCCCAGGGCCATCGAAAAGCCGCGCTCGGTCTCGGTGCCCCGCCAGGCGTCGGCATCCACCAGAGCCCGGCGCCGCTCGCCCTCGGAGACATCGGCGCCTCGCAGAACCTCCGTGGTGTAGCCGGCTCTCTCGATGCGCTTGACCATCTGCCGGACGTTGCGCATCGGCCGGCCCTCGAGGGAGAACGCCGCCGCGTCCACCACGGCCTCGTCACCGAGCTCCAGCGCGCTGAAGCCCGTCGAGCGACACCAGATGTGGCCGGCCCGCTCCGAACAGCCGATCACCGCGGGCGTCCAGGCGTGCAGCTCGGCCTCGGCCAGGAAGTTGGTGATGGCGCCTGGCCAGGCCTCTGGGTCCCCGATCGGGTCACCACTGGCCAGCATCACACCAGTGACGACGCGGTAGGCGATCGCAGCCTTGCCCGAGTCGGACCAGACCACGCTCTTGTCCCGACGCAGGTTGAAGTACCCGAGAGAGTCCGGGTTGTGCTCAAGGAGGATCCGCATGCTCGCTTCCTCGGCATCGGTCAGCTGCGGGCGCGGCTCCTGAGGACGCAGGGCGAGATAGATCGTCGTCAGGATCGTCATCAGACCCAGCCCGAGCAATACGGCGCCCTCGACGTCTGCGGCACGCTCATCGCTGAAGACCAGCGGGCCGTTGAGGCCCAACAAACCGGTCATGACCTCCTGAACGATGTCCCACCAGCCGGACGGCCCCCCCACCACACGATGGCGCATCAGGGTCACCATCAGCACACCGACGACAAGGCTCACAGCCGTAAGGACGAAAAAGGTGCGTACAGCCCGCCAGCGGGTGGTCGGGTCTCCCAACGCCCGGAACTCCGCCCGATAGGCGATCAGCGCGATCAACACCACCAACGACATCGCGACCGCAATGAGCTCGAGCTTGGCCGCGTGCAGGACCACACTCACGGCCAGCAGGGTCAACGCCGCCCGCCAGGCCCGGCGCTTGCGTCGCCTCAGCCCATGCGCCAGCAGCAGCAGCAATATGCCAGACACGACGGTCGCTGCAGAGGCGGCGGCCACGGCACCTGGCAGCAGGTCGGTCAGGGGATGCAGCCGATGCCGCCAACCACGCGCCAGACCGTAGGCGATATCGCCAAAGCCGATCAGGTAGGTGAGCGCGCCCACCACGGCGGGGGCCCGTGAACGACGCTGGGCGAAGCCGCCCAGAAGTGATGATGCCTGCGAGGACCTGCGCGATGGAGCGCGATCGCTCACCGGCTGCCCCCAAGCACCAGCGCCATCGCCTCGGCCCGGGTCGCAGGATCACGCAGCTGGCCACGCACGGCCGACGTGATGGTCCGCGAGCCCGGCCTGCGGACGCCGCGCATCGACATGCACAGATGTTCGCACTCGATGACGACCAGGACGCCCACGGGTTTGAGGTGCTCAAGCAGCGCGTCCGCGATCTGAGAGGTCATCCGCTCCTGGACCTGCGGCCGACGTGCGTAGACATCGACCAGTCGTGCCAGCTTGGACAGGCCTGTCACCCGCCCGTCTCGGCCGGGGATGTAACCCACGTGAGCGACGCCGTGGAAGGGCACGAGATGGTGCTCGCAGGTGCTGTACACCTCGATGTCGCGCACGAGGATGAGCTCGTCGTGACCGAGCTCAAAGGTCGTCGTGAGGACATCCTCGGGTCGCTGTGCCATGCCTGCGAAGATCTCGACGTAGGACCTGGCCACCCGCCCAGGCGTTTCTTTGAGCCCCTCGCGATCGGGGTCCTCGCCGATCGCCAACAGGATCTCGCGAACCGCGCGCTCAGCACGCTCCAGGTCAATCGGAGCTGGGGTCGACATGGCCGCCCTCTGGGGCCTCGATGACGGCCTTCGCGGGGTGCTCGTCGTGGACCTGCTCCGCGGCAATGGTCAGGTCCTGCACCTCTGCGGGCTTCGAACCATTGGCGGCGGCGACTTCGGCAGGCGTCTGAACCGGCGGCTGGTCGCTGACATGCCGACGGTCGCTGGACAACCAGACCGGCCGGGCCGGGCGCTTGACGATGTCCGTGAAGAGGACGGCGAGCTGGTCTTTGCCCAGGGTCTCCTTCTCGAGCAGCTCGAGCACCAAGGCGTCGAGAATATGACGATTGTCATTCAGCGCATGCCAGGCCTCGTCGTGGGCGGCCTCGATCAGGCGACGGATCTCTTCGTCGACCACGCCGGCCACCGCCTCTGAGTAGTCGCGCTGATGGCCCATGTCCCGACCGAGGAAGACCTCACCGCTGCCATCCTGACCGAGCTTGATGGCACCGATGCGCTCACTCATGCCGTACTGCGTCACCATCCGCCGGGCCAGGGTGGTGACCTTCTCGATGTCGTTGCCGGCGCCCGTCGTCGGGTCGTGGAAGATCATCTCCTCCGCGACCCGGCCGCCCAGGGCGAAGGCCAGCTGGTCGAGGATCTCGTTGCGGGTCGTGGAGTACTTGTCGTCCAGCGGCATGACCATGGTGTAGCCGAGGGCCCGACCACGGGGCAGGATCGTGATCTTCGTAACCGGGTCCGTGTTGAGCATGGCCGAGGCGACGACCGCGTGTCCGCCCTCGTGGTACGCGGTGATCTTCTTCTCCTTGGCACTCATGATGCGGGTGCGCTTCTGCGGGCCGGCGACGACACGGTCGATCGCCTCGTCCAGGGCCTCGTCGTCGATGAGCTTGCTGTTGCCACGAGCAGTGAGCAACGCGGCCTCGTTAAGGACGTTGGCCAGGTCGGCACCGGTGAAGCCAGGCGTCCGCCGGGCCACCGCGAGCAGGTCGACGCCGGTCGCCAACGGCTTGCCCTTGCCATGCACCTGCAGGATGCGGTGGCGGCCGATCATGTCAGGAGCATCGACCGCGATCTGGCGGTCGAAGCGGCCAGGGCGCAGCAAGGCTGGGTCGAGGATGTCGGGCCGGTTGGTGGCCGCGATCAGGATGACGTTGGTCTTGACGTCGAAGCCGTCCATCTCGACGAGGAGCTGGTTGAGCGTCTGCTCACGCTCGTCGTGGCCACCGCCGAGGCCGGCGCCACGGTGGCGGCCGACGGCATCGATCTCGTCGACGAACACGATCGCGGGGGCGTTGGCCTTGGCCTGTTCGAACAGGTCGCGGACCCGGGAGGCGCCGACGCCGACGAACATCTCGACGAAGTCCGAACCGGAGATCGAGTAGAACGGCACGGCAGCCTCGCCCGCGACGGCGCGCGCCAGCAGGGTCTTGCCGGTGCCAGGCGGGCCGTAGAGCAGGACGCCCTTGGGGATCTTGGCTCCCACGGCGAGGAACTTGGCCGGCTCGGCGAGGAACTCCTTGATCTCGAGCAGCTCCTCGACGGCCTCATCCACGCCAGCGACGTCTGCGAACGTGACTTTGGGGGTGTCCTTGTTGGCGAGCTTGGCCTTGCTCTTGCCGAACTGCATGACCTTGGATCCGCCACCCTGCATCTGACCCATCAGGAACCAGAACAGACCAAGGACGATGATCAGCGGGATGATGGTGGCCAGGAGGCTGAAGACCCAGTTCTGCTGCGGCGGGTCATCGGTGTAGCCCTTGGGCGGCAGGTGCGTCTTGATGGCCGTCACCAGGCTCTCGCCGCGCTGGGGCACGTAGTAGGCCATGACCTTGTTGGCCGCCTTGACCTTGCCGCCGTCGGAGTACGTCTGGCCCGGTTTGAGGGTGAGGTCGATCTGGTCCACACCGACGAACTTGGCCGAGTCCACGGCGCCTTCGTTGATCAGCTTCTCGGCGGCCGAGGTGTCGATGCGGGTGAAGCTGCCGGAGTCGGCAACGGAGAGCCAGAGCACGCCGATGCCGAAAATGAGCACGACCCAGACGACCGGGGTGCGAAGGATGCGCTTGAAGTCCATGTATCTGCGAGGCTTGATGCCCCGTCCCTCCTGCTCGCTCTGCCATGTCAACCGCGATGTGAGTCAGTGCGGCAACGCTCATTACGACGGTACACCGCACGGAAGCCGCAACAGTCTCGCCAGTCAAACGCGCGACATGGTGCTGGTGTTCCAGATCTCGATTCGGTGCGCCGTCTCAGGAGTAGACGTGAGGCGCCAAGGTGCCGACGTCGCGCAGGTTGCGGAACCTCTCGGCGTAGTCCAAGCCGTAGCCGACGACGAACTCGTTGGGGATGTCAAAGCCCACGTACTTGACGTCGACCTCGACCTTGGCGGCCGCGGGCTTGCGCAGAAGCGTCAGGATCTCCACGGACGCGGCGGACCTGGACTCGAGGTTGGACCTGATCCAGCTCAGCGTCAGCCCCGAGTCGACGATGTCCTCGACGATCAGTACGTCCCGACCGGTGATGTCGGTGTCGAGGTCCTTCAGGATGCGGACGACGCCGGAGCTCTTTGTGCCAGAACCGTAGGACGAGATGGCCATCCAGTCCATGGGAGCGGTGCCGGGCAGGGCGCGCATCAGGTCGGACATGACCATCACCGCGCCCTTGAGGACACCCACCAGCAACAGGTCTTTGCCCTCGTAGTCGCGCCAGACGTCGGCAGCCAGCTCACCGAGCCTGACCTGAATCTGCGCTTCGGTGACCAGCACACGTTCGAGGTCAGCTCCCATATGGGCGGCGTCCACGGCATCTCCTTGGGCTATCTCTTCGGGTGATCAGTCTCTTCGGGTGATCAGTCTGTTCGGGCGGCGGGTGTGCATGGGCGGCGAGCGAGGTCAACGCCAGCTTGGGTCTTTCGCCCATTCAACCGGACGAGTGGGCGCGACGAACACCCGACCGCCGCGTCGGCTGCCTTGGACATGACCCGGCAGATCGATCGGTCCCTGACCCCGCCAGCCGGTGACCAGGGTGTCGAGTGCCTCGACGTGGACCGCGCACAGTGCACCTGGCGGACACCCCGCCTCGAGCGCGAGAAGTCGCCAGACGCGGGTGCGAACGGCCCGAGGCAGCGCCAGGAGCGCCGCCGCCTCTACGGGACCCTGCTCCATCTCGTCACGGGCTTGGGCTGCCAGATCGTCCAGGGCGTCGGCGTCCTCACGCAACAGATCAGCCGAACGCGCCAGCGCAGCAACGGTTCCGCGCCCGAGCTCGGTCTCCAACACGGGTAGCAGAGCACGTGCCCGGGACCGCCCGTATGCCGGGTCGCTGTTGTGCGGGTCCACCCACGCTGTGAGCCCGGACGCGTCACAGGCGGCGGCTGTGACGGCCCTGGCCACCCCGAGAAGGGGACGGACGTACGGACCGCGGCGCATCGGCATACCGGAAAGTGAGCGGGCGCCGGAACCCCTGGCGAGGCCCAGCAGAACCTGCTCAGCCTGGTCGTCGCGGGTGTGACCGAGCAGGACCGCGACCGCGCCCATCCGCTCGGCGACGTCTTCGAAGGCCCTGTATCGCGCGTCCCTGGCATGCGCTTCCGGGCCGGATCCGGAGGATGCGACCTGGACCGTGACAACCTCGACGGGGTCGAGCGACAGCAGGCGCCGGCACTGGTCTGCGGCTCGGTCGGCCACTGCCTGCGAGCCTTCCTGCAGACCGTGGTCGACGATCACCGCACCGGCTGTCAGCCCGGCCGGGGGCGCCTCGAAAGCCACAGCTGCCGCGAGGGCAAGGGAGTCCGCGCCTCCACTGCAGGCGACAAGCACCAGGCCACCCGGTGTGATCTGCCCGATCTGTGCGAGGGCCTTTCGCACTGCCACCCGCGTGGCAGCGATGGCGGGATGCGGTCCGGTCACCTGTCGCCGATCATCCGTGGACGCGGCGGACCCAGGTCGCGGGGCTCTCGATCTCTTGGGGCAGCGGCAAGGTCTCCGGCGAGGTCCACACCGCATTGAAACCGTCGGTGCCAACCGTGTCCGTCACCGCGCGGACGAACAGTGCGCCGTCGCGGTACTGGCGCATCTTGGCCTCCAGCCCGAGCAGTCTGCGCAGGATCTTGTCGACCCCGCTGACGTCTTTGCGTCGTTGCTGGAACCGGGACCGGATGCGCTCGACGCTCGGCACGATGGCGGGCCCGACGTCGTCCATCACGACGTCGGCGTGTCCCTCGAGCAGCGCCATGATGGCGGTGACCTTGGCGATCTGGGCGCGTTGTTCGGGTGTGGCGAAGATGTCGGTCAAGCCGTTGCCGCCGCTACGGAGCGCGTCAGGAAGGTTCTGGGCGAGCTGCTGGAGCTTCAGGCCGAGCTGCTCGGGGTCGGGCGCGAGATCCAGCGAGAGCTGACGGGCCGAGTCGATCACGTGTTGGCGCAGCCACGGCACGGCCGTGAACTGCACGCGGTGGGTCTCCTCGTGCAGGCAGACCCAGAGCCGGAAGTCGGCCGGGTCGACGCCAATCTCGGTCTCGGTCTGCAGCACGTTGGGCGCCACGAGCAGCAGCCGCGGCGTCGCATCGGGGGCTAGGTCGTACTGACCCAGGATCTTGCTCGACAGGAAAGACATGAGCGCGCCCGCCTCGGCGCCAGTGACCTTGCCACCGACCTCCAGCACCAGGTTCGACGGGGGCTGGGCCGGAGTCTTGCGCTTGGCGACCATGGCGGCGACCACAGGCTCGAGCATGGACTGCAGGGAGTCCACGTTGGCGTCGATCCAGCCTGGACGATCCACGATCAGAACCGGGCTGCTGCCTGTCGGTGAGTGCATCCGAGCCGTCTCGGCGACCGGCACACGGGATCGTTCAGCGGCCGAGCGCAGAGCCCTGACGATCTCATCGGCCTGGGCTGGCGTGACCTTGGGACCTGCCGCGACCAAGCGCCGACCGGTGGCTTTGGCGAACGCCCAGTCGACATAGCCGCTGTTAAGGATCCCTCTTGGTGGCTGCGAAGCCGTATCCGGTGACGTCACGATTACCATGTCCTCCTCAGCCTCAGCCGCACCCGCACGATGCTAGCGTCGCCACGAACCGATCCAACGCCGCCCGCGCTCTCAGCGTTCCCACTCCGGGCGGGATCCTGTCCGCCAGGATGGCGAACACCAGCAACCTGCCGTCCCTGTCCACGACCGTTCCGGCAAGGGCGCTGGCACCGGTCAACGTGCCCGTCTTGGCCCTGACGACACCGGCAGCAGAGTGCGCTGAGCCCGTGAGGAACCGGTCTGCCATCGTCCCGCTCAGACCGGCGACCGGAAGCTGAGCCACGATCTGCTGCAGAGCCGGATCCTTGTCTCCGGCGGCAAGCACCAGCACGTCCCCCAGCGCGCGCGCCGTGACGAGGGTGCCACGCGAGAGTCCGCTGGTGTCGATCAGTGTGACGCCCTCCGTATGGATCCCCTTGGCCGCCACCTTCTCCTTGACCCATCCGGCCACGGCAGCGAACGAGGTGGATCTACCTGCCTTGTGGGCGGCTTGACGGGCCAGTGACTCGGTCAGGGGGTTGTCACTGTTGCTCAGAGCCAGGGCAAGGACGTCGGCCAACGGTGCCGAGCGAACCACACCAAGCTCTCGCGCTCCCTTGGGCGAAGCCGCCCAGCCGATGGCCGGGGCCACGGTGATGCCACGAGCGGCAAGCGCTGTGCGAAAGGCTTGGGCAGTACTCAACGCGGGATCGGTGAACGCGCTCGAGCCTGGGCCCGGCTGCTTGGTCGAGAGCCCGAGCATGGCGACAGGGCCGGTCAAGCCCTGGTTGATGTCCGCGGCCAGCCAGCCCGGCGCATACCTGGGGCCCGAGGCGTATCGCTCGTCGATGCGCAACCTGACGCTGGTGATGCCTTGGGCCTTGAGCGCCTGCGAGGTCTGCTCGGCCAGATCGACGAGCCCGGCCCGGCCGGCCACGGCCAGGGGGTTGCCCTTGCCCGGGCTGAGCAGGGTGTCACCGCCCGCGACGAGGATCACGTCGGTGACACGGCCGGCGCTGGCACCGCGCACTGCCCTGGTCGAGAACGTCAGTGCCGGGTCCAGCGTCGTCGCGATTGCAGTCGCGGTGAGCAGCTTGACCGTCGAGGCCGGGGTCCGCGGCAGCTGCGCCGAGACGTCGAGCAGGTGATCCCGGGTGTGCGCATCCCGAACGGTCAGGCCCACCGACGGGCCAAGCCCGGAGTCGGCCAGGGCGCGGGCCAGAGCGGCAGCCAGACCGGCCTTGGTCGGTATTGGCGCCCCGTCGGCGAGGGCGAGCAGGGGCGCCGCGACGGAGCCGGCCACCGACGGGATCGGCACCCCGGTGACCGTCCCCGCGGAAGCGGCCGTCGGTGTGACGGTCGGGAGGGCCGGCGTACCGCTGTGTGAGGGAGCCCGGTCGAGGGTGAACAGACCGGGGACCAGGTCGTAGACGTCCGCCGTGAGGTAGCTGCCGACGGCCAGGAGGAGGACGCCGAGACCGGCAAGCACTCGACGCACAAATCCCCCTGTTCGTGATTCGGCTGGGATACGCGACACTTACGAGCGAGCCTAAGCCAATCCCCATCGAAGGGCACCGCCGTGGAGTACGACGTCACGATCGAGATCCCCAAGGGGCACCGCAACAAGTACGAGGTGGACCACGCGACAGGTCGCATCCGACTCGACCGGCTGCTCTTCACCTCTACGCGCTACCCGGCCGACTACGGCTACATCGAGGACACGTTGGGCGAGGACGGCGACCCTCTGGACGCTCTTGTCCTGCTCGAGGAGCCGACGTTCCCAGGGTGTCTGGTCGGCGCGCGCGCGATCGGCCTGTTCCACATGACCGACGAGGCCGGCGGCGACGACAAGATCCTGATGGTGCCCGCACATGACCCCCGGGTTGCCCACATCACCGACCTCGAGGACGTCAGCGCGTTCGACCGGCTCGAGATCCAGCACTTCTTCGAGACCTACAAGGACCTTGAGCCCGGCAAGTCCGTCGAAGGCGCCCACTGGGGTGGCCGTGCCGAGGCTGAAAGAGTCATCCTGGAGGCCATCAACCGCGCGACCGAAGCGGGAATGACCACGGCTCGCTGGAGCGCGCCTCACTGAGGACGCGCCTCACTGAGGAGGGGTGCGCTCGCCTGCGGGTTCGCCTACGGCCGGCCGCCCTCTGGCACGATGTCGCTACGCCAGATTGAGGCGTAGCGCACGTTCTTGCCCGTCTCCGGCGCCTCGATCATCTGACCACCGCCGATGTAGAGGCCGACGTGGTGGCTGGTCGCGCCGGCGTCACCGTAGAAGACCAGGTCGCCCGGCTGCAGGTCGCTGAGCGGCACCCGACTCGTCTCGGTCCACTGCCACCCGGTGTAGTGCGAGAGGCTCACCCCGGCCTGGGCCCATGCCGCTTGGGTCAGACCTGAGCAGTCCCAGGAGTCGGGGCCAGCGCCACCCCACAGGTAGGGCTTGCCGATCTGGGCCCGCGCGAAGGCAAGGACGGCAGAGACGTCGCCGCTGGAAGGCACCGGGCTGTACGCCACCGGAGAGGTCGGGTCAGAGGCCACTGGGTCCGGCGCAGAGGCGCGCTGGGCATCCCTCGCCGCACGGGCACGGGCCTCTGCTCGAGCCTGCGCTTCGGTACGGGCCTTGGCAGCGGCACGGGCCTTGGCAGCGGCACGGGCCTGCGCTTCGGCGCGAGCCTTGGCTGCTGCTGCGGCGCGGCGCTCGGCCTCGGCCTTGAGCCCGGCCTGACGCTGTCGCTCGAGCGTGACCGAGGTGTTCCGCAGGGTCGCAAGCTGGGCGATCATGGTGTCCTGCTGCTTCTGGATGCGTGCGGTCTCGGCCGTGGCCAGGTCCACCTGAGCCTGGGCAGCAACCCTTGCGTCCTCGGCCGCCTGGGCGGCGGCCAGCTGCTGAGCCATTGCCTGAGCCGCCTGGCGCCGCAGGACGCCGGCAACCACAGAGGACGCGTCGGCGTCCTGCATGACCTGGTTGCGAATGTCGGTGATCAGCTGGATGCCGGCGGCACGGTCCAGGACCTCCTGGGGACCCTTGCTGGACAGGAACGCCTCGAGCTGCCCGAGGTTCCCTCCCTGCATATACGTCGCGGCGGCAAACTGACCCAGCTTGTTCGAGGCGATGTCAGCGATCTCCTGCGCTGCCGCGGCCCGCTCGCCGGCGGCCTTCGCCGCGTCGGTGGCTTGTCCGAGCAACAGGCGCGCCAGGTTGTACTTCTCGGCCGCCATCTCGGCGGCTGACTGCACTTCTTCCAGACGCGCGTTGGACGCCTTCAGCCGGCCCTCGATGACGGATATCTGGGCCGCTTTGTCCCCGACGGCTGCCTGGGCGGCCTGGACCTGACCCGCCGAGGGGTAGACGGGATCTGCGTGAGCGGTGAGTACGGGAGCGGTCACGGCAAGCGCAAGCGCGGTACCAGTCGCAATGACCAGCTGGAACCGGATGAGCCTGCGGGTGCTCGGCACGGGGTACGCCTTTCGATGTACATAACCGTCAGCTTTTTAGCGTAGAGGCGACGACCACTCTGGGAACACCAGTCACACCAATACCAGACCAATCGGCGCCGGTCGTTCAGGGGAGACAAGCGTCTGGAAACGAATGACACCTGTGTTTTTTTGCAGGTCACCCACCGAACGTTCTTCGAACGTTCGTGCCCCACCTGCTTTATCACAAATTGGTAACGACACGGCTCCGCGGCAGCTGCGCACGTCGGGCCTTGCGCCGGAAGCGCAGGATCTGGACCACACCGAGCACCCACACGATGTACTGCACGGACATGGCGGCCCGGAACGAGTCCACCGTGTAGGTCGAAGGACCACCCGGCGCCACCTGGTCGAGCACGATGCCGATCAGCGCGACAGTGCCCAGCGAGGCAACGAAGCCACCGACGTTGACGATCCCGGTGGCGCTGCCCAGACGGGTGGGTGGGTTGAAGGTCCGCGCCAGGTCGAACCCGACCATCGAGCCCGGCCCGCCCACTGCGAGGACCACCACCAGGACCACCAGCAGCCACAGGGGTGCGCGTCCGGGCCATACGAGCACGACTGCCCAGACCGTCATGATGGAGCCGACGATCCACAGGATCAGCGTGGATCGTGAGTACGGCCACCGCGTGACGAACGCGCCGATCAGCGGGCTGGTCACGACGGCGGTGACGGTCATGACGATGAGCAGGCCGCTGGCGGCACCCGGGGTCAGGCCCTGTCCGGAGACCAGGAAGGGGAACCCCCACAGGAGCGCGAAGACGGTGGCGCCGAACTGCGCGGAAAAGTGCGACCAGAGACCGAGCCGGGTCCCGGGCTCCGTCCACGCCAGCTTCAGCGCCCGCCCCACGGCCCTCATCTTGAGCTCGTCCCGGTGGTGGTCCGTGTAAGGGGAGTCCCGCACGACGACGATCAGCACGATCCCGAGAAGGATGCCAACACTTGCCGCCGAGGCGAACGACCGTGTCCAGCCCAGGTTGTGCAGTGCTGCGGACAGGGGCGCCGTTGCGGCGACCGCGCCGACCTGCCCGAGGACGCCGGTCATCTGGGTGATCATGGCGGTGCGCGCCGGCGGGAACCACAGGGCGACCAGCTGCACGAGGCTGATGAAGATCATTGCGTCGCCCATGCCGACGAAGACCCGAGCCGCGACCCCGGCACCGAACGTGTTGGCGAAGGCAAACGCGAACTGGCCGCCCGTCATCAGCGCGACCCCGGTGATCAGCAGCTTCTTGGCACCAACGCGGTCCAGGATGGCGCCGACAGGGATCTGCATGGCCGCGTACACGAACAGCTGCACCATCGTGAAGGTCGCGAGCTGCGCGGACGTGATGTGGAACCGCTCTGCCGCGATGAGGCCGGCGACACCCAACGAGGTGCGGTGAAAGACCGCGAGGATGTAGACGGAGGTGGCCGCAGCCCAGACCGTCCACGTCTTTCGGCCGCCGAGGCGGTATCGCAGGGTCGGGTCGGTGGCGACGTCCCCGACGGGATGTGGTGACGTCACGCAGAGGTGTCCGTCTGCTCCAGCCGAACGCAGCAACGCGAGAGCCCCGGGTCAAGGCGCGCCTGGAGGCCCGTCGTGCCGAGACCCTCCAGGACACCCACCAGCAGATGCAGGTTCATGCCGCAA
>Ga0209798_10000558_pt1 | contig 22645 bp, 21 predicted proteins | sample DOMMetBare3Fresh_FD_187475 | JGI IMG/M metagenome (GOLD analysis project Ga0209798, IMG submission 187475) | Wetland sediment microbial communities from St. Louis River estuary, USA, under dissolved organic matter induced mercury methylation -... | ecosystem: Environmental > Aquatic >... | reverse complement strand
GCGTGCCCTTCGAAGTCGCGAAGCCGGCGAGCTCGGCGGGATCCGCAACCGTCTCCAGCGAGCCCATCGGGAACAGCGAGCAATGCGCCCTGAAGGCAGCGTAGGCGACCATTGACCGCCCGTGGTACCGAAACGCGGGCATGCCGTAGCTGATCGTCTCCTCGGCCTCCGGGGCGGACGCGGCGATCGTCTCGCGCAGTGCCTGGAGCGCGGCTCGCTGGTCCGCCGGAAGGGAGGCCAGCGTCGCATCGATCGCCGCCGTTGCAGATGCCGGATCCGTCACACCGTGTCCTCCCCGCGGTCGCTGGTTGCGCGCAACCGGATCATCGCGCAATCCGGGCGCCCGCTCGCTCGGGGGGTTCAGCCCGCAGCCGCTTTGCCGGGCTCCGGGCGCGGTTTCGCGACGAACGGCTCTGGCGTGTCGTCCGGGGACGGGTAGCGTCTGACGCAAGCGGGAGGCGTTGGTCGTGGCCCGTCCCGGGGCTCCGGGGCGAGCTGCACCGCCGGCGGGCAGGATGGGCTCGTGCGTGGAGGATGACCGCCCGCCTGTCCTGGGGCGCCGGGGCACAGGAGGCTGGAGGTTCGCCGTGCCGCACATCCTCGAGGCGGACAACCTGGTCAAGAAGTACGGCGAGTTCGCCGCCGTCGACGGGGTCAGCTTCGACGTCGAGGAAGGCGAGGTGTTCGGCCTGCTGGGGCCGAACGGAGCCGGCAAGACCACCACCATCTCGATCCTGACGGGAGTGCTCGAGCCGACGTCCGGTACCGCCCGGATCGGCGGCCACGACATCCTCCAGGAGGCGCAGACCGTCAAGCAGATCAGCGGCCTGGTGCCCCAGGATCTGGCCCTCTACCCAACGCTCAGCGCTCGCACCAACCTCGAGTTCTTCGGGCGCATCTACGGCCTGCGTGGCAAGGAGCTCGCCGAGCGCGTCGCGGACGTCCTGGGCGTGGTGGCCCTCACCGACCGGGCCGGCGATCCGATCGAGAAGTACTCGGGGGGGATGAAGCGCCGGATCAACATCGCGGCCGGCCTCGTCCACCAGCCGCGGCTGCTGTTCCTCGACGAGCCGACGGTCGGGGTGGATCCGCAGAGCCGGAACCACATCTTCGAGAGCGTCCTCCAGCTCAACCGCGACCGGGGAATGAGCATCATCTACACGAGCCACTACATGGAGGAGGTCGAGCTCCTCTGCAACCGGGTGGCGATCGTCGACCGCGGTCGGATCATCGCCCTGGACACGATCAGGAACCTCATCGCCGTCCTCGGCGGCGGCGTGATCCAGCTCGGCCTGGAGCGGATCGACGACGACATGCTGAGCGCGATCCGCGCGCTGCCCGCCGTCAACGACGCGAACCGCGTGGTGCCGCCTGCGCCTGCTGCGACGGCCGGCGGCGAGCCTCCGTCGCCCGCGGCCCCGACCCAGGAACCGAACCTGGTCAAGATCGAGAGCAAGCGCAGCCAGGACGCGCTGGTCCAGGTCATCGGCTATCTCAACGACGTCGGAGTCGCCTTCACGTCGGTCCAGATCTTCGAGCCCAACCTGGAGAGCGTCTTCCTGCACCTCACCGGCAAGTCGCTTCGGGACTGAGCCCCGGTGCGCTGGATCCACATAGGGCTCAAGGACCTGAAGGTCACCCTGCGTGACCGGTCGGCCACCGGCATCCTGCTGGCCATGCCGATGCTGCTCATCGTCATTCTGGGGTCGGCCCTGGGGAACCTGGCAGCGAACATATCCAAGATGCCGGTGGCGATCGTGAACCAGGACGAGGGCGACGTGGGCGCGAAGGTCACCGACGCGTACTTCACCGACTCGTCGCTGACGAAGCTGTTCCTCGCCAAGCGCATGCGAGACCCCCTGGCGGCCCGCGCCGAGGTCGAGCGCGGGGACCTCGCCGGAGTGCTCGTCGTGCCGCACGACTTCACACGCCGGCTGAACACCGGGAAGCCCTCCCGGATCCTCGTCTACACCGACCCCGGCAGGCAGATAAGCGGCACGGTGTTCCGGAGCGTGGCCGAGGGGATCTCCACGCAGGTCTCGGCGGCGTCGATCGCGGCGCGGACGGCGGCGTTCTACGCGAAGGACATACGGGTGAGCGATCCGTCGTTCATCTCGGCGGTCATCGGCAAGGCGGTGCAGAGCGCCAGCGAGACCAAGGCGCTCGACGCGGTGAAGCTCGAGGAGACCACCGCGGCCCGAGGCAAGGAGATCCCCATGGTCTCCTACTACGCAGGCGGCATGTCCGCGATGTTCATCATGTTCGGAGCGATGTTCGGCGCATTCTCGCTCGTGAGAGAGCGCGACGACTGGACGTTGCCGCGGATGATGATGACGCCCGCCACCAAGATGGACATCGTCGGCGGCAAGATGCTCGGCGTGTTTATGGTCGGGATTGCGCAGTTCGCCGTGCTGTACGCGTTCACCAGCGCCATCGGCGTGCAGTGGGGGGACCCGGTGGCACTGTGGGCGGTCGCGATCTCGCTCGTGGCCGCGGCGACCGGGATGTCGATCCTGATCGCGGCCGTGGGCAAGACGACGCGCTCCGTGTCGGGGCTCGCGCAGATCGTGATCCAGTTCATGGCAGCCGTAGGCGGGTCGTTCTTCCCGGTGTCGCAGTTCCCCGCCTGGCTGCAGCCGCTGCACTACGCCTCGGTCAACGGGTGGGCCATCGACGGCATCCTCGAGGTCATGCGAGGCGGCGGCATCGCGAGCGTGGTCCCGAGCATCGTCGCCCTCCTCGCCATGGCCTTCGCCTTCTTCGCGCTCGGCGCGTGGCGACTCAGGTGGGAGTGAGGCGGCCATGATGAAGATCGCCACGCTTGCCTGGCTCGACTTCCTGCGTCTCGTGCGGGACAGGACGCAGCTCGGGGTCATGCTCGTGTTGCCGCTCATGCTCACATTCCTGTTCGGCACGATGATGGGCGGCGGCGAGCGCAAGGTCTCGGTCGCGGTGTCGGATCCGGACGCGACGTCGTACTCCAAGGAGGTCGTCGCCGGCCTTCCACAGAAGAGCTACAGCTTCCGGCGGGTGAGCGAGGATGTGGCCCGGCAGATGGCGGCGTCGGGCGAGGTGGCTGCCGCCGTCATCATCCCTGACGGGTTCGGCGGCGACGTTGCGGGCGGCGTCGACACGAAGGTCCTGGTCGTGAAGGATCCGCGCTCGACTGCGGCGCTCGCCATCGTGGAGGCGGTGCGCGGCCGCGTGCAGCGGATAGCGGCGAACGCGAGCACCGTGCGCATCGTGCGCGCCGCCCACCGCGACGCCGAGCGCCTGACCGGGGTGCCCTCGGCCGGTCCGGCCTCCGCAGACATCTACACGTACGCCGATCGGCTCTGGTCGCCGGACCCGCCGCTGTCGGTCAAGGAGGAGGCGGTGACCGCGTCGAAGGTCCGCGGAGAGGGCACCGGCGCCAGCGGCTTCCAGCAGTACTCCATGGGCTTCACGCTCATGTTCATGCTCTTCATGGGCATAGGAACGGCCGGCGGCTTCCTCGAGGACCGCGAGGAGGGGACGCTCGCGCGCCTCCTCATGACGCCGACGTCGAAGCCGCTGCTCATCGCGGGCAAGGTCGTGGGAGTCTACGCGACGGTGCTCTTCGAGGCGCTCGTGATGGTGGGGTTCGGGGCGTTCGTCTTCGGTGTGCCGTGGGGCGACGACCCGCTCGGCGTGATCCTGCTGCTCGCGTCCTTCGGGCTGGCGGCCACCGGGCTGGGAGTGATGGTCTCGACGCTCGTGCGCACGCGCGGGCAGATGTCAGCCGTGATGGCGGCCGGCGCGACTGCCCTGTCGATGCTCGGCGGCTGCTACTGGCCGCTGGACATCGTGAACCCGACGATGCGCGTGGTGGCCGACTTCACGCCGACCGGCTGGGCGATGCAGGGGCTCACCGACATCGTGGTGCGCGCCCAGGGCACCACGGTCGCGCTTCTGCCCACGCTCGTCATGACCGGCATGGCCGCGCTGTTCCTCGTGGTGGGCATCGCGCGCCTCAAGCTGGAGTAGCCGGGCGCCGCGCCGGACAGGGCAGCGCGACGGTGTGCCTGCGCGACGCCGCGGTTGCGGCAGCCGCGCGCTTGCGAGACAGTGGGTCGAGGGCGGCCCGCTGGGTCGTCCGTTCGAATCAGGCCGCACGAATCGGATTGCCGCGCGTAGCCGGCCCTCTGTACGGTGCGCCGTGACGCACGCATGGGCGACCCGGGAAGGCATCGGCACACCATGCCCGAGCAGCGCTACGAGACCAAAGCCGTCCTGGCCGCGCTCGGGTCCCTGGTCGTCTGGTCGAGCGCCTTCGCCGGCATCTCGGTCGTGGTCGGTCCCGGCGGCGGCTACGGCCCCGGCCAGGCAGCCCTGCTGCGCTTCCTCATCGCGTCGGCGACCATGGGCGTCATCGCCGTGGCGACCCGCATGCGGCTGCCGCACCGGGCGGACCTGCCGCGCATCATGCTGGCCGCGCTCTTCGGGATCACCTTCTACCACCTGGGCTTCACCTTCGGCGAGACGCAGGTCACGGCCTCCGCCGCTTCGCTGATCATCGCGTCCGGGCCCATCTGGACCGCGCTGCTCGCTGTGTGGTTCCTTCGAGAGCGTCTGAACGCCTGGGGCTGGGCCGGCGTCGCCCTGGCCTTCACGGGCGTCTCGGCCATCGCACTCGGCGAAGGCAAGGGCGGTCTCGCGTTCGAACCGATGGCGCTGGCCGTGATGTTCGCCTCGTTCTCGACGGCCGTCTACTTCGTCCTTTCGAAGAAGCCCCTGCGCACCTACACCTCGCTGGAGTTCACGAGCTACGTCATCTGGTTCGGGACCGTGCCCATGCTCGTCTTCCTGCCCGGCCTGTTGACCCAGCTTCCGGCGGCGCCGGCGTCCTCGACTTGGACGATCGTCTTCCTCGGAGTGCTGCCGGGTGCGCTCGCCTACTTCCTGTGGAGCTACGCGCTCGCCCGCATGCCGGCCTCCACCACGGCGAGCTTCCTCTACGCCCAACCGGTCCTGGCGACGTTCGTGGCGTGGGTGTGGCAGGGCACCGTGCCGACGCTCGTGACGGTCGGGGGAGGCGTGCTCGCGCTGCTGGGCGTCATCCTTGTTCAGACCCGCGGACGGCCGAAGGAGGTCGTCGCCGTGGTCGTCGCGACGACGCCGGAGCAGAGGGCGCAGGTGCGCGAGCTGGTCGGCGAACTCATCGACTGGTTCGTGGAGGAGCAAGGCTTCGAGCGTCACTACTACGACGAGGAACTCGCTCGCTTCGAGGAGATGTACGCCGGGCGGGGACGGGCGTTCCTGGCCACGGTGGACGGCGTACCGGCGGCCTGCGTGCTGCTGCGCGAATACGAGCCGGGTGTGGCCGAGATGCGGCGCATGTACGTGCGGCCGGCGTACCGGCGTCGCGGCATCGCGCGCAAGCTCATCGGCGTCGCGGAAGCCGAGGCTCGCGCGATCGGCTACCGGCGCGTGCAGTTCATCACGTCGCCCGGGTTCGAGGGCGCGATCGATCTGTACACCTCGGAGGGCTTCGAACCCATGGAGGTCTACCGCGAGGTGCCCGACACGATCGTGGCCTTCGGCCGTGACCTCTAGCCCGACCCGGCCGGACGGCCTTCACGAGCGGCCAGCCGCGCCGCGCTGGTGTATCATGCGGCGGTATCGCCGGAACCGAGGGGGATCCATGAGAAGGACCATCGCCGCGACGGTCATCGTCGCGCTCACGTTCGCCGCGCTTGCCGTGAGCGGCTGCTCGCTGTTCACCAGCCCGACCGACGAGGCGAACAACGCCATCTCGGACGCGAACGCGCACCTCAAGGCGTACCAGGCCAGTGACACCAAGGTGCAGGCCATCGCGGCGGAGCTCAACAAGCTGGACGTGTCGCCGGAGGGCGCCACGAAGGCGCTCGAGCTCACCGCGCAGATCAAGGGCGAGCTCGCCGTGCAGAAGAAGGAGCTCGAGGAGGGCTCGAAGGCCATCGCGAAGGTCAAGACCTTCGACGTCGAAGCCCCGTTCAAGAAGTACGCGGACCTGGAGGTCGCGGCGATCACCGCGCAGATCGCGGTGGCCGACGAGGGCGTGAAGCTCTACACCGAGATGGACCGGCTCTACTCCGCCATCAGGGACAAGAAGGCCACTGCCGCGCTGACCAGCGAGATCACGAAGAGCATCGACGCCATCTACGCGCGGATCACCGAGTTGTCGGCGGCCGCCTCGAAGGCCAAGGACACCGCGGACGCGTACTTCGACAAAACCGATACGGCGAAGTAGGCGCCCGTCGCGCTCGACGGTGGCCGACGGAGGTAGCGGAAAGGCCCTAGCCTCGCACCGTGAAGGCGTCCTCGCCGATCGGGTTCTCCCACGTCACGTCGACGGAAGCGACCTGTGCTCTCGGCGGCCCGGTGCGCACGTACTCGATCGCGCGCTCGACGGTGGCCGGCGGTCCCTCGAACGCGGCCTCGACCGAGCCGTCCGCAAGGTTGCGGACCCAACCCCGGGCGCCGAGCGCGCGCGCCTCGTCGGCGGTGGACTGCCGGAACCAGACCCCCTGCACGCGCCCACTCACCAGCACGCGCGCACGGACTGTCTCGTCGGTCATCGGCCGGTCCCCCTTCCGATCGGGGTCACCATACGCCGAGGAGGCCGTCGGCCTCAAGCGGGCGACGACCACGCCCATCTGGGTATCTGTCGAGCATGCTAGGATTGACCCTTCGGCGGGTGGGGAGGCACGAGCGTGGCGGACGTGGACGAGGACATCATCGAGACGGACGAGGGGTCGGATGAGACACCCACGTCGATGAAGAGCCGCGTGATCGGGCTCGCCGTGACGGTCGTCATCATGGCGGCGCTCATCGCGGGATACCTGCACGTCTCCCTCCGTCCCGTCGCGCCGGGCCAGGCGTCGCCCGACAGCCATTACCCGGGCCCATGCTGGGCCTGCCACACGGTCTCGGAGTCAGCGGAGGCGGCGAGATGACGAGCGACGACCTGGAGAACCAGGCCACCAGCGAAGCCGAGGACATGCTGGACTCGGAGACCGACGACGCCGGCCTCCCTCCTCGCGCCTACAACCTCGGCGAGGTCATCGCGAACAGCGTCACCCACGGTGTCGGTGTCATCTTCAGCTCCGTCGCGTTCACGCTGCTGGTGGTGTTCGCGGTCCTGTGGGGGACGAGCTGGAGCCTGGCGGGCGCGATCGTCTTCGGTACCTCGCTCGTTCTGCTCTACTCCGGCTCGACGCTCTACCACTCCATGCTCAACCCGAAGGCCCGCCACGTCTTCAAGATCATCGACCACAGCGCGATCTACCTGCTCATCGCCGGCACCTACACGCCGTTTTGCATCGTGACGCTGCGCGACGTCACGATCGGGCCCTTCCAGCACGCCGGCTGGTGGCTCTTCGGCGTCGTCTGGACGCTGGCGGCGGCGGGCATCTCCACGGAGGCGTTCTGGACGTACCGGCCCAAGTGGCTCTCGGTCGTCGTGTACCTCGGCATGGGCTGGCTGGTCGTCATCATGTTCCGCCCGCTCATGGCGAGCCTGACGCCGAACGGGCTGTGGCTTCTGGCCGGAGGCGGGATGGCCTACACCATCGGGACCGTGTTCTACGCGGCGAAGAAGGTGCCCTACTTCCACATGGTCTGGCACCTGTTCGTACTGGCGGGCAGCGTGTGCCACTTCCTGGCCGTGCTGCTGTACGTCATGCCGGTCCGCTAGATCGCAAGCGGTTTCCGCCGGTCCGCCCGTCCGCGAGGCGATCGGCCGCCGCGGTTCGAGGACCCTATTCGGCGACGTGGATGTCCGCGTCAGGGTCGAACGGGTTCGTGCGCACCGCGAATGAGTACAGGTACGGGTACTGGCCCTTCAGGTGCTCCAGGTAGCGGAGCCACTCGGCGAGCAGCCGTCCGTACGCTCTGGCCATGTCCAGCTCCACGTGCCGGCGGTCGGCGGGGGGCATGGCGGACAGGTCGGCGCGCGCAACCAGTTCCTCCGTCAGATGGAACACCGCCCACAGCATGTCGGTGAACGCCGCGTGCTCAAGGAGGCTCTGGTTCTCCAGCAGCCGCAGGAGGAACTGCCGGCTGCCCAGCAGGTACGCCCTCAGGCCCTCGAGGTCCCCGGCGTCCAGCGCGACATCGTGCTCATGCCCCGACACCGCGGCGCGCGCGTCGGCGAAGTCGCGGGACGACCAGCGACCGTCGAAGCGCAGGTGCGCGGACACATGCTCGGCCCCCCGGTCGAACTCCACCAGCCGGTCCATGAGCCCCGTGCCGGTCTCGCTGAAGAAGGCCCCGATCACCATGTTGAGCTTGTTGAGCAGTGCCTCCCGCTCACGCTGCTCGAGCAGGCGGTTGATGACGAGGGTGACGATGAGTGCGCTGATCGGGATGAACGCGACGTCGAGCAGTGTGTAGAAGGTGATGTCGCCCGATCGGCCGCCGAACAGCCAGAACAGCAGGCCGTAGAGCACAGCCGAAAGGGCGATCAGCCCCGTGACGAGCTGCCACGTGCGGATCCTTCGCATGAGCGGTCCTTCCGTGTCGGTCCGTTCGCAGGGCCGCCTACTGGCCGAAGAAGGGCTTGGCGAGGTCACCACCGCGGGCGTACCCGCGGGACTCCCAGTAGCCCCGGTAGAGCGCATCAGTGGAGAGCTCTATCTCCGTCACCCACCTGCACCACTTGTAGCCCCACTTGTCCTCGGCCACCACCATGAACGGGAATCCGCGTTCCGGGGGGATCTCGATCCCGTTCATGCCGTACGCGAGCAGGATCTGCCGGTCGCGTACGTATGAGAGCGGCAGGGATGTCGTGTAGCCGTCGGCCGCGTGGAAGACGACAGTGACGGCGCCCGCCTTCGGCGAAGACCGGGCGATCAGGTCCGAGAGCAAGACGCCTTGCCAGAGTACCTTGACGCTCCATCCTTCGACGCAGTCGATCTGCACCACCTTCGTGTGGGTGGCCTCCTGCGTCAGCACGTCGTCGTAGGTATATGTCGCCGGGGTCCCGACCGCGCCGTCCACCTTCAGGCGGTACGTGGTCCGATCCACGTCCTGTGGGCCGTTGATGGAGTTCTCCCGGAAGTCCGAGATCGGATCGAGCCGCTGGCCGTTGTACTCGGTGACCTCTACGGCGCCGAGGTGCGCCGGTGGCCCGCTCGTGCCGCCGGTCCCGTCGCGGGTCGGCGTCGGTGCGCCCGCGCACGCGGCGAGGATGAGCGCTGAGGCGATGGTCAGGAACGCGAGCGCGGTCGGCAGCGTCCCGGTACGGTTGCGCATGGTCGGCACCGCATTCTCCTCCGTGTTCGGCGTCGGTGTGCGTGCTGGGCGGTGCTTTGCGGCATATACCCCGAGGGGGCGAAGTGCTTGCCGGCCACTGTCTCCCCATGCCGCGCGTCGTGCGGCGCTGGCGAGGTCGCTCGGCGTCGCCGAGTATGTACCCGGAGGTCGGTCCGATCAGGAAGCGGGGCGGTATGTCGGAACGGGTGCGGATCCTGCTCGTGGGAGACGAAACGGCCAACGTGTCGGCGATCCGTGCCGAGCTGGCGCACTCGGGGCTCGACCACGAGCTCATCCGGGCGAAGGGCGAGCAGCAGATGCTCGAAGCCTGCCGGCATGCGAGACCCGACCTGATCCTGGCCCTGGACTCGGACGACACCTTCGACGCCGTGGCTGCGCTGGTGGTGGCGCGCGAGCGCGTGCCCGACGTGCCCCTGATCGTCATCGCGAATGCCGCCGGCGAGGAAGTCGCGGTCGAGGCGCTCAAGGCCGGCGCCACCGACTACATCATCGCCGACCGGCTCGGGCGACTGGGCTCGGCCGCGAAGCGGGCGATCGAGGAAGGCCGGGCGCATCAGGAGCGCGCCGCGGCGGATCTCGCGCTGCGCGAGTCGGAGGCGCGGTTTCGCGGCATCTTCGAGAACTCGCCGGTCGGGATCACGATCCGCCGCGGCCCCGTGCTGGTGTACGTGAACCAGACGTACCTGCGCCTCCTCGGCTACGCGGACGTCGACGAGATACCGGGCCGCTCCGTGCTCAGTCTGGTCTCCGCCGAGACGGCGGAGCAGCACCGTGACGCCCTCGTCTCCCTGACGCCGAAGGCAAGCACATTCGAAGAGATCGCTGTCCGGGCGGACGGGACATACTTTCCGGTCGAGGCGAGCATCGCCAACGTCGAACTCGTGGACGGCCCCGCGACGGTCGGCTTCATTGTCGACATCACAGAGCGGAAGCGCTCGGAGGAGGAACTCGACCGGTACAGCCGCGACTTGGAGCGCATGGTCAAGGCTCGCAGCGACGAGCTGATCGAGGTCAATGCCGCCCTGCAGCGCGCGACGGAGACGCGCATCCGCTTCCTCTCGAGCATGAGCCACGAGCTGCGGGTCCCGCTGAACTCGGTCATCGGGTTCTCGGGCGTGCTGCTCCAGGGGCTGCCGGGACCGCTGAACGACGAGCAACAGCGGCAGCTGGAGATCATCCTGGCGGCGGGGCGGCGACTCACGGCCACCATCGACGACGTGCTCGACATCTCGGGGATCGAGGCCGGGAAGGCCGAGGTCGAATGGGAGCAGTTCGAGCTCGACACGATGATCGCGGCCATCGCCGGAGAGTACGAGCCGGCGGCGCGCGGGCGCGGCGTGGAGCTCGGATTCGACCGCCCCGACGATCCGGTGCGTGTCGTGAGCGACCGGCGCAAGGTCGGCAAGATCGTCCAGGAGCTGCTCGACAACGCGGTCAAGTTCACCAGCGAGGGATCCGTCCTCGTCGAGGTCGGCCTCGACGGCGACGAAGCGGTCGTGCGCGTGCGCGACTCGGGCATCGGTATCGCCGCCGAGGACCTGCCCGACGTCTTCGAGGAGTTCCACCAAGCCAAGCTGCCCGACGGCGGACGCCCGGAGGGCGCGGGCCTCGGCCTCGCCATCTGCCGCCGCCTGGCCGAACTGCTCGGTGGGTCGCTGACCGCGGAGAGCGAGCCCGGTTCGGGCTCCGCTTTCACGCTACGGCTCCCGATAGGTCCCGTCCTCGACGTCGAGGAGGGGGGTGCCTGAGGTGAGAGTCCTCGTCGTCGATGACGACGAGGCCGGCCGATACCTGCTCGAATCGCTGTTCACCGCGCACGGCTACGAGGTCGTGAGCGCGGTGGACGGAATCGACGCCTTGGACAAGGCGAGGCAGGCCGTCCCCGACCTCATCGTCACGGACGTCCTCATGCCGAGGATGGACGGCTACAAGTTCTGCGTCCGCCTGAAGAACGACCCGGACCTGCAATCCGTGCCGGTCCTCGTCTACACCGCGTCGTTCGGCGACCCAGCGGATCAACGGTTCGCGCTGAGCCTCGGCGTGAACTCGTTCCTGCTCAAGCCCCAGGACCCCGATACGCTCGTCGCAGAGGTCGCGCGCCTGCTCGCCATGGAGACGCCGGGGCCGAGCGGACCCTCCGCAGACGAACCGCGCATGCTGAAGGAGTACGGCGAGCGCATCTCGCACAAGCTCTACCAGAAGTTGCTCGAGATCGAGCAGAAGAACGCCGACCTCAATCAGGCGATGCTGCGCCTGAACGCCGAGGTGGACGCCAAGAGCAAGCTGGTCGCGGAGCTGTCGAGCGCAGTGGCCAGCGAGCGGGAGGCCGAAGACGCCCTGCTGGTGAGCCAGGAGCGCTACGCGGCGGCCGTCCGCGGCGCCTCCGACGGCATCTGGGACTGGGACCTCACGGAGGGCGCGTTCTTCGCGTCTCCCCGTTTCCACGATCTGCTGGGTCTGGCGGTCGGCGAGCCGATCCTGACCGCCGAGGACTGGTACGCCGCCGTGGAACCCGAGGACGTCGATCGCTTGCGGTTCGAGATCGACCTGCATCTGCGCGACCTCACGCCGCATTTCGAGAGCGAGTATCGTGTCGCCGGGTCGGACGGCAGCGTGCGCTGGATGCTCTCCCGGGGGCAGGCGTTGCGGCGCGACGACGGCACGCCATACCGGATGGCCGGGTCGCTCACCGACATCACCGATCGGAAGCGCTCCGAGGAACAGCTGCTGCACAGCGCGCTCTACGACGGGCTCACCGGTCTGCCGAACCGCACGCTGTTCATGGACCGCATGCAGTTCCTCGAGACGCGCCGCCTGCGCCACTCCGAATACCAGTACGCCGTGCTCTTCATCGACCTCGACCGTTTCAAGAACGTGAACGAGAGCCTCGGGCACGCGGCCGGCGACGCGCTGCTCGTGGAGGCCGCCCGCCGTCTGGCGGGGTGCCTCCGAACAGGCGACACAGCCGCGCGGTTCAGCGGCGACGAGTTCGTGCTCCTGCTCGACGACGTGCGCGAGCCGCAGGAGGCCGACCGGTTGGCGGCGCTCATCCAGTCGAGCATCGCCGAGCCCTTCCAGGTGGGCGAGCACGAGCTGTACACGACAGCCAGCATCGGGATCGCCATGACGTCGGAGCTCATCCAGGACCCCGAGGAGCTCATGCGAGACGCCGAGACGGCCATGTATCGCGCGAAGGAAGCCGGCAGGGCGCGCTCCGAGGTCTTCGACGTCGTGATGCACGCGAGAGCCGTCTCCGCCCTGCGGACCGAGGCGGAACTCCGACGGGCCATCGAGCGCGACGAACTCGAGCCGTTCTACCAGCCGGTGGTGTCGTTGGCGTCAGGCACGATCGTGTCGTGCGAGGCACTCGTGCGCTGGAACCACCCGGAGCGCGGGCTGCTGAGCCCTTACGAGTTCGTCCCCGTCGCGGAGGAGAGCGGGCTCGTGGTGCCGATGGGGCTCGTCGTCATGCGGGCCGCGTGCGAGCGCAACGTATCCTGGCAGCGGCAGGGCCGTCCGCCGATCAAGATGTCGGTGAACCTCTCGGCCCGCCAGTTCGAGGGGCCCGACCTGCTCGACTCGATCAAGGCGGTGCTTGAGGAGACCGGCATGGCGCCGGAGTACCTGCTCCTCGAGGTCACCGAGAGCGTCGTCATGGCGGATCCCGCTCGAGCCGCGGGGACCCTGGATGCGCTGCACGCCTTGGGCGTGAGCCTCGCGGTCGACGACTTCGGCACGGGCTACTCGTCGCTGGCGTATCTGAAGAAGTTCGCGTTCCACATGCTGAAGATCGACCGCTCCTTCGTCATGGACATCCCCCGGGACCTGGACGACATGGCGATCGTCGAGGCCGTCATCAGTCTCGCGCACAGCCTGAAGCTGCAGGTGACGGCCGAGGGTGTGGAGACGGTCGAGCAGCTCGAGTTCCTGCGGGCGCTCGGGTGCGACAACATGCAGGGCTACCTGGTCAGCCGCCCCGTGCCCGCCGCGGAGTTCGAGGACCTGCTCGAGCGCGGACGCCTCCTGCCAGGCTGAGGCGTCGGCAGCCGAGGGCGTCAGTCGATCTCGAGCTCGGACACGTCGCCCGTCAGCGCGTCCACCATCGCGATCCTGTGCGCATCCGTGTCCGCGACCCAGATCTGGCCGTATCGGGCGGCGACGCCTCCCGGCGAGCGCAGCGCGTGGCCCGACCCGGCCTCACCCGGCAGGGCCCGGCATTCGCGCGAGACCGGATCGAGCCGCTTCAACTTGTCGTTGTAGGTGTCGGCGACGATGAGCGCACCCCCCGACCACGCGACATCCTCAGCGTGCTGCAGCTCGGCGTCGTCCCCCGATCCGTCCTTGTCGCCGAAGTCGAACAGGCCGGTCCCCACGAGCGTGTCGACCTCCGCCGGCGGACCCGGGACGAGCCGTCGGACGGACGAGGACTCCGCGTCGGCGAAGTACAGCGCGTCACCGCTCGCGGTGACGCCCATCGGCTGGGCGAGCAGCGCCGCGGCCGCGGGTCCGTCGACGAGCGCCTCGCCCCCCGCGCCGGCAAAGAGCGACAGGGTCGCGCCCGCGCCCAGGGACAGTCGCCACAGCTGGTGCGAGCCGGCCATGGAGATCACGAGCGACTCCGCCCACAGCGTCAGGCCCCAAGGGGATCGCAGGGCGGTCGAAGCCGCCGATCCAGCCCTCACCCCCCGCGGAGCGAGCGCGCCCGTCCCGGCGATAGTCGTCACCGAGCTGTCGGCCAGCCCTATGGCCCGCACCGCGTGGTTGCCGCGGTCCGCGACGCAGAGCGTGTCTCCGTGCGCGATGAGCCCCATGGGCATGCAGAACGCACTGTGCTCGAGCGTTCCGTTGATCAGGCCGGGTTCGCCGCATCCCCACGAGCGCTCGATCATGCCGAGCGGCACGTCCGTGCTTCCATGCCGAAGCAGCCGCAGCTCGAGGACGCGATCGTGTCCGCTGTCCGAGACGTACAGCCGGTCGCCACGCGCGAGGACCCTAGACGGGAACCGCAGGGTGGTGTCCGTGGACTTGGGATGGCTGGCCGTCGGGAGGGGACTGCCGCGGTCCACGAGCCCTTCGGCGTCGTAGGCGGCCACCGCCCGCTCGAGGATGCCGATGAGCTCCTCGGCGGGAAACTCGCCGGAGCGCACGGTGAGCAGATGCCCGTCGGGTGTCACGATGGCGATCGTGGGCCAGGCTTGGACGGCGTAGGAGCGCCATATGCGTAGCTGGCGGTCGTTGACGACCGGGTGCTTCACGCGCAGGCGCTCGCACGCGCTTGCGATGCGGTCGGTCTTGCGCTCGGCGGAGTACTTCCCGGCGTGCACGCCGACCACCGCGAGAACGCCGGGGAACCGCTCCTCCAACTCCCGAACACGCGGGAGTACGTGGATGCAGTTGATTCAACCGAAGGTCCAGAAGTCCAGCAGCACGAACTTGCCACGCAGCTGCGCGAGCCGCAGCGGATCGCAGCCTATCCAGTCGAGCCCGTCGGGGAACTCCGGGGCCCTGACGTTGCGCATGAACTCCAAGCTCACGAGCGCCCCTTCGCCAGCTCCGCCGGTCGATAGATTCATACCCGCGGCGCGGATGGGAACAAGCCTTCGTAGGACCGCACGGCTCGAGAGGGGGCGTCAGCGCATGGAGGCTCCGGGGGGGTATGAGGTGGCGTTCCTTTCGGGCGACCGCCCGGCGCCGGGGACCGGGACGTTCCGCTTCGAGAAGCCCGCGGGCTACTCGTTCACGCCGGGCCAGTTCCTCAGGCTCACCCTGGCCACGCGTGAAGGCGAGCAGACGAAGCCCTTCACGAGCGACCAGGCGCCCGCTGACCCGTTCCTGGAGATGACGACAAGGCTCACGGGCTCGGCCTTCAAAGACGCGCTCGAGTCCCTCCAGCCGGGCGACACGGTGCGGGTGACGGGTCCGTACGGCAGCATGACGCTGCCGCACGGCACGACGAAGGTCGTGTTCCTCGTCGGAGGCGTCGGCGTGACACCGGCCCGCTCGATCATCCGGGACGCGGTCCAGCGAGGCACGGGGCTCGAGGTCACCCTCTTCTACGGCAATCAGGACCAGGATGGGATCCCCTTCGGCGCCGAGTTCGATTCGTATGCGGCTACGCATCCGGAGATCGTCGTCGTGCACGTGCTCGCGGCGCCAAGGCCGGGATGGACGGGCGAGACGGGATTCATTACCGCCGACATCGTGCGCCGCCACATCGATGACACGAGCGCTTGGCACTGGGTGGTCACCGGGCCGCCGGCCATGATCGACGCGATGCAGCGCGTTCTGGCGGATCTCGGCGTGCCGGAGGACCGCGTGTCCACGGAGTCCTTCGCGGGATACGCCTAGTGCTGGCGGCCGGCGTCGGTGCAGGTCACCGTGTCACGTGCGGCGCCCGTGCACCCCTAACGGGTATGAGGTGACTGGGACGAGGGTCGCCTCGCGGCGGGGAAGCCGCGGGCGGGGATGGAAGGAGACGCGCGAATGAATCTCTTGGTCAGGGTCTGCGACTACGAGCGAATGAACGTGGAGCGCCTCTCGGCGCGCCTGTTCGTCGGACTCGGGGCGTTCGTTTGGCTGCTCGCCGCCGCGTCGGCCTACACCGGGTACTGGGGACCGACCCTCAAGCACGGCGTGGGCGAAGCACTCGTGCTCGGAGTCACCGCCCTTGCCGTGCTCGTCGTGGGATGGATGTTCGAGCGCATGGGCGCGCTGCTTGTGTTCCTGTCGGCAGTGGGCGCGGTCATCTACGGCATCATCATGGGCTGGGAGGTCGGGGTCTTCGTCACCGTTGGCCTCGCGGTCATCGTCCCGATGATCATGGCCGGGCTCATGTTCCTCACGGCCGCGGAGACCCAGTCGGTGTGCGATCTCGAAGAGAAGAAGCGATAGGCCCGAGGGCCTGACCGGCACGCGACGAGGGCGCGTGGCCTCTTGGCCCCGCGCCCTCGGTTTCCCTACGTCGGTGTGGCCTAGTCGACGATCTCGACCAGTTCGACCTCGAACGTGAGGGTCTCGCCGGCGAGCGGGTGGTTGAAGTCCAGGACGACGCCGTCCTCATCGACGGCGGTGATGACGCCGGGAAGGCGGCCTCCGTCGGGAGCCACGAGGTCGACATGGCCGCCGACGTACGGGTCCTCCGCGAAGGCGTCAGCCTCGACGCGCTGTATGAGCGTCTCGTTCTTGGGGCCGTAGGCCTCCTCAGGCGGGATCGTCACGGATCGCTTCTGGCCGACCTCGAGACCCTTGACCGCGGCCTCGAAGCCCGCGATGACGACGCCGTCCCCCAGCTTGAACTCCAGCGGCTCCCGGCCCTCGGAAGCGTCGAACTCGGTACCGTCAGCGAGCGTTCCCCGGTAATGGACCCGGACGACATCGCCGGTCGTTGCGGCCATTCTCAACCTCCTGGACGGCGTTTCAGTGCGCACGACGATACACCACGCGTCGTCTCTGTGGCACGTTGCGGTGTGACAAGGCGCACACCGCGACCGCGAGGGCTCCCCGTTCGTCGCGCCGTTCGTCCGCTAGGCCGAACGTTTGGTGGCGATAAGCGGCCGCTCGCGTGGAACGTCGCGCATCCCGATGAGCATACGCTACACTGACGTCGGCCACGGCTGTGTCGTGAGCCGTTCGTCGCTCGAAGCGTCGGGGGCCGGCATGCGGGGGTCTGGTGGCGCGGCGGGGAGATACCGATAACTACGGTGTCCGGCGACTCCAACACGGGGACGGTACTGGGTGTATGAGCTCGAAGGGGTCCTCGGCCCCTCAATCATGAAGTTCGTCGACCAGTACGTCAGGTCTCTCCTGACGTGGGACATCCTCGTCTTCTTCCACCGCAACCAGGACGCGGTCCTCGACCTCGAGGGCTTGGCGTCGCGCCTCGGCCGTCGCGTCGAGGAGCTCCAGCCCGAGATCGACGAGCTGTGCAAGGACAAGATCCTGCAGTGCGCGGGCGGACTCATCCGCTACAGGCCGACGCCCGAGCTGCGCGAGACCATCGCCAAGTTCGTCGAGGCGTGCCAGGAGCGTGGGCGGCGCCTCGCGCTCATCGCGCTGGTGCTCCACAAGATCAACCCGCACTCGTGACCTGATCCGGCGCCAAGGCGCCGTCGACGATGTGGCCGATCCCCCTAGAGGTGGTCGGCCACGTGCAGTTCGAGGGCCTCGGGAGACAGCACTTCGACGATCGTGCGGTCGTCGACCGACAGGGTGATCTCGACTGGGTCCTCGAGCTCGAGCCCGTCGGGATCGAACAGCTCGCGGACCTTCGGAGACAGGACGTCGTCGGTCATCGCGCTGACAACACCGACCGACTGGTCGGAGAGACGCACAACGCACCCGATCGGGAAGACCCCGAGCGACCGCACGAACAGCCGCGCGAAGAGCGGGTCGAGCGACTTGCCGGCCTCGCGCAGGATCTGCATGACAGCCTTGTCCGGCGTCAGCGGGTCGGCGCCGTCCCCGTTCTTGGTCAGGTTCTCGTAGCGGTCGGCGATCGCCACCATGCGGCTGTACGGATGGGTGACGTAGCCCTCGGGGCGATCCGGCCAGCCGGAGCCGTCAGAACCCATGTGGTGCTCGAACGCCACCAGCATCGAGGCGGGATCCTCTTCAGGCAGTCTTGCCAGCACCTCGGCACCGGTCTTCGGATGCAGCAACCGTGCTGCGCGCGCCTGCTCGGGGTCGTTGAGGTCGAACGCGGCCTTGCCGACATCGTGCAGGAGCGCCGCGATGCCGAGGCCCATCAGCCCCTCCTCGGGCAGCCCCATGCCGAGTCCGAGGGTGAGCGAGTAGATCATGACGTTGATGGCATGGAAGAGCGCGCCTTCGTCATGCGCGTTGAGCGTGGCCATGCCGAGTACGGCGGCGTCGTCCTCGAGCAACCGCGACATGATCGTGCCGACCATGTCTTCGGCCTGATCGAGATTCGGCGAACCGCTGGCGGCGACTTGCTGGTGCACCGCGCGCAGCGCGTTGACGAGCTGCCGGTACAGCGCCCGGTCCTTCTCCCGCCGAAGGTCGCGCTCCTTGCGCTCGGCAACCTCCTCCGCGTCCCCGAGCGCACCGACCACGACCGTGGTGACCCCACGCGCGGCGAGCTCAGCGTCTATCTTGAGTCCCGCGCCGGGGCGCATGTTGACGACTTCGGCGAGCGCGACCGCGTCCCCGGGCCCGAAGGCCGGATCGAACGTTAGGCTCTCGACTCGATGGCGCTCCATGGACTGGGCCAGTGAGGCCGCGGCGGGCGAGTCCGAGGCGATCACCTGGCTCCCGTCGTACAGCCGCCCCTCGTGGACGTTGAGGACGAAGGCGCCGCTCGAGGACTCGGCGCATCCGCGCACCGCCTCGACGAGCGTGTCGACGGCCGCCCCATAGCTCGGGTGGGCCGGCGGATAGAGCTGCACCGCGCGCCTGGCGGTCGAGAACGCGACGACGAGATCGAGCCCGCTCATCGTCCCGCTCCCTTCGAGCGCTCGGCGACCGCCTGGCGCGCCAGCTCCTGGATCTCGGCGAAGTGCCCCCGCTTGATGAGCGCGCGACGCGACGCCAGGGCCTCGAGTGCCTCGGCCGCACCGCTGTCGTGTGTGCGGGCCAGCGCTCCGATGAGCTCCCGCGCCAGCGCGAAGTCCTTGCCGTCGATGTCCAGCTCGCCCAGCCGGGCCGCCAGCAGCGCAGCTGCGCCCGGAGTCGACGAGTGGCCAACCGCGCGCACCGCCGCGATGGCGACCTCGGCGGAAGGGTCACGCATGAGCGCGCCGAGGTGCCGCAGGGCGGCGGGGCCGCCCGCCCGGGCGAGGCCCGCGGCCGCCTCGCGCCGCGACTGGTCGTCGGGCCGCTTCAGCAGCGCCTCGACGGCCTGCTGGGAACGCGGGTCCGACTCGCGGCCGAGCCGCTCGACGAGCTGGGCCACGTGGAACCACTGCGCATGTGCAGCAGCCGCGGAGAGCATGTCGACGACCCGCCGTCCGGCGATCTTCTCGGCGATATCGAGGCCGTCCGGCTTGCGCGACAGCGCCTCCTCGATGAACGCGGCGGCCCCCGCATCGCTCGCGCGCTGGACGATCTCGCGCGCCTCGGTCAGGCCCGCGGGATCCGCGGCGAGCGCCGACAGGAGCGCCTTCATCGTGCGTCGACCGGTGGCCTCCCCCATCGTGCCGCGCAGTGTCTCCGCTAGCTCCGGCCACGGTTGGATCGACCGGGACTCCCGGGCGGCTATCTCGCCGACGATCCGCGCGGAGAGGTCGAGACGGCCCCGCTCGAGCAACGGCGCAACCATGCCGGCCAGCGCGTCCAGGGTGCGGCGATACAGGCCGAAGTCCTCCTGCTGGTCGAGCAGAGTGAGCATGGTCGACACCGCGCTCTCGTCGGCGCGCCCGGCCGATCCGGCAACATCGCCGCGTGCCTCGTCGATCGCGGAGGCGTCGACGCGCGTCAGTTCCGCGACGCGCTTGTACAGCGGCTGGGCCTCCGCCAAGGTCGCCTCGCCGCCGCCGCTCCTGCGGACCTCGATCATGTGTTCGAGGAAGTCGAGCTCCTTGGCTGTGTGCCCCGCGTCCGGGAGGAGCTCCTTGACCTGGGCGAGCACCGACGTCATCCGCTCCGCCAGCGGCAGGCGCGAGAGGGCGGAGGACATCGAGAGCATATTGTGCCCGTACGTGCCCCCGCACAGCGTCTTCGCCAGGTCCGCGGTGCCCACCCGCGAGAATACCTTCCCCATGATGTCGCGTGCGGGGCCGTCGTCGAGCGAGACGCCGACGAGTGCGTCACGGACCTCGAGGCCCTGGCCCTCGAAGGCCGACGAGAGCGATGCCACCAGCGTCTGCAGGTTCCCGTCGCCGGCCGCGGTGGCCAGGTCGGCGAGGCCCGCCGAGAGCGTGGCGGGGTCACCTTGCGAGGCCACACCGAGCCACGCCGACACGCGGTCCGGGTCTCCCGCGAGTTCGCGGAGGAACTCCTCGGCTCCCTCGTCGACGCCTGAGACCGCCCACGGATCGACGACCGTGAGACTGATCTCCGCAGTGCGGACCGTCTCGACTCCCGCGGACGTGAGGACGGCGGCGATGCCCCCGCGCTCCAGCAGGGTCTCTGGCTTCTCGAGGGCCGCCGACAGGACGGCGATGATGTCGTCTGCGCTCACGCCCGGGAGGAAGTCGATCTCCGCGACCCCGTGATCACGCAGCGCGTCCGCGAGCTCGGTCGCGCCCGGCGCGCCCGGCGCGACCGTCGCTCCGTTCCACGCGAGGCCGTCCCGCACGACCTTGAAGCACAGGACAGGTTCGGAGGTCAGGAAGGAGGCGAGGGCCGCTTGCGCGGACTCCACGGCCTGCCGGGGGATCGGGCTCGTCGGGGGATAGAGCCGAAGCGCTTTCGCCGCGGCCGTCAGGCCGCGTACGACTGGCTCCATCCCCGCTTGTGACTGCGTGTCGTGCACTGGCATCCCCCGGTTGCGGCGTGCGGCGACCATTCTCCGTCATGTGTCGGCGATGCGTCCACACGCCGGGCGACGACTCCCAGCGCATGGTGTCACCTTCCGGCAGCGGCGGAGCGCCTGGCACGATATGTTATCGGCTTCCGCGGACTGGTAACGTAGAGCCTATGAACAGCTACCCCGGCACGCTTGCCGTGCTTGCCGTCCTCATCGTCGTCCAAGGCTTCTTCGTCGCGGCCGAGATCGCTCTCGTCAGCGCGCGTCGCTCCGCGCTCCAGGGGGCCGCCGACAAGGGCTCCCGCGGGGCGCGGACGGCGCTGCGGCTGCTCGACGACCCGACGCGTCTGCTGTCCACCATCTCCGTGGCGATAACACTGGTCGGCTTCACGGCTTCGGCCACTGCCGCGGTGACCTTCGAGGCGCCCGTGTCCGAATGGCTGCGCTCGCTCGGCGTCGCGTGGCTGAGCCGTGTGGCGGGCGGCGTTTCGGTCTTCGCCGTGACCATCGCCATCACGTACGTGAACCTGGTCTTCGCGGAGCTCGCTCCGAAGCGGTTGGGCCTTCAGCGGGCCGAGACCGTGTCCGCGGCCGTCGCCGGGCCGGTCGAATGGCTCTCGATCGCCATGGCCCCGGTGGTGTGGCTGCTGGGCAAGTCCACGAACGTCGTGGCGCGTCTCATGGGCGTCAAGGGCAAGGGCGCGAAGTCGGGCGTGACCGAGGAGGAGATCAAGCTCCTCGTCACCGAGCAGGGCACCCTGCTCGATGAGGAGAAGCGCATGATCCGTGAGGTGTTCGAGCTGGGGGACACGGTGGCGCGCGAGATCATGGTCCCCCGCGTGGACGCCGAGATGCTCGAGGACACGCTCACGATCGAGCAGGCCCTGCCGGTCTTCGAGAAGACCGGCTTCTCACGGATGCCGGTCTTCAACGAGGACCCAGACACGGTCGTGGGCATCGCGCTCTTGAAGGACCTCGTCGGCCCGGCTGTCGCGGGGCGCGCTTCCGAGTCCGTCGCCGCACACATGCGCACGCCGCTCTTCGTGCCTGAGACGAAGCCGATCCTCGACCTGCTCAACGAGATGCGCAGCACCCACAACCACATGGTGGTCGTCGTGGACGAGCACGGCGGCACCGCGGGCCTCTGCACGATCGAGGACATCGTGGAGGAGGTCGTCGGCGAGATATCGGACGAGTTCGACCGCGAGCACCGCTTCATCAGCGCCGCCGGACCGAGCCGCTGGATCGTGGATGGGCGGCTTTCGGCCGAGGAGGCCCGCGAGCAGCTCGGCGTGCCCGTTCCGGCGTCGGAGGAGTACGAGACGGTGGCAGGTTGGGTCCTGATGGAACTCGGGCACATACCGCAGGCGGGGGAACATGTTCGGATCGGGGAGTGGACCGTGCGCGTGCTGGGCGTGAGGCGCAGGCGCGTCGCGCGCCTTCTGCTGGCGCACGGTCCATCGGAACAGGAGAAGGAGGAGTAGATGGAGAAGCGGCTCTACCGCAGCAGGACGGAGAAGATCATCGGGGGCGTGTGCGGGGGGCTCGGCGAGTACTTCGGCATCGACCCCACCATCGTGCGTATCGCAGCGGTGCTGCTGGGCCTGGCCAACGGCGTGGGGATCATGGCCTACATCATCCTGTGGATCATCGTCCCGGAGGAGGGCGCGAATCCCATGTACGAGAACTGGACGTCAGGTAGCCAGCAGGATGGGAACGTTGTGGCGAGTCCCGAACCCGTGGCACCCGGGGCGGCAGCGCCCGAGGGAGCGGCGATGCCCGAATCCGCCGGGAGCGAGGCGGCCTCGGTCATGACGCCGCCCGATCCGGCCGCGCCGATGCCGCCGCAGACCCCCGTGACGCCGGTCGCACCCATGGCGCCGGCCGCTCCGGTGACGCCGGCGTCGCGTCCCGCGCGCGGCGGACTGACCGGCGGGATCGTGC
>Ga0209798_10000557_pt1 | contig 22687 bp, 16 predicted proteins | sample DOMMetBare3Fresh_FD_187475 | JGI IMG/M metagenome (GOLD analysis project Ga0209798, IMG submission 187475) | Wetland sediment microbial communities from St. Louis River estuary, USA, under dissolved organic matter induced mercury methylation -... | ecosystem: Environmental > Aquatic >... | reverse complement strand
CCCGGGGTTCCGGTCCGACCGGCGATGCGCGGCCTGCCCCGCCGTTGAGGCCGCGAACGACCGCGGTGCTCAACAAGTGATCGGAGAGCGATTGACCGGCTCGGGAGGCCCGACGATCTTCCCTTCTGATCGTCCCTCCAGGAGTCGTTCCCCATGCTGTCAGTTCGGGTACTCGCCGTGGTAGCCGCCGCGGCCGTCGCTGCCGAACCCCCCGCGGTTCTGCAGGTCCTTGCCGCGTCTCCCAGTGGCGAGGCGCCGCTCAACGCCCCGATCCAGGTCATCTTCGACCGACCGGTCGCCGGCTCCCTCGATCGCAGCGTGGACCCGGCGCCACTCTTCCGGATCGAGCCCACGGTGCCGGGGCGCGCCGAGTGGCGGGACCCCGTGACTCTCCGCTATCTGCCCGCGGCTCCGCTCGAACCCGGGAAGACGTACACCGTCACGATCGCGAACAGCTTCGAGGCCATGGACGGCAGCCGCCTCAAGGAACCGTACCACTACAGCTTCTCGGTGATGGGCCCGCAGGTACTCACCGGACTTCCGGTGAGCACCGAGGAGCACCCGAAGTTCCTCGGGCCCGATGCGACGTTCGAGATCGTGGTCAGCGCGCCGCTGGACCGCAGCAGCCTGCGTGGTCTGGCCTATATCGACTTCGACCAGAAGTGCCGGACGCCGGGAATCATCAAGCTCAACGTCACCGGGCAGCGGGCCATCAAGGACGGGGACCCGTGGCAGTATCAGGAAGCGGGGGGCTGGGAGCGGGACCGGACGGCCGATCCGCTGCGCCGGGTGCTGGAACTCACGCCCGAGCGGAAGCTGCCGCTCGACTGTACCGGCGACCTGGTCGTTCCCACCGTCATCGATCCCGAGGGCACCAGGCCGTTCTCCAAGTGGGGATTCTCCACTTATGGCGGCTTCACCCTGAAGGGCGCGGAGTGCTCCGGCGGCGAGAGCTGCCCCACCGGCGGCATCCGGGTGTCGTTCTCGACGCCCGTAAGAGGCGCGGAGGTCGAGCGCCACCTCACCCTGCTGCCCGCCGTCGAGTTCAGCGTCGCGGACACCTCGGAGGAATCGGACAGCTGGTACCTGGAAACCGAGCTGACCCCCAGGACCGGCTACGCGGTCGTCGCGGACAGCAATCTGCGCGACATCTTCGGGCAGCGGCTGGCGGGAAATCCCGCGGCAGGGTTCCGCACGACCGGGTTCGCGCCACTCGTAGAACACGCCTACGGGAACATGACGATCGAGCGCGGGTCCTTCCGGACGCTCGCGGTGAAGCATGTGAACGTGGATACCCTGACGGTGACCATCGCGCCGGTGCCGGCGGCCCTTATCCCCGCAATGCTCCAGTATAGCCGCTGGAACCGGGACGACAGCGCGCTGACCCGGGTGCTCAAGGGTGCGGTGTCCACCAAGGTGGCGGTCACCGGTGCAGCCGACAAAGTCCGGATCTTCGGCGTGAAGCTGCCGCTGTACAACATGCAGCGCGCCAGTGCCCCGCTGCTGCAACTGGTCCGGGTGACCAGCCCGTCGCTTCCGGCGGCGTGGCAGGAGAATCAGCCCTTCGCCGTGGCCCAGGTGACCGATCTCGCGGTGCACGCGCGGATCGGGCTCGCGAGCGGCGCCGTCTGGGTGACGGGCGCGAGCGACGGCAAGCCGCGCGGTGGCGCGCTGATCACCCTCTACGACACCCGCGGGAAGCCGCGCGCCTCCGCCCGGACCGGTGCCGACGGGGTGGCCCTGCTCGGCAACTACACCGTCGACAGTGCGGCGGCCCAGGGGTCCGGTTTCGAGGGCTACGTCATCGCCAGTGTCGGGAACGACAAGGCGCTGACCAGTATCAGCAGCTATGACGCCGATCTGAGTCCGTGGCGGTTCAACGTGCGCTCCGCTTACGGGACCGACCGGTATTCGCTGGCGGCCGCCGTGTTCACCGAGCGCGGCATCTATCGCCCCGGCGAGCCGCTCTACGCCAAGGCGATCGTCCGCGCCGGCGACCTCGGCCGGCTGGTCGTGCCGCCCAGGACCGACAGCGTGCGCTGGGTCTTCCACGACCGCGAAGGCGGCACCCTCAAGACGGTGACGGTCGCGCCGTCGGCCTTCGGTACCAGCGACCAGAGTATCACCCTGCCGAGCGACCTCGCGCTGGGGACCTATTCGGTCGAAGTCCAGCAGCGCCGGGCCGGGGAGTGGCTCGGGCTCGCGAGCGCCCAATTCCGCGTGGCCGAGTATCGTCCGCCGGAGTTCCTGGTCGAGGCCACGACCGACAGCGCCCCGCGGTTCCCCGGTGATTCCGCGGTCGCGTTGATCGAGGCGCGCTACCTCTTCGGCGCCCCGATGGCGCGCGCGGCAATGACGTGGACCGCACGGCAGACGCCGATCGACTTCTGGCAGCTCGAGATTCCGAACAGCGACGGCTTCTACTTCGGCGAGAACGGCTGGTGGTGGGAGGAGACGGCGGACGATCGCTCGACGGAGACGCTCGGTGAGGGGACGGACACGCTGGACGCGCTGGGCCGCCAGGTGGTGCGGGTGGCGCTCGGTCCGGCCACCAAGGGACGGCCGGCCATCGCCACGATCGAGGCCTCGGTGACCGACGTCAACCGTCAGTCGGTGGGGGCGAGGGCGACCGTGAAAGTGCACGCCTCTTCCTTCTATATCGGGGCAAAGCCGCTGGGACAGTCCTACTTCTGGACCGCGGGACAGCCGCAATCGGTGGGCCTCATCGCCGCGCGCCCCGACGGGCGCCGGCTCGCGGGCGCCAGGGTGCGCGGGACCATTGTGCGGCGGGAGTGGCACCGGGTGCACCGTACCCGCGGCGGGTACAGCGAGGTGTACGGCGAGTGGGTTTCGGACACGGTGGGTCATTGTCAGGCTACGACGACCGCTTCCGCGCCGGCCGAGTGCCGCTTCACGCCGCCGTCCGGCGGGACGTACGTCCTGACCTTCGCGGCGGAGGATGAGGCGCACCGGCCGGTGAGCACCAGCCTGTACCGCTGGGCCACTGGCAAGGACTTCGTGCCGTGGAATGACGAGAGCCAGTTCAAGATGGATCTGGTGCCCGACAAGACCCGCTACAGCGTGGGGGACACCGCGACGGTGCTCTTCGCCTCTCCGTTTACGGATGCGGAGGCCTGGGTCACCATCGAGCGTGAGGGCCTGATCGAGCAGCAGCGGCTCAAGCTCGCGTCCGGGTCGACCACCATCAGGTTTCCCGTGACCGAAGCCTGGGCGCCTAACGCATTCGTGTCGGTGCTCGTCGCGCGCGGTCGCAGTGCAGCGCCGGGCCCGCTCGACGATCCCGGCCGGCCGACGATCCGGGTCGGCTACGTCGAGCTCCGGGTCACCCCGGAGGTCAAGCGGCTCACGGTTGGGGTCGCGCCGAAACTCAAGGAGTACCGCCCCGGCGATACCGCCCGGGTGAGCCTCAGTGTGAGGGATCAGAAGGGCGTGGGGCAGCGGAGCGAGGTGACGCTCTGGGCGGTCGATGAGGGGGTGCTCTCCCTGACCGGCTACAAGACGCCCGATCCCATCGACCTGCTCTACGCCGCCCGGGGCCTCGGCTTGAGGCTCGCCAGCAACATGACCACGGTGGCGCCGCAGGTCCCCGAGGGAGAGAAGGGCGGCCGCGCGCCCGGGGGCGGCGGCGGCCGCGGTGAGAGCGACATCCTGCGGTCCCGCTTCAAGACGACGGCGTTCTTCCTCGGGAGTGTGGTCACCGACTCGGCCGGTGTCGCGACGGCGACGGCGAAGTTGCCGGACAACCTGACCACATTCCGTCTCATGGCCGTCGCAGTGACGGCGGGAGACCGGTACGGCCACGGTGAGTCGCCGCTGCTGGTGACGCGTCCGTTGCTGGCGCGTCCCGCGCTACCCCGCTTCCTGCGGGAAGGCGACCGGTTCGCGGCCGGCGTGGTGGTGAACCAGCGTGCCGGCGGCACGCCTGCCGTGACGGTGAGCGCCGAGTCGAAGGGAACACAGATTGCCGGTGAGGCCACGCGGACCGCGACGCTCGAGGCCGGGCGCGGTCGCGAGATCCGCTTCGATTTCCGCCACCCGGGCAGCGGGCCGTTTGGCAGCGCCGACAGCGCCACCTTCAGGTTCAAGGTCACCGGCGCCGGCGATGCCGACGCAGTGCAGCAGCGCCTGGCGATCAAGCCGGCGTTCCGGCCCCGGGCCTGGACCATCGCCGGGGTACTGGTGGACACGGCTACTGCGGAGTTCGCGCTGCCAAGTGATATCGATGCGGATCGCTCGCGCCTCCAGCTCACGCTCGGCAGCTCGCCACTCAGCGTGATCAAGGGCCTCACGTATCAACTGCGGGTCTACCCGTACTACTGCACGGAACAGGCGTCGAGCGCGGCCCAGCCGCTGATCGCGCTCTATCGTGCGCAGAAGGGGCTCAAGGGGATCACCCTGCTCAAGGGAGATCCCAAGGGTGATATCCAGCTTGCCGTGAGCCTGCTGAGCCGCCGGCAGCGGCCGGATGGCGGCATCGGCTACTGGAGCAGTGAGGATTGGACGACTCCCTGGCTGTCCGCGTACGCGGGGATGACGCTGGTCGAAGCGCGGGCCGCGGGGATCATGGTCGATGACAGCGTGCTGGCGCGGCTGGGCCGCTACCTTCGCACTTCCCTCGACGATCCACAGCCGATCAGGGCGCCGGTCATCGGCTGGTACGACCGGATACAGGCGAGTCTCGGCGACAAGGTGGCGGCCGCCGACTTCCTCAGCAGGCTGGGCCAGCCGCATGTCGCGGCGGAGAACGAGTTGCTGCGGAATGCTGCTCAGCTGGCGTGGGAAGACCGGGTGCGGCTCGCGGAGGTGCTGGCGCGCCGCAAGGCGTTCCGGGGCGCCCGGGGCCTGCTGCAGCCGATCTGGAATACGGTGAAGGTCGAGGGCCGCCGCGCCACGGTGCCGGCGCAGGCGTACAGCTTCGCCCACTACTTTACCTCGCGGGTGCGTCCCGTCGGCCGGCTGCTCACGGCGACCCTCGCTGTCGATTCCGCCAACGCGCTCCTCGGCCCACTGGTGGAGACGCTGGTGCAGCAGTCCCGTGCGGGAGCGCTCTCGCCCTGGAACACCCAGGACTATGCCGCCGTGGTCTCCGCCCTCGCGGCCTTTGACCGGAAGATGCGAGCCGGGGCGGCACGGCCGTTCACGGTGCGGGCTGGCGGCAGGGCGCTGTTCGCTTCCGCGGGTGTGACGGCGGCCGCCTCTCGCCTGACAATTGGCGACTCCGCCGTGGCGCTCACCGGATTGCTCGGGAGCGGGGCTGATGGCCGAAGTGCGCTGCGTCTCGCGCTGGCGGCCGAGGGGCCAGGCTCGCCGATCTATTACTACCTCACCGTCAACGAGGTCCCGAAACAGCGGCCGGTGAACCCTGAGGACCAGGGCATCCGGGTAGAGCGGTGGTATGAGAAGTACAATGCCAAGCAGCCCATCATCAGCATCGCCGAGGGAGAACTGGTCCGGGTCCGGCTGCGGATCACGGTAGCGGCAGACCGCCAGTTCCTGATCGTCGACGATGCGTTGCCCGCTGGCCTCGAGGCGATCGACTTGAGTCTCCGCACGGCGAGTCTCACCCCTGGTCCCGGTCTCGACGAGAAGAACCGGTTCCTCACGCCTCAGGAAGCGGAAGGGGAGGGAGAGGAAGGCGCGCCGCAGGAAAGCCAGTGGTATTACGGCAGCTGGGACAGCGGCTGGTGGTCCCCGTTCGATCACAAGGAAATGCGCGATGACCGGGTGCTCTACTCGGCGACATTGCTGTGGAAGGGCACGTACACGATGACCTACCTGGCGCGCGCGACGACGCCGGGGACTTTCATCCGTCCGCCGGCCCACGCGGAAGAGATGTACAACCCGGCGGTGTATGGCCGGAGTGACGGCGGCATCTTCACGGTGACGCCCCAATGAGGCGGGGCGGTCGGACGGTCCGCAGGATGGGCGGTGCGCTCGCGGCAGGAGGGATCGCCCTCGGGGCGTGGGTTGTCTGGCCGCTGCCTGACGATTTACTGGCGCCGAACCGGGCGCAGAGTTTCACGATCCAGGATCGGCACGGCGTCACTCTCCGTGCCACCCGGGCCGGGGACGGGTCGCTGGCCCGGTGGGTGCCACTCATCGCGATGGATCCCGACCTTCCCCGCGCCTTCGTCGCGGTCGAAGACAAGCGGTTCTATGCCCACCATGGCATCGATCCCAGAGCGACGGCGCGGGCGACGCGCGACGACCTCGCGAGCCGCCGCATCGTTTCGGGCGCCTCCACCATCACCATGCAGCTTGGGCGCCTGCTCCGGCCGATAGGCCGCGGGTTTGGCGACAAGCTGGTGCAGTCGCTCTGGGCGCTCCGCCTCGAGGCCCATCTCAGCAAGCAGCAGATTCTCGAGCAGTATCTCAACCGGGTGCCTCTCGGTCAGGGCACCGTGGGAGTTGCGGCGGCGACCCGGCTCTACTTCGGTGCCGCGCCGGAGCAGGTCAGCCTGGGCCAGGCGGCGATGCTGGCGGCCCTCGCGCGCGCACCGTCGAGTCAGAACCCGCTGGTGGCGCCGGGCCGCGCGGCGCACCGGCGTGAGCTGGGTCTCAAGGCGCTGGGTGCGGCGGGATACGCCAGTCCCGATGAAATCGCCCGCGCCCTTCGCGAGCCCTTGCGGAGCACCGGCGGCGCCCCGCCGTTCCTGGCGCCCCACTTCACCAGCCGGATTCTCCAGTGGGCGGAGGCGGAACAACTGGCGCTGGCGGGCACGTGGCGCTCATCGCTCGATCTGGCCCTGCAGGAGCAGCTGGAAGACGAGGTCCGCCACACCGTCGATCAGCTCAAGGATCGCGGTGCAAGTCAGGCGGCGGCGGTCGTGCTCGACAATCGGCGTGGCGAGATCCTCGCCTGGGTGGGTTCACCCGACTTCTGGGCCGACACCGCAGGACAGGTGGACATGGTCGTGAGCCCGAGGCAGCCCGGCTCCGCGCTCAAGCCGTTCCTCTACGCGATGGCGTTCGATCGCGGGGCCACGGCCGCGACGGTGCTGGCGGACGTCTCGACGACCTACCAGACGCCCTCGGGACCCTATCACCCGCGAAACTACGATCGCCGCTATCACGGCCCGGTCCGGGCGCGCGAGGCGCTGGCCAGTTCGTACAACGTCCCCGCCGTCGAGCTCGCAGACCGGATCGGGTACGCGACCGTGCTTCATGGGCTGCAGCGGGCGGGGTTCTCCTCGCTGGACCGGTCCCCGGAGCACTACGGACTCGGCCTCGCGTTAGGCAACGGCGACGTGACGCTGCTTGAGCTTGCCAATGGGTACCGGGCGCTGGCCAATCTGGGTGAGTGGTCGCCCTCGCATTGGCAGGCGAGTCTCGATGGCAGCAGTGCGCCGGCGGGTGATCGCACCCGAGTCGTCTCGGCGCGCGCGGCGGCGCTGGTCCTCGATATCCTGGCCGATCCGGCGGCACGCGTCCCGGGCTTCGGTCTCACGACGCCATTCGACTGGCCCTTCCGTGCCGCGGTCAAGACCGGGACCAGCCGGCACTTCACCGATAACTGGGCAGTGGCGGTAACGGGCGGATTCACCGTCGCGGTGTGGGTCGGCAACTTCAACGGCCGCCCGATGGAAGGCGTGAGTGGCGTGACCGGCGCGGGACCGCTGCTGCACCGCGCGGTGCTGGTGACGGCCAGCCGCTATCCTGTCGGCAATCTGGCCACGGCCGGGGAGATGGGGCTCGAGGCGCGCCTCATCTGCAGGGTGTCCGGCCTGCTCGCGTCACCCGAATGCCCAACGACCACCGAATACTTCATTCCCGGCACGACGCCCAGGCAGCATTGCGACTGGCATGCGGAAGGGACTGTGCGCTTCCCGGCCGAATACGCCGAATGGGCTGCCGCCGATCACGGTACAATCGCGGGGAGGCTTGATGCCGCTTCCGTCAGGCACGCTATCCCTGGCCTCCGCCCTGCGGCTATGGCGGCGGTTGCGCCCACTGTCACGCTCACGATCACCTCGCCCGTGAACGGGGACCGGTACCGGCTCCCACCCGGAGTCGAGGGGCGTTACGCCACGATCGCCCTGCGGGCGACGGGCACTCCGACCGGACAGCCGCTGCGCTGGTTCGTCGATGGCCATCCCGTCGCCGGGGCTCGCTGGGCGATTCAGCCGGGCCGGCATCGGGTGCGTGCGCAGGCCGGTTCCATGAGCGACGAAGTCGAGGTGCGGGTCGAGTAGCGTCGTCATTGACAAGTTCACTCCTGGAATTCACCTCCATGCCATGACCGTGACCATGCTCCCCACTCGTCCACTCGGTGGCACCGGCCTCTCGCTCACAACCGTCGGCTTTGGCGCCTGGGCGATCGGCGGCGGTGACTGGTCGTACGGCTGGGGTCCGCAGAATGATGCCGATTCGCTGGCCGCGATGCGACGGGCGCTGGAACTCGGCATCAACTGGATCGACACGGCGGCGGTGTACGGACTCGGGCACTCGGAGGAACTCGTCGGCCGACTGCTCCGGGAGTTGGAGCCGACGCGGCGGCCACTGGTGTTCACCAAGGGCGGCCTTCCCTGGGACGAGACGGACCGGATGCGGGAGCCGGTGCAGAACCTCCAGCCGGCATCGATCCGGCGGGAGTGTGAGGCGTCGCTCCGCCGGCTCGGTGTCGAGCAGATCGCGCTCTACCAGTTCCACTGGCCCGACCAGACCGGCGTGGCGGTCGATGAGTCGTGGGCGGAAATGGGGCGGCTGATCGACGAGGGGAAGGTCCGGTTCGGCGGGGTGTCGAACTTCTCCGTCGATCTGCTGGAACGGTGCGAGCGGATGCGGCATGTCGCATCAGTGCAGCCGCCATTTTCGATGATCCGCCGCGGCGCCGCCGCAGACGTGATCCCCTGGTGTGCCGGGCACGGAACCGGCGTGATCGTCTACAGCCCGATGCAGACCGGCATACTGACCGACAGCTTCAGCCTCGAGCGGATCGCGCGCATGGCGGACGACGACTGGCGCCGGAAGGGGCAGGAGTTCCAGTCTCCGCGCATCGAGCGGAGTCTCGCACTGCGGGATGCGCTCCGCCCCATCGCGGCCCGGCATGGCACGACCGTCGCCGCCGTTGCGGTCGCCTGGACGCTCGCGTGGCCGGGTGTCACCGCGGCGATCGTCGGGGCGCGCGCGCCTGGGCAGGTGAATGGCTGGATCGGCGGGGCGTCGCTCACGCTCACCCCGGAGGACCTCGACGAGATCGCGGCGGCGATCACGCGGACTGCGGCGGGGAAGGGACCGGGAAGGCCCTGGACTGACGGAGTTGCTGGCGCGTTCCCGGCGCACGAGTGACTATTGTCGGCATGATCAGGCCCTTCACTTCGACACTCCCCTCGCGCCCGATCGCGGCCCTCCTGCTCCTCGCAGCGCTCCCGCCGGCTCCGGCCGCCGCGCAGGCGCCTTCGCTCGATGCGCTCGCGATCCGATTGGCATCCATGACGGCCGTCTCCGGTTTCGAACGCGCCATGACGGACTCGCTCCTGATCCTCCTGCCGGGTGCGGAGCGCGATCGTGCCGGCAACGTCGTGCTGACCCTCGGCAATGGTGAGCCCAGGTCGCTCGTCGCCTGCCCGATCGACGAACCCGGTTTCGTGGTCGGCGGCATCCGTCCCGATGGCTACCTCACGCTCAGGCGCGCCGGCCCCAGTCCTGGGCCGCTCGCCGATCAGCAGCTTGAAGGGCAGCGAGTGACGCTCTTCGGGCGACGCGGGCCGGTGCAGGGCGTGGTCGGGGTCCGGTCCACGCATCTCACCCGCGGCCGCAGTGTGGGGGAAGCACCATTCACATTCGACGACGCCTACGTCGATGTCGGCGCCGACTCGGCCGGTCAGGTCGCCGCGCTGGGTCTCGAGGTGCTCGCCCCGGTCGCGCGCACCAAGGCGCCGCAGCGCTACGGGGCGGGTCTTCTCGCCGCGCCAGTCGCGGGGAGGCGAGCCGCCTGCGCCGCGCTCCTCACCGCGGCGCGGAACGCCCGCCCGTCGCGCGGCAGCGTGACCGTCGCGTTCGTAGTCGAGCAGTCGTTCACCCGCCGTGGTTTACTCACCATCGCCAGGACCCGTGGTCCCTTCACCGCGGCCGTGCTGCTCGAGGCGACAGCCGTCGAGCCGGCGACGAGCCCGCCGTCCCCCGACCCGGACAACCTTCATGACTATGAGGTCTGGGGCCTCAAGGTCCGCTATGGGGGCACAGTCGTGGAAACGGTCTCGCTGGGCGAGGCCGCTGCACTCGAGCGCCGCCTCGAAGAACGGATCGGAGGTGGAGAGTGAGCGCGCGCGGTCTGAGTGTTCTTCTCCTCTTATCGATTCCGTCCGGCGCCGCGATGGCACAGCGCCCCATCACGGTGCAGGACGCCGAACGGGTGTTGGCCCCGCTTGTCGAGGCGTATGGCGTCTCCGGCACGGAGGCTCCGGTGCGCGAACTCGTCCGGCGCCGGCTCCCAGCCTGGGCCCGCGCGGAGACCGATACGGCCGGCAATCTGTGGGTCACCGCTGGGAGTGGAGAGCCGCTGGTGGTCTTCGTCGCGCACCTCGACGAGATCGGCTTCAGGGTGAAAGGGATACGCGACGACGGGCAACTGCTGCTCGAGACTCGGGGCGGCTTCTTCGCCTCGCTCTACGAGGCGGAGCCGGCGCTGGTACACACGCCGGGCGGCATCGTGCCCGGGGTGTTTCCGCCGCGAGACTCGGCGATCGTTCGGCGGAACCCCGGTGAACTGCGGGTGGATGTCGGAACTTCGGATCGTGCGGGAACGGAGGCGCTGGGCGTCGCGGTCGGTGCCACGGTAACCAGCCCCAAGCGCTACGTCCGGCTCGCGAACACCCGCGCCACCGGGCGGTCGTTCGACGATCGCGTGGGATGCACCGCGCTGCTGCTGGCGCTCAAACGGCTGGATCCGGCGAAGCTCCACCACGCGGTGACCTTCGTCTTCAGCGTGCGGGAGGAGATCGGGCTGGAGGGAGCGGAGGCCGTGGCGAACGCGCTCGGTCTCAGCCCCGCGCGGGTTCACGCGATCGACACCTTCGTTTCGGCCGATGCGCCGCTCGAGCCGAAGGCGTATGCACTCGCCCCCTTAGGCCGGGGACCGGTGATCCGCGCGCTCGACAACAGCGCGGCGGCACCGGCGCCGCTGGTGGATTCGCTCAGAACGCTCGCGCGTGCGCACCGGATTCCGCTGCAGTACGGCACCACCAGCGGGGGCAACGATGGATCCACCTTCCTCCCCTGGGGTGTTCCCGATGTCGCCATCGGCTGGCCGCTGCGCTACTCCCACTCCCCGGTGGAAACGATCGACCTCCGCGATGTGGCCCATCTCGCGGAGGTCGTCGAGCTGATCGCGGAGCGCTGGTAGCCGCGGCGCTACTGCACCTCGAAGTCCTTCGTTCCTGCCGCCATACCGTTCAGGGTGACCTCGATCCGGTACTTTCCCTTCGGCCAGGCCGAGGCCTTGGTGATGTGGAACTCGGTCGCGACCGGTCCCGATGTCGTGATGGTCTGCGACGACTCATTCACCGGCACCAGGCTGCCGTCCTTCTTCACGAAGCTCCACTTCGCGCCAATCGTCGCATTGCTGCCAATCCCGGTCGTCCCCACCGAGGCGTAGATCGTGTCCTTCACGCCAAAGGTCATGGTGCCGCCGGTGACCATCTTCATCGAGTCCACGCCCTTGCCGAGCTCGATGGACGCGACGGCGAGCGGAGCGGGTGGTGGGGCGGGCTGAACCGCCGGCTGTTCGGCAGGCTTGGGTGCTTCCTTCTTGCCGCAGCCTGCGGACGCGAGCGTGAGGGCCGCGAGCAGGCACGACGCGGAACTGCGCATGGGGTGTCTCATGATTGGGCTCGCTCGGCTCAGGCGTCGGGGATCTTGATGACCTGGCCGGGAAAGATCAGGTCGGGATTCTTGATGGTGTCCTTGTTGGCCTCATGGATCTTCTTCCACTGCTTCGCGTCACCATAAAAGCGCTTGGCGATCTTCGAGAGGCTGTCGCCCTTGGCGATCGTGTAGGTGCGGCCACCCTTGGCATCGGCCGTCGAGGAACTGCCACCGCTCACATCAGAGAAATCGGGGTCATCGGAGGCCATCGGGTCGCTCCCGGCCGAGACGTATCGGCCACGCAGGGGGTGAGGCACGATGCCGGCTGCGGCCTCCTGCCGCCCCGGCTCGTGGAGGGCAAGACTACCCGTGCCGGGGGGCCAGAGGCAACCGTGGGGCGCCCTTGCGCCACAAAGTGCATAATGCATATTTACCCGCCATGAAGACCCTCGTCCTCGCCTTCTCTGGCGGCCTCGATACCTCGTTCTGCGTCCCGCACCTCGCGGAGCAGGGCTGGTCGGTGCACACCGTCTACGTCGATACCGGCGGTGCCACCGCCGCGGAGCTCGCCGCCATCGCCCGGCAGGCGAAGGCGGTCGGCGCCGTCGCGCACCACACCATCGATGCGCGGCAGGCGGTTTTCGACCGCTTTGTCCGCTATCTGATCCAGGGCAACGTCCTCCGCGGTGGCGTCTATCCGCTTTCGGTCTCCGCCGAGCGGACCCAGCAGGCGCTCTCGGTGATCGATGCGGCGCGATCCATCGGTGCCACCGCCGTCGCCCACGGCTCCACGGGGGCCGGCAACGATCAGGTTCGCTTCGACATCGCGTTCCGGGTGCTCGCCCCGGAACTGCAGATCGTGACGCCGATCCGCGACGAGGCGATCACTCGCGAGCAGTCGATCGCCTTCCTCGAGGCCCGAAAGCTTCCGGTGCCGCCGAAGGCGGGGTCCTACTCGATCAATCGGGGCCTCTGGGGCACGACCTGGGGTGGTGGCTGGACTCACGATACCTGGGCCGGCCCTCCGCCGGAGCTGCTCGATCCGCCCGCCGAGGCTCCGGCAGCGCGTGAGATCGTGATCGGCTGGGCGCAGGGCGTCCCGGTCTCGGTCGACGGCACGGCGCAGAGCGGCCCCGACCTGATCCGGCAGCTTGGCGATCTGGCCGAGGCCTATGGCTTCGGCCGCAACATCCATGTCGGCGAGACGGCGCTGGGCATCAAGGGGCGGATCGGCTTCGAGGCCGGCGCTGCGCTGCTGCTGATCGCGGCCCATCGCGAGCTCGAAAAGCTGGTGCTCACCAAGTGGCAGGCGTTCTGGAAGGACCAGCTCGGCACCTTCTACGGCGACCGGCTGCACGAAGGGCATTACTTCGATCCCACGCTGCGGGACATCGAGGCTTATCTGACGAGCAGCCAGCAGCGCGTCACCGGCGATACCCGGGTGCTGCTCGCGCCGGGACGGTTTCAGGTGGTCGGCACCCGGAGTCCCTATTCGATGATGGACCGGAGTGTCGCCACGTACGGCGAGGAGAACCGGCTCTGGACCGGTGAAGAGGCGCGGGCATTCAGTCGCGTCTCGGCGATCCCCGAACTGCTCGCGGCGAAGGTCGCCGCCAAGTAAGGAGTACCATGGTCAAGACCACGCGCATTCGCCTGGACCGCATTTCGTCGTCGACCCGGAACGCCCATCTCGCCGCCGAGGTGATCGTCGGGGACGAGATCGTCGCCGCCGAGGGTTACGTCCTGGCGGTGCGGATCCTGCACGACAAGTCGAGCTACAATACCGTCGAGGATTTGAGCGGACGCATGGTGTCGCTCCGCGCCGGCGACGTGCTGGCCGGCACGCTGGGCCACCGGCGGGCGCTGCGGGGCTACGCGGGGGTCGTGCCCAGCACGATCGCGGTCGGCGACACGATCGACGTGCTCAACCTGGGCGGAATCCTGGGCAGGTGCACCTCCGCGACGCCCGAGAACGGCGCGCCGTTCAAGGCCGAGGTGCTGGGCGCAATCTTGTCGTTCCCGGCACTGGGAGACCGGATCGGGCGGCCGGCCCATATCAAGGATCATTCGGTGCCGCTCGCCGACCGGCTCGAGGGCAGTGTGCCAGTGATCTATGTTGCCGGCACCTGCATGAACGCCGGCAAGACCGTCGCCGCGACCGAGCTGGTGCGGGGCCTCTCCCGGTCGGGGCTCCGGGTGGCCGCCTGCAAGCTCACCGGTGTCTCGCTCATGCGGGACTCGCTCTCGATGCTGGATGCCGGGGCGGTCGCCTCACTCACGTTCAACGACACCGGCATCGCGACCACGCGCCCCGGACTCACCGTGACTGCGGCCAAGGGCATCTTCAACCGCCTCGGCGCCTCCAAGCCCGACGTGATCGTCGCCGAGCTGGGCGACGGCATCCTCGGCGAGTACGGCGTGCAGGACATTCTGCGCGATCCGGAGCTCACCGCGGTCGGCGCGGCCTACGTGATGGCCGCACCCGATCCCGTCGGCTGCTGGGGCTCGGTGACGCTGATGCGCGATCTCTTCGGACTGCCGGTGACGGTGCTGACCGGCCCCGCGACGGACAATGAAGTGGGGCGCGATTACATCCAGGCCGAGCTGCAACTCCCGGCGCACAACGCGCTGCGCGATGCGCAGGGACTGGTCGAGGTGGTGCGGGCCGCATTGGAGAGCCGGCAACCCGAGGCCGCTACCGTCTGATGTCGATCCGGGTCACGGTGATCGGCGCCGCCGGCTATGCCGGCGGCGAACTGCTTCGGCTGCTGCTGCAGCACCCCGAGGTTGGTGATGTCGTCGCCACCAGCCGGAGTCAGGCCGGGGTGCCCGTCGGCGAGGTGCACCCCGCGCTTGCGCCGCTCACCGACGTGCGGTTTTCGGGGGCCTCACCGGCCGAAGCGTCCCGCGGAGCCGATGTGGTCTTCCTTGCGCTGGAGCACGGCGAGAGTTCAAAGGTGGCGGAGGAGGTCTTCGCCGCGGCGCCCGCGCTGGTGATCGACCTCGCCGCCGACTTCCGGGTGAGCGACCTCGAGCTCTACGCTCGCTATTACGGGCAACACACCTCTCCGCAGCTGGTGCCGAAGTTCACCTACGCGCTCGCGGATATCCTCGGCACAGCCCTGTACGGCAAGACGGCGCTCGCGGCCCCGGGCTGCTTTGCGACCGCGGCGCAACTCGCGCTGTACCCCCTGGCGAAGAGCGGCCTGACGGGCATCCCGGCGCTGTTCGCCGTGACCGGCTCGAGCGGCAGCGGGGTGCATCCCAAGCCCACGACGCACCACCCCGCCCGGGCCCACAACCTCTTCGCCTACTCGGTGCTGAATCACCGCCACGAGGCGGAGATCCTGCACAACTGGCGCGCCTGGCGTGGTGATGCAGCCGCGCGGGCGCGCCTGATGACGCACTCGGGTCCCTTCGTGCGCGGCATCCATCTGACCCTGCACATGGATCTCGGCACCGGTGTCGATGGCCGTTCGCAGAGCACCGACGTGGCTGCGCTCTTCAAGGCTGCCTACCGCGACAGGCCGTTCGTCCGTCTCGCGGATCAGGCGCCCGAACTGACCCACGTGGTCGGCACCAATTACGCGATCATCCAGGCGGTGCAGTCGGCGGACGGACGCGAGGCGCAGGTGATGGTCGTGATCGACAACCTGGTCAAAGGTGCCGGTGGGCAGGCGCTGCAGGCGATGAATCTTTCTCTCGGTCTCCCGGAATCGGCGGGGCTCCGCTTCGCCGGGATGTTCCCATGCTGAAGTCCGCGCCCGCATTGCTGCCGGTCTACGCGCAGTTTCCGCTCCGCCCCGTCTCGGGGCGGGGTTCCTGGCTCATCGACGCCGACGGCAATGAATGGCTCGATGCCTACGGCGGGCACGCCGTATCCTCGACCGGCCACAGCCATCCAGTCGTCGTCCGGGCGATCGCGGCGCAGGCAGAGAAGCTGCTCTTCTATTCGACCGCTGTCCCGCACGCCAATCGCGAACTGCTCGCCGAGCGGCTGGCGGGCCTCTGTCCCGCACCCCTGAGCAAGGTCTTCTTCTGCAACTCGGGCGCCGAAGCCAACGAGAACGCGCTGCATCTCGCGCGGAAGGTGACCGGTCGCAAAGCGGTCGTGTCCCTCGAAGGTGGCTGGCATGGGCGCACCGTGGCCTGTCTCGCGGTTACCGATGGCGCCAAGTATGAGGAGGGTGCGACACGGGCCGGGATGCCGCTGTCGCGGAAGATCCCGTTCAATCAACTGGCCGGCCTCGAGCGCGCCATCAATCCCACGGTCGCCGCCGTGATCCTCGAGCCGGTGCAGGGGATGGCCGGCGCCCGAGCCTGTGACCCCGCATTCCTGCAGCAGGTGCGCGAACTCTGCACCGAGCACGGCGTTCTGCTCATCTACGATGAAGTGCAGTGCGGGGTCGGCCGCTGCGGAGCCTTCACCGCGGCGGAAGCGTTCGGCGTTGTCCCCGACATCCTGACAATGGCGAAGGGCCTTGCCTCGGGGCTGCCGATCGGCGCCGTCGTGACGACCGACGCCGTCTCCGCCACGATCCGTACCGGGGACCTCGGCAGTACCTTCGGGGGAGGCCCGGTCCCCTGTGCCGCTGCGCTGGCGACACTCGATGTGATCGAGAGCGAGGGGCTGATCGCCAACGCCCGCGAGATCGGTGAATACCTCCGTGCAGAGGCGCGCGGCCTCTGCGGCCCCGCCATCACCGGTGTGGAGGGGCGTGGCCTGCTGATCGGTCTGCGTCTCAACCGGGCGGCGGCAGAGGTGCAGAAGGCGCTGTTCGGAAAGCGGGTCGTCACCGGTACGGCGAGCGATCCCGCGATCCTGCGTCTCATCCCGCCGCTCGGCTTCTCCCGAACCGAAGCCGACCTGCTGCTGGCGGCCCTCAAGGAGGTGCTGTCGTGAGCAAGCGCGATTTCGTCACCGTCGAGGACTGGACCGGGGAAGAAATCGACGCGCTGCTCGCGCTCGCCGCCAGGATCAAGCGGGGCGAGCTGCTCGGGGGGCTGGAGCGCAAGGTGATGGCCATGGTGTTCATGGACCCCAGCCTCCGCACCCGTACCAGTTTCGAGACGGCGATGTTCCTGCATGGCGGCCACGCCGTCGTCCTTGAGCCGGGCAAGAGCAGCTGGAGTCTCGAGACCGAGCCTGGTGCCGTCATGGACGGCACGACGGTCGAGCATATCAAGGATGCGGCGCAGGTACTCGGTCGCTACGCGGATGTCGTCGGAGTCCGATCGTTTCCGCGCGGGGCGGACTGGAACGTCGTGCGGGAAGACCGGACGGTGCGCGACTTCGCGCGGTACTGCGAGAAGCCGGTCATCAACATGGAATCGTCGCGCCGGCACCCCTGCCAGCAGCTGGCGGACGCGATGACCCTTCGCGAGAAGCTGGGCGATCCGCGCGGCAAGCGCTTCGTGCTGCTGTGGGGCTGGCATCCCAAGGCGCTCCCGACGGCGGTGCCGGCGAGCGCCGCACTCGCGGCGGCGCACCAGGGGATGGAGATCGTGATCGGGCGGCCCGACGGCTACGAACTCGATGCGGAGGACACCGCGCTGATCCGCAAGATCGCGCAGGCGCGCGGCGGCGAGTTCGTGCACATCATGAACGACCCGGATGAAGCGGTCGTTGGCGCCGATGTAGTGTACGTGAAGTCCTGGGGTGCGGTGAAGCACTTCGGGCAGCCGGAAGAGGAAGCCGCCTTCCGCGCCGGGCTCCGCGACTGGAAGCTCACCGCCCAGCGGCTCAAGTCCACCCGCGGCGGCCAGGCGACGGTGATGCACTGCCTGCCCGTGCGCCGCAACGTGGAAATCGATGACGCGGTACTCGATGGACCGACCTCCGCGGTGGTGGATGAAGCGGAGAACCGGCTGCATGTGCAGCGCGCGCTCTTGCTGGCGCTGCTTGGCAAGACCTGAACCCACGACGGACCATGACCATCGATCCATCCAAGGGCATCACCGGCCTCAAGGGCGCACTCCGCTACGTGCGCGCCTATCGCGACAACGTCTTCGTCGTCAAGCTGGGCGGCGACGTCCTCGCCGACTCCGAGGCCCTCGACCGGGTGGCGCAGCAGCTCGGGCTGCTCTCCTCGCTCAGCATCCGCATCGTCGTGGTGCACGGCGGCGGACCGCAGGCGACGGCGCTTTCGCGCCGGCTCGGACAGGAGCCCACGATTGTCGCCGGGCGCCGCGTCACCGACGAGTCCGCGCTCGAAGTCGCGAAGATGGTCTACGCCGGATCCCTCAACGTGAACCTGCTCGCCTCGCTCCGCGCCCATGAGGTACAGGCGGTCGGCCTCTCGGGGGTCGATGCCGATCTCATCAGCGCGCGTCGCCGCCCGCCGGTGAAGGTGGTGGACGACGCCGGGGTTTCCCGCGAGGTCGACTACGGCCATGTCGGCGACGTTGACCGGGTGGATCCGCGGGTCCTTGAGACGCTGCTCTCGACCCGGTTCATGCCGGTGGTGGCGAGCCTCGCCGGGGACAGCGACGGGAACGTCTTCAACGTCAATGCCGACACGGTCGCGGAGGCACTGGCGACGGCGCTCAAGGCGCAGAAGCTCATCTTCCTCACGGGAGCGCCAGGCGTCCTGCGCGATCGCAACGATCCCTCGAGCCTGGTGACCTTCGCGGATCCCGACGATCTCGCCAATCTGATGCAGAGCGGCTCGATCGCGGGGGGCATGCGCCCGAAGGTGGAGGCCTGCATCCGCGCGGCCACCGGCGGCGTGGAGCGTACCCATATCATTGATGGCCGGTTGCCGGATTCCATCCTGCTCGAGGTGTTCACCGGCGCGGGATGCGGAACGATGATCGTCGGCCGCAAGGAAAAGGCGACCTATCTTGGCGTGGACCTCGCAACCTGAGATCGCGCTCCTCCGCGACCTCGTCGCGATCCACTCGGTCAGCGGGACCGAGGAGACGATCGCCCGATGGGTGGAGGAGTGGGCGCGCGCGGCCGGCCTGCAGGTGAGCCGGGACGACGCCTCGGTGGCTGTCACCGTCCCCGGCCGTCAAGCCGGCCGGACGCTGGCGTTCGTGTCGCACCTCGACACCGTGCCGGCCGGTGAGGGGTGGACCCGGCCGGCCTTCGAGCCGACGATCGAGGGCGACCGGATGTACGGCCGGGGCTCCGGCGACGCCAAGGCCTCGGTCGCGGCCATGCTGATGGCCGCCCGCGATCTGGCCGAGTCAGGCGGGCCCGAGGCCGGCAGACTGATGGTCGTGCTTGGCTTCGAGGAAGAGACCAAGTACACCACTATGGGCACCGCCGTCGCACGGCTCGGACCGATCGACGCCGCGGTCGTCGGCGAGCCGACCAATCTGGAGTTCGCCATCGCGCAGCGCGGGCTCATGATGGTGGACCTCGTCGCTCGCGGGGTGCAGCGGCACGCCGGCTACGCTGCCGACAACCCCGACTTCACCAACGCCATCGTCGAACTCGGCCGCAACATCGCGAAGCTGCCGTCGCTCTTTCGCGACCGGATCCATCCGATTCTGGGGATCGCCACCGCGACGCCCACGATGCTTGAGGGTGGCATCAGCCGCAACGTGACGCCGCCGATCGCCCGCGCCGTCCTCGATGTCCGGAGTACACCGAACTGGAGTCACGCCGAGCTGGCCACGGCCCTCACCGAGGCGCTTGATGTCGAGGTCATCGTGACCTCCGACCGGCTGGTCCCCTGCGAGACGCCTCCCGGGTCGCCTCTGCTCGACCTGGCGCGCCAGGCCCGTCCCGAAGGAAGGCCGTTCGGTTCACCTACCTGTTCCGACTGGGTATTCTTGCGCGACCGGGACGCCATCAAGTGCGGGCCCGGGACCAGCCGCCGCTCGCACACCCCCGATGAGTACGTCGACCTGCCGGAAGTCTCGGAGGCACGGCTCTTCTATCGCCAACTAGCCCAGGCCTATCTCGCATGAGCCGCAAGAAGTCCAGGTCCCGTGCCACGCCTCCGCCGCCGGTCTCTCCGGTGACGACGACGCTGTGGGCGTCGAGCAATTCGCTCGACCGTCAGATGCTCGACTACACCGCGGCCGAAGACCGGCTGTGGGACGGACGCCTGATCGCGTGGGACATTCTCGGAAGCCTGGGACACATCGAGGGACTCCGGGCGTCGAAGCTCCTCAGCCAGACCGAGTACCAGCGGCTCCGCGCGGGCCTTCGCCTTGCGCTGCGCGAAGTCGAGGCGGGCCGGCTCGAAGTGACCCCGGAACACGAAGATGTGCATACCGCGGTCGAGGACTGGCTGGTTCACAACGTCGGCCCCGTCGGCGAGCGGGTGCATACCGGACGCTCGCGGAATGACCAGGTGGCCTGCGACCTCCGGCTCTACCTCAAGGATCGGCTGCTGCTCCTGAGCGGGGATGCACTTGACCTCGCCGAGAGCCTGCTGATCTTTGCCCAGAAGTACCAGCGCGTGCTGTGGCCCGGCTACACCCATACCCGCCGGGCCATGCCCTCCTCGGCCGGCTTGTGGGCCGCCGCCTTTGCAGAGGGCATCCTCGACACCGTCGAGGCCGCGCCTGCGGTCTGGGCCAAGGTAGACCGCTCGCCGTTAGGCAGTGCCGCCGGCTACGGCGTGCCGCTCCCGCTCAAGCGCGAGGCGGCCGCAAAGGCGCTCGGCTTCGGTAGCGTGGAGCACAACGTCGGCCTGGTGCAGAACAGTCGCGGCAAGCTCGAGGCCCTCGTCCTCTTCTGGTGCGTGCAGCTCGGACACGAGCTCTCCAAGCTCAGTACCGACGTGATCGCCTTCTCCTCGGACGAGTTCGGCTTCCTGGTGCTGCCGCCGGATCTCGCGACCGGCTCCAGCATCATGCCCCACAAGCGGAACCCCGACCTGTTCGAGCTCACCCGCAGCCGGGCCGCCGCCCTCGAGGGGGACCTCTTCACCGTCTTCCAGATCAAGGGGAAACTCGGCAGCGGGTATCACCGCGACTTCCAGCTCATCAAGGAGCCGGTGATGCGCGGCGTCGACCGGCTCGAGGGGATGCTCTCCATGCTCGCCGTCGCGGTGCCGCGCCTCGGCGTCGACGCCTCGGTGGGCCGGGACATCCTGAGCGGCGGACCGCTCGCGACCGACGAGGTGATGCGCCGAGTGGAAAGCGGCCGAGCCTTCCGGTCCGCCTATCGCGAGGTTGCCGCCGCCATCAAGGAAGGCGACTGGTGGCGGGAGCCGGCTACCGAGGAGATCATCGGCCGGCGGCGCAGTACCGGCGGACTGGGGAATCTCGGGCTGCCGGGGGTGCGCGCCCGGCTCCGCGCCTGCCGCGCGTGGGCGGCGCGGGAGCAGCGGAAATTCGATGGCGCCATTGACCGGCTCGCGGGCCGCCGCGGGTCGCGCGGCGGACCATGAGCGGCGACCGGCGGAAGCGCCACCTCAAGATCCTGGAGCTGATCAGCACCCGGCCGATTCATACCCAGGAGGAGCTGGCCGACGCCCTGTCCGCGGAGGGATGGAAGGTCACCCAGAGTTCCGTCAGCCGTGACATCACCACCCTCAAGCTGGTCAAGGTCGACGGTGCCTATCAGCGCCCCGCGCGCATCAACGCCGAGCCCGAGCACCCGGATGAGCGGCGCATCGTCGAAGGGGTGCTCACCGCGGAGGCCGCGGGCGATGCGCTCTGCGTGCTGCATACGCCCGCGGGCGAAGCGAATCGCGTCGCGGTAGCCATCGACCGGCTGGCATGGGGGGATGTCATCGGCACGATTGCCGGGGACGACACCATCTTCCTCGCCGTGCGTAACGGACAGGCGCAGCAGCGGGTGCTGCGGCAGCTGAAGCGCCTGGCGGAGGCACGGTAGGCCTCGGCCCGAACGGGACGAGCCCCCGCGAGACATCCGGTGCACGCCCTCGAACACTTCCTCCGCGATCTCGCCGTCGTCCTCGTCACCGCCGGGGCGACGGCGCTGCTCTTTCAACGGCTCCGCTGGCCCGTCGTCGCCGGTTATCTCGTCGCCGGCGTCATTGTGGGCCCGGGCGTCCCGCCCTCGTGGGTGAGCGATGAGCACATCATCCACCTGCTCTCCGAGCTCGGCGTCATCCTCCTGATGTTCAGCATCGGCCTCGAGTTCCGGCTCGATCGGCTGCTCAGGACCGGTCCCGCGGCCGGACTCGCCGCGCTGGTGGAGATCGGACTCATGCTGGCGCTCGGCTTCGGCGCCGGGCGCGCGTTCGGCTGGAGCCCGCTGGGCAGCGCCTTCCTCGCCGGGGCGGTGGCCGTCTCCAGCACCATGATCCTCGCCAAGGTGCTCGAGCGACATCCCCTCGGACCGGAACTCCGGCCGACGGTCTTCACGCTCACACTGTTCGAGGACCTGGGCGCGATGGTCATCATCGCGCTCCTGACCGCTGCCGCGATGGCCTGCTTCGCGGCGAACTCGCTCCTCGCGCGGGCTGCGCTCGGCCGCGGGCTCGCCGACGCGGGCACGTTCACCGGCGTCCGGATCGTCTCCGGCGCGGCGGTCCTGGCCATCCTCGCCGCGCTGAGGCCCGGGCGGACCGGAGCGGGCAGCTGGGGCTCCGCGGCCGCGCTCGCCGGGTACGCGCTCGCGTTCTCGCTCGCCTACCTGCGCATCGGGGCGGGCACGGGAGCCTTCCTCCTGTTCGCCGCGGTGCAGGTGACGATGATCGGGGGCGGGCTCCGCGAGGGGCGCCGTCCGTCCGCGATCCAGTGGGCCGGCGTCGCGCTCGCGCTCTCCGGCCTCGCGCTCCTCGCGCGCCCGGGCCGCGGCGGGGGCGACCTCGCCGGCGCCGCGCTGATGGCGGCCGCGGGAGTGGCCTGGGGCGTCTACTCGCTGCGCGGCCGGGGCGCGGGCGACCCCGTGCACGTGAACGCCGGGAACTTCGCGCGCGCGGCGTTG
>Ga0209798_10000556_pt1 | contig 22689 bp, 21 predicted proteins | sample DOMMetBare3Fresh_FD_187475 | JGI IMG/M metagenome (GOLD analysis project Ga0209798, IMG submission 187475) | Wetland sediment microbial communities from St. Louis River estuary, USA, under dissolved organic matter induced mercury methylation -... | ecosystem: Environmental > Aquatic >... | reverse complement strand
GTTACATGGAAATGAAAATAAAGAAACAGAAGAAACTGCTGCATACAGCATGCAGGAAAGTCTTTCAAAAAGAGATTTCGCAGCTGTACCGGAAGATGAGGTAGAAGAATTAATGCAAGCAATAAAAAAAATTGCAAAAAGATTAGCATCTAAAACAAACAGGCGATACGAATTCTCATATAAAACAGATATCCCTGATCTGAGAAAAACTTTGCGTAAAAATCTACGTCGTGGCGGCGAGTTGTTGGATATTATTCATCGCAGACCAAAACACAATCGTTTAAAACTGGTTTTGCTTTGTGACGTCAGCAGGTCAATGGAATTGTACTCGGCATTTCTGATTCAATTCATGTATGCATTTCAGCAAGTGTATAGAAGAATGGAAACATTTGTTTTCAGTACATCCTTAAAAAGAGTGACCTCGTTATTGAAACAAAAAAACTTTAGCGAAGCCATGCAGCAACTGAGTAATGAGAATAGTGGTTGGAGCGGTGGAACAAGAATTGGTGAATCGCTGAATACATTTGTGAATGAATACGGGAAAAAACTGATTGATTCAAAAACCTTTGTTATTATACTGAGTGATGGATGGGATACCGGTAATATAGACCTGATCAGAACCAATATGGAGTTTATCCATGCAAAATCAAAAAAACTGATATGGTTAAATCCGCTGGCGGGTTTTGAAGATTATAAACCACATGTATCGGCCATGAAAGCTGCTTTACCTTTTATTGATGTATTTGCCCCTGCTCATAATGTTGAAAGCTTGAAAAGGCTCGGCAGATGGTTATGAATTTTTCAGCGCTTCATAATCCTCATTTGTATCAATATCAATTTTGCCCTGGGGAAATAAAACTGTAGTCACTTCGTCCATATGTTGCTGAATAATTTTTCTTGCACCGGCATCACCCTTTAATTGCATCAATTCATTAAATAAAGATTTATGAAAAAGAGCAGGTGGACCAATTGTTTCTCCATAATTACAAGTCACAATCGGTTTGCATGTTTCAACCTGTCTATTTATCAGATCATTAATCAGAGTAGCAGAAACATATGGCTGATCACAAACCATAAAAATTACTGCATCAGCTGATGGAAAGATTTGTAAAAGTGTGCTCAATCCAATGCGTACAGAAGACGCCATTCCCTCTTCCCATTCTTTATTTTCGATTATATAAACTTTTGTTTTATCTATTTCTTTTAAAACCAGATCTGAATTAGCTCCCAGTACAACAATTACCGGGCTTGCATAAGAGCTTATAGCTTCTGACAGAACATGCTGCAATAAATTTTTACCATTGTACTGTAACAATTGTTTCGGCTTCCCCAATCGGGTAGATGCACCGGCTGCAAGTACGACTATTCCGCAAGTATTTATTATCGTTTTATCTGTGTTGATAATTATTATTTAAGACTTCGAAGTCAATTTCACTTCTTCAATTGCAGTAGATGAACGAGGATGAATAACTTCTTTTTGGTTTCGCAAAGACTGAACCTGTCTCCCGGCGAACATGGCTTTTATTTCTGCAAGGATAGATAATGCAATTTCTTCAGAAGTTTCTGCGCCTATATCCAAACCTACAGGGCCATGAAGGACTGAAAGTTGCTGTTCAGTAAAAATCAATCCCTCGTCTTTTAATTCATTCAGCATTCTTTCTCTTTTCTTTTTTGGACCCAGCATGCCAATGTATGCTACATTTTTCTGTAGCAATTGCCTGAGCATCGCCATATCATAATTATAATTATGGGTCATCAACAGGAAAACTGTTTGTTCATCGATCTCTATTTGTTCCAGTACCTGTTCTGGCTTTGACACCAATACCTGGCATGCACTCACAAACCTTTCCTTTTTTGCATAGTTGGCCCGGCCATCTACCACTGTTGTTTCCCATCCAAGAATTTCCGCCATGTCCACCAATGGCATCACATCATTTCCTGCACCAATTACGATAACTGAAACTGGTGGTTTTATTACTTCAATAAAAGCTGTGAGATTGTGATTATCTGAAATATAGTTTTTAAAAGAAGTAGTTTGATTTGCCAATGCTTCCTTTGCATCTGCAAGCAAAATATTTTTTAAAACAAGAGTATGATCAATGAGGCTTCCGTCTTCTTTCAATAACAAACAGGTGCCATACTGCGGATCTTTTTTATCCTGTAATGAAAACAAAGTAACCAAAACCGCTTTTTTTCTTTTTTCATTTACCGCTTTTAAATATTGAATTGGATTGTTGGGATCTGTCTCATCAATTGGTTCTATCAACACCTGAATGATACCATTACATCCCAATCCTACACCAAATTTTGCATCGTCATCATCCATCGTGTCATAAGTCACCAGTCTTGATCTCTTTTCTGTCATCACCAGCAATGCTTTTCGCAATGCATCTCCTTCCAAACAACCGCCACTAATAGCGCCGGTCAGCTGACCATCATCTTCGATCAGCATCCGGGCTCCGGGTCTGCGGTAAGAAGAGCCTTCAACATGCACCACAGTAGCCAAAGCGGTTTGTTTTCCAAGTTTCTGCGCTTCATCATAAGTCTTTATGATATCACGAATTTCTTTCATAATGCCCCCTGTCCCCCTAAAGGGGGAACTTAGTTTTGAATATCCTTTTTAATAAATCCATCATTGACGATGTTTATTGAATGCGTAATTTCTTCAAAGATAAAACTATTTCTCCCCCCTTCCCTTTGGGAAGGGGCTTTAGCAGCTTCTTCAATATTCAAAATAATTTGTGGGGATGGGCTGTTAAAATAATTTTCTTATGATTAAATCGGGTTATTCGTAACTTAATAGCCTCTTTTATTAAACTATCTTCTTATGGCATCTTACAATCTTTCTATTAATGGAAAAACTTATAAGGTAGAAGCTGACCCAAAAATGCCTTTGCTTTGGGTTATCCGTGAACTGGCAGGTTTACAGGGAACCAAATACGGCTGCGGTATTGCGCAATGCGGCGCATGCACAGTACACTTAAACGGCAATCCTGTTCGTTCATGCACATTACCGGTTTCTGCAGCTGCAAAACAAACCATCACAACCATTGAAGGTCTTTCAGATGATAACACTCATGCAGTGCAAAAAGCATGGCTGGCAGAGCAAGTGCCGCAATGCGGATATTGTCAAAGCGGACAAATAATGGCGGCTGCGGCTTTGTTGAAGAAAAACCCCAATCCTACCGATCAGGATATTGATAATGCAATGGTCGGACATATCTGCCGTTGCGGAACTTATCCGCGTATTCGCAAAGCGATAAAAACAGCTGCGCAAATTATGGCCAAAGCCTCTAACTAATTAAAAAAAAATTTATGCAAACCACAGATAAAAATTTATCACGCAGAAATTTTATACGGCTTAGCGGCATGACAGGTGCTGCATTAACTATCGGTTATGCTATGCCATCATTGGCAAACGAGGCAGCAGAAATTTTTACTGCACAAAAAGCCGCTGATCAGGGTCTCGAGCTCACTTCATGGATATCGATCGATAGGTCTGGTTTAGTTACAATTCTAAATCATCGTTCTGAAATGGGCCAAGGTTCTTTTCAGGTAGTGCCACAAATGATCGCCGAAGAGTTGGAAGTAAATCTTGATACCGTAAAAATTTCTTTTGCTCCCGGCAGTCAAACTAAATACGGCAGCCAGGTCACAGGAGGTAGTTCTACTGTTCGAGGCGCCTACAAAGGTTTGCTTCGTACAGGTGCAACAGCAAGAGAAATGCTGATCGAAGCTGCTGCAAAAAAATGGAATGTAAATAAGAATGAATGTTATGCTGAGAATGGTTTTGTGATCCATAAGCCCAGTGGTAAAAAATTTGGTTATGGCGAATTAGTAGAAGATGCTTCAAAACTTACACCGCCAAAAGATGTAAAATTAAAAAAACGTGAAAATTATAAGCTTATTGGTAAACCATTAGCAAGACAAGACAATCCCGATAAAATAAATGGTAAAGCAAAATTCGGACTGGATGTAAAAATACCGGGAATGATGTATGCCGTTGTTGAACGCAGTCCCCGCTTCCGTGGTAAAGTAAAAAGTTTTGATGATGGAGCTGCGAAAAAAATTCCGGGAGTAAAAAATGTTGTAAAAGTAACAAGACCTGTGTTCGCTTATGAATTTGAAGGTGTCGCAGTTGTTGCTGATTCATTGTGGGCTGCAATTGAAGGACGTAAAGCATTAAAAGTTGAGTGGGATGATTCAGGTTTCGAACATTTGAATACAGGGCAACTTTATGCCCGCATGAAAGAAGATCTGAAAAAACCTTCCTTATCTCAACGTACCGGTGGTAATGCAGAAGCTGTTTTTCAAAAATCAGATAATAAAGTTGAAGCAGTTTATGAAACACCTTATGAATCGCATAGCTGCATGGAGCCTTTGAATTGCACTGCACATGTTAAAGGAGATAAAGTTGAAATATGGGGACCGATACAAGCACCCGATTGGGTACAGCAAGATGTAAGCGGAAGATTAAAAGTGCCGCCAGAAAATGTTACTGTGAATATGACTTTCCTTGGCGGAGGCTTTGGAAGAAAAGCTTTTACAGATTACACTTATGAAGCCGTTTTACTTTCAAAAGAATTGAATGCACCGGTGCAAATTTTTTGGACCCGTGAAGATGATACAACACAAGGACCTTTTCGTCCCGGGGCAGTATATGAATGTAAAGGAAGTATTGGCGGCGGTGGAAGAATAACTTCTCTCCAGGCAAAATTAGCTGCACAAAATATGAATCATCAATGGTCGCCGGTGCCTGATAAAACTTCTTTTAATGACAGTACTGTTGAAGGTTTCCCGTTAAGTTATTTTGATAATATCACTAACTATAGTTTTAGCGATGTCCCGACTGAGTCGCCAATACCTGTGATATGGTGGCGTTCTGTGTATTCATCAACAAATGGTTTTGCTTACGAAAGTTTTATTGATGAGCTGGCACACAAAGCAGAAAAAGATCCGCTTGAATTCAGAAAATCTCATTTAGGCGGTGAGAAGGGTGAACGTTATATTGCCATCCTCGAAAAACTGGAAGAATTAACCGGCTGGAAAAACAAAAAGAAAAATGATGGTTGGGGTGTTGCGATCACCGAATGTTTCAGCAGCATTGTTGGAGAAGCTGTAAAAGTTTCAAAAAACTCTGCGGGCAAATTAAAAGTAGATAAAGTAATTGCAGTGATGGATTGCGGATGGTATGTAAATCCTGATATTGTTCGTGCACAAGTGGAAGGAAGTGTTGTGATGGCTTATGGTGCAGCGGTTACTCATGAAACACATTTCATGGATGGCAAAGCAGTTGAAACAAATTTCCATCAATACAAAATGCCACGTATTAGCGACATTTCTGAAATAGAAGTCCATATTATGGAGAATGATGAGAAACCGGGTGGTGTTGGAGAGCCCGGCTTACCTCCGTTTGCACCAGCATTATGCAATGCAATCTTTGATCTTACAGGAAAAAGAATAAGAAAGCTTCCGTTTAATATTGATGAAGTGTAAAGGAAAGTTTTTATTTACAAACCCGCTTTAATTCGTTTTTGCGGGTTTTTCTCTTTCTGCTTTTACCTGTGCAGGAGTAACAATAGGATATTTATTTCCCCAACTATTCCTGATATAATTTAATACATCAGCAATTTGTTTATCGTCGAGATAATTCATTGGATTCATGATTGCATTATATTTTTTTCCATTTACTACAACTTCTCCTGTCTGACCATTTAAAATAATACCAATATTTTTTTTAGTATCCTTTAAATAGGTTGTTTTTGCTACAGGCGGGTTTACTCCCTCCATACCCTGCCCATTTTCCATATGGCAGTTCTGGCAATGAAGCAAATAAACTTCCTTTCCTCTTTCCATGCTTTCTTTGAGATTCTTATCCTGGAATTTATAAGCCAAAAAAGTTGCAGGTATAAATAATGCAGTAAGTAAGAACGTTTTTTTCATCACAAAAATTTTTAGACAAAAGTTGGAGGTCAAAAATACAGAAGATAGAATATAAAACTTACTTAAAGGTTGCCTGGTGAAAAGAAAAAGGCTTCATATTTCTATGCAGCCTTTAACGACTCATAGGATTCGGTGTTTTTATATCAAAAATTGACCCCTTAATTATCTTCTTCTTTTACAAAACCGCCATTGGCATCAAATTCTGCCTTCATCTTTTTTCCATTTATCATGAATTTGGCTTTATAGGTTTTCTTTACATCCTCATGGGCAACTTCCCATTTTACCTCCGTTGCTGTGGAATATTTTGCACTAAATGCCGATTGAACAGATGCAGGTACATCGACTGCTTTTGTTTCTTTGTTATCTGTTTTATCATTATTACTGCATGATTGCATTGCAAATACAGAGAAGCTAATAAACATTATCAGAATTATCTTTTTCATAAACCCAGTTTATATATAATTATTGCAAATGTGATGCCGGGAAATGAAATAGCAGATTTTAAAGTAGTCCCGACAGGAATCGAACCTGTATCAAAAGTTTAGGAAACTTCTATTCTATCCATTGAACTACGGGACCAGTTTATATAAACTTATGAGGACAGCAAAAATAACAGATTTACTGTTTACCTTTCACTAAGTAAATGTAGTATTATGAAAAAAATTGTTCCTTTTTTTATCTTTACCATTCTTTCATTTAGTTGTATCGCTCAATCAAATCAGAAACCCGTACTGAATCATATTGCTGTCTATGTAGTTGATCTTAAAATAAGCACCGCTTTTTATAAAGACATCATTGGACTTGACACTATTCCAGAACCATTTCATGATGGCCGGCATACATGGTTCAGTGTTGGTGTTAAAAGTCATTTACATATTATTTCTGGTGCAGAGGTAAAAACAGAACACAACAAAAACACTCATTTATGTTTTTCAGTACCATCAGTTACTGGTTTTGTAAAAGTGCTGGAAAAAAATAATGTTGAATATGAAGATTGGGCCGGCACAAAAAAGAAGATCACCACCCGTGTTGATGGTGTAAAACAAATTTATTTCAAAGACCCCGATGGTTATTGGATCGAGATCAATGATGCAAAAGAGTGATGTAGGAATTAGTGATTTGTAATTGGGAATTACCACATACCCGATTAATTAATCCCCTATTTTGATCTTTAGACCCGAATCCAAAATACCAATTACCAATCCCTGCAAGCCACCTATCTTTGCAGTCCTCAAAAAGTGAAGTATGAAGTTTTATAACCTGCTCATCAAATACCGCCTGCAATTGGGAATAGCGTTGGGTATCATTGGCGGTCTTACCAATTATTTTTCCGGTTTCTGGCCAGCCTTTCCATTATATTTTGTGGGACTGATCCTCATCTTCGGGCATTTCTTTTTCGGCCCGCTTCGGCTTATACAGGAATATCTTGAAGCAGGTGATATGGATGGCGCAGAAAGAATTCTTGGCTCAATAAAATTTCCCGGTCTTCTTTATAAACCTATTCGCTCTGCTTATTATACATTGAAAGGAAATGTGGCAATGATGAAACAGGATTATGATGGCGCGGAAAAAATGATGAAAAAAGGATTAGATCTTGGTATGCCCATGAAAGAAGCTGAAGGCGCCAGCCTGCTGCAAATGGGAATGCTTTCGATGCAAAGAAACGATATGAAGCAGGCTGAAAGTTATATTCGTCAGGCATTACGCAAAGGTTTACCTGATAAAGAAAATGAAGCAGCTGCTTATTTACAAATGTGCAGCATCATGATGAATAAAAGAGAATTTCGGGCCGCTAAAGATTTTTTCAGAAAAGCAAAAGCATTAAGACCTACTACGCCGCAGATCGTTGATCAGATAAAACAACTCGAAAAATATATTACGAGGATACCGGGATAAATTCAGAACCACAATTAACAAGATTTAAATTGATTAAGCGGAAATCGGGTGATTTCCTTTTTTATTTTATTTCAATAAAAGGGTGCTGGTCTTTCCATTTACCAAAAACTTCCTGCACTTTATCAAACCGATATTCAAAAATTTTTTTCAATTCCTTTTTTACAAATAAACTATTGGCAATTTCACCAATAAATCCAAGCGGGTTTTTGTAATGAATAATATCTGTCATTTCCACGCCGCCCTCAATTTCTTTAAAATGATGCTGATGATGCCATAAAGCATATGGACCTTTTCGTTGCACATCAATGAAATATTCTAATTCTTCAACATGAGTGATCTCAGTCATCCAGTACAAAGGAATATTGGAAATTGGACTCACTTTATACTCTATGACCTGTCCTGGATACATTTTTTCTCCATGATATTCTGAAATGATCTTAAACCCCATATTGGCGGGAGTAATAGCTTGCAGATTGGCAGGACTTGAAAAAAAGTCCCATGCTTCTTTAAGTGAAACCGGTATTTTCTGAACTGTTTTTATAGAATGTGCTGCCATGAGGATTATTGATTTAAATTCGTTTGAATAACGATCTACAAAAAGAAAAGTTCACCAGAATATGTCATTTATCAGGGAAAGATTGGAAAATAAATTTCGTGAAGAATATCAAAGGCTTAATGAAAAGCAACGGCTTGCTGTTGATACAATTGAGGGGCCGGTAATGGTTATTGCCGGACCCGGCACGGGTAAAACGCAAATACTTGCGAGCCGGGTTGGTAAAATTTTATTGGAAGGAGTGGCAAATGCCGAAAACATTCTTTGTCTCACTTATACCGATGCCGGCGTAGCTGCGATGAGAAAAAGATTACTTGAGTTTATTGGCCCCGATGCTTATAAAGTAAACATTCATACTTTCCATTCCTTCTGTAACCAGGTGATACAGGAAAATATAAGGTTGTTCAATAAAAAAGAACTTGAGCCGCTCAGCGATCTTGAAAGAGTACAATACCTGAAACAACTGGTTGATGGTTTTGAAAAAGACAATCCCCTGAAACGCTATAAAGGTGAAATCTATTATGATCTTGGTAATCTCGCTTCACTTTATTCTGCAATTAAACGTGAAGGATGGGAAGAAACCTGGTTGTTAAAAAAAATTGATGAATACATTTCAGATATAATCCCTGAAACCGAGGGCTATTATAATAAACGTGAAAAGAAAAAAGGAATTGCTGTGCTGACGCAAAAAGGAAAAGACGAGACTGAGCGAATGCACAAACTGAAAGCAGCAGTAAGATCTTTTTCTTCATATCAACAGATATTAGAAAAGCACCATCGCTATGATTATGACGATATGATCACCTGGGTGATAAAAATGTTTGAAGAATATCCTGAAGTGTTACTGAATTACCAGGAGCAAATACATTACATTCTTGTGGATGAATACCAGGATACCAGTGGATCGCAAAACAGGATAGTTGAATTGCTGATCAGTTATTGGCAGAATGAAAGTCCTAACCTCTTTGTAGTTGGTGATGATGATCAGAGTATTTATCGATTCCAGGGAGCCAACCTGAAAAATCTGATCAATCTTGCAGTCAGATTTGAAAAAGACCTTGTGAAAGTTGTGCTTACTGAAAATTACCGCAGCGTACAGCCCATTCTTGATGCAGCAAGATTGCTTATTGAAAACAATGAACAACGGCTTGTAAAAAAGTATAAAGATTTAACCAAAGAATTAACTACCGCAAGAGCAGAATTGATTGGAGTAAATATTTTTCCGGAAATACATGTTTATGAAAACGAGTTTGCAGAAAATGCGGAGGTAACTTCTGCCGTAAAGAAATTGATTGAAGGGGGTGTGCCGGCAGGAAAGATCGCCATCATTTATCGTGAACACCGATTCGGCGATGAGTTGCTGAAATTTTTACAACTGAAAGATGTGCCATTTTATGTAAAGCGTTCCATAAATCTTTTAGAAGATGTTTTTATAAATAAAATCCTGAACATTATCCGGTTCACTGTTGCTGAACTTGATACCCATGGAAGCGGCAACCCTCTATTATTTGAAATACTTCACTATGATTTCTTCCGGATCACTCCTTTTAAAATAGCAACCATCTGCAATGAAATTGCTGACAATCAAAAAAAGAAAAACGGTCCCGATTCGCTGCGCAGTTATCTGTATCAGCTTGCAAGCTCAAATAGCGGAACTCTTTTTGCCAAAGATGAACAAACAAATGAACTGATTAAAATTTTTACACTGCTGGAGAATTTACAGAAAGATGTTTACAATAAATCGCTGCAACAATGGTTTGAACAATTGATAAATGAAGCCGGAATTCTTGCCTACATCATGCATCATGAAGATAAAACATGGCTGATGGATAAGTTAAGTTGTTTGTTTGATTATATAAAAGAAGAAACGCATCGCAAGACGGAGCTTTCAATAAAACAATTGATGCAGCAGGTTGATTTGATGCAGGAAAATAACCTGAGTCTTGAACTGGTGCAAACAACAGGCAGTGAAACAGGAGTGAATCTGTTGACCTGCCATGGTAGCAAAGGCCTGGAATTTGAACATGTCTTTTTGATAAATGCCCGTAATGATGTATGGGAAGGAAAAAGAAATTACAACCGTGGCTTCCGTTTACCGCCAAATGTTTTTGAACAGGAGTCAGAAGCTGAAGTAACAGAAGAACTGCGTCGTTTGTTTTTTGTTACTGTTACCCGTGCTGAAAAATATTTATACATTTCGTATCCAAAAATGAAAAATGACGGAGCGCTGCTTGAACCTTCTCAGTTTATTGAAGAAGTGCGGGAGCCGCTGGCATTGCCTGTGCATGAAATAAATTTATCAGAAGATGATAAACTTCATTTTGCAGCACTTCGTTTTGGTGTTGTGCAAAAGCCGGTGCTGCAACAGGCAGAGAAAGAATATATAGACCGGTTGCTCAGCAATTTTGCAATGAATGTTACAGCACTGAACAATTATCTTGATTGTCCGCTCAGGTTTTATTACAGCAATCTTGTAAAAGTTCCTTCTGCAAAAAGTGAACCTGCTGCATTTGGTACGGCGGTACATGCGGCGTTGGCTGATTTTATTAATCACATGATGAAAAACGGGAAGGTTTATCCCGGAAAAAATTTCCTTGTTGATCGTTTTGTTTATCATTTGCAAAGTGAAAGAGAAGTTTTTACACAGGAAAGTCTTGCAAGGTTCATGGAACTCGGCCAGGAAGAGATGGCAAAGTATTATGACCATTATTATATTCCTTCGCCAAAAGGTGATTTTATACTTACTGAATTTCCGCTGACCAAAGTTGTATTAAATGGAATCCCGCTGAAAGGTTTTACTGATAAAATTCAATTCTGGGGAAATGATATTGTGATCACCGATTTTAAGACTGGTGCAGTTGAAAAAGCCAGGCGTCGTGGTGAATTTCTAAAACCCGGAGAAAAAGAAAACACTCCGCATGGCGGGAATTACTGGCGGCAGGCTGTGTTTTATAAAATATTAGTGGATAATTTACCCGGCAAAAAATGGAACGTGCTGCATACCCAGTTTGATTTTGTTGAGCCTGATAAAAGCGATGAATTCTATATTGAGAGATTAAACATCAGTACAGAAGAAGTGCAGCAGGTGAAACAACAGATTGCTGAAGTATGGGAAAAGATTCAGCACCATGATTTTTATACCGGCTGTGGCAAGCCTGAATGTGAGTGGTGCAATTTTGCCAAGGACAATAAACTTTATCTCCGGCTTGAGGAAATTGAACCAGTTGAGCTATGACCCGCTTTTATGTGGGCAAGGTTAACATCTCTTTTAAGTAATATCAGAAAAGCATTAACAGCCATTAAACATAAACAAGCTAAGTTTGCAGCCGATGAAATTTATTGAATGAAAAGAATTCTACTTTATTTCCTAATAATCCTTTCAATCACGAAAATCGCAGTTCTGAGTTCTGGCTGCGCCAATATGATACCGCCTACCGGGGGTGACAGAGACTCACTTCCTCCCCTTCTTTTGAAAGTGATTCCGGCTGATTCAAGCAGAAACTTTGACAAAAAAACGATCAGTTTCACTTTTGATGAGTTTATTGAAGACGTACAACAACAGAATCCTTTTACCAAAATCATGGTTTCTCCTACCCCAATAAATCAACCTGAAGTAAAATCCAGGTTGAATATAATGACCCTTACATTAAAAGATACTCTTGAACCCAACACAACTTATAAAATAGATTTCGGCGATGTGATCAGGGATGTTAATGAACAAAATATATTGTATAACTTTTCATACATTTTTTCTACCGGGGCTGTTCTTGATTCACTTGAACTAACCGGCAAAGTAGTGCTGGCTGAAACAGGTGGCATTGATACTACATTAATTGTTATGCTGCACAGAAATCCTGATGATTCTTCTGTTGCTAAAGAAAAGCCACGCTATATTTCCAAGTTGGACGGAAAAGGAAATTTTCGTTTTCAATATTTGCCAGCAGGTACTTTTTATTTATATGCATTGAAAGATGACAACGGAACAAGAAGATATTCTGACAAATCACTTTTCGCTTTTGCAGATAGCGCAATTGTACTGAAACCTAACACCACACCAGTTACCTTATACGCTTTCATAGAAAATAAAGAACAGCCCCCGGCAGCGCCAACAATAAGTTTCACAGGAGGAAACCGTCCCGGTGCAAGGCAGGATGACAGAAGACTGAAATTTTCTACTACGCTGAGCGGTAATCTGCAGGATCTGCTTGGAACGTTTAATTTAAACTTTGATCACCCACTCAGAAATATCGATACATCCAAACTTCAACTTAGCACCGACTCATTATTTAATCCAACTTCAGCAGGCTGGGAAATTGATAGCTTAAATAAAAAGCTGACATTAAAAATTAACTGGAAAGAAAATACACTTTACAATTTAATACTTGATAAAGACTTTGCAGAAGATACATCGGGTCGTAAGCTGCTTAAAACAGATACCCTTAGTTTCACAACAAAAAAACAAACTGATTATGGCTCCATCAAGATCAGTTTTTTAAATATCGATCTTGCAAGAAACCCTGTCATTCAATTTTTACAAAGCGGGCAGATAGTAAAAGCATTTCCTCTTACATCCACCGAATTATACCAGGCTTTATTTAATCCCGGTGATTATGATCTAAGCATTCTTTACGACGAGAATAAAAATGGCAAATGGGATCCCGGTAATTTTTTTGGAACAAAAAAACAACCGGAATTGGTCAGGCCGCTTAATAAAAAAATAACCCTCCGGCCTAATTGGGATAATGAGTATGAAATTACATTGTAAGCCACGAGCTTTTAGCTGCGAGCTTCGAGCCAAAGAAAACGCTTACTCGTAGCTCTTAACTCATTACTCGAAGCTATCTTTGCCCCATGCAATTTTCCTCTCAACTTCTTGAAAATGCTGTCAACGAATTTGCCAAACTTCCCGGTATTGGAAAAAAAACCGCATTGCGGTTAGTGCTGCATTTATTAAAACAGAATGAAAAAGATGTAGAGCATTTCAGTGAAGTGATCGCTAAAATGCGCAATGAAATAAAATTTTGTCAGCGATGTTTCAATGTTGCTGATGGAGACATTTGTTCTATTTGCGCTAACAGTATGCGCAAGCAGGAAACAATTTGCGTTGTTGAAAATATCCGCGATGTCATCGCCATTGAAAGCACACAGCAGTACAATGGAACTTATCATGTCCTTGGTGGTATCATTTCACCGCTTGATGGTGTTGGCCCCGACCAGCTCAATATTGAATCTCTTATTCACCGTGTGCAAAAAGAAAAAACTGAAGAGATCATTTTTGCATTGAACCCAAACATACAAGGCGATACCACTATATATTATATACAAAAGAAGTTGCATAATACCACTACACGCATTACCACTATTGCAAGAGGTATTGCATTCGGCGGAGAGTTAGAGTATGCAGATGAAATGACCCTGGCACGAAGTCTTCAGAATCGTCTCCCTGTTGAAAGCTATGTTTCCAATAAATAGGCTGAGATTGAGGATAAGGCTAAACCCTGATCTCAACCTTAACCTTTTCTCTTAGTGAATAAATCTTTATATTTGCAGCACGGCGGATTTGTTTATTGTTCGGCCTGATACGGAACTAATAAACGCAAAGAAACTTCACTTACTGTTTCCTACCGTTTATATAGTTCGATAATTAAGATTATATAGTCAGCTGTATTGCTACTATTAAGCTTTTGTTGCGTCGCACTCTTGTACGTTTGGTAATTCTTCTCAACAAATCTAATAGCACACAGCTTAAAACTATTTACTATGAATATCAAACAAGAACTCGAAAAACGCATTCTCATTATCGATGGCGCCATGGGCACCATGATACAGCGATATAAATTGGAAGAAGCAGATTATCGTGGCGAAAAATTTAAAAATTGGCCGTCGGATCTCAAAGGCAATAATGACCTGCTTTCTCTAACACAACCGCATATCGTTAAAGAGATACACAAACAATATCTCGAAGCCGGCGCTGACATCATTGAGACAAATACATTCAATGCACAAAAAGTTTCATTAGCAGATTATGGAATGCAATCGCTGGCTTATGAATTGAATTTAGCAGCCGCAAAAATTGCAAAAGAAGCAGTTGCCGAATTTACTCACGACTCACGACTTACGACTCACGACTCAAAATTTGTAGCAGGAGCATTAGGCCCACTAAACAAAACCTTATCTCTTTCACCAGATGTAAATAACCCTGGTTTCAGAGCCTTATCTTTTGATGAAGCAGTTGAAGCGTATTATGAACAAACAAAAGGATTGGTGGAAGGCGGTGTTGATCTGTTATTGATCGAAACGATCTTTGATACACTGAATGCAAAGGCTGCGATCTATGCTATCAAAAAATATTTTAGAGATACAAAGACCAATGCACTTCCGGTAATGATCAGCGGAACAATCACCGATGCATCGGGCAGAACATTAAGTGGTCAAACATTGGAAGCTTTTTATACATCCATCATGCATGCAAAACCACTAAGCGTTGGATTGAATTGTGCATTAGGTGCAAAAGAAATGCGGCCACATATTGAAGAATTAAGCCAGTTAGCATCATGTTATGTTTCCGCTTATCCCAACGCAGGTTTACCAAATGCAATGGGAGAATACGATGAAAAACCCGAAGACACTGCTCATTTTCTGGAAGATTGGGCAAAAGAAGGCTTTGTTAACATTGTTGGTGGTTGCTGCGGCACCACCCCCGATCATATTCAACATATTGCAAAAAATGTAAAAAATATATCACCAAGAAAATTACCGGAGACTACTAAAGAATTGGCGATTTGAGTATTATCTTAGCTATAATATTTGTACAAGGATGGAAAAGACCCTATTGATAATAGCCATATTAATTCTCATCGTCAATAACTTCTCAGTTATCCGGAATTTGCTTGTAAAGAGGAATTCCTAAATGCCTGAACAAATTACTATTCAACCATACTTACGTCTTTCAGGTTTAGAGCCATTAGTTGTTCGCCCTGAAACCAATTTTGTAAACATTGGCGAAAGAACCAATGTAACAGGCTCTAAAAAATTTGCACGCCTTATCAGGGAAAATAAATATGAAGAAGCATTGAGTGTTGCCCGTCAGCAAGTGGAAAGCGGCGCACAGGTTCTTGATGTAAATATGGATGATGCATTGCTTGATGGTGTGCAAGCCATGACAACCTTCCTTAATCTTTTGCAAAGTGAACCTGATATTGCGAAGATCCCCATCATGATCGACAGCTCTAAGTTTGAGATCATTGAAGCAGGATTAAAATGTGTGCAGGGTAAATGTATTGTGAATTCCATTTCAATGAAGGAAGGTGAAGAGAAATTTATACAGCAGGCTGAAACATGCCTGATGTATGGCGCATCAGTAATTGTTATGGCATTTGATGAAAAAGGACAAGCAGATACGAAAGAAAGAAAAATTGAAATATGCTACCGTGCCTATAAAATACTTATAGAGAAAGTTGGTTTTGATCCACAGGATATAATTTTTGATCCTAACATTTTTGCAGTTGCTACCGGCCTTGAAGAACACAATAATTATGCGGTGGATTTTATTGAAGCAACAAGGGAAATAAAAAGATTGATGCCATTGACAAGAATTAGTGGCGGCGTAAGCAATCTTTCATTTTCTTTCCGCGGCAACGATCATGTACGTGAAGCGATGCATTCTGTTTTTCTATATCATGCCATTAAAGCGGGGATGGATATGGGCATTGTAAACGCCGGCCAGTTAGTAGTGTATGATGAAATTGAATCCGGATTAAGAAAACTCTGTGAAGAAGTGATTCTGAATCACAATAATGACAATAATGAAGCAACCGAAAAGTTAATTGCATTTGCTGAAACGGTAAAAGCAAAAGGTAAGGTTGAAGTGAAAGATGAAGCATGGAGAAATACTTCAGTTGAAGAAAGATTGAAACATTCTTTGGTGAATGGGATTACTGATTATATAGAAATGGATACGGAAGAGGCAAGATTGAAATACCCTAAGCCGCTGGATGTGATAGAAGGCCCATTGATGGATGGGATGAATGTGGTTGGTGATCTTTTCGGTAACGGTAAGATGTTTTTACCGCAGGTGGTGAAATCAGCAAGGGTGATGAAAAAGAGTGTTGCAGTATTAACTCCTTTCATAGAGCAGGAAAAAGAAGAGCGGAAAGCGGCTCATCTTGCTGCCGGTACAATAAATGAAGAAACTGCCGGAGCGGCAAAAGTGCTGCTGGCAACGGTAAAAGGCGATGTACATGATATTGGCAAAAATATAGTTGGTGTTGTACTTGGTTGTAATGGCTATGACATCATCGATCTTGGTGTAATGGTACATGCTGATAAAATTTTGGACACTGCAGAAAAAGAAAAAGCGGATATTATCGGGTTAAGCGGATTGATCACTCCTTCTCTTGATGAAATGGTGCATGTGGCACATGAAATGAAACGCCGTGGCATGAAACAACCATTATTGATTGGCGGCGCCACTACTTCAAGAATGCATACAGCAGTAAAAATCGCTCCGCAATATGATAATGGTGTTTTACACGTATTGGATGCAAGTAGAAGCGTAACTGCAGTAAGCTCTTTATTAAGTAACGAGCAAAAGCAATCTTTCCTCGCAGAAACAAAAAAGGAATATGAGAAACTTCGTGAACTATTCTTGAATAAGAATAAAACAAAATCCCTTCTTCCCTATTCTGAAGCAGTGATAACCAAAGAATATTTCGATTGGAAAAATTATAAACCGGTAAAGCCTGCAATTGAAGGAGTAAAAGTTTTCAAAGAATTTGATCTTGGCACAATTGCAAAATATATTGATTGGGGGCCATTCTTTATTGCCTGGGAAATGCCGGGCCGTTTTCCTGAAGTTTTATCGGATAAAATTTTTGGCGCTGAGGCAAAACGAATTTTTGAAGATGCACAAAAGCTTTTAAAGAAAGTTGTCGATGAAAAATGGTTTACTGCAAATGGAGTAATTGGATTTTGGCCCGCCACAAGCAACAATGCCGATACAGTTATACTGCAAACAGAAAATGGCGAAGTAAAGCTGGAATCTCTTCGTCAGCAGTTGAAGAAAGCTATAGGGCAGCCAAGTTTTTCATTAGCTGATTTTATAAAGCCTGGCCCATCCCCGCATACTATTTCGATAAACGAAGACTCTGCTAAAGCCCCTTCCCGGGGGGAAGGGGAAAATGAGCCTGGTTATATGTGGGCAGATCCAATTACTTATCCATTATTAAAAAACTTTGCGTTACAAAATCGATTTAATCCAACACAAGCCGAAGAAACTCTTTGGAATCTTGTTAAAGGAAAAAAACTGGAAGGATTCAAGTTCAGGCGACAGCACATCATAGGTAACTATATCGCAGATTTAGTTTGTCTTGATAGAAGATTAATTATTGAACTGGACGGACTGCAACATCAATTGCCAGAAAATAAAGAATCTGATGAGGCCCGAACACTCTGGCTTGGAATGAAAGGATTTAAAGTGATACGTTTCAATAATAAAGACATACTTAATAATTCGGAAGATGTCGTCAATAAAATTCTAACAAGTTTAAACAATCAACAAAGCATAAAGGAAAACAACGATCTAAGTTCCCCCAACGGGGGACAGGGGGCCGGTACAGATTTCATCGGCGCATTTGCTGTAAGCATATTTGGCGCCAGAAAACATGTTGATAAATTTGCTGCAGAGCATGATGAATACAATAAGATCATGGTACAAATCCTTGCAGATCGTTTGGTTGAAGCATTTGCTGAATGTTTGCATGAAAAAACAAGAAAAGAATTTTGGGGTTATGCCAAAGATGAAAACCTAAGTAATGAAGAACTGATAAAAGAAAATTATAAAGGTATCCGACCTGCACCTGGTTATCCTGCCTGTCCCGATCATACAGAAAAAATAAAATTGTTTGATCTGTTAAATGCCCAGGAAAATATTGGAGTTGAATTAACCGAAAGTCTTGCTATGAATCCACCGGCATCCGTTTGCGGTTGGTATATTGCTCATCCGCAAAGTCATTATTTTGGTGTTGGAAAAATTATGCAGGATCAATTGCAGGATTATGCCAAAAGAAAAGGAATGAGCATTGAAGAGGCTACCAAATGGTTAAGACCGGTTTTAGAATAACATTAATTTTGTGTCTTTATCAGATAAATTAAAATCGTATTTACAACAAAAAGAAAAAAATAATATGGAAGCAGGCGAAATATTTCTTGCAGAAAACGGGAAAAGAGAAAATGTTGTAACACTGCCAAGCGGTTTGCAATATGAAATAATATCCCAGGGAGTTGGTGAGAAACCTCTCGCTTACAATACTGTTACCTGCCATTATCACGGCACAACTATAAAAGGCGAAGTGTTTGATAGCTCTGTAAAGAGAGGACAACCCGCAAGTTTTCCTTTAAATGCAGTTATTAAAGGATGGACAGAAGCACTGCAATTAATGCCCGTTGGCAGCAAATGGAAATTGTTTATTCCTCCTCAATTAGCTTATGGTAACAGAAGCATTAGTCGTGAGATCGGACCAAACAGTACATTGATCTTCGAGGTGGAGTTGATCTCATTCAGATAATTATTATCTCGATTTTACAACCATTGTCCTGGTCCAGCTATCATGCCATGGATATCCGCCAAAACCACTAAGTACTTCAAAAGGTACCAATCGGCATAACGATCGAAGGAATGCATCTTTAAATGTCAGTTCACCTCCATCATCACGTATAGCTCTTGTACCGGTAATCAATTTACCTAATGTGTATCCTTTAAATGCTTTTTCACAAATAGTGTAGTACAATAAATAATTTACAATACCGACAGCATATGAAATTATGAACCAGTCAAAATTGTTGGAAGTATCGGGATTCTCTGATAATCGAAACATGTAATCCGGGAAAAGTAAAGCCAATATTACTCCTACAGCCATGCCTGTTAAAATACTAAGCCCAAATTGCATTAAAATATTATCGATCAAGAAATTTAAAAATCGTTGGCCGGTGCCGGCCGGTACAAGTTGGATATCTGAGATCAGATCATCAGACAATCCGCTGTCTGTGGGTTGGCTGTAGTTGGTTTCTTCCATAAAGTTTATTTACACTGAAAAATAATAATAATATTTTTCAATTCCCTAAAACATTCCAAGATTAATTAACTCTTCCTTTAGTTGAGAAGGATTATGAAAATGAATTCCTTTTATTCCCAATTCTTCTGCCGCTTTTATATTTCTCAAATTATCATCAATAAATATTGTTTGCGCAGGATTTACATTATAGCGGTCTAAAAGCCTCTGGTAAAATTCATGAAAAGGTTTTCTTGTTTTTTCTTCGCCACTTACAACTCTGCCATCAAACCAATGTAAAAAATCATATCGCTCCAGAGCAATGTGAAATGTTTCAGCACTCCAGTTTGTAAGTGCATAGGTTTTTAAACCCGGCATCTGCTTCATTTGCCTGAAAATTTCCACTGTTTCATGTATGGGACCACCGAGCATCTCCGTCCATCTGCCGTAGTATGCTTTAATTTCTTTTTCCCATTCAGGATGTTGGGCAATCAATTCCGCGGTTGCTTTTTCTATTGGGTAACCGGCATCCTGGTTCTCATTCCAATCATGCGTAGCCACATTTTCAAAAAACCAATCGATCTCTTCCTCGGTTTTAAAAATAGTCCGGTAAACATATCGGGGATTCCAATCGATCAATACTCCACCCAGGTCAAAAATGATTGTACTAATTTCCATTCGGTTTCTATTTCAATTTTAAATATTATTCAAAAATAAGTATTCAACGTTTTTCGAATAACCATGGAGAACGTTTGCGAGGCTTCACTGTATAATTTTTACTTATATAAGTCCGGATATGCAGCATGGCTTCATCCACATCATCAGTAATTAAAACCAGCGAAAGATCTTCTTTTGCAATCGAGCCATTTGCAGCCATGTGTTCCAGCACATCCCAAAGTTCCTTGTAATATTCTTTGCCAAATAATACAAGGGGAAACTGGGTAATAGTTTTTGTCTGCACAAGAGTGAGTGTTTCAAAAAACTCATCCATAGTGCCAAATCCACCCGGCATGATAACAAAAGCATAAGAATATTTTATAAGCAAAACTTTTCTGACAAAAAAATGTTCGAATGTGATCCATTTATTCATATATGGATTGGGTTTTTGTTCAAATGGCAACTGAACATTGCATCCCACTGACATACCACCATTCTCGAAAGCGCCACGGTTTGCACCTTCCATTATTCCCGGGCCACCACCCGTCATTGTCACAAAACCCAAAGCGGAGATCCGTTTGCCAAACTCTCTTGCAGCAATATAAAACTTATGGTTCTCATCAAATCTTGCAGAACCAAATACTGTAATGCATGGCCCGATAAAATGAAGTTTTCTAAACCCATAGATGAATTGCCAGAACACTCTGAAGGCAAATGATAACTCAAACCCCCGGCTTTTAGGTCCATCAAGATAAATATGAGATTTCGGCGGAATAAGATGCTCTTCTGGTTTCATTTTAATTTCTTCTTTGTGATAAAAATAGAATAATAGTTTTATAGTTATTTATTCAATTCCTTTAACTTGTTCCTTAAATCATTCTGATGCGAATCATCTCTTATAATGTAAATGGAATACGTGCCGCCATTAAGAAAGGTTTTCTTGATTGGCTGAAAACAAACCCCGCTGATGTGATCTGCATACAGGAAACCAAAGCGCTGAAAGAAAATGTAGATCATAAATTATTTAACGACCTGGGTTATAACGATTATTGGTTCAGTGCACAAAAGAAAGGATATAGCGGCGTAGCCGTAATTACCAAAATAGTGCCTGATAAAATTGAATTGGGTAACGGCCATGGCCCAAGTGATGATGAAGGAAGAATTATTCAACTTGATTTCAAAGATGTAAAATTGATCAATGCTTATTTCCCATCAGGAACAAGTGGCGATATAAGGCAAATTTTCAAATACCAATGGCTTGATGAATTTTATATTTGGCTTAATAAACTAAAAAAGAAACATCCAAAATTGATCTTATGCGGCGATTATAATATTGCTCATAAAGAAATTGATATTCATGATCCGAAAGGCAATAAAAATTCTTCAGGTTTTTTGCCTGATGAAAGAAAGTGGATGGATAAATTTTTTGAAAACGGCTGGATAGATACCTTTCGGGAATTTCATACTGAACCCCACAGATATAGCTGGTGGAGCCAGCGGTTCCCTTCAGTAAGATTGCAAAATAAAGGCTGGAGAATTGATTATATAAATGTTACAGATCCGCTAAAGAAACAGTTAAAAGATGCGGAAATTTTTCCTGACGTAAAACATTCAGATCATTGCCCGGTATATTTAGATATCAAAATATAAAGCCGCTTATTTTATTATTCAAATATTATCAATTGAAAACTTATCGTTTGCAATATTGACAACAATAACTCATTACATGTATATCTATAATGTGACTGTAAAACTTGATTGGTCTATTCATGATGTGTGGGTTCCCTGGATGCTGAATGAACACATGCCGGAAATGGTGAATACCGGTTGTTTCACTCATTTCCAATTGATCCGTCTTCTTGAGATTGATGAAAAAGAAGGACCTACTTATGCAGCGCAATATTTTGCCGGCAGCAAGCCGGACTATAGCCGTTATGTTGAGATCCATTCAGCAGCTATCAGGCAAAAATATTTTGACAAATGGGGAGATCGCTTTGTTGCATTTCGCAGTTTAATGCAGATAGTACAATAAAATGAATTATCCCCCCACAATCACTAAATCTGTTCTAAAAGAACTCCTTCGGAGCAATTTGAAATGGAAAATCTCAAAATAGGCAAAATCCTTGCCCCATGCGGCTTCGGCGTGATTTTATTGTGATGAAAAAAGGAAAGAAAAAATTTTGCTGCTATGCAAAAGCGGCTAAATTTGCCGCCGTTATCACTCTTTAAAAAAATCAACATGAACAAAGCCGATTTAATCAACAAGATTGCCGATGACACCGGCATCACAAAAACCCAAGCTAACGCTGCAATCGATTCTTTCACAGAGGCCGTAACCAAAACTTTAAGAGGCGGAGGAAAAGTAACATTGGTTGGATTTGGAACTTTTTTAATTTCAAAAAGAAAAGCAAGGAAGGGCCGAAACCCGCAAACCAAAGAAGAGATCACGATCAAAGCAAGAAAAGTTGCACGTTTCAAAGCTGGTAAAGAATTAGCGAGCAAGCTCTGACATTATTAAACTTATTCGAAAGCCCCGTATTTACTCAAGTATTTTCGGGGCTTTCTGTTGATAAAATATATCTTCACTAAAAT
>Ga0209798_10000555_pt1 | contig 22706 bp, 19 predicted proteins | sample DOMMetBare3Fresh_FD_187475 | JGI IMG/M metagenome (GOLD analysis project Ga0209798, IMG submission 187475) | Wetland sediment microbial communities from St. Louis River estuary, USA, under dissolved organic matter induced mercury methylation -... | ecosystem: Environmental > Aquatic >... | reverse complement strand
TTCGGGCAATGGGCTGGGGTTATGCTTTCCGCCGACAATAAACGCCAGCTATGGATTCCCGAAGGTTTTGCCCACGGTTTTCTGGTAACCAGCGAATCGGCCGAATTTCTCTACAAAACGACCGACTATTGGGCCCCAGAGCACGAGCGCTGCATTCTCTGGAATGACCCCGCCATTGGCATTCAATGGCCTCTGGACACAGAGCCCTTGTTATCGGCAAAAGACCGAGCTGCCATTGCTCTTGCAGAAGCCGAGGTATTTGCATGAAAATTCTGCTGACCGGCTGCAATGGACAAGTAGGTTGGGAGCTGAACAGAAGTTTGTTACCTCTGGGCGAACTTATATGCGCTGTCCGATCGCAAGTTGACCTTGCCGATCTTGACGGATTACGTGCATTCATTCAAAAACAAAGGCCGGATGTTATCGTCAACCCGGCTGCCTATACTGCTGTCGACAAGGCGGAAAATGAAAGCGGAACAGCATTTCTGATCAATGCACAAGCCCCTGGTGTTTTAGCTGAGCAGGCAAAAAAACAAGGCGCATTATTGGTTCATTTTTCAACCGATTATGTTTTTGACGGTACCAAAACCTCGCCTTATATCGAAGGAGATTCAACCAGTCCGCTTAATGTCTATGGTCAGAGCAAACTGGCCGGAGAGCAGGCAATTCAGGCAACCGGGGCCGATCATCTGATTTTAAGAACTTCCTGGGTTTATGCGGCCAGAGGACAAAATTTTTTGAAAACCGTTTTACGGCTGGTGAAAGAACGGGATGAGATAAGCATCGTCGCCGATCAAATCGGTTCGCCGACTTGGGCACGCTTGATTGCAGAAACAACATCCCATGTGCTAAGACAATCGATGTTAGAAAAACAGCAAGGTGGTTTCAATTCGTCAGTTTATAATCTGACTTCTTCGGGCGCTGCATCCTGGTACGAGTTTGCGAAAACTATCGTCGAACTTGCGCACCCAAGAGTTAAATCAGATATAAAAAACCGAGTTATTAAACCGATACCGGCAACAGCTTATCCTTTACCAGCCAAACGTCCCAGTAACTCCAGACTGTCATGTGAACGCCTGGAGCAACGCTTCGGTTTGCAAATGCCATCCTGGGAAAGCTGTCTCAAATTATGTCTGGAAGAATTGCTCGGTGCTGATTAAGTTTTAAATGAGTTGATCTATGTTATAAATCATAGGCTCATGGCCTGGCACTAGTCTGGGTTAAAAGCCGGTTTTTCATCTGTGATCAGGCATATTGGAAACCTATAAAAATTAGCCTTTCATGTTTCGACTCTAAAGCCTTGAAAAAATAGAAATAAAATTTTTAAGCTTCATATGGTTTAAAAAACCTTACCTTTAGGACATCAAATGATTTTAATTACAGGTGGCGCCGGGTTCATCGGTGCCAATTTTGTACTGGACTGGCTGGAGAACTTTGATGAGCCCGTTGTTAATCTGGACAAACTTACTTATGCCGGCAATCTTGAGAGCCTCGCCAGCGTAAATAAAGATACCCGGCATCACTTTGTCCGGGGCGATATTGGCGATACCGGCTTGCTGACGCAAATACTGACGCAGCATCAACCGCGGGCAGTAGTCAATTTTGCCGCCGAAAGCCACGTCGACCGATCAATTCATGGGCCCGAAGATTTCATTCAAACCAATATTGTCGGTACCTTTCATCTGCTTGAAGCCGTGCGGGACTATTGGAATGGCCTGGAAGCTCTCGCTAAACAGGATTTTCGTTTTCTACATGTTTCCACCGACGAAGTTTACGGCTCACTGAGCAGACATGATCCCGCTTTTAGCGAAACACACCGTTATCAGCCCAACAGTCCTTATTCGGCCAGCAAGGCAGCCAGCGACCATCTGGTCCGCGCCTACCATCACACCTATGGACTGCCTGTGCTGACCACAAACTGTTCAAATAATTACGGCCCTTATCATTTTCCAGAAAAATTGATCCCGCTCATCATTGTCAATGCGCTTTCTGGCAAAGCTTTGCCGGTTTATGGTGATGGCCTGCAGGTTCGCGACTGGCTTTATGTCAAGGATCATTGCAGCGCCATCCGCCGGGTACTGGCGGACGGAAAGCCGGGCGAGACCTATAACGTCGGCGGCTGGAACGAAAAAGCCAATATCGACATTGTCCATACGGTCTGCGCATTACTCGACGAAATGCGTCCGCGTCAGGATGGCAAAAAATACGCGGAACAAATTACGTTTGTTGCCGACCGCCCCGGTCATGACCGGCGATATGCGATCGATGCGCGCAAAATTGAGCAGGAACTAGGGTGGAAACCGATGGAAACGTTTACAACCGGCATACGCAAAACAGTGCAATGGTATCTTGACAATCCAAAATGGGTCGCCAATGTGCAGAGTGGTGCCTACCGTGAATGGCTTGCCAAACAATACGATGGCGGAGAACGTCTATGACGCGCAAAGGTATTATTCTGGCTGGCGGTTCCGGCACCCGTTTGTATCCAGTAACCAAAACCGTTTCCAAACAATTACTGCCGGTTTACGACAAGCCCATGATTTATTACCCGTTAAGCACGCTGATGCTGGCGGATATCCGTGATATTCTGATCATCAGCACGCCACAAGACTTGCCCCGCTTTGAGCAGTTATTGGGTGACGGCAGCGACTGGGGACTCAATTTTCAGTATGCAGAACAACCCAGTCCCGACGGTTTGGCACAGGCGTTCATTATTGCCAGGAAGTTTATTGGCAGCCATCCTTCCGCGCTGGTGCTGGGTGACAACATATTTTACGGCCATAATTTGCAAACTCAGCTGGAACGCGCAACCATGCAGTTGGAAGGCGCGACTGTGTTCGCCTATCACGTTACTGATCCAGAGCGTTATGGCGTGGTGTCTTTCGATAAAGATGGAATGGCAGTTTCTCTGGAAGAAAAGCCGGCGCAACCGAAAAGCAATTATGCTGTTACCGGTTTGTATTTTTATGACAATCAGGTGCTCGATATTGCCGCCCATCTTAAACCTTCCGCGCGTGGTGAACTGGAAATTACCGATGTTAACCGTATTTACTTGGAGCAGGGCAGGCTCAACGTGGAAATCATGGGGCGAGGCTATGCTTGGCTCGATACCGGAACGCATGAAAGCCTGATTCAGGCCAGCAATTATGTTGAAACCATAGAACATCGTCAGGGCTTGAAGATAGCCTGTCCGGAAGAAATCGCCTACCGCAAGGGCTTCATCAATGCCGAACAGATCGAGAAATTGGCCAAACCATTAATAAAAAACGAGTATGGGCAATATTTATTACGTTTGCTAGATGAATGAAAAAGACTATGGATAAAACTTAGCTATACGCCTCAAAAATTGAAGCTTTTATCTACGCTATAAGAACCTTTTTGTTAATGCCGAAATAATTTTTAGTCAATATACAATGAATAGCTTTTCAGCAACCCTCCGTAATATCGTAGATTTAACCAGTACCGAACGCTTTTCAACATAGGCATCTATACAACTTTAAACATCTTAAATACAATCAGTTAAAATAACCCGAACTCCCTCTCTATTATTGACAGCTACATTGACGCAAGAGGTCGAGCAACAACACAGGATCAGTTGCCATGAGTTATGGGTGAAGAAGATTGATCAACCCCTTATAGTTCTCCCCTAACTCCGTTCTTCCCCCCGCAGGAAAGGAGTTACGCTGCACTTGTGTAAATGACCATGATCACAAGCGAAAGTGGAGAATAGCGCCGCTTCACAAAGTCAACAACACTGCAATCTTACTTTCCTTTTAAATTAATGCAAAAAAGCGCAATCCCGGATAAACAAATTTTCAATGGATTTGCTGCTCCCGATCTCCAACAAATAGAACGGGCATTGGCGATTGTTGCGCAAATTCCTGAAAACCCCCGTTACCACCGGCCAAGAGGATTTGATGTTGCAGCCATTTTAATGGATTTCAATGTCGACCTGAAAACCATACTTGCCGCCATACTCAGCGACCCTCGGCTTTCTGAATTAAAACCTGCACCCCACATTGCCGAACAGTTTGGAGAAACGGTCGCAACGCTAGTTAAAGACGTGAACTGGCTGAACAAGCTGAGCGTATATTCACCTGAAATGACCAGCCAGCCCAATCAAGCGGAAACGCTCCGCCGTATGCTGTTGTCGATGACCCAGGATGTGCGCGCTGTGTTAATCAAACTGGCCTACCGAATAAGACGGCTGACAGTGCTACCCAAAGAATCCTATGAAGTTCGCCATTTCATTGCACGGGAAACGCTGGATATTTATGCACCAATAGCCAATCGTTTGGGCATACATCAGTTTAAATGGGAACTGGAAGATATGGCTTTTCGCTATCTGGAACCCCAGGCCTATCTACAGATTGCTAAATCACTGGCGGTTAACCGTGCACAACGGGAAAGCTGCATTAACGGATTTATTGAACTATTACAGAAAACGCTAGATGGAGAAGGTATTGCAGCAGAAATATACGGCCGCCCCAAACATATATACAGTATCTGGAAAAAAATGCAGCGCAAGCAACTGGGCATAGACGAACTTTACGACCTCCTTGCCGTACGTGTAATTGTAGATAACCTAACTCATTGTTATACCGTCTTGGGCATTGTGCATAGCCTTTGGCAGTACATACCGAAAGAATTCGATGATTACATCGCCAACCCCAAAGAAAATGGCTACCAATCATTACATACCGTGATTCTGGACATGCAGGGCAATCGCATCGAGGTCCAGATTCGAACCCACGAAATGCACGAATTCGCCGAACTCGGCGTGGCCGCGCACTGGTCCTACAAAGAGGGTGGCAAACCGAATCCGGCCATGGAAAAAAGCATTGCCACGTTGCGCAAGTTGCTGGAAGACAAGGATCCCAGTGAAGCCCTGGCCGAAGATTTTCGCAACGAATTATTTTATGATCGTGTTTATGTTTTGACTCCTCAAGGCAAACTGATCGACTTGGTGAAAGGCTCTACCCCGCTGGATTTCGCTTATGCCATTCATACCGAAATAGGCCACCGCTGCCGTGGCGCCAAAGTGAACGGACGTATCACACCACTAACCTACCCGTTAAAATCAGGTGAGCAGGTAGAAATTCTGACCGCCAAAGAAGGAGGTCCCAATCATAACTGGATCGACCCAAATCTTGGCTATTTAAAATCAGCACACGCCATCAGTAAAGTTAAAAGCTGGTTTAAAAATCAAAAGCAGGCGGAAAACATCGCTACCGGCAAAGCCATTCTGGAAAAGGAAAGTCAACGTCTGGGTCTAAAAATGCTTAATTTACCCGAGCTCATTAAACATTTTAAACAGCCGGACGCCAATAAATTATACGAAGCCATTGGCCGCAGCGACATTAACACCCGCCAGTTGAGCGCCTTTTTCCGAATCCCCGAATTGGAAGCATCGCCGAAAGTTCAACATAAAAAGACTCCACCCAAGTCAACTATCTCTGTGGACGGCATCGATAATGTTCACACCACGATCGCCCATTGCTGCTCTCCTGTCCAGGGCGATGGCATCATCGGCTATATTTCCCATCATAAGGGTATTACCATACACCGCAAAGACTGTAACAATATCCTGCATCTTAGTCCGGAAAAACAGATCCAGCTGATCTCTGTCGCCTGGGGAACGGAAAAATCCAGCTTTGATGTGCCGATTGTTATCCATGCCTTTAGCGCCCAAAATTTGTTAAATGACGTGTCACAGATTCTAGCCCAGGCCAAAATTCATATTTCCCACGCTGCGCTGGAAACGCATCCGAATTTTTCAGCCGTTCTGCATCTGACTATTCAAATTCAAAATACCGGCCAATTAAGCAGGGTGCTTAGTAAAATAAATCAATTGCCCAATATACATGATGTTAAACGTAAAATTTTTACAAGATAAAAGGCGAATGGTACAAGACTATAAGTTTTGTTTTATTTCCAAGCGTAAGCCTGGAAATGTATACTACAAAAACTATAGTCTTGTACCTTTCGCTTTGAGCCTTTCACCTAATGTCCATGCCCCTAGAAACCCAAAAACGCCTGATTCTGGTTGATGGTTCGTCTTTTTTATTTCGTGCTTACCATGCCCTTCCATCGCTGACCAACGCCAAAGGGCAGCCCACCAACGCCATTTATGGCGTCGCCAACATGCTCCGTAAACTGGTTACGGATTATCATAGCGATTATCTGACCGTGGTTTTCGATGCACCCGGTAAAACATTCCGCAATGAGCTTTATCCGGACTATAAGGCACACCGGCCGCCGATGCCCGACGACTTGCGCGTGCAGATCGAGCCTCTGCACAATCTGATCCGGGCAATGGGTTTGCCATTAATCATGGAGGCGGGTATAGAAGCCGATGATGTCATGGGCGTATTAGCCAAACAGGCCGAACAACAGGGCTATGACGTTATTATTGCTACCGGTGATAAGGATATGGCACAACTGGTCAATGAGCACATCATGCTGGAAAACACTATGTCGGGGACCCGGCTCGATGTTCATAGCGTCAAGGAAAAATTCGGCGTCAGACCGGATCAGATCATCGATTATCTGGCACTGATGGGCGATGCTGTCGATAACATTCCTGGTGTCCCCAAAGTTGGGCCCAAAACCGCCGCCAAATGGCTGGAGCAATATGGCACGCTGGAAAACCTAATCGCCCATGCCGACGAAATTACTGGCAAAATCGGCGAAAAACTGCGCGCCAGCCTGGCGCAACTGCCACTATCGAAACAATTGACCACGATACAATGCAGCCTTGAGTTGCCTTACGGCATAGATGATCTGAAACAACGGCCAGCAGATATGGACACACTCAAACTGCTATTGACCGAACTGGGTTTTTCCTCCTGGCTGAAAATACTGGAAAACTCTAAGGAGTCACCATCGGCGATTAGTGCGACCAGCGAAAAAAATACTGATGTAATCGGTCCCCACTATGAAACAGTACTGACAGAACAACAGTTCAGACGCTGGCTTGAATGGTTGTCAAGTGCTAAGCTGTTTGCTTTCGACACGGAAACAACCAGTCTCGACTACAACATCGCTGAAATTGTTGGCGTCTCTTTTGCGGTCACTACGAATAACGCCGCTTATGTGCCTTTGGCGCATGACTATCCAGGCGTACCCCATCAACTTGACCGGACTGAAACTCTCCTACAGCTTCGCCCGCTTCTGGAAAATCCAGATCAAGCCAAACTTGGGCAAAACCTGAAATACGACATGCACGTGCTGGCAAATCACGGTATCGCTCTACGTGGCATTGCTCATGATACGATGCTGGAATCCTATGTTTGGAACAGCACCGCCAGCAAACACAATATGGATGACCTGGCAAAACTTTATCTGGGCCATGACACTATTCATTATGAGGATGTCGCGGGCAAGGGCGCAAAACAGATTCCGTTTCAGGAGGTTCCGATCGAACAAGCCAGCCCTTACGCCGCAGAGGATGCAGACATCACCCTGCGATTACATCAATGCCTGATGCCAAAACTGCAACAACATCCGGACTTGCTGGGATTGTATTCGGATATCGAGGTTCCATTGATCAGCGTTCTTGCCCGCATAGAAAGGCATGGCGTGTTGATTGACGCCGATATGCTAGCGCAACAAAGCCTGGAACTGGCCAGCCAGATTATCTCGCTTGAGCAGCAGGCACACGATCTGGCGGGGCAGACATTCAATTTAGGCTCCCCCAAACAGATTCAGGAAATACTTTACGACCGGCAAAATCTGCCGGTATTAAAAAAAACGCCAACAGGACAGCCATCCACGGAAGAGTCTGTATTACTGGAGTTGGCCGCCGATTATCCTTTACCCAAACTGATTCTGGAGCATCGCAGCCTAAGCAAGCTAAAGTCGACATATACCGACAAACTACCACAACAGGTTAATGCACGGACCGGTCGAGTTCATACCTCTTATCATCAGGCGGTCGCTGCCACCGGGAGATTGTCATCCACCGATCCCAATTTGCAGAACATTCCGATCCGTAGTGAGGAAGGCCGAAAAATCCGACAGGCTTTTATTGCACCGGCCGGTTATAAAATTGTCGCCGCCGACTATTCACAAATTGAACTGCGCATTATGGCGCACTTATCCGAAGACGCCGGTCTGTTAAACGCTTTTATTGAAGGTCAGGATGTTCACCGGGCTACAGCCGCAGAAGTCTTCGGCGTTCCGAATGATCAGGTCACTGGCGAACTCCGTCGTTCGGCCAAAGCAATCAATTTCGGTTTAATCTACGGCATGTCGTCTTTCGGTCTGGCGCAACAACTGGGTTTGTCTCGTAACCAGGCACAATCGTATATAGATCTTTATTTTACTCGCTATCCTGGCGTCAAAAATTTTATGGATACGATAAGGGAACAGGCGCGCGCGCAGGGTTACGTTGAAACCCTGTTTGGACGGCGTCTTTATTTGCCGGAAATACAGTCCCGTAATGCAGCTCGGCGCCAATATGCGGAACGCACGGCAATCAATGCTCCCATGCAAGGTACGGCGGCCGATATCATCAAACGGGCGATGATCGCCACCGACCATTGGTTGCAACAGGAAAAACCGGATGTCAAGATGATCATGCAAGTTCATGACGAACTGGTGTTTGAAATCGCACAGGATCAAGTACCAAACTGCATTGCAATTATCGGGGCGTTAATGAGTTCAGCAGCCGAGCTTAAAGTGCCCCTGATGGTCGATATCGGTATAGGTAATAATTGGGATGAAGCGCACTAGAGACCATGAAAGATTCATAAATGCCAATTATTCACCACTTTAGCTCATGGAGAAATCATTTGGCATTAATATAATGGAGACTTCGCGCTGTACCTATCCTTTTTGGTTATCAGTTTATTGGTGGAAACTGTTATAGTTTGATTAGCAAGCGCCATATCGGAACTTTTGTTTTACCCAATAGTCTTACAGCCGATCGTCTTTAGACGGCGTTCAATCGGCCAAGACCCCCCTGCTCGGCCGATTCTTTCCTCAAGCCCCAGCCCTATTACAAAATGCGTCGGGGCTTTCTTTTACCCTAAAAGGCCATAGTTTGTGAAGATAGGGTGCCGTTCAATTCCTCAAAGCAGCACGAATAATTCGCGCCGGAGCTTTAAGGTTTATTCAGTCGAGTTAAACAATTGATCGAGCAACTGATGCACTTCATCAATGCCCACTTTTTTCAACGACGAGTATAACTGTATCGTCACAGGTAAATTAACATCATTCAGTGCTTTTTTTACCTGTAATAACGTTGTTTTGGCGGCGCCATAAGTTAATTTATCGGTTTTTGTCAGCAAAACATGCAATGGCAATTTCCGATACTGACACCATTCAACCATCTGCCAGTCAAACTCGGTCAATGGATGACGGACATCCATGACCAGAATAATTCCACATAACGATTTGCGGCTGGTCAAATAGCTTTCCATCAGTTTATGCCATTTTTGTTTTATCGCGTCCGGTACTTTGGCATAGCCATATCCGGGTAAGTCAACAAACCGTTGGCGATCATTAATTTCAAAAAAATTAAGCATCTGAGTTCTTCCAGGTGTTTTGCTAATCCGCGCCAAAGAATTTTGGTTGGTCAATGCATTTATTGCACTCGACTTGCCTGCGTTTGAACGTCCTGCAAAAGCTACTTCTTTGCCTTGGTCAGAAGGAGCGTCACTGAGATGAGGAGCGCTATTAATAAATTTTGCCTGATGGTAAACTGGATTCACACTGTTGTCTCGCTTAGCTATACCAATTAGGGTAGAATTTAACCATAATTAAGTGGCTTTGGGAAAGTCAAAGGCCATCATGAATAATTACTGTGTTCCGAGGAGAACCTAATGAAAAAAAAATTGCTCGCACTTTCATTCGCTCTGGCGTCTACTGCAGTTTCAACTATTTTGCATGCAGAAGCCAACATTAAAGCCGGAAAAGAAAAATCAACCGCCTGTGCAGGTTGTCATGGAGAAAATGGTAACAGCATGGTATCAACATTTCCCAAACTTGCCCAGCAGCATGCTTCGTATCTGGTAAAGCAGCTCCAGGCTTATAAGAGCGGTGCGCGCAATAATCCGATGATGTCATCTATCGCTTTAGGTTTAAAAGATGAAGATATGGTTGAAATTGCAGCTTTTTATAGCGCCCAAAAAATTACCCAAAACGCAATGCCAGTGCTAGCCTCGGAGCAGGAAGACGAAGATAAGGACAAATCGGGGACAGGAGCCGAGCCAGTAACAGAGGCTAAAGACAATATAAAAACTTTAATTGCCAAGGGAAGCGACCTTTACCGCAACGGCGATTTGGTCAGAGCGGTTTCAGCCTGCATTGCCTGTCACGGCCCTCATGGTGAAGGCAACAAACCGGCTGCATTCCCTGCTGTAAACTCACAACATGCCGATTATTTAATTAAAACTCTCAGCGATTTTAAATCCGGTGCACGCAGCAATAATCCTGAAAATATGATGCATATGATTGCAAAAAAAATGACTGATGAGGAAATAAAAGCCGTTTCCTATTACATTTCAATGATGAAATAACCCATAACCTCTATACTTACAGTTATAAAAATCCGTTTTTTTGCCTTCGGCACCGGACTTTGATAAACGATATTTTTAAACCACACCAAGTCAATAGTCAACGCATCTGCCGCTTTGTCATTGTTAATCTGCGTTTTACCGGAGAAATTAAAGCCATGTTAAAACACATGCTTCAAACCAGTTTGCTAATCCTGCTTTTTTCCTGCGCTACACTGCTAAAAGCTGAATCTGAAGGTTATGAAACATTATCCCCTGCCCAACCTACACAACACGCAGACAAAATCGAAGTCATTGAATTCTTCTGGTATGGTTGTCCGCATTGTTACAGTTTTGAACCCATGCTGGAAAAATGGGTTAAAAACCTACCCAAGAATGTTGAATTTATTCGTCAACCTACTATTTTTGACGAACTCTGGGGTAAACATGCCAAAGCCTATTTTACAGCCGAAGCACTTGGCGTAGTCGATAAAATCCACGCCGATTTTTTTGATGCTGTCCAAGATGCTCTGCAACAAAAGAAAAAAGATAGGTTGGAAACGGAAGAGCAATTACTCAAATTTTTTGTTGCTCATGGCGTAGATGAAAAGCAATTTCATGATGCCTATAATTCGTTCCTGGTTGACGCCAAAATGCGCCAAGCCCCGGCTATGGCAAAACGTTACGGTATCACCGGCGTTCCAACTGTTATAATCAATGGCAAATTCAAGGTGGACGCCAGATTAGCGGGCTCTCAAGAAAAAATGCTTGAGGTCATGAATCGACTGATTCAACAGGAATCCAAATCAAAATAATGGTTAATGGCGCAGAGTTGTTTTTTTTGCCCCGTCTTCATTCAACTGGATATTGATCATGGGCTTTTTCAGTAAGACTGAGGCTGGCGACAAATGGAAAGATAAATATTTGAGCTTGCTTGACGCTCAGGAACAAACGGAGAAGGCGCAGAAAGACATAGAAGAACTACTTTGCAAAACCATAATCAAACTGTCTTTTGCCATTTCCGGATTCGATCCTCAGTTGGATCCCTATCTGAGGCTCATCCGGGAAAATTTAAAAAATGGTATCAATAGCCATAAACTCAAGACTGAACTAGAAAACTTTACGGATGTTTTGGCACGCATTAATGATTGCGAGCACCACGCAAAACCACCAGACTCAGATTTGTTATTTGATTTTCTCCTTCAGCTATACAATTCGCCAGAACAAAAAAATACCCTACAGCAACTGCGGAGCAAATCTGAAGAAAATAAATTTTCTTCGCCCAGTCAATTGTTTTCTGCAATTATTGCGGCAATTGATACCAAACACATTGACACCCAACTGGCAAAACCGCTCATCAGCGCTTCAACTCAAACAGTTGCGCAGATCGATACGGAAATTGTTAGCCGGCAACTGTTGCATCTCTTAGAAAACATGGAAATCCCCGCCGCTTTTGATGAACAGGCGCAGGTAGTCAAACAACTGTTGATATCGAACCAATCGGCTACTGCTTATGAACGGGTTCTCGATAAATCGGTTGACCTGTTACTTAAAATCAAACAGCACATACAGTCGGAACAACAAGATATAGACAAATTTCTCGCCCATATCACCGATCAACTGACTGAATTGGGCTTTACGGTGAGTGGCGCGAGTACAGCGGCCAAGGAGTCGGCAATTAGCAGAAGCAAACTGGATCAATCTGTTTCAGAACAAATGAAAGATCTTCAGCTGAGTTCATCTAATGCGACAAATCTGGAACCGCTAAAGGAAGTGATTCATCAAAGACTGGAAAAAATCACCAAAGAAATCCAGGAACATAACCTAGAAGAAGCCGTTCAACGACAAAAAACACAACTACAGCTTGAGGAGTTAACACTCAAGGTTAAGGCCATGGAATCGGAATCTAATGACCTTAAATTAAAGCTAAAAATTGCCAATACCAAAGCATTGCGTGACGACCTGACCGGTTTGCCAAATCGCCTGGCTTATCAGGAACGCCTGAAAACCGAATTGGCGCGGTGGAAACGTTATCATTCGCCATTAAGCCTTATCGTTTGGGATATTGATCACTTCAAAACCATTAATGACAATTATGGCCATAAAGCAGGAGATAAGGCGCTGGCGTTAATCGCCAAACAATTGTCAGCAAATTGCCGTGAGACTGATTTTATTAGCCGTTTTGGCGGAGAAGAATTTATTATGCTGCTACCGGATACCGGTAAAGAGCCTGCCTTTAAACTGGCTAATCAACTCAGGAATGCGGTCGAAAAAGCGGGCTTCAATTCTAATGGTAAATCCATTACCATCACTATATCCTGCGGCATTACTGAGTTTGGAGAAAACGATAGTCATGAAACAGCTTTCGATCGTGCTGACCAGGCATTGTATCAAGCCAAACAACAAGGCCGTAATCAATGCTGTATAAATTGACAGACATATCGTGTTCCGATGAGGCATACTTACCCCTTTTTTGACATAAAGGCCGAGTCAGAAGATGGCTTTAATAAAGCCCTTGGGATATGTTAACGTCCAATTTTTTAGTGTTTGCTGTTAAATCATGCCAAAACCAAAGCAGAATTTACCCTTATTTATTCAAAATCCGCCCATTCCTTTATTCATCCCGCAGTCTAAATTGCCCGATCAGGCCATCCAGCTCATCTAAACTGGTATAGGCGATAACCAATTTTCCCGTGCCGTTTTCTTTATGATCTATCAGCACCTTAGCACCCAACTTAGCAGTTAATTCCTCCTGTAAGCGCAAAGTCTCCTTATCAATGGATTTTATTTTCGTCGGTTTTGCCTCGGCCTGGCTGTCCTTGACCAGGCGTTCTGCAGCTCTTACCGTTAAGCCTTCCTTGACTATCTTATGGGCAGTTGCGATTTGTTTAGGACCATCCAACGCTAATAACGCACGGGCATGCCCCATTTCCAGCTGCTTGCTGATCAATAATTTTTTGACGTCAGGGTGCAAATCTAGCAACCGTAACAGATTGGTCACAGTCACGCGCGATTTGCCAACTGCATCGGCTACCTGCTGATGAGTCATCTCAAACTCTTCCAGCAATCTCTTCAATGCTTCCGCTTCTTCCAACGGGTTGAGATCTTCTCTTTGAATATTTTCAATTAACGCAATTGCCATGGCGGCCCGGTCATCTATGTCCCTGATGACAACCGGCACCTGCTGCATGCCAGCCAGTTGTGCAGCCCGCCAGCGGCGCTCGCCGGCAACGATCTCGAATTTATCCTGAACAATTTTTCGGACAACAATTGGCTGTATGACGCCCTGTGCTTTAATCGAATCCGCCAGTTCCTGCAGTTTTTCCGGATTTATGTCCTTGCGCGGTTGATATTTGCCTCGTTGCAAAAACTCAATGGGCAGAGTTTGTAACGGATGCTTTTTCCCGGCTACTTCACCAGGTATGGCTATGGTCCCTGTATCGTTACCAGCATCTTTTACAGAAACATTGCCCAGTAAGGCATCCAGTCCCCGACCCAACCCACGTTTTTGAACAGCCATAGACTCTTTAATTGTTCTCTATTGCAATCATTTATTTCAATCGGCTACGCACAGATTTAACCTAAATCAGTCCGAATAATCGATTCCAGCTCGACAAGCAAAATTTTTAAAGCCGTTACCTCTGACAAAAGTTCCTGGTTCTCTTTTTGGAGCTTATCTATCATTGCTTGTGCCAGAGCCAACTGTTCATCCATTTCATTGGCTGCCGCAGACGCCTGCTCTATTCCGGCCAAGCTTGAAACATCAGCCAACAAAACTTCAAGACCCCGGCCTAATCCACGTTTGATAAAAGTCATTTGCGTTATTTATTTTTCTCTTTTCTAATCATTTCACCCGCTAATGCGATATAGGCGATAGAGCCCCGCGAAGCTTTATCGTAAATCAGCACAGGTAAACCATGGCTTGGTGCTTCCGCCAGACGAATATTTCTGGGTATGCAGGTTCTGAACACCTTATCGCCGAAATATTCAGTCAATTGTTCTGAGACATCTTTAGTTAGACGGCTTCTGTCGTCATACATGGTTCTGAGGATACCTTCCAGATATAACTCCGGATTGACGGTCTCCTGAATATTTCTGATTGTACTCATTAATGCTGACAATCCTTCGAGAGCATAATACTCGCATTGCATCGGAACTAGCACGCTATTAGCTGCCACCAATGCGTTCAAGGTCAGCATGTTTAACGATGGCGGACAGTCGATGAGGATATAATCGAAGTGAGGTTTTAACGGCATCAAGGCATCAGATAAACGCCGTTCTCTACGTTCAGCCTGCATCAGCTGCACTTCGGCAGCAGTTAAATCCGAATTTCCAGGCACCACCGAAAAGCCGATATGGGGGGCATGAATAACTGTTTCTTCTGCTGGGGCTTCTTCCATCAACAAATCATAACTGGAATATTTAACTTCCTGTTTATCGACGCCGCAACCCATGGCGGCATTACCCTGGGGATCTAGATCCACCAACAGGATGCGCCGTTTTGCAGCCGCCAAGGAAGCGGCCAGATTGACACTGGTTGTTGTTTTTCCGACACCGCCTTTTTGATTAGTTACGGCAATTATTTTTCCCACTACCTTACCTCGGTTTGTGCTAGGGATTTTATTTTGATCAGACATCTTTCCGCATCTATGCCGGGAACGTGAACCGGTATTACTGTTATTGTGTGCTTTGCTGAGGCCTGTTCTATTTCCGGTGCCGAAATTTTTCCTTTCATCGCAAACAAGATACCGTCTTTAACAAGCAAATGGCTGGTCAATTGAATCATATCCGGAAGATTTGTAAAAGCTCGTGTAATAATTTCATGGAAAGCTTGCTCAGGATAATAGTTTTCCGCTCTCTGATGGGAGACTGTCACATTATTCAGTTTTAATTCCAGCACGGCCTGCAGCACAAACCGGGTTTTTTTTGCATTGCTATCCAGCAACGTGAATTCGAGTTCCGGTCTGGCAATCGCCAGCGGTATCCCTGGTAATCCAGCACCAGTGCCTATATCGATTATTCGTTTCCCCTTAATATAAGGGGCGATTGCAAGGCTATCCAATAAGTGGAGACGGACCATGTCCTCCCTGTTCCTTACGGCAGTGAGATTATAAGTCTTATTCCATTTTTCCAGCAGTATTATAAATTGAAAAAGCTGCTCTATTTTGTCTTCAGTTAAACTTACCTTTAATGCTTTAAGACCAGTAACCAAAATTTCATGGCAACCATTCATCAGGCGCTTTTCTTTTTTAAATAAACCAGCAGCAAGGAAATCGAGGCGGGAGTTATACCAGGCATCCTCGATGCTTGGCCCAAAGTTTCCGGACGTTGGCTCTTAAGTTTTTCACTGACTTCATTTGACAGGCCGGGAATGCCACTATAATCAAGACTATCCGGTAATCGTAAATGATCGTAGCGTGACGCCTTGTCAATTTCCGATTGTTGTCTGACGATGTAGCCGGCATATTTTGCCTGGATTTCGACCTGCTCACCAACCTGTTCTGATATGGCTTCGCCGGTTTCCAAAAAGGACAGAAGCCGTTGCACATCGACTTCGGGTCTACGCAACAACTCCATCAGGCTGGCTTCCTTCAGCAGAGGTTTACCCCAGAACTGCTCAGCCTGGTTGGCTTCAACAGTACCTGTCCTCACCCATTTCTTTTTCAATTCATCCTGTAATACAGAAATAGCATTACGTTTGGTTTCAAAAGCCCTCCAGCGAATATTATCGACCAGTCCTAATTCGCGGCCTTGTTCGGTTAAGCGCAAATCAGCATTGTCTTCCCTTAACAATAACCGGTATTCCGCTCGGCTGGTAAACATGCGATAGGGCTCCTGTGTGCCGCGAGTAATCAAATCATCAATCATCACGCCGATATAGGCCTCGCTCCGACCCGGGCACCAGCTCTCCAGTCCTTGAACCAAGCGCGCCGCATTCAAGCCCGCTATCAACCCTTGGGCCGCGGCTTCTTCATAACCGGTCGTGCCATTAATTTGCCCGGCAAAAAATAAGCCGTCCATATGCTTCGTTTCCAGGGACATTTTTAAATCCCTGGGATCAAAAAAATCATATTCAATGGCATAACCCGGGCGGACTATTTCGGCATCTTCAAAACCTGGCATTGAGCGCACGAATTCATATTGAACGTCGAAGGGCAAACTGGTTGAAATGCCGTTGGGGTAAATTTCGTTGGTATCCAGGCCTTCCGGTTCAACAAAAATTTGATGGCTGTCTCTATCGGCAAAGCGTACAACCTTATCTTCGATGGAGGGACAATAACGGGGGCCAATTCCTTCAATGATCCCCGAATACAAAGGCGATCGGTCGAGGCCGGAGCGAATAATAGCGTGGGTTCTTTCATTGGTACGGGTGATGTGGCAGGGTATTTGTCTGGGATGTTGTTGGCGATTGCCCAAAAATGAAAAAACCGGAACGGGATCGTCGCCGTCTTGTTTTTCCAGCTTGCTGAAATCTATGGTACGTCCATCGATACGCGGTGGCGTTCCAGTTTTTAACCGGTCGATTCGAAACGGCAGTTCCCTTAACCGGTCAGCCAGTGCAACCGAAGCTGGGTCTCCCGCGCGTCCTCCACTATAGTTTTCCAGGCCGATATGTATTTTTCCAGCCAAAAAAGTGCCGGTCGTCAGTACCACTGCTCTTGCCATAAAACTCAGGCCCATTTGGGTTTTGACGCCAAGGACTTTGTTGCCGTTAACAATTAAATCAGCAACCGTTTGCTGAAACAGTGCCAGATTTGGCTGGTTTTCCAAAGCATTTCTGATTGCTTGCTTATAGAGTTTACGGTCGGCCTGGGCACGAGTTGCTCTGACTGCAGGACCTTTGCTGGCATTTAGTATGCGGAATTGAATGCCGGCAGCATCGATAGCCTGCGCCATGATACCTCCCAGCGCATCGATTTCCTTAACCAAATGGCCTTTTCCAATCCCGCCAATGGCTGGATTGCAGCTCATCTGTCCCAACGTATCGATATTTTGTGTCAATAACAGTGTCTTTGCGCCAGTTCTGGCCGATGCAAGTGCTGCTTCCGTTCCGGCATGACCGCCACCTACAACGATGACATCAAAATCTTTTTTGAATTTCACAAACACTATCTAATCTAATTTAAAAATAATTTTCCATTATAAGGGGTAAACGATGAAAAAACGTAAAATAAAGAACAAAATAGATTGTATTGAAATACAAAACCCGGTGGCAAAATTTGCCTATCGGTTTCACAAAGATCGGTTTTTTTGCGATAAAAGCAAATATTCCCGAAAGTTCAAACACAACAAGCAGAAGACTTTTCCGTTAGTCCACCTTACACAGAATTATCGGAAAAGTCTTTTGCAATCAACCTAAAAAATAGCTTGTTAACGATAGAAAGTCCGAAGCCATGATATGGGGTTACGCCGAAGCATTATAAAACTGCCAAAAAACCATAATCTGGAAACTAAATAGCGCGATATCTCATTTGGAAATCCTGATTAACCACTTCGACAATTTCAGCCCGAAGGGCAATTTATTCGGACAATTTCTCATCGCTAAGGCAACAAACCCCGATAAATACGGAAAGACATGGCAAGCGCGTTCATTTATAAGCCGGTAAATTGAGCATCCTATCCAGTCTTTCGATGCGGTAACCGTTTGCTATAACCTGTTCAATAAATTCAGGTAAAATGGCGAGAGTCGTTTTATTGGTATCGTGAAATAAATAAATGGCCCCCGGTCTCAAGGACTTCATCACTTTATTTAGTAATTTGTTTTCATCATTAATCACCGTATCCATCGAACGGATATTCCAGCCTATCGATATATAATTACCCTTTTTTATAGCTTTGTTCAACCAGGGATTGGTAACACCAAACGGAGGTCTGAATAGTTTGGGTTGCAGGCCAATTAAGTTTGCCATCACTGAATCCATGCGCTGCAAATCATTCAACATGGTCTTGCTAGAAAAGAAATCAAACAACAAATGATGAGAAAAGCTATGATTTCCTATCAAATGTCCCTGCTGGTGTATTTGCTGAAATACGCTCTCTCTTGTTGTAATTTGTTTGCCAATACAAAAAAATGCCGCTTTTATTTCCTTTTTTTTTAAAATCTTTAATATTTCAAGAGTATGGTGACTTGGGCCATCGTCGAAACTAATGGCACAAATTTTTTTGTTATCGATTTTCGAACTAACGCTATCAATAAAAAAATTGGCATCTATTTTAAACATACCATAAAAAAAAAGCGCCGAATAAAGCAAATAGAGGCTTAAGTAAACAGAGGCAGATATCTCGTAAACGACATCGAGACAGATTGAAAAAAACAACAGCGTTATGAACAATCGGTTGGTATTAGTATAATTCAACATACTTTAGTTTAGGGAAGCCTGATCGCTTATGATGTTGCGTGTATTTTATGAATTTTTTAAAAATAAACAAAAGGTGCAATGCTGGTGCTCATATTTTTAAGTCCTAGTCAAATCCCTTTCTTACACGGAAAGGTTAGGATGAGAGGATGTCGTTGGTTAATTTTAAATGCACTTATCGCTGTCCTCTCCATCAGAAGTGACTGTTATTACTTTAACCGCATTGGCGCGAAAATCAGCAGTCTTGAAAACCTTTCTATCTTTGTTGTGTTATATGGATAAAATGACGGATAATTCTGCCGGGTACCAGGCTTGATAAAGTACTGTTACGAATGGATTTTATTGATACTTGGCTTTTTTTATTGGGCAGTTGCCGGTCTATTTATTACTGTTATTGGCAGTTTGTTGTATTGGTTGTTGCCGAAAAAATATTCAATCAACTGTGGCAGATTTATTTTGTCGCGAGCATTCCGGTTTTTTATCAACTATTTAAAAATAACCCGACTGCTTATTCTTGATGATCATGAATTGAAGGTTCTGGCCAAGACACCTGGCCCGATAATCGTCGCACCCAATCATATTGCGCTGTGGGATGCGGTTTTCATTATCGCACAAATCCCAGAGCTCATCTGCCTCATGAAAGGCTCTATCCTGAGAAATCCATTTCTGGGCGGTGGCGCTCGCCTAGCCGGCTATATTCCGAACGATTCCGTGTCGCAAATGCTGTTGTCAGCCTCCCATCGATTGAAAAAAGGCGCAAAGCTGTTGTATTTTCCGGAAGGAACACGAACGAGGCCCAATGCCGATTGGCTTAATCCATTTACTAAAGGTATTGCATTGTTATCAAGGTATTCCTCCGCACCGATTATCCCGATCTATATTCGGAGTAACTCGCGCATCTTTGAAAAAAACCGCCCCTTTTTTCTTAAGCCGGAATTTCCCCTTAAAATAAGTTTTACTGTAGGAAAGCCTGTTGAATATGTGAAAGGTGAAAATATAAAACTGTTTAGCAAAGAGCTTGAAGCTAGTTATATTGCGGAATTATCCAAACCGCATCCTTTGCGTAGAGTGCCTGTCAAATAAATACCTAAAATACGGACTGAATGGACGTCGTTGAATAGCTAAATTGGTCATAGCTTCCCCTATTTCTGTGGTCATCAGACTTTGATGGACAAAGGCATTCCCAGACTTGTCATCCTAATTAAGCAGAGTTGCTGAATAAATGGTTTTTTAGTATTTAACCAAAAATATGGCATCATCCTAACTAATCTTTTACAGCCACCAGCCCTTATTCCTTTATAAAGACCGAGCTGGCTCACCGAGCCATCGGTTTGGTTTTCTGATAACGGCCGGATAGGCCGGCGAAAAACATGCTATACCGATTAAGCTACTGAAATAGAGCAGTCGTCCATAGCAAGCAACAACTCTAGAGGTTATAAGGATGAACAGCCTCAAAACCATGCACTTTGGCTTTTGTGGTGAAAATGGGTGCAGTCCAGGGATTTTGTTCCTGCCCCGCTAAAAACGTGGCCAGCCACAGGGACTGGCTGCGAATCGGTAAAATGAAAGCATACAATTTGCCATTCGGCAATTCCGCCACATCACCCAGCGCATAAATATTTTCATCAGTAGTTTGCAAAAACTGATTAACCTTAATGCCTCGGCCGATATCGAGACCAGCTTGTTTAGCCAGTTCCGTGCGCGGCAAAAATCCGCATGAAACAATGAGGCTGTCGAATTCAGCTGTCACATTGGTATTAACGCAAATTTTTTCGTCCCGTTTGCTAAAGCCTTGCACATGTTGATTTAGTAACACATTCACGCCCGAGTTTTCAAGAACCTTCTGCAAAAAAACCGAGTCTTCGTCAACTAGTTGGCGTTCCATGAGCCGATCCATGGCATGAAACAAAGTCACCTGATCCCCGGCAACGCTAAGATCGGATGCCACTTCACAACCTATCAGGCCGCCGCCGATAATCGCCCAATGAGGGTTTTGGTTGCGGTTTAATATGCTCTGGCGAAATCTGCGCAATGTCTTCAAATCAACCAGACTATTCAAACAGTAGAACATGTCCGCATAGGGTTTGAAGGGTTGCGGAATAAATGCCGCCGAACCTTGCGCCAGGATCAGCTTATCGTAGCGCAACAATTTTTCCGACCCTGATCCTTCAATAGAAACGGTTTGGCCATCCCGGTTGATGGCGGTTATTTTAGCGCCACTGATGATAGTGATGTTGTTTTCGTGAAGCTTATCGAAAGATTTCAGGATAATGGTCCGTTCGATATCATCCTTGCTAAAACCACGGGACAGCAATGGGCGAGAATAATAACCATCCGTTTCCCAGGTCACCAGAGTAATTAGGGCCTCCTGGCACAAGGACCGGATTTTCTCCGCAAAAGTGACTCCCGCAATGCCGGAGCCAACTATCACAACGCGCATGCTTTGTTCCTGTAAAACAATGGTTGGGTAATCAACCGATTAAATCATACTCGCTTTTTTCCACGCCGCATTCGGGACAACGCCAATCATCGGGAATATCCTCCCAGCGTGTGCCGGGAGCTATTCCCGAATCAGGATCGCCTTCGGCCTCGTCATAAATATGACCGCAAACGCCGCACTGATATCTTCTATAATCAGACATAAACATTCCTCATGCAAATATTAGTGATTATTCCTGCGTGATACTCAAACTCGCAGATAGAGATAGACTGTATCAGTTCTATTTTAATTTTCAATCTATCTGGTGGTTTTATTTTTATGACTAAAACAACTCAGAGTAAACAGCTTAACCTGCCTGATATTTCTTTTTGATCTTCGTTAATAAATACTCTTCACACGCTTCTTGAAATGGAAACGCGCGAGCAAGGTTAATCGCTCAGGGGTCTGATAATGCCCTCATTACAGCAGTTCTATAAACACATCCTGTGGCATCTGCATTAATTGAATGTATGGGGCAGGATTCAAAAATTAAGACTTTTAAAAAGAGAGGCAAACATACGCCCTGAAACATATTTTGCGAATGAACATTCGGTTTTTGAATCTCAACAAAACAAAGTCCGTCCGCCATCCACGCAGATGATTTGTCCTGTGACGTAGCCAGCGTCCCTGATCAGGAAAAGAACGGATTTGGCGATATCCTGCGGCTCTCCGCTGCGCATTAATGGGATACGTTGCAGAATTTCCACTTTTTCCGATTCCGGTAAATCGTGTTCAGGCCAGAGTATTGCGCCCGGCGACACGGCATTGACCCTGATATTGGGTGCCAACTCTCGGGCTAATAGTTTGGTCATAGCCATTAGACCGGCCTTGGCGATGCAATAAACCGGGAAACCTGGCAGACCGCGTTCTGCATGAATATCGCCGATATTAATAATACAGCCTTTATTTTGTGCCAACGTGCCTGACAGTGCTTGCGATAGGAAAAATGGCGCTTTCAGGTTGCCACCCAATAATTCATCCCATTGTTGCTCAGAGGCATCTGTGAAAGGTGTCGGATAAAAGGCTGAGGCATTATTGATTAGCGCGTCAATGCCGCCCCAAGCTTCACAAGCGTCAATGGCAAGCTTTTTCAATGCGCTCATATCGAGCAAATCGGCCTGCATGGTTTTTGCTGAATTGGGTCGTAATTCATTGAGTTCATGGGAAAGCTGGAACGCGGCGTCTTTTGATGAGCGGTAATGTAGAAAAACATTGCAACCCTCACTATGCAAAAGCCTTGCGCAGGCCGCACCGATTCGTCTGGCGGCGCCGGTAATCAGGACATTTTTCGGCATGTCGCGCTAATCGTCCAGTTTTTCAATGGCATCCGGCTCGTAAGCATCCGTTCCACCCAGATTGTGAGCAAACAGG